>Ga0181371_1000296_pt1 | contig 11554 bp, 9 predicted proteins | sample LowvirmetaG_6_FD_130087 | JGI IMG/M metagenome (GOLD analysis project Ga0181371, IMG submission 130087) | Marine viral communities from the Subarctic Pacific Ocean - Lowphox_07 viral metaG | ecosystem: Environmental > Aquatic > Marine > Oceanic | place: Subarctic Pacific Ocean | collected 2015-12-04
AGCGGATTTCAGACGGTTCAGACGGTTCAGACCCTTTTTTTCCCACCGTCTGAATTCGGCACTGCCGCCGATTTCAGACCCTTCAGACGGTTCAGACGGTCTAATTTCACCGTCTGATTTCCGGACCGCCCCCGGTTTCAGACTATTCAGACCATTCAGACGGTCTTTTTTCACCGTCTGGTTCAGGAGCCCCGAATGCCCACGACCTACGACTACGACCTCTTCGTCATCGGTGCGGGCTCGGGCGGGGTGCGGGCGGCGCGGCTGACGGCCCTGTCGGGCAAGACGGTCGCCGTGGCCGAGGAGCACCGGGTCGGCGGCACCTGTGTCATCCGGGGCTGTGTGCCCAAGAAATTCATGGTCATGGCCTCCGAGGTCAGCCACGCGCTGGAAATCGCCGAGGGCTATGGCTGGAACATCGAGGGGGCGACCTTTGACTGGAAGCGCTTCCTCGAGGCCAAGGACGTCGAGATCGCCCGCCTGTCCGGCATCTATGTCGCCAATCTGGGCAAGGCAGGGGCTGAGCTGATCCACGGTCGGGCCCGGCTGAAGGACGCCCATACGGTCGAGGTCCTCAAGAAGGACGGCTCGGTTGATCGCACCGTCACCGCCGAAACCATCCTGATCGCCACCGGCGGTCGCCCCTGGGTGCCCGAAGACCTGCCGGGCATCGAACACGCCATCACCTCGGAAGAGGCCTTCCACCTGCCGGAACTGCCGAAAAGCATCCTGATCGCGGGCGGCGGCTATATCGCGGTCGAGTTCGCGGGCATCTTTGCCGGTCTGGGCGTCGAGACCACCCTCGTCTATCGCGGACCCAACATCCTGCGGGGCTTTGACGACGACGTCCGTGCCCATCTGGCGGGCGAGATCGAGCGGCGCGGGATCAAGGTGGTGCTGGGCTGCCAGCATTCGTCCATCGAAAAGACCGCCGACGGCCTCGTCAGCCATCTTGAGAACGACATGTCCCTCACGACCGAGGCCGTCATGTTCGCAACCGGCCGCACGCCTCACGTCAAGGGTCTGGGGCTCGAGGAGGCCGGGGTCGAACTGACCGAGGGCGGGGCCATCAAGGTCGATGAATACTCCCGCACCAGCGTCGACAACATCTGGGCCATCGGCGATGTCACCGACCGCATCAATCTGACGCCCGTGGCCATCCGCGAGGCCGTCGCCTTCCACGAGACCCGCTACAAGGACAATCCGTCCTCGTTCGACTATGAGGCCGTCGCCACCGGCGTCTTCAGCCAGCCGCCGGTCGGCGTGGTCGGCCTCAGCGAGGCCGAGGCTCGGCGTCACTGCTCAAAGGGCGTCGATGTCTATCTGACCCGCTTCCGGCCCATGAAGACCGTCTTCGTCGGCTCGGACGAGCGGGTGCTGATGAAGCTTGTGGTCGATGCCGACACCCAGCGCGTGGTCGGCGTCCACATCGTTGGCCCCGAGGCCCCCGAAATGATCCAGCTGGCCGCCATTGCCGTGAAGGCCGGCCTGACCAAGGCCCAGTGGGACGCGACCTGCGCCGTTCACCCGACGCTGGCCGAGGAATTGGTCACCCTGAAGGACAAACAGTCGGTCGCCGCGACCGCCGCCGAATAGGAGCTCAGAACCCGGCCAGCCGGTCCCGGATCGGCTTCAGGCCCGCCAGCAGGGGCTCGATCTCCGCCGCATTCTTCTTCCACTTGTCGGGTGCCGGCGGGGTCAGGGTGTGGCGCGACTCCGGCAGCTTGCCGCCGGTCCGCTCCGCAAGGGCCGCGTCGAACTCAAGGTCGGCGAAGGCGCAGATGCCGCGCATCACCGCCGTCGGATCGGCGACGAAGTCGGCATAGCGGACGACGTGGCGCCGGTCCTCGGGCAGGGCCGACAGGTCGTCCATGATAGTCTGGTTGGTGGTCGCCCACTGATAGGCCGCCACCTCGGGCAGGGGCTTGTCCTTCAGGCCCTGCCAGCCCTGCGTCAGCAGCAACGACCACGGGCCTTCCCAACCCGGCAGCTGCGGATAGGTCACCCACCCGCCCGACCGCCAGGCGTCGATGATGCTGGAGACATTCTCCTCCGGCTCCCGCCACAGGAAGACAAACCGGGCGTCCGGGAACAGGGCGTTGAAGAAGGGGATCCGCAGGGCGTTCTTGGGCGTCTTCTCCAGCAGCCGCACGCTGTCCTGGTTGGCAAAGGACCGCTCGGCGCCGTCGCGCAGCTTCTCGGCCAGCCGGGCCTTCATCGCCAGCCCGATCTGGTCGCTGTAGTGGCCGGCCGTGACGCGGTTGGAGTCGATACCCGGCGCGCCGGGCCGCAGGGCCTTGAAGCCCTCGACCAGCCAGTGGGCCTCGCCGCCCACGGTGTGCAGCTGGGGCGTCACCGCCAGCGTCTCGAACAGGGCCGTGCTGCCCGAGCGGGGCGCAGCCACGATGATCACCGGCCGGTCATAGTCCGGGGTCTGCAGGATGGCCGAGGGGCGCGCCGGGGCCGGGCTCGCACCAGCCGCTGCGGGGGCGGGCTGACCCATCATGCCCGTAGCGATCCCGCCGCCCATGGGTGCCACGCCCGGGTTGACGCCATAGGCCCCGATCCGCTGCCGGACCACGGCGGGCACGGGCATCATGTTGGAGCTGACCCTCAAGTCGTCACCCAGCGCCGTGACCTGCTGCATCAGCATCTGCAGCCGCTTCTGGTAGTGGGGGATGCCCCGGTCGGTGTCGGCGAACAGCGACCACAGCTGGCGCCAGTCCTGCCGGAAGCCGTGGATCAGCCGGGCGAACTGCTGCAGATGCGCCCGGCCCTCGTCGCCCTGCCGGACCGAGCCCGTCTCGGCCACCAGATCGCTGAGCAGCTCATCGACCTCGGACGGCGGCATGACGCGGTAAATGTTGAACTGCTCGACCGCCAGCGGCGCCCGCACGCCGGGGCGGAAGGGGATCGGTGTCTCCGGCAGGGACTGGGTCGCGGCCGCCTCGGCCAGGTCCCAGAAGCGGCCGTTGCCGGTCGTGTCCGCCACGAGGTGCACGCGCGAGATGTCCGAGCCGTTGTCGACCTTGTGGACCCGCCAGTTGTCGAAGATCCAGGCCTCTCCCGGGGCCATGTGGACCTCCTCGCCGTCGCAGTGGAAGCGCACGTCCGGCGTCGTCACGATCGGCACATGCAGCCGCACCCGGTGAAACCAGTGGTAGTTGATGTCCGTGTGCTCGGGGACCGACGACCCCGGTCCCAGCCGCATCAGCCGCGACCGGCTCCACACCACGCCGAAGTGGCTGAGCACCTGCTGGATATAGGGCGAAGACTGCAGGTGCGGCGTCGGCGCCATGGCCCCGGCCACGTCGTCGTTCTCGGTGCCGCCCACAGTGATCAGCCGCAGGGCGCTGTTGCCGGGGATGTTGTTCGGATGCTTCGCCCAGGCGTCAGCCGGGAAAGCCTCGACCTCGCGCCGCAGTTGGTCCACGTCGAAGCGGAAGGGCAGCTTGATGAAGGGGCGGGACAGTTTCACGCGATCAGGGCCGATACTCGAGGAGAGGGCAAGCCCCACAGATACGCCCCGTCCGGGAGGGGGTCAAAGACGATCGATCTTATGCTGGCCATGCAGCTGGCGAATGAAGGGGCGACCGGGGTCCCGCCCCGCGAGCCGTTCCCGGACCTCGCCGACCACGAACCGGGTGATGGCGGGCAGGGCGAGGTCTTTCAGATCATCCAGCGGGATCCAGGCCACGCGTTCCAGCTCGTCCCCGTGGTCGGTGCGCGCCGGCAGGTCCATGGCGTCCGCATCCGCCAGAAAGAAGCGGGCGTCGAACCGTCGTGGCCGTCCCGGTGGCGTGATGGCCCGGGCGATGTAGCGCAAGCCTGCCAGATTGGCCTGATGCCCGGTCGACAGGAAGTTGCGCCACGGCCCGGCCAGACTGCGCGGAGGAGCGGCACGGCCGATGATGACGCCCGTCTCCTCGTGGGTCTCGCGGACGGCGGCCAGCGCCAGCGCACGGGCGCGTCGTTCGGGCATCTCGCGCTCCAGCAGCGCAAGCTCGTCCGGCGAGAGATCGGTGGCAAAGGGGGCGGTATAGTCCCCGCGCTCCACCCGCCCGCCGGGAAAGACCCACTTGGACGCCATGAAGACATGGCCGGGTGCCCGACGGCCCATCAGCACCTCGGCCTGTCCGGCGCGGCTGCGCGTCAAGATCAGGGTGGCGGCGTCGCGGGGGCGAACCCGGGCGCCGACATCGGGCGAATCAGCCAGATCCGCGCGCGCATCGAACGGTTGGCTCATTTGCGGCGCCGAGGCCCCTTCGGCTTGCCGGAAGGCGGACCACTCTTGCCCCCGCGCGGACCCTTGCCGCCCCGGGGTGGTCCACCGCGGGGACCGCCTCGGCCGCCGGAGTTACCGGGCGGCTTGCCCTCCTCGGCATCCGACAGCATTTCCAGCACCAGCCCGCCCGTCAGGGGGGTCGCCTCGACCAGCTTGACCTCGACCGTGCGGCCCAGCGTCCATCGGTCGCCGCTTCTATGGCCGATCAGGGCGTGGGCCGCCTCGTCGTGCTGGAAATAGTCCCGGCCAAGCGACGAGATCGGGATCAGGCCGTCGGCGCCGGTCTCCTGCAGCCGCACGAACAGGCCGAAGCGCGTGACGCCCGTGATCCGTCCTTCGAAGGTCGCCCCGACCCGCTCCTCGAGGAAGGCGGCGACATAGCGGTCGGTGGCGTCGCGCTCTGCGGCCATGGAGCGGCGCTCGGTCATGACCAGATGCTCGGCGATCCCGGACAGCTCGGCAACCTCGCGCTCGGTCAGGCCATCCTTGCCGAGGCCAAGCGCCCGGATGAGCGCCCGGTGGACGATCAGGTCCGAGTACCGCCGGATCGGCGAGGTGAAGTGGGCATAGCGGTCAAGGTTCAGCCCGAAGTGGCCGATGTTGTCCGGCGTGTAGATGGCCTGCATCTGGCTGCGCAGGACGACCTCATTGACGATCTCGGCGTGGGGCGTGTCGCGCATGCTGTCCAGCAGGGCGTTGAGCTTCTTGGTGGTCGGCGGCTCGCCCTTGTTCCACGGCCGGCCCAGCGTCTGCAGGAAGTCAGCGAGGTTGAACACCTTCTCCTGACTGGGGGTGTCATGCACGCGGTAGATCAGGGGCGTGCGCTTCTGCTCCAGCGTCTCTGCGGCCGAGACGTTCGCCTGGATCATCATCTCCTCGATCAGCCGGTGGGCCTCCAGCGAGACCCGCGGTTCAATCGAGATGATCTCGCCCTTCGGCGACATGTTGATCTTGCGTTCCAGGCTCTCGATGGCCAACGGCGCCCGCTTCTTGCGCCCCTTCAGCATGGTGCGATAGGCGGCCCACAGGGGCTTGAGGATGACGTCGACTATGGGACCGGTCACATCGTCGAACCGGCCGTCGGCTGCGGCCTGTGCCTGTTCGTAAGACAGGCTGGCATGCGAGCGCATCAGGCCCCGGACGAAGCGGTGGCTGCGCTTCTTCCCTTCGGCGTCGAACACCATGCGCACGGCCAGACAGGCGCGGTTCTCGCCGACCTTCAGGCTGCACAGGCCGTTCGACAGCACCTCGGGCAGCATGGGTTCGACCCGGTCCGGGAAATAGGTCGAGTTGCCCTTGTCGCGGGCCTGTTGATCCAGTGCGGTGCCGGGCCGGACATAGGCGGCGACATCGGCGATGGCGACCCAGACGATCCAGCCGCCCGGGTTGTTGGCATCCTCATCCGGCTGGGCAAAGACCGCGTCGTCGTGATCGCGCGCGTCGGCCGGGTCGATGGTAATCAGCGGCAGGTTGCGCAGGTCCTCGCGCCCCTTCAGCGAGGGCAGGGCCTGATCTTCGGCCTCGGACTCGACCGTCTCGGAAAAGCCGGTCGGCAGGCCATGGCTGTGGATGGCGATCAGCGAGGCTGCGCGGGGATCATCCTCGCGGCCCAGTTTCTCCAGCACCTTGCCGCGTTTCGGTCCATGGCGGTCGCTGCCCTTTTCGACGGTGGCCAGCACCAGATCCCCGTCCTTCAGGCCATCGACCTGGCTTTCGGGGACGATCAGGGTGTCCTTGGCCCGGCGGTCGACCGACTCGATCCGGACCTGTCGGGCCGACCTGCGGATCACGCCCAGCACCCGGTCGGCCCCGGTGTCCAGCTTCTTGATCAGCCGGGCTTCCCAGCCATTGTCGCCGCGCGCGAAACGGACCAGCAGCCGGTCGCCCATGCCGGGCGCGGGGCCGCGATCCTTGCGATCGGGCATCAACACGGCGGAGGGCGCGTCGTCCGAGGCCTCGACCAGTCGTACAATCAGCTCGCCATCGACATCGCGCTCGACGATGTCGGCCACGCCCACGGGCGGCAGGCCCCCGGCCTCGCTCAGACCCTTGCGACCACGCCGGCCCAGGCGGCCCTCGTCTTCCAGTTCGCGGATCATCTGGCGCAGGGCGCGTCGATCCGCGCCCTTCAGTCCGAAATGCTGGGCGATGTCGGTCTTCTGGGCCGAGCCGGTCTCGCGCAGGAAGGCGAGCAGGGTGTCCTTGTCCGGAAGTCCGGCGGGCGGGCGTGGGTGCGACTTCTTCATCATCCCCTCATAACGCGCTTCGGCCTCTGTCGTCCCGCGCTTTGTCGTCTGCGGCTTGACCTGAGCGGGCGGTGGGACCAGCTTCCGGCCAAACCTCAGGAGTTCTGGATGTCGCTTGCCCCCCAACCGGTTCTTGCCGGTCCCACCGCCTCGCTGCTCGACCTGATCGGCAAGACGCCCATGGTCGAGGTCAGCCGCATGAACACCGGCAAGTGCCGCCTGTTCCTGAAGCTGGAAAGCCAGAACCCCGGCGGCTCGATCAAGGACCGCATCGCCCTGTCGATGATCGCTGCGGCCGAGAGGGAAGGCTGGCTCAAGCCCGGTGGCACGATCGTCGAGGCCACAGCGGGCAACACCGGTCTGGCCCTGACGCTGGTCGGTCAGGCCAAGGGCTACAAGGTCCTGCTGGTCATCCCGGACAAGATGTCCAAGGAGAAGATCCAGCATTTGCGGGCCATGGGCGCAGACGTCCGGCTGACACGCTCCGACGTGCCGCACGGCCACCCGGAGTACTACACCGATATGGCCGAGCGGCTGGCCCAGCAGATCCCGGGCGGGTACTACGTCAACCAGTTCGCCAATGACGCCAACACCCTCGCGCACTTCGAGACCACGGGGCCCGAAATCTGGGATCAGATGGACGGCAAGGTTGACGCCTTCGTCGCCGGTATCGGCTCGGGCGGGACAATCACCGGCATCGGCCAGTTCCTGAAGTCAAAGGGGTCAAAGGCCGAGATCATCCTGGCCGACCCCGTTGGCTCGACGCTGGCCGGCATCGTCAACGAGGGGGTTCCCGGTCCGGAAGGCAGCTATACGGTCGAGGGGATCGGCCAGAATTTCGTGCCTGAAACTGCCCATATGGACCTGATCGACAAGGCCTATTCAATCCCGGATGCCGAGGCCATCGCCACAGTCCGCGAGCTGCTGCTCAAGGAAGGCATCCTCGCGGGCTCGTCCTCCGGCACGCTGATCGCGTCCGCGCTGCGCTGGTGCCGCGAGCAGACCGAGCCAAAGACCTGCGTGACCTTCGTCTGCGATACCGGGGCCAAGTACCTGTCCAAGGTCTATAACGATGCCTGGCTGGCCGACCAGGGGCTGAGCGAGCGCGAGCTGCATGGTGACCTGTCAGACCTGATCACCCGCAAGTACGAGGATGGCGCCGTCGTCTTCGCCGGGCCGGATGACACGCTCGACACCGTGTTCAAGCGGATGCGCGGGGCGGACGTCTCGCAGCTGCCGATCTTCAGTGAAGGGCGGCTGGTCGGCATCGTCGACGAGAGCGATCTGGTGCACACCATGAACACCGACGCGATCACCCGCGAGGAGCGCTTCCGGATGCCGGTCTCCAAGGTCATGACGCGAGAGCTGGATACGGTTCAGGTCAATGAGCCGCTTGAGGCCCTGGTGCCGCTGTTCGACCGTGATCGCGTGGCCATCGTGCTGGACGGGGAGAAGTTCGTGGGCCTGATCACCCGGACGGACCTGATCAACCACCTGAGCCTGAACCGGTAAGATGGGCCCGGACCGTCGCCAGCTTCTGATCGGGAGCCTCGCGGCGACGACGGGCGGCTGGGCGCGGTCTGCGAAGGCGCAGGACCCGGGGGCGCTAGGGATATCGCTGGTCAGCTATCCCAGTGGATCCTTCCCGATCAACGGCCTGCTGTTCTCGCCGGTGGTTGAGGCGCGGCGTGGGCCCATGACCGGGGCGGCGGTGGCGCTGCTGCATGGGGGCGGTGGCGCCCAGGACGATGTCCACATCTTCACCGAGGGCGCGCTCTCGCTAACGGCGCGTGGCTATCACTGCCTGATGCCCAACTATTTCGATGCGACGCCCAGCCAGAGGCGGAGCACGGCGGTAGCCGCGCGGCGCTGGCGCATGGCCATTCTGGATGGTCTGGAGTGGCTGGGTCAGCGACCCGGCGTTGATCCGGCCCGCGTGGGGGCGCTGGGTTTCTCCCGGGGTGGCTCGCTGGGGCTGGACGGGGTGCTGGAGGAAGGTGGTGCGCAGGCGTTCGTCGGTGTGGCGTCGGGGGGATCACTGGACGTCGCCGATATCCGCCACCGACCGCCGGTGCTGTTCGTCTATGCCGATGGTGATCCTCTGGTGTCGGCCCGACGCGTGCGGGAGCGGGCCGAGACCCTGTCGGCCGCCGGGGTGCCGGTCGAAACGTATGAGCTGACCTCGCCCCGCCACCGCTTCGATCCCGGTGAATGGCGGACCATATTCGATGTGGCCGGACGGTTCTTCGACCGGACCCTGACATGACAGCCACTCGCCGACGGCTTCTGATGGCGGCTGTTACAACGCCCTTTCTGGTCGGGGCTGTCCGCGCACAGCAGGCAGCTTTCTCTGTCGAGACACTGACGTTTGAAAGCCGGGGCAAGCCGATCCGCGCGGCGCTATACACGCCTGCGCAGCCGAATGGCGCGGCGGTCGTCTTCCTGCATGGCTCGGGTGGCATAGGCCCGGCCTATCTGACGCTGGCCGAGCAGTTCGCTGTCGAGGGCTTCAAGGTGCTTGTGCCCGCCTACTACGACGCGGCGGCGGATGATGGGGTGTGGCCCGAGCCGGTCATGGACGCCTGGCGCGCGGTCGGCAGCGACGCCGTGGACTGGATGATCGAGTCCGGCATTGACCGGCGCCGCATTGGCATCATGGGCTATTCGCTGGGATCCTATGTGGCGGTCGACGGAGCACTCGGGAACAGTCGCGCGGCGGCGGCCATTGGTGTCGCAGGCGGCTGGGATGTCTATGTCCCGCGCCCGCCGCGTCGCCGCATTCCCGTGCTGATCCTCCAGTCCGAGAACGACACCCATGTCTCGCCCGAAAGCACCCGCCGGTGGGTCGAGTTTCTGCGGCAGGCGGACGTACCGGTCCGGCTGCAGGTGTTGCGTGGCGCCGGGCACCTCTATACCCCCGCCCAGTGGCAAGAGGTTCACCGCATGGCGTCGGACTTCTTCAAGCGAACCCTTCTGTAGAGAGCCCATCCCCGCATGACCGACCGCAAGAACCGCCCGGGATTTTCCACGCGCGCCATCCACGCGGGACAACGGCCCGACCCGACCACGGGCGCAGTCATGACGCCGATCTACGCCACCTCGACCTATGCCCAGGAAAGCCCGGGCGTGAACAAGGGCTATGAGTATGCGCGGGGCAAGAACCCGACGCGCGAGGCGTTCGAGGCCTGTATCGCGGACCTGGAGGGCGGCACGCACGGCTTTGGCTTTGCCAGCGGCATGGCCGCGACCTCGACGGCGCTGGAACTGCTGGATGCCGGCAGCCACATCGTCACGGGCGATGATCTGTACGGCGGCTCGTGGCGGCTGTTCGAGCGGGTCCGGCGGCGGTCGATGGGGCTGGACTTCGCCTATGTGAACATGGCCGATCCGGCGGCGGTCGAGGCGGCCATCACCGACAAGACCCGGATGATCTGGGTCGAGACCCCGACCAATCCGCTGATGAAGCTGGCGGACATCGCGGCCCTGTCGAAGATTGCAAAGGCCCGGGGCCTGATCCTGGTGGTCGACAACACCTTTGCCACGCCGTTCTGCCAGCAGCCGATCGGTCTGGGGGCCGACATCGTCATGCACTCCGCCACCAAGTATCTGAACGGGCACTCGGACATTGTCGGCGGGGTGCTGGTGACGGCAAACCCGGAGCTGGCGGCCCAGCTGAAGTTCCTGCAGAACTCGGTGGGCGGCATCATGGGACCGTTCGATGCCTTCCTGGCGAACCGGGGGCTCAAGACGCTGGGCCTGAGGATGAAGGCCCACTGCGAGAATGCGCTGGCGGTGGCCCGCTGGCTGGAGACCCGAAAGGGCGTGGCCAAGGTCATTTATCCCGGCCTGATCAGCCATCCGGGGCACGAGCTGGCCTGTCGCCAGATGACCGGTGGGTTCGGCGGCATGGTCAGTGTGGTGATCGACGGCGATCTGGACCGGACCCGCAAGGTGCTGGAGCGGGTCGAGGTCTTTACCCTCGCTGAGTCGCTGGGCGGGGTCGAAAGTCTGGTGAACCACCCGGCCATCATGACCCACGCCTCGGTGCCGAAGGAGGTCCGCGAGGCCGGCGGCGTCACCGACAGCCTGATCCGCCTGTCGCTGGGGGTCGAAGACGTCGACGACCTCATCGCCGACCTGGACCAGGCGCTGGGCTAGGGTTCGACGTGGCCCTCAGCGGGGGCGTAATGCTCGCGGCAGAGGTCTCGCAGGGCGGCGTTCAGGGTACCGCCATAAAGGGACTCGCGGATGCGCTCATAGCCCTCGAGCTTCAGCTGGATCTTGATGTCGCCGACGGTCCGGCAGCGGCCCTCGCGCGCCAGTTCATAGGCGCGCTCTAGTGTCGTGGATCGAAAGGTCATGCGCCCTATATAGGGACTACGGCCAAGGTTTAGAAGTAGAAGCCGACGTTGGCGACGAGGGCGGAGCCGTACTGGTCACCGAACAGGGTCGGGTCGGCGTCGGTGTCGTGGTAGCGCAGGTCGAGGTCGACTGCCGGGGCCAGCTGCCAGGTCACGCCGACGTCCCAGCCGGTGTAGTCGACTGAAAGATCCTGCTCGCGGCGCCCGATGCCGGCAGACAGGGCGGTGTCGAGCGTCAGGTCCCAGCTGGCCCGTGCCTCGACCCAGGTCCAGGCTTCGGTGGAACCTGTGCCGTCGGGTGAGTACTGCAGGCGCAGCTTGGCCTTGGCCGGGCCGATGGCGCGGCTGACGTCGGCGGTGAACTCCCAGGCGTCATCGTCCGTGCCCGGATTGGCGTCGACGCGCCACTTGTGAGTGGCGTTCAGATCGAAATCGAATCCGCCCATCTGGGGGCGAATGCCGAAGCCCGCTTCGATCTCGAGGTTCGAGCCCGAGCTGTCGATCGTTTCGGCCCCGGCGCCGCCGTAAAAGAAGCCGTCGCCGCTCGTCCACTCCGTCAACGCCCAGCCGTAGGCGTCCGTGCCCGACTTGGACACGTCCTTGGAACGGTTGTCGGTACCGGCACCGACGCCGAAGGCCCAGTCGCCGCCGGCCATGCTCTG
>Ga0181371_1000299_pt1 | contig 11479 bp, 6 predicted proteins | sample LowvirmetaG_6_FD_130087 | JGI IMG/M metagenome (GOLD analysis project Ga0181371, IMG submission 130087) | Marine viral communities from the Subarctic Pacific Ocean - Lowphox_07 viral metaG | ecosystem: Environmental > Aquatic > Marine > Oceanic | place: Subarctic Pacific Ocean | collected 2015-12-04
CATCGATTACGGAACAGCGGTGGCCAATTTCACCCAGCACCGGGGTTTCAGCCACTCGTTGTTCATTCTGGCTCCTCTGGCGGTGGCCCTTGCCTGGTTACTCTGGCGCTGGAAGCCGCAACTGGGTTTCCAGCGATGGCTCGCGCTGACTGGCCTGATCCTGATCACCCACCCACTGCTGGACGCCTTCACCACCTATGGCACCCAGCTGTTCTGGCCCATCGGGCCTCCCGTGGCCATCAGCAGCATTTTTATAATCGATCCGCTCTATACCCTGCCCCTCCTGGCCGGTTGCCTGTTTTTTCTTGCCCGACCGCCAGCCAAATCAGCGGTAGTTGCGGGGCTGGTCGTGTCCACCCTGTACCTGGGCTGGAGCGTCCTGGCCCAACAGGTCATTACCCAACGGGTGCAACCGGCGCTCGCAGAGGCAGGACTTGAAAACCCCGATCTGCTGGTTCAACCCATGCCTTTCAACACCCTGCTGTGGCGCGCCACGGCTCTTCAGGGTGATCAGCGGGTAGAGATTGTTACCGGCTTCCTGGACGGTGATACGCCCTTGAATCTTGAATATTTTCCGCGCCGCCCGGATCTGGCGATGGCAGTCTCGGACCTGCCCGAGGCTCAGCGCCTGGAATGGTTTACCCGGGGCTTCCTGGACTACAACGAGGTCGGCAACCGCATCACGGCTACCGACATCCGGCTGGGCATCCCAGGCGCTCACCCTTTTACCTTTGTTCTGGCGACCCGAAATGGCAGCGGCATCGATCCCACGGCCAGCTTCCGGACTCCACGCCCCGATGTGAACACTGAAGCTCTGGCTTTGCTCTGGTCCCGGATGACTGGAGAAACCCCGGTGCTCTGCCTGGCCAGCCTGAGCTCACCGGCTCCGGGACAACGCTGCTGAATACCATGCGACTGGACCAGTTTATTGCCAACAGCACCGAACTCTCCCGAAAAGAGTCCAAACGGGCCATCAGTCGTGGGGAGGTAACGGTTGATGAACAAACCTGCAAGAGCGCCAACACCCAATTAACCGGCGGCGAACGGGTGGCCTTGGCCGGCGCCCTGCTGACTCTTCCAGGCGAGCGCTACCTGATGATGAACAAGCCGGCTGGCGTGGTGAGTGCGACAACCGACAGCGATCATCCCACGGCGCTGGACCTGTTGCCTGCAGACATCACCCGGAACCTTCACATTGCCGGCCGCCTGGACGCAGACACCACCGGCTTACTGTTGCTCACCACCGATGGCCAGTGGTCACACCGGGTCACCTCACCGCGAACCGATTGCCCCAAAACCTACCAGGTCACGCTGAGCCAACCACTGACCGACGCAGCGGCACAACAACTGGAACGTGGGGTGGATTTGCACAACGACCCGAAGCCAACGCGGCCGGCCCGGGTGAGGGCTCTGGAAGAGCGGATCATTGAGCTTACAATTTCGGAAGGGCGCTACCATCAGGTCAAGCGCATGCTGGCGGCGGTCGGCAACCACGTCGAGGCGCTGCACCGAGTGCGTATCGGGCAGGTCGAACTGGATAAGGCGCTGAAGCCCGGCGATTATCGGGAACTGACCTGCCAGGAGAAAGACAGCCTGGCCTGAATCAGGTCCGCTCGAAACGTTGTGCCTGCAGGTTCTTGCGCACGGCCCCGGCCTCGAACACTTCGCCATTCATGGCGATGTAGACCCCCGGTGGCAGCAACTGCACCGCGGCCCAGGCAAACCCGACGTTGAACACCGCATCGGTGCGGCGCATGCGGGCAGGCTGCATGGCGCCGGTCAGTACAATGGTCTTATCCTTGAGATTGGCCAACACCGCAGCCGTATCCGCCATGGTATCGGTACCGTGGGTAATAACGATGCGGTCACAATCGCATTCTCTGGCCGCCGCCAATACCAATTGGCGATCCTCATCAGTCATCTCCAGACTGTCTTTGCGCATCAGCTCCCGAAGGCGATAGCCCTCATGGATATTGGATTCCGAAAGCAGCTCAGGCAGCAGGCTGTGCCCCACCTCGAATTCGCTGTTGGCATCGAAATACACCTTGTCGATGGTGCCACCGGTGGTGAAAATCTGGATCATGGCGGGATTCCTTTCAGGGTCAGTTCACACTGACCGTGTTGTTGCCTGCGGTCGCGTAGGCCGCGTTCTTTTCCTGTTCGTAGCGCCGCGCCGCAGCAGCCACGGAACCCCGGGCTCCAGTATCAAGCCAGCGCTTGATCCGTCCGGCATCGCCCATCGGCGAGCGGGTACCAAGGGAATCCAGCAGAACGGTCACCACTTCCTTGCCGTTCATCTTCGAGATCATCACCAGGCAGCGACCGGCCTCGGAGAGATAGCCGGTTTTGCTCAGGGCCACTCCCCAGCTATCCCGATGCACCAGGGCATTGGTGTTCCCGAACGACAGGCTGTAACGGGGCTGCCGGAACTGCCCACGGAAATAACCGGTGGTGGAGTATTCCCGGATTTCCGGATAGTCAGCCGCCGCGTTTACCAGCTTCACAAGATCCGCTGCGGTTGAAAGATTCTCCGATGACAGCCCGGTGGGATCGACAAACCGGGTGCCGGTCATTCCCAGGGCCACGGCCTTGGCGTTCATGGCCTCAATAAAGGCATCGAATCCACCCGGATGGCTGCGGGCCAGCGTGTAGGCGGCAAAATTTTCCGAGGACATCAGCGCAATGCGCAGTACATCTCTGCGACGCATCTCTGAATCAATACGGATGCGGCTGTAGGCGTTGGCGGCGGCGGGCGTATGCCGCTCATGAAAGGTGAGCCATTCATCCAGCGGCTCGCCAGATTCCAGCACGACCAGCGCGGTCATGACCTTGGTGACAGAGGCAATGGGTACGGATCGGTCGGCGTTCTTGCCGAAAATCAGCTCGCTATCACCAGCCACAGCAACCGCGGCATTCACCGAGGCAAGTCTGGGTCCATTTTCTGTTTCTGCGCCCCGCTTTTGGGAATCGCCCCCCGTTTGATGGGCCATAAGCGATCCAGGCAGCCAGAGCAACATCAAGATCACGAAAGGGGAAAAGCCGGCGAGTCTCATTTGTACAGATCCTGTGATTTATTCATGCATCGCGCAACCGGTCCGGAAACAGGCTTCTACAGATATGATGGTCAGGGTTAACTATACCAGCGAATGCCTTGTTTGATCAGGTGAAAAGTTTCTTGCGCCAATTTCATATAGCAAATGCAAGGGAGTTGGAAAACCATTAAAATTCGGCCTGATTCATCGAGTCAGAAAACACTTCTTAGTGGGACCGTCGCTTCATATGGATGACAGCACAGATCAGACTGAAAAAGCCGTGCTGTCACAACTCCGAGCCCAATCCGGGCTGACACCTTTTCGACGGTGGCTGCCATTCCTGTTTCTTTTCGCTGCTATGGCATACGGTCTGCTCGCAAGCCTCCTCCATGGACCTGAAAGCCCTCTTTCTCCGCTGTCGCAAGTCGACTCGCCCGAGTCAACGTCCCAGTCCTCCCGCATTGTGCAGATCGACTACCTGGTTGCCCCTCTGGAACAGATTATAGACGACGAAAACTGGCGGCAGAAAAACTGGCAAGCGGCGCCGTCACAGAACTCCGGCATCGGCTATTACAACGGACCCGTTACCTTCAAGGTAACCGTGGAAAACCCCAGAACCACAGACGTCGAACAGTGGGCGCTTGTATCTGCGCCTTACATTGATCGGCTCAGGCCCGCCATTCTCGATGAAAACGGCGTTTTCCAGCGTCTTCGCGAAATGGGAGACCTTTACCCGTCCGGTAACAGGCTGATTTCACTACCACCGTGGATCTGGCCGGTTTCATTACCTACGGGCACTTCCATACTGTTGTTCGAGGTTCAAAATGCCGGCCCCACGTTACTGCCCATTACCATTCTGGAACCGAACAACGTTGTAAGCAGCATCGCAGGCACCATGACCTGGAAGGCGTTCATCACCGGCCTCCTGGTCTTCGCGTTGCTGCTGAACCTCAGTTTCATGATGAAATTCAGGCTGCCGGGGCTGGCCTGGCTGGGCGTTCTCACTCTATCCGTTATCCACGTGCAACTTGTTATGGAAGGATTCGGGCTATGGTTAATTTGGCCAAACTTCCCCGAAATTAACGCAGTACTAAACATCAGCCTTTGTCTTTGCCTCATCTCACTCTGCCAAATCACGCCAAACTTTATCCACGTCTCCAAACTCCCGAGACTGCTACTGAATGCGACGAGTGTGCTCGCCCTTTTACATTTGCTGGCCATGCCATTGCGGCTTCCGTTGGTCGGTCAGGACTCCTTCCTGATAATCGCCCTGGCAGGTGGTTCGATGATTCTGGGCCTTGCTCTCAAACAGGCCCAACACGAGGTGTATGCTCGCTACTTTGCGTTATCACTGCTCTTCATTCTCCTGGGTACAATTATCTCGGCGGCACGGACTGTCGGCTGGGTCCCGGTGAACAGTTTTACCGATTCCGCATTCTTTATCGGTGCAGCGGTCGCATCTCTGATCCTGACCAGCGGCATTGGCCGTCAGATATTGGAAGAGCGCAAAAAAAGGCTGGCCTCCGATATTCGGGCCCGCCAGGAACAAACGCTGCGATCTCACGTTGAGCAAAATTACAAACAACTCCTCAAAACCCACAGTGTTACCGGCAAACCCAATCGGGCCATGCTGGAGGAGTCACTGGATCAGCTTGATAGCCAACAACAGCCCTACACCGTCGCCATGATTCAATTGACACGGTTTAACGAAATCGAACAGGCTCTCGGCTATCGGACGGCAGAGGATCTGCTCAGAAGTTATCTGTGGGAGCTCGACGGATTCCTGAAACGGATCATGGGTGATCAGTTGATCATGATTGACGGCTATGCGCTCGCCAGCATTGACACCAGCAATCATGCCTTCGCCTTTTACCACAGTGACGCTCCGGACACTTACCCGGAAAAACTGAAAACACTCATGAACTGGTTGGGAGAGAACTTCCGCGAAGGCCGATTCTCGCTATCCTGGAGTTCATCCGTGGGTATCGCCCATGCTCCGGAGCATGGGGTCGACGCGTCAGAAATCCTTTCATCCGCTGGCTTTGCTGCCCTGGATACGCATCAGCCCCTTACGGTTTACGACCCGGCTATCGCGGACTGGCAGTACCAGCAGCAAATGCTGATGCTGGATATCGAAGAGGCACTGGGTGATGGCAGCATTTGGCTGGAATACCAACCAACCGTGCGAATACAGGACGCAAGTATTGCTTCGGTGGAAGCCCTGATCCGCTGGCAACACCCGGACTTCGGCACGGTTGCTCCGGATCGATGGATCCCGTTAGCCGAACAGGTCGGGATGATTCACCACGTTACGCTCTGGGTGGTCGACCGGGTCTGCGAAGATATGAGCGCCCTGAAGGCCTGTCACGGGGACCACATTGCCGTTGCGGTCAATATTTCTGCAAACGATCTTACCCATCCGGACTTTCTGGAAAAAGTGAAGGCGATTGTGCAGCACCATGGGGCACAACCTTCCGATCTTATTCTGGAGATTACCGAAACAGCGATGATGGCTGACACAGCCTTGGCAAAAGACGTCATTCGGACCCTGAGCCAAAGTGGCTTCAGAATTGCCGTCGATGATTTTGGAACCGGGCACTCGTCGCTGGGAACCCTTGCCACATTCGAGCTGGACGAGCTAAAAATCGACCGGAGTTTTCTCAGTGACATACTCACGGAACCCGCTCGACAGCGAATATTCCGAGCGGCGCTTGACCTGGGTGAGGCTCTGGACCTGGATGTCGTGGTCGAAGGTGTAGAGGAGGAAGCTATCGCCGCCTGGCTACAGCAGTTCCCCGGCCTGTATGGCCAGGGATACTACTGGGGCAAGCCGGAACAGCTGAAGACATGAGCTCCAGCTCAATCAAGGCAAATCGGTCACTGCCCCTTTTGAGGCAGAACTTACTGTTCGCGAATACTTCGCCAATGTGCCCCGGATGAAACGGGGCGCCGGCTTTTTCCAGGCCTGGCGCCTACGCTCCAGTTCGTCATCGGAGACATCCAGCTCAATCCGGTTGCTGACGGCATCAATGGTGATGGTGTCGCCATCCTCAACCAGCGCAATGGGACCACCTTCCGCCGCCTCCGGTGTGATATGGCCAACCACGAACCCGTGGCTGCCGCCGGAAAACCGACCATCGGTAATCAACGCCACATCGCTACCCAGGCCCTTACCCATAATGGCGGAGGTGGGGCTGAGCATCTCCCGCATACCCGGGCCGCCTTTGGGACCTTCATAACGGATAACCAGCACATCGCCGGCCACCACCGTGCCGTCCAGAATTCGCTCCTGGGCCTCTTCTTCCGAATGGAATACTCGGGCTCGACCGGTGAAGTGCGTGCCTTCCTTGCCGGTGATCTTGGCCACCGCGCCAGTGGGCGACAGGTTCCCGAACAGGATGCGCAGATGGCTGTCCGCCTTGATCGGATTATCGAAGGCGTGAATGATGTCCTGCCCCTCCGGATAGGGCGCAACATCGGCCAGGTTCTCCGCCAGGGTCTGGCCGGTTACGGTCAGACAGTCACCGTGCAGTAGCCCCCTGTCCAGCAGCATCTTCATCAGCGGCTGAATACCGCCAATGGCTACCAGCTCCGACATCATGTAATGGCCACTCGGGCGCAGATCCGCCAGCACCGGCACCCGCTTGCCAATCTCGACGAAATCCTCGAGCTCCAGATCGACACCGACCGTGCTGGCCATGGCCAAAAGATGCAGCACCGCATTGGTGGAGCCACCCAGGGCGATCACCACGGTGATGGCATTCTCAAAGGCTTTCCGGGTCATGATGTCGCTGGGCTTGATGTCTTTCTCCAGCAAATTCAGCACCGCCGCGCCGGCGCCACGACAATCCGCCGCCTTGGTGTCTGACACCGCATTCTGGGCGGAGCTGCCCGGCAGGCTCATGCCCATGGCCTCAATCGCCGACGCCATGGTGTTGGCGGTATACATGCCGCCACAGGAACCCGGCCCGGGGATCGCGGTTTCCTCGATCTGCTTGACCTCAATCAGGTCCAGGTCACCACGGGCATGGGCACCTACGGCCTCGAAAACAGAGATGATATCGGTATGGTTCTCACCGGGCATAATGGTGCCCCCGTAGACAAATACCGAAGGCCGGTTCAGGCGAGCCAGCCCCATCATGCAGCCGGGCATATTCTTGTCGCAGCCACCAATGGCCACCAGGCCATCGAATCCTTCACAGCCGGCAACGGTTTCAATGGAATCGGCGATCACCTCCCGGGACACCAGGGAGTACTTCATACCCTCGGTACCATTGGCAATACCGTCCGATACCGTGATGGTATTGAAGATCAGCGACTTGCCGCCCGCCTCATCGGCGCCGGCGGCCGACTCTTCGGCCAGCTGATTGATGTGCATATTGCAGGGCGTGAGGTTACTCCACGTAGACGCAATGCCGATCTGGGGCTTTCTGAAATCCTCATCAGTAAACCCGACCGCACGAAGCATGGCGCGACTGGCGGATTTGCCAATGCCATCGACCACCGGTGCCGAATATTTCCGGCGCTTGTCCTGATTCTTGTCTTGCGTCATGGGAGTCTCCTTTACAGATGGCTTATCCGACCAGACTCTCAGAAACCATGGCATTCGGCAACGGGCAGGCGAGTGAGCCTGCACGCGGCCGGGTGGAAGGCTCTGCCAAAATACGCTGTAAATACGTCCCTGTACGCTCGGCTCGGCCATCCATGGCTCCGCACGATTTTGGCAGAGCCTTCCACCCACCCGCTCCTCCTGGAGTCGTCCGCAGAAATATGCAGTTTCGACTGATCTGCATCAATGGCCGCTAACAGCGGTGGTTTTAAAATCCACTGACACACTGACACCATGGATGCACATCATGCCATCGCCCATTCAAACAGCACCGGTGGATCACACCGCGTCAGACTGCCCGGATTACCGGCGCTGGTGCGACGGCTATGGCGTCATCCAGCACAACGAAACCACAAAAAATCAGGCCAGGATGCTGGCAGAGCACTTGGTTGCCGCCGGGCACCAGCCAGACACCGCCACCGTTTATCGCAGGCTTGCCGATCTTGACCGGCTGACCAGTGCCGGGCTGTGGTTGGTGGTTCATATGACTTACGCCCGCAAGGTCGATGTCTCCGGTCAGCCCCTGGCGCCCCAGGATTTCAAAACCAATCCGGAAGGACACACCGGCGGCGCGCTGAACATGGTGCCGGCTTATGCCGGCTATCTGGCCCTGAACAATCTGACCGGGCGCACACGCAGCTGGCTGATGGGCCAGGGGCACTGCGTGGCAGCGGTAGACGCCCTGAATGTACTCACCGGAAACCTGCATCCGGAACAGGCGGAGCGTTACCGCGGGCCTGACGGGCTGTCCACTCTGGTGGCCGATTTCTACAGTTACCGGCAGAAGCCGGACGGCACAATGGCTGCTCCCCTTGGCAGCCATGTCAATCCGCACACCGCCGGCGGCATTCTGGAAGGTGGTTACCTGGGTTTTGCCGAACTTCAATATGCCCACATGCCTCTGCCCGGCGAATCTCTGATCGCTTTTCTTTCAGACGGCGCCGCCGAGGAGCAGCGCGGCAGCGACTGGATCCCACGCTGGTGGCGCGCCGAGGATTGCGGAGCCGTCATGCCGGTCATGATTGCCAACGGTCGGCGGATCGAACAGCGCAAGGAGCTGGGCACACGAGAAGGTCTCGAGCGTTTTGAAGCACACCTTGAGCACCGGGGCTTCGTGCCCTTTCGTTTTGACGGCCGGGATCCTGCAGCCTTTGTCTGTGCTCTTTACGAAATGGAACAGGCCCTTACCACCAATGGCGAGGCCGCGCTACGAGGTGAAAGCAGCTACCCGGTTCGGGTGCCCTATGGCATAGCAGAAACCACCAAGGGTTACGGGTTCTATGGCGCCAGCAGCAATGCGGCCCACAACCTGCCGCTGCCCGGAAACCCGCGTATGGACGCCCGGGCCAGGGAGCTGTTTAACGAACATGTAGCGAGATTGTGGGTGGCTCCGGACCAACTTCAGAGCTGTATCGCTCAACTGAACCAGCACGCTGGACAATCACGCCCCCTGGAGCGGGATCATGCCCTCGCGACCCGTAATCCGCCGGATCCCGTGATCCCCCGGCTACCGGCCAATCCGGACTGCATTTCCCCAATGAAGGCTGTGGATGACTTTTTCCGGGCACTGGTGGCTAAAAACCCCGGGCTCAGGGCCCGAGTAGGCAATCCGGACGAGCTGGCAAGCAACCGTCTCGGCGGCGTCCTGGGCGACCTGAAGCACCGGGTAAACGATCCAGAGAACGACCAGGAATCGGTCCACGGCAAGATCATCACCGCGCTCAACGAAGAGGCTGTGGTATCGGCATGCCTGGCCAACAAGGCGGGCCTGAATCTGGTAGCCAGCTATGAGGCTTTCTGCGTAAAGATGCTCGGCGCCATCCGGCAGGAGCTGATCTTTGCCCGGCACCAGAAGGAAGTGGGCCGACCGGCGCGCTGGCTTGGCCTGCCGGTTATCGCCACCTCACATACCTGGGAGAACGGCAAGAACGAGCAATCCCATCAGGACACCACCTTCTGCGAGAGCATGCTCGCGGAGATGAACGACGTATCCCGGGTGCTGTTTCCGGCAGACTACAACAGCACCCTGGCGACGCTGCCATCGGTATTCAGTGAGCGGGGCAAGATCACCTGTATGGTGATCCCGAAACGGGAGCGCCCCTGCGTCTTTGACATGCGGGAAGCAGAACTATTAGCCAGGCACGGTGCCCTGGTGGTGGACGAAGACACCTCCGCTGGCGAGCCTTTGCTGCTCATGGCCAATGGCGCCTATCAGCTATCCGAAGCCATACGGGCATGTGAACGCCTGCGGGAAACCGGCACACCCTTCCGGCTGGTCTATATCCAGGAGCCCGGCAGATTCCGCCAGCCGAGAGACACGATGGAAGCCCAGGTCTGCCTGTCGGAATTCGAGAGGGAGCGCCTGTTCCCCCATCGCATTCACCGACGGGTTGCCCTCACGCACATGCGCCCTGAGGTATTCAGGGGCCATCTATCTCCACTGTTCCCGGAACCGTCGCAGGCCCGGGTTCTGGGTTACATCAATCGTGGCGGTACCCTGAATGAAGCTGGCATGCTGTTCGCCAACGGTTGTTCCTGGGGCCATGCCCTGGCCGCCTGTGCCAGCGTTATGGACAAGCCACCGGGAGAATGGCTTTCCAGTGCCGAGCTGGCGGCGGTGGAGGGCCGGGGCGATCCGGCGGTAATTACCCGGGGCCTGCCCTGAGCAGGCGTTTTCTAAACGCCGTTTCTATTTCCAGAATCACCAGAACAGCCACCCCGGCCACAGTTGCGAACCCCAGCATTTCAAGACTCAGCGCCTGTGTGCCGAAGGTTTCGTTAAACCACGGCATATAGGTAAACAGCAACTGCAGCGCAATCACGGTTGCAACCGCCAGAAGCACAATCGGTGTGCCCAGCACCCCCCGCAGGGTGATCGATGCCGAATCCAGGTAACGCACAGCAAACAGGTAGAACATCTCCATGGCGACCAAAGTATTGACCGCCAGCGTTCGGGCCGTATTCTCATCGCCGTAGTGGTGGATGGCCCAATACCAGGCCGCAAAGATCCCCACCAGAAACAGCAAGGAAACAAACACCACACGCCAGACCACAAACCCCTTCAACAGCGACTCATCCCGGGCTCTGGGCATGCGTTTCATGACATCCGGCTCCGCGGGCTCAAACGCCAGCGTCATCGCCAGAACCACCGAACTGACCATATTGACCCAGAGAATCTGCAAGGCAGAAATTGGCAACGTCAGCCCCAACAGCAAGGCCGTGATCAGACTGATGGATTCGCCCCCATTTATCGGCAGCATAAAGGCGATGCCTTTCTTGAGATTGGTATAAACAGTTCGACCCTCTCGCACGGCCGCGGCGATACTGGCAAAGTTATCATCAAGCAACACCACTGAAGATGCTTCCCGGGCCGCCTCCGAGCCTTTCACACCCATGGCGATCCCTACATCCGCCCGTTTGAGTGCCGGGGCATCGTTCACCCCGTCCCCGGTCATGGCCACAACCCCATGCAGTGCCTGGAGTGCGGTTACCAGTCTCAACTTGTGTTCCGGGCTGGTCCGGGCGAAGACATCCACCTCGCCAACCAAATCTCGAAGCTGATTATCATCCAGTTGGTCCAGCTCCTTACCGGTCAGCACCCGCTCGGTATTTTTCAGCCCCAGCTTGCGGGCAATAGCGCCTGCCGTTATCCCGTGATCACCGGTAATCATCTTGACCCGGATTCCGGCATCGTGGCACTCCGAAATCGCCCGAATAGCTTCCTGCCTGGGCGGGTCCAGAAGCCCGACCAGGCCGAGCAGTTCTGCCCCCTGTTCAAGGTCCTCAGTAGCCAGTTCACCGATGCCCCGCTCTGCCGGTTTTCGCGCCAGGGCCAGCA
>Ga0181371_1000300_pt1 | contig 11476 bp, 10 predicted proteins | sample LowvirmetaG_6_FD_130087 | JGI IMG/M metagenome (GOLD analysis project Ga0181371, IMG submission 130087) | Marine viral communities from the Subarctic Pacific Ocean - Lowphox_07 viral metaG | ecosystem: Environmental > Aquatic > Marine > Oceanic | place: Subarctic Pacific Ocean | collected...
ACGCACCAGCCGGTGCACGCCGGTTTCGGTACGCAGCCAGCCATAGGCATAATCGCCCTGGATGTGAATGGTAGCGCTCTTGATGCCGGCCACTTCACCTTCCATCAGCTCGACAATCTCGGCCTTGAAGCCCCGACGCTCCGCCCAGCGCAGGTACATACGCAGGAGCATGTTGGCCCAGTCCTGCGCCTCGGTGCCACCGGAGCCGGCCTGGATGTCGAGGTAGGCGTTGTTGGCGTCCATTTCGCCGGAGAACATGCGGCGGAATTCGAGCTTCTCGAGCTCTTTATCAAGGCCCTCAAGATCTGATTCGATCTCGGCAACGGTGCCCTCATCCTCTTCTTCTGCGGCAATGTCCAGCAGGCCCTCGGCGTCTTCCAGGCCGGAGGTGAGGTTGTCGATGGTCTTGACGATCAGTTCAAGATCGGCTCGCTCTTTGCCCAGAGCCTGAGCCCGCTCGGGGTCGTCCCAGACGCTTGGCTGCTCCAGTTCGCGCTCAACTTCGATCAGTCGTTCACTACGCTGATCGTAGTCAAAGATACCCCCTGAGCGCTTCAGTGCGCTCACGAAGCTCTTTAATCTTCGTCACAATGGGATTGATTTCCATGAAACCCTTACTCGCTCTAGAAAATGGAGAGTAAAAACAGAGGCGGGATTCTACCGGAAATCGGTTTGTAAATCAGCCTGCGGGTTTCCGTGAATCAGGCAAGAGGCTCGAGGTAATCCACCAGAAGCTGGAGATTGGTGCGCCCCCGGAAGGTATTGGCATCCGGCTTGTAAACCACCCGAGCACCGGTGCGCGTGTAATCAGGCACTTCCGGCCCGGTATTGAAGGCAATGCCGTCGATGATCCCGCCGCCTTCGACAGGTTGCAACACCAATTTCAGATGGTTTTCGCCGACTATCCGCTGGCTAACCACCCGGAACTCGCCGTCGAACAGTGGCTCCGGGAAATGCTGCCCCCATGGGCCGGCGCGCTTGAGCAGCGCGGCGGTGTCCAACGACAGTTCACTTGCGCCCAGAGGCCCATCGGTTGTGATCGCCGCCTCCAGATCCTCGGCCGAGAGGGTGTCTCGAACGGCGCGATCGAAGGCCTCGGAAAAGGCATCCAGATCATCCCTGGCGAGGGTCATGCCCGCAGCCATCGCGTGACCGCCAAATTTTTTCATGATCCCCGGATGACGTGAGTCGACCACGGCAAGCACATCCCGGATATGAAGCCCGGGAATAGAGCGAGCAGAACCTTTGATGTCTTCGCCGTTTTCGTCCGGTGCAAAGGCAATGGTCGGTCTATGGGTCTGCTCACGGATACGGGCAGCCAGGATTCCGATAACGCCCTGGTGCCAATCGGTATCGAAAAGCGCAAGACCCCAGGGCAGTCCATCCAGATCCAGCGACATTGAAGACAGCAGATCCTGGGCCTGGGCTTTCATGTCCTTTTCGATGGTCCGGCGTTCACGATTGAAGGTGTCCAATTCCCGGGCCAGTCGGCGAGCCTCGTCCGGACTGTCTGCCAGCAGGCAGGCAATCCCGATACTCATGTCATCAAGCCGGCCCGCAGCATTCAGGCGAGGACCAACCACAAATCCGAGGTCGGTTGAGCTGATCGCCGTGTGGTCCCGACCCGCGACTTCCAGCAGCGCCAGGATACCGGGACGGGCCTCGCCCTGACGTATACGGCGCAGGCCCTGCTCCACGAAGATCCGATTGTTATGATCCAGGGGCACGACATCAGCCACCGTGCCCAGGGCCACCAGGTCCAGCAGGCTCCCCAGGTTCGGCTCGGGATCGGGCAGGCGATTGGTTTCCCGGAGCTGCTTGCGCAACGCCGTAAGGACGTAAAACATCACGCCAACACCGGCCGCGTTCTTGCTCAGGAAAGGACAACCCGGCTGGTTGGGATTAACGATGGCATCGGCATCCGGAAGCTCTTCGCCGGCCAGGTGGTGATCCGTCACCACCACTTTCACTCCAAGCTCCTTGGCCGCTCGAACGCCCTCAACGGCGGATATACCGTTATCGACGGTGACCATCAGATCGGGAAGCTGACCTTCATCGCGCAACCGCTCAATAATACCCGGTGTCAGGCCGTAGCCATCGGCAAACCGGCTGGGGACGCGAAAATCGATGCTCTCCAAACCCAGCATCGAAAGGCCAAGCATCGCGACGGCCGTGCTGGTGGCGCCATCGGCGTCAAAATCCCCGAGCACAAGAACCCGCTGTTGCTGCTCGATGGCTTCCGCAAGAAGCTCGACAGCCCGATCGATGCCCCGAAGTGACAACGGTGAGGCAAGGTGCTTGAGGGTGTAACTCAGTTGCTCATCAGAGGTTACGCCTCGGGCGGCGTACAGGCGGCGAAGCAAGGGGGGCAGGTTTTGCCCCCAGTCCGGGAATGTCTCGGGCTGGGGGCGACGCAGGATCTTTTTCGGTGTCATACCCGATCAGGCGTTTTTCCAGTGCTTGGCAATAAACTCCTGCACACCGGCAATGTTGTTATCCAGCACTGTGTAGCGCTCTTCCCGCTCGAACAGGTCGGCCATATGAGCCGGCAGTGGCGGCTTAACACTCAGGCCGGACTCGGCCACGGCATCGGGGAACTTGGCCGGGTGTGCAGTACCCAGGGTGATCATCGGTACCGCATGATCACGCCGGCACCTGCGCGCAGCTCGAACCCCGATGGCAGTGTGAGGGTCGAGCAGATACTCGTTCTGTTCGTAAATCTCACGGATGGTATCGCAGGTGGTCTTGTCATCCACCGCATCACTGTCGAACAGCTTGCGTGCGTGCTTCCAGCGATAATCCTCAATGCTGACCGGGCCTTTGGCGGCATTTTCCAGCAGGGTCTTCACTGCCAGCCCATCACGGCCGTGCAGATCAAACAGCAGACGCTCGAAATTGCTCGACACCATGATATCCATGCTCGGAGACAGGGTGTGTTCCAGCTGGTGCTGTTCGTATTTGTTGCCACTCATGAAACGATGCAGGATATCGTTGCGGTTGGTGGCAATGACCAGCTGGGAAATCGGCAGCCCCATCTTCTTGGCCAGGTAGCCGGCAAAGATATCGCCGAAGTTCCCTGTGGGTACTGAAAACGCCATGCTGCGGTCCGGACCACCCAGGGCAAGGGACGCGTGGAAGTAGTAAACAATCTGGGCCATGATCCGGGCCCAGTTGATGGAGTTCACGGCTGCCAGCTGGGTTTTTCCGCCCAGGAACGACTGGTTGCCGAAGCTCTCCTTCACCATGCGCTGGCAATCGTCAAAGTTGCCCCGCACAGCAATGTTGTGGATGTTGTCACCCTGGACGGTGGTCATCTGGCGGCGCTGGACTTCGGAAACGCGCTGGTGCGGATGCAGGATAAAAATATCCACGTGCTCGCACCGGCGGCACCCTTCGATTGCCGCAGAGCCGGTATCACCGGAGGTCGCTCCCATGATAACCACGTGCTGCTTGCGCTTTTCCAGGACATAGTCCAGAAGGCGGCCCAACAGCTGCAGGGCGAAGTCCTTGAAGGCCAGGGTCGGGCCGCGGAACAGCTCCATGACCCATTCGTTGGTATCCAGCTGAACCAGCGGGGCCACAGCCTTGTGGGCGAAGACCGCATAGGTCTCGTCCAGCATCTTGCGAAAATCGTCTGCGGGGACGGCGTCATCCACGAAGGGATGCATGACCTTGAACGCCAGCTCACTATAGGAAAGCCCGCGCCAGCTTCGGATTTCTTCCAGACTGAAATGTGGCAGGGATTCGGGAACGTAGAGGCCGCCGTCCGTCGCCAGACCGGTCAGCAAAACATCCTCAAAGCCCAGTGCGGGCGCTTCACCCCGCGTACTGATGTATCTCACGTTCGTACCTGTCAGTTGAAGTTTTCAGCGCGGATGCGGACAACCTGGCCATCGGTATCGGACAGGGCTTCCAGCTCTTCAATCGCACGGTTGATCTGCCGTTCCTGAACGGTGTGAGTCAGGATGATCACCGGAATACGGCCATCTTTCAGCTCGGATTCCTTCTGCATGATCGACTCAATATTGATGCCATGCTCGCTCAGGATGGAGGCAATCTTGGCCAGCACACCCGGACGATCCAGTGCAGTAATGCGCAGGTAGTAGGCAGACTGGATGTCTTCCATGGACAGCACATCCAGGTCTTCCATGGCATCCGGTGAGAAACCAAGATATGGCACACGGAGGCTGCTTTCTGTTGCCACAGCACGGGCAACATCAACGATATCTGCGATGACAGCCGACGCTGTTGCCTCATCCCCTGCGCCAGGACCGTAATACATGGTCTGACCAACGGCATCGCCATCCACCAGGACAGCATTGAGGACGCCATCAACCTGGGCAATCAGATGGCTCTGGGGCACCAGGGTCGGGTGAACGCGCAGCTCAATGCCATCATCCCGACGACGGGCAATGCCGAGGTGCTTGATGCGATAGCCCAATAGCTCGGCGTGGGCAATATCGTAAGGGGTAATCTTGGAGATGCCTTCGGTGAAGCCTTTTTCGAATTGCAGGGGCACACCAAATCCGGCGGACGCCAGAATGGTCAGTTTGTGGGCGGCGTCAATGCCTTCCACATCAAAGGTCGGATCTGCTTCAGCATAACCCAGGTCCTGGGCTTCCTTGAGAACTTCGGAAAATTCACGACCGGCACGCATCTCGGTCAGGATGTAGTTCCCGGTGCCGTTGATGATGCCGGCAATCCAGTCAATGCGGTTTGCCGCCATACCCTCACGAACAGCCTTGATGACCGGGATACCGCCGGCGACACCCGCCTCGTAAGCCACCACAACACCAGCCTTCTCGGCCGCCTCGAAGATTTCGTTGCCGTGGACGGCAATCAGGGCCTTGTTCGCGGTAACCACGTGCTTGCCGTTGCGGATTGCCGCCAGCACCAGCTCTTTGGCCGCATCATAACCACCAATGAGCTCCACCACGATATCGACGCCGGGATCGTTCACCACGTCATAAATGTCGGTACTGAAGGGCACATTCCCAAGGTCCATATCCTCGCGGGCCCGTCGACTGGCAATCCGGGTAATCCGGATATTGCACCCGGCCCGGCCGGCAATCAGCCTGGCGTTGCGGGTCAAGACATTAAAGGTACCGCCGCCGACGGTTCCCAATCCGCAGATTCCGACACTGACGTCTTTCAAACTCTCACCTCTGATCCCGAAGGGGTGCTGATGAATTATATTAGGCGGGCATAGTATACCGATTCAGGCCTCACTGAATAAGCCCTGAATCGGATCCATCGCAAATACCGTACAACGAAGCCCGGACGACGTGTCCGGAAGGCTGTCAGAGCAGCCCGAGCCCCTCGGCCAGACGCTGCGCCGGGACATAGCCACGAACCATGTTACCGTCTTCCAGCACAATGGCGGGAGTGCCGGTTACGCCAACCCGCCCCCCCAGCTCAAACTGCTCACGCACCGGGTTTTCACAGCTAGCATCGGCGACCTTTCGGCCAGCCTTGGCTGCGTCCATGGCCGCCTGTTGATCGTCAGCGCACCACACCGACTCGTATTTTCTGAAGGAAGCAGTATTGGGACCTGACCGCGGGAACGCATAGTAATTGACGGTAATTCCATAGTTGTTGAGCTGCGGAACCTCGTCATGCAGCTTCCGGCAATAAGGACAGTCGATATCAGTGAACACGCTCACGACGGCCTTTTCGTTATCCGCGGGAAAGCTGATCACTCCATTGGCATCGAAATCCGCCATCATCTCGCGACGGGCCTCAGTGCGAGCTGCTTCCGTGACATTGGCGATGCCCTGATCGGTAATCTTCAGAAGATCCCCCGTCATCAGATACTGGCCATCCTCGGTCGCATAAATCGTGTCGCCATTGTTGCTCTGGACTTCATAGAGCCCCTTTGCCTCGGACTCCTTTACCGACATCACCTGAAGACCCGGGACGGCCTCGGTCAGGCGCTCGGAAATCCGATCTTCGACTTCACCGGCACTGACATTCGCCATAAACAGTGAGCCGAAACCGAAGGCAAATGCCACAACCGCAGTTTTCATATTCATTCTGACAAACAACCTTTTTCAGAGAGCAGTTAAATAACCCGGGCAGTATTGGCACAGGCCGGGAATCAATTCAATGCGACAAGTACATAAAAGGAAAGTTCACCTACGCCGGCGCAAACATCCTGCCAATCAGCCTCTGGGATGGTGAGCCTGATGCAGCGACTGGAGCCGCTGACGGGCCACGTGGGTATAGATCTGGGTCGTTGACAGGTCCGAGTGCCCCAGCAGCATCTGGACAACCCGCAGATCCGCGCCATGATTGAGTAGATGTGTGGCGAACGCGTGCCTGAGCGTGTGGGGTGACAGGTGTTTGCGGATACCAACCCGCACGGCGTAATGCTTGATGCGATGCCAGAACGTCTGGCGGGTCATCGCCGCCGCCCGATTGCCGGGGAACAGCGCATCGCAGGAGCGGCCTTTCAGAAGCTCCGGCCGGCCTTCCTTCATGTACTGCAACAGCCAATCCACCGCCTCCTCCCCCAGGGGAACGAGCCGCTCCTTGTCACCCTTGCCGGTGATCCGAACTACGCCCTGGCGCAAATTTACCTGATCAACCCGCAGCTCTGTCAGCTCGGAAACCCTAAGGCCACAACCATAGAGTATCTCAAGCATGGCCTTGTCCCGGAGCTCGATGGCAACTGCTGGATCCGGCTCGGACAGAAGCGCATCCACCTCCTCTTCGGTCAGCGAATCCGGAAGACGCCGGGGCAACCTCGGGCTGTCGATCCGCAGGGTCGGGTCTTCAGCGATCAGCCCTTCGCGCAGCAGGAAGCGGTAAAAACGCCGGAGTCCGGACAGCCGCCTGGCCGCGGTGGAGCTCTTGACCCCTTCCGCCAGCCCCCGCGACATCCAGGCCAGAAGGTCGGTTCGGCGAACGTCGGTCAATGCGGGTTTGCCAGGCTGGCTCTCCAGCCATTCCGCCAATCGCGACAAATCACTCCGGTAGGCCTGCCGTGTCTTTTCGCCCAGCCCGTCTTCCAGCCAGATGGCATCAACAAACCGAACAATTACAGACTCATCTTCTGCTCTCATGGCGAGTTCCCAGACTGCGAACGTCTCACGACAAGCATACCGGAACGTCAGACACAAAAAAGGCAGCCCGGGGCTGCCTTTTTCTGCCTGCTGTTCAGCGCTTTGCTGATCAGCCCAGCTTTTCCTTGATACGAGCCGCCTTACCAGACAGGTCGCGCAGGTAGTAGAGCTTGGCCTGGCGAACATCGCCACGACGCTTCACGCTGATGCTGTCGATCAGCTTGGAGAAGCTCTGGAAGGTACGCTCAACACCAACACCGTAGGAAATCTTACGTACGGTGAAAGAGGAGTTCATGCCGCGGTTACGCTTGCCGATGACAACACCTTCGAACGCCTGAAGACGCTCACGGTTACCCTCGGTTACGCGAACCTGAACGACCACGGTATCGCCCGGCGCAAACGCGGGGATTTCCTTGGTCATCTGTTCTGCTTCAAGTTGACTGATGATGTTGTTCTTGCCGCTCATCGTAATGCTCCTGATACCCAATCTGTTAATGCCCTGATCATTCAGAGGCACCCGGTTCGTTCAAAATCTCTTCCAGCAGCTCACGCTCTTCGTCCGTAAACACCCGCTTTTCCAGCAGGTCGGGGCGTCGCTCCCGGGTTCGCCTCAGCGACTGTTTCAGCCGCCAACGCCGGATCTGATCATGGTGACCGCCCAATAAAACATCCGGCACCGCCTGACCTTCGTAAACTTCGGGCCGGGTGTAGTGCGGACAATCCAGCAAACCGTCGGCGAAAGAATCCTGCTCTGCCGACTGCGCATGACCCAGCGCTCCGGGGATGAGGCGTGTAACCGCATCGATAACAGCCATCGCTGCCAATTCGCCACCGGAAAGCACAAAATCACCCAGTGACACTTCCCGATCGACTTCCGCCGCTATCAGGCGCTCATCAACACCCTCGTACCGACCCGCCACCAGAATCAACTGCTGCTCTGCAGCAAGCGACTCGACAACAGACTGGTTCAGAGCCTCGCCCTGGGGCGAGAGGTAAACCACACAAGGGCTTCCGGGTGCTGCTTCCCTGGCCGCATGGATTGCGTCCCGGAGAGGCTGAATTTTCATCAGCATACCCGGGCCACCGCCATATGGCCGATCGTCTACCGTGCGATGCCGGTCGTGGGTAAACTCACGGGGATTCCAGCTCCGGAAAGTCAAAAGACCATCCCGGACTGCCCTTCCCGTAATCCCGTAATCCGTTACCGCACTGAACATATCCGGGAACAGACTGACTGCGCCAATCCACACCCGTCAGAACTCCGGATCCCAGTCCACCACCATGCGCTTTGAATCCAGATCAACATTCTGGACCACTTCGCCAGGCAGATAAGGAATCAGACGCTCACGTTGATCGATGGAACCTGCCGTAGCCTGTACCACCAGAACATCGTTGGATCCGGTTTCCATAAGATGGTGCACTTTACCAAGGCACTCATCATCGACCGTATACACATCGAGGCCTTCCAGCTGAAACCAGTAAAACTCCCCTTCAGGGAGTTCCGGCAACTCAGCTGTCGAGACCCTGACTTCGGCACCGCAGTATGTGCGGGCCAGATCACGGTCGTTAATACCTTTCAGCCTGACGACGATCCCCTGACCCTGGCGGCGACCTTCCTCAAGCTTGGCCGGAATACGCTTACCATCCAGATCAAGCGTCCAATCGGGATAGTTCAGTATTCCATCCTTGGGGTCGGTGTAGGAGAAGACCTTGAGCCACCCCTTGACCCCAAACACCGAGGTAATCCGGCCGATCACAGTTTCCTGCGAATTCTGTGTCATGCCATAAACCCCGGTGTCAGTACTGTCTTACCCAGCAGCCTTCAGCAGCTGTGCAACGCGCTCGCTAGTCTGCGCGCCTTGACCGAGCCAGAAATCGACACGCTCACGATCAACGCGAAGGCTCTCTTCCTGACCACGGGCAACCGGGTTGAAGAAACCTACACGCTCAATGAAACGACCGTCGCGAGATTTGCGGCTGTCGGTGACTGTCAGATGGTAGAACGGGCGCTTCTTGGAGCCACCACGAGCCAAACGGATAATTACCATTTAACCAATATCCTGTTCTGTTGAACGAACTTTGTACGATTCACGCCTGCTGAACACCAGCTGACGCGAAGACCCATACTCGAAAGGGGCGCTATTCTATGCTAAAAAAGCGCCAAAGAAAACAGCAAAACCAGTTGTTTCCCCGTTTTCCATGTAAGGCTTTTTACATACGGCCAAACGGAGGCATTCCGCCCCCTCCACCGCCGCCCGGGGGCATCATGCCACCCATGCCGCGCATCATATTCGCCATACCGCCTTTCTTGCCAAACTTTTTCATCATCTTCTGCATTTGCTTGTGCTGTTTCAGCAGACGATTCACATCCTGGATCTGGGTTCCAGACCCCGTGGCGATCCGGCGCTTGCGGGAATTGTTGATCACATCCGGGTAACGCCGCTCCTTCGGGGTCATCGAGCAGATGATGGCTTCCATCTGCCCCATGGACTTGTCATTAACCTGCTGCTGGGCCACCTGGGCCATCTGACCCATGCCCGGCAGCTTGTCGAGCAGGCCACCGATGCCACCCATGCTCTTCATCTGCTGCAGCTGATCGCGAAAATCCTCCAGGTCAAAGCTCTTGCCCTTCTTGATTTTTTTGGTGAGCTTCTGGGCCTTCTTCTGGTCCAGCTTGCGCTCCGCCTCTTCGATCAGCGAGAGCACGTCCCCCATGCCAAGGATCCGGGACGCGACCCGGTCCGGGTAGAACGGCTCAAGGGCATCGGACTTTTCACCCACACCCAAGAACTTGATTGGCTTGCCGGTAATGTGGCGAACAGACAGGGCGGCACCGCCACGGGCGTCGCCATCGGTTTTGGTCAGCACCACACCCGTAAGTGGCAGGGCATCGTTAAACGCCTTGGCGGTGTTGGCCGCATCCTGACCGGTCATGGCGTCGACCACGAACAGGGTCTCAACCGGATTGACCGCCTTATGCAGCCGGCCGATCTCGCCCATCATCTGTTCATCGACATGGAGTCGACCGGCGGTATCAAGAATCACCACATCGATGTGCTTTTTCCTGGCGGCTGCGATCGCGCCCTCGGCGATATCCACTGGATCCTGATCGGCGCTGCTCGGGAAGAACTCGACACCCACCTCGCCGGCAAGGGTCTCCAACTGGCGAATCGCGGCAGGACGATAGACGTCCGCACTGACCACCAGAACGGACTTCTTCTGCCGCTCCTTGAGGAAGCGGGAAAGCTTGGCGACGGTAGTGGTCTTACCCGCACCCTGCAGACCGGCCATCATAATCACTGCCGGCGGCTGGACGTTCAGATTGAGGGATTCGTTGCCCTCGCCCATCACCCGCTCCAGCTCCTGCTGGACAACTTTTACGAAGACCTGCCCCGGTGTCAGGCTGCGCTGCACCTCCTGGCCAATGGCTCGATTGCGGACGCCCTCAACAAAGTCCTTCACTACCGGCAGGGCGACATCCGCCTCCAGCAGCGCCATCCGCACTTCCCGGAGAGTGTCCTTTATATTGTCATCAGTGAGGCGCGCCTGGCCGGAAATCTTGCGCAGACTGCCGGAAAGTCGGTCTTGGAGGTTCTCAAACATGTTGCTCTTCCGTACCCCGGATAAATTGAGTGCGTGAATCGACAGAGCCTGCGACGACTCCTTGATTCCAGTTGCATAATCGCGACATTATAACCAGACTATCGCCCTGAAACGACCAGCCCGGTCAAATCGGCCGAAACCAGCGCCGATCCCCAGTCAGAACAGTGGTTAATAAGGAAGTCATGGGAACGCTGATTCTCGCGGTCACCTCTCTTTTTCTTTACAGCGTCGGTACCGCGCTGCAGGCCTTGCATTTCAGGGGCCGGGTTCAGAGCAATATTGCCATTACCACCCTGATTGGCGTTCTTGCCCTGACCAGCCACGGACTTCTTATTGGCCAGACGGTCCACCATGACGGCGGCTTCGATTTCAGCTTTTTCAAAAGCTCGGTTCTGATTTCCTGGCTGATCGTGTTTCTGTTGCTGGGGCTCAACCTCAAAAAACCAGTACAAAGCCTGTTCCTGGGCGTCTATCCTCTTGCCGGCCTCACCATCATCCTTGCTCTTGTTACACATGGCCCCTCGAGACTGGTGTCGGAGCAAAGCTATGGCATGCTCTCCCACATAGCACTTTCGGTGACAGCCTACAGCCTCTTTACCCTGGCGGCCATCCAGGCGGTTCTTCTTTATTTCCAGAACCGCCAACTAAAGCACAACTACAACAGCCTGCTGGTTCGCAACCTGCCGCCATTGCAGACAATGGAGTCGCTACTGTTTGAAATGGTCTGGGCCGGCGTTGTGATGCTGATTCTGGCAATCGTGACGGGCGCCCTCTTTATAGAGGACCTGTTTGCCCAGAACCTCGCTCAC
>Ga0181371_1000308_pt1 | contig 11199 bp, 8 predicted proteins | sample LowvirmetaG_6_FD_130087 | JGI IMG/M metagenome (GOLD analysis project Ga0181371, IMG submission 130087) | Marine viral communities from the Subarctic Pacific Ocean - Lowphox_07 viral metaG | ecosystem: Environmental > Aquatic > Marine > Oceanic | place: Subarctic Pacific Ocean | collected 2015-12-04
AGAAAAATCTGGGCTCCGGCGATCTCGGCGTTCGTGGTGATTTTCCGGTGGTCCGGGCTGGAAGGATTGCGCAGGCATTTGGGGCGCGCCCTTCTTTGGCGCTGCTCATGGCCCTGGTATGCATTCCTGCTTCTTGTCGTCCCCCTTGTTTTCTTCGCGGGTTCGTTCTTCAAGGGCAACCTGTCTGAGACTACCTTTCCATTCACCTCGGTTTCATCCTTCCTGGTCGCTCTTGTTTTGATTGCCATCAAAGGTCCGATTGAAGAGTTCGGTTGGCGAGGCCTGGCACTTCCGCTTCTGCAGCGCAAAATGGCGCCGGTTTGGGCTGCGCTTGTCATCGGCGTGATCTGGGGGCTTTGGCACACGCCAGCTTTTCTGCTGAGTGGTACCGAGCAGAGCGCCTGGTCATTCCTGCCATTCTTTACGGGCACCATTGCACTGAGTGTGATTGTCACCCCTCTGTTCAATGCTTCCCGGGGAAGCATACTCCTCCCCGGAGTCTTTCACTTCATGCTCATCAATCCAATCTGGCCCGACGCCCAGCCCTATGACACCTATATTTTCGCGTTGATTGCCATTGTCATCGTCTGGTTACATCGCGAGAGTATGTTCACGCGCTCCGATAGCGTTGTCGAGGTTGTTCCGGACAAACAGTGAACGCATTCATGACTTTCCGAAGAGGCCTGGTTTCCGGCCTCAAAATGTCACTTCTGGTAAGCCTGCCCTGGTTGACCTCCTGCCTGGCCATCGCTGAGCCAGCAGCCAATACGCCCTTGGACGCCGCTTTCTCGAGTGCATTGGAGCGATTTCAGAGCGGGTACGATTTTCCCGGAATAACCGCCAGTTACGTGCTTCCTGATGGTTCTTCGCACTCGGCAGCAGCCGGTTGGGCCGATGCAGAAGGTCGCGAGCCAATGACGCCGGCGTCGAGAATGCTGGCCGCGAGCATCGGCAAGACATTCGTTGCCGCCACCATGGTGTCGGTCGCACAGGAACGCAACATTGATCTGGACGCCCCCGTATCGACCTGGCTGGGTCGGAACGGCTGGTTCCAGCGGGTTCCGAACCATCAGAGCCTGACTGTTCGTCAGCTGCTTAACCATACATCCGGCGTACCGAACCATGTGTACCTGCCTGACTTTATCGAAACGGTTTCGCAACGTTGGCCGGAACCAGGAAATCCGTTCACACCCGAGATTCTGGTGAGTTTCGTTCTGGATTCAGAGGCACTGTTCCCAGGCGGCAAACGATGGGCCTACACAGACACCGGGTATATTCTTATCGGACTTGCCATTGAAGCGATCACGGGGCGAACTTATTACGAAGAGGTTAACGACCGCTTTCTCGGACCACTGGGGCTAACGGCAACATCAGCATCGAACAAACGCAAGCTTCCGGGTTTGGTTGCTGGCTATGTTGCTGCCGACAATCCCTTTGGTTTCCCGGCGAAAACAACAGATAAGAACGGCGTTATGGTGTGGAATCCAGCGCTGGAGTGGACCGGCGGCGGACTCATCAGCACCTCCCGTGACCTGGCAAAATGGGGAGCTGCGCTTTTTGGCGGACAAGGAGTATCCGAAGAGACCCTGAACACAATACTTCAGCCTGTTCCGATTGGCGACGATATGCCTGGGACCTATTATGGTCTTGGCGTCGCCATTTCCCGATCGGGTCCGCTTTCACCTGTTTTCGGTCATGGTGGCTGGATCCCTGGCTACAGCTCAAGTCTCCGTCACTATGCCCAAAGCGGAATTACCATTGCCTTTCAGGTAAACAGTGATCGGATATCTCACCAAAACCTCTCTGAAATCGAACTATGCCTGGCCCGCGTAGTCATATCGAGTGGTGAAAAAACCGACTGTGTACCATGAGCACATTGACCCCGATTCGTCGCTATTCTGGAGCTTAAGAATGAACAAATACCTCGCCCTCCCGATCCTGTGCATCGCGTTGCCTGTCTTCGCGCAGCCGGCGCCTCCGCAAAAGGGATTCAGTGGTGAAGTCTCGCTAAATGCGGGGATCATATCTTCAACGTCCAACTTTAACGTCGATGGCGATGCGACCATCAGTTCCCTGGAGAACAAGGCAGACAGTGAGTCAGAGGGTCTGATCGCTCCACTTGGCAACGTTGCCTACACCTTTGGCGAGGGACTGAAACAGCAGATTTACTTTGGTACCACACGTGAAGACATTGCGGTCGGCACCTTGGCTGTGCAACTGGGGTATAAACACAAACTCAGTTCCGGCACGGAAGTGGATGTTTCCTTTTTGCCAACGGTGATTTCGGGAGAGACCTGGCAGAACCCATATGAGCTGAATACGCCAAGACAAGAGACCGACATCTCAGGCAACGCCTATCGCCTACAGTTGAACAGCATTTCCGGCTCGAACTTTAGTCTCGACCTTGCCTTTGCTACGACGGATGTCGACGACGATCTGACCGCAGGAACCGATCTGGCCCGCGATGCCGAAAGTTACTACGCCAAGGGCAGTTACCGCTTCACTCTCTCGCGGACCAGCTTTGTCTCACCCTCTGCCCTTTACATTCAACATGACGCCGATGGCAGTGCCAGCAGCTTCGACGCCTATGGAGCCGAAGTCAGCTGGTTCAATATTCTGGGCAGGCACAGCCTGGTACTGACCGCAGGTTTCACACAGCGGGACTACGACAGCGCCAGCACACTATTCAGCAAAAAGCGCTCGGATGATGAGCTAAGCCTGTTTGCAGCCTACGAATACCCGAAGTTCATGGGCTGGAAAGATTGGTCGTTTATATCGTTTGCAGGCTACGGCGACACCCAGTCCAACCTGACCTTCTACGATGAATCGTCGTACCTGTTTGCGGTGGGGCTGAACTACAAGTTCTGATCAGCCCCCGGCTTTGATCGGCTGAACCCTAAGATCGAGCCCTCGCCATGCGGAACAGGGCCTCAGGCGAGATCCGCTTGATCCAGAGGGCTGCCATTTCCTTGCCCTTCCCAACCGGGATTTCGCGCTTCTTGGCCTTGAGGCCCTTGAACACCACCTCGGCGCACTCGGTAACGTCCATACCGCCAGCAATATCTTCATCTTCCTTGCCGTAGGCTGAGCCATCGCCGGCGAGGGCATTGCGGGAAATGTCGGTGCGAATGAAGCCGGGCGTGATTGTCGACACGCTTATCCCCTGGCCTTCCACCTCGGCGCGTAATGCATCAAAGAACCCCATAACCGCATGCTTCGCGGCGCAGTACCCTGTGCGCATGGGAGCGCCGACCTTGCCGGCAACGCTGGAGGTCACAGCAAGGTGGCCGGAGCCACGTTCCAGCATATGGGGCAGCACGGCTTTGGTCAGGGCAATCTGGCCCATCACGTCCACATCCATGAGCTTTTGGTAAACGGACATCTCGGTGTCCTTGCACAGGGAACGCTGTGACACACCGGCGTTGTTCACCAGCAAATCGATGGTGCCAAACCTGTCCAGTACCGTCTGAACCTTGCCAGGCAGGGAATCCCAGTCGGTCACATCCAGCGGGAGCACGAGAACCTGGTCGCTCGCCAATCCAGTGGCAGCCCGGCAACGTTCAGCAACACGCTCCAACTCATCTTCCCGGCGAGCGGAAAGAACCAGACGATCGCCATTCTGTGCAAACTGCAAGGCAAGCGCTTCGCCGATGCCAGAGGAGGCGCCGGTTATCCATATGGTTTGGGCAGACATGAAGGGTCCTCGAAAATACTCAGTTTTCAACCACCCGGGCCCGGAGCCTCGGGAGCTGGGCCGGGTAGTGTTCCTGGATGAAGGTTACCATGCCCTCCCGGATCGCACATCTGAGGTCCCAGTTCTTGCTGGAGTCCGCAGCGCTCATCAAGAAACGCACCTGGATCGCCTGGTCACTGGAATCGGTGACCTGTACTGATGAAAACTCACCGTCCCAGAGCCCGGAGTCATTCAGCAACCGGGTAAACTCCTGCCTGAGTGGTTCAACCGGCATGGTGTAGTCCACCCAGATAAAGACCGCGCCCAACAACTCTGAGGTATTTCTCGACCAGTTCTGGAACGGATTCTCGATAAACCATTGCAGCGGAACAACGAGGCGACGCAGATCCCAGACCCGCAGGACCACGTAGGTCGCCGTCACTTCCTCCACCCAGCACCACTCGCCCTGCACGTGCAGGACATCGTCTATACGGAAGGGCTGGGTCAGGGCAATCTGCATGCCCGCCAGAAGGTTGCTCAGGACGGGGCGGGCCGCGAAGCCAAGAATCAGGCCGCCGACACCAGCAGAGGCCAGCAGGCTCGCGCCCATATGCTGAACGGACTCGAAGGTCATCAGGGCGGCGCCCAGGCCGATAATAACAATGAGGATATTCAGCGCGCGGACGAGAAAACGGGTCTGGGTTTCAACCTTGCGCGCCCGCTTCCACTGCCCTTCCAGCACCGGATTGAGCGCGACAATGACCTCACCAATGGCCGAAGTCAATCGAACGGCCGCCCATGTAATGGCCAGCACGAGCAAGAGGGTTGTAACCTGCTGGATCGCCGCCATCAAAGGCAGATCCGGTGGGGCGGTTTCCAGAGAACCTGCCAGAGCAAGCAGGCAAAAGACCACACCAAGAGCCCGGGCAGCGGCATCCAGAAACAGCCGGATGACCGTTCTGGATTCTGAAAAATGCCGGAACACGGCGAGGGCCAGACGGTAAACGATGTAAGTTATCGCAACCGCGAGAATCGCCGAAAACCCCGGCCACAACCACGCCGTGAAACCGGCTTCAAACGATTCCAGCATCAGCCCTCCCGGAGCTTTCAATCAGAGAAGTCAGCCTGCGAACACCTCCCTGTATTCGCTCGGCTGTATAAAAGCCTAGACCAGCCCCTGCTCCCGTGCCATCGCCATGGCCGCTTTCGGCCCGGTCCAGAGCGACGGGAGGATAATCAGTGAAACCGGAATCGCTGTCAGCACGATAAACTGCTGGAGCACACCAATCTGGCCGGCGCCCATATACAGAAGAATGGCCGCCATCAATGCCATGGCACCACCCCAGAACACACGGATCCACGGGTTCGGTTCGTCATGGCCTGCCCCGACCATGGCAATGGAATAGCTCATGGAGTCGCCGGTGGTGGCCACGAAAATGGTTGTCAGCAAAAGAATCGCAGCCGCCATCCAGGTGCCGCCAGGCAGGGCCTGTGCCACGGTCAGTGTGGCCACATCAAAGCGGAAGTTGTTCAGTGCTTCGGTCAGGTCGAAGGTGCCGGCAAGCTGGTGGTAAATGCCGGAACCACCGAGCAGTGTGAACCAGATGGTGGTCGCGATGGGCGCCAGAACAGCCACGGCCAGAACCATTTCCCGGACCGTCCGGCCCCGGGAGATTCTGGCGACGAAGACCGCCATCAACGGCGTATAACCAATGAACCAGGCAAAGAAAAACACAGTCCACCATTTCATCCACCAGGCCGGTGCCGTTTCCGCGGTCATTGTTGCCATGGCAAAGAACGAGGTGACATATTCACCCATCGATTGCGTGTAGGTATTGGCCAGGAACAGCGTGGGGCCGAAGACAAAGATTACCCCGGCAATGACCAGTGCCAATATCACGTTGAAACGGCTCAGCAACTGAATGCCCTTGTGCAGACCGGTCATGGCCGAGGTCATGTAGACGCCGGCCAGCACCACCAGCACGGTCAACTGGGTGCCATATCCGTCCGATACGCCAAACAGCTCATGCAACCCGAAACTCATTTGGGTGGCCAGAAAACCGATAGGCCCGACGGTTCCGGCCACCACGGCAATCACACAGAAGGCATCGATGACACCACCGACGCGCCCCTGGATGACTTTCTCACCGAATACCGGGTACAACAGCGTTCTTGGTTGCAAAGGTTTGCCCTGTCCGTAGTGGGCCCGCGTCAGCACCAGAGCCGTGAGGGAGCCGAGCACAGCCCAGGCCAGAAATCCCCAGTGAGTGAACGACTGGGCCATTGCAGGAGCAACCGCCGAGGCTGAGCCAGCTTCGGTATCAAAGGCCGGCGGCGTAACAACAAAGTGGTAAACCGGTTCACCGGCGGCAAAAAAAACCCCGCCACCGGCCAACAAGGTACACATGATCATCGACAGCCACCGGAAACGACCGATTTCTGGTCGATCCAGTCCGCCGATTCTGGCGGCGCCGGCCCGGCCCAGGGCTGTTCCCATAGCTATGAAAAACGTGAGTAGCAGCAGCACCTGGAAAAAAGAGCCCAGATAGGTTGCAGTCCACGCAAACCCGGCTCCGATCAGGTCCGCCACGTATCCGCTGTCGACGATCGAGGCACCCACAAACAGAAGTATGAAGCCGATCGTGAGCACGAGAACAACGGGATCGCTGTCTGTAAGCGGCCCGCTTCGGGCTCGCGGGAGAGATTGGGATTGAGCGGTCATAAGGTCTGCCTCCGGAAGAAAAAGCCGCGCAGGCTACAGGAAGTGAATGGATCATGCACGGGGGATTTCTGAAAATACGCATGGTCTGATGAAATATCCCACCGTATTGTTAGGATTCTATCTTTCAAGGAGATCACTCTTGTCGCATCTGCACCTGGCCATACTGCTGGGCATGACCGTGGCACTCGGGCCATTGGCGCTTGATGCCTACCTGCCCGCTTTCCCGGAGATCGCCGACGGCCTGGGCGTTGATCACGGGCACGTGGGGCTTACGCTCAGCGCCTATGTCACCACACTGGGCCTCGCCCAACTGGTAGGCGGTCCCCTGTCTGACCGATACGGGCGCAAACCGGTGCTTTTAGGGGGGCTACTGATCTTTATGGCAGGCGCAGTCATGGTATCGCTGGCCGATAGCCTGTCCGACATGGTGTTCTGGCGGATAGCGCAGGGTATTGGTGGCGCCTTCTGCGCGGTTTCGGTGCCTGCGATTGTTCGCGACGAAGTCAGTGGACAAGACGCTGCCCGGCTGTTCGGACTCATTGGCCTGATCATGTTCATAGCACCCGCTGCGGCGCCGTCGCTGGGTTCACTGATGCTTGCACTGGGTGAGTGGCATTGGATATTCCTGATGCTGGCCGGCTATGCCGCGTTTCTTGTGCTGACCCTGCAGGTGGCGCTTTTCCCGAGGCTTCAACCCCGCACACCGACAACCACGCCTATTCGCTCCCTGGTGACCAATTACCTGCTGGTGCTCAGGCACAAAACCACCATGCGCTTTATCGGCATTCAGGTTCTGTGTTTCAGCACCATGCTGTTATTCATCACCCATTCCTCTTTTATCTATCAGGAATGGTACGGCCTCTCCAACAGCACGTTTGCCATTATGTTCGCTGCCAACATTGCATTCATGGCTGCCCTGAACCTGATTAACCGTCCGCTGCTGAGGCGATTTTCCTCGGTGCAGCTGGTGCGCGCCCAGGTTATTGCACAATGCCTGGCGCTTGTCGCTCTGGTTGCCAGCGTGCAGTTCCAGGGCCCCCTCTGGATGGTGGCAGGCTGTATCATCGTTGCCATCGGCTGCCAGGGCGGCATCGTGCCCAACAACATGGCCAACGCCATGGAGTTCTTCCCCAACTTAAGTGGCACCGCGGCCGCTCTGCTGGGCGCATCGCAGTTCACTATTGCCGGGGCCGTCAGCACCCTCTCTTCGGTCTCGGGTGACCAGACACTCCTGAGCATCGCAGTTTCAATGCTTGCCTGTTCATCGGGTGCCGTTGTTCTTGCCCTGGGCGCGCCCAGGGCGGTAGCTTTAGCGAAAGAATCTGGTTTGTAACAATTTCAGCAAAGGGATCGTCTAAACAGTTTTCGGGGGGGAAATTGAACCATCCCCCACAAAGAAGACGTATTGCTGTTAGCAAACACAACAAAGGACGTGTCCAGAAATGACAATGCCAATACCGGAAGTGCAGTCCCCCAGCCGAGCCCTCAAACCCGGAGTCGGCCTGCTCAGAACGCCGGATCTGAGTGTTGGGTCTGTGGAGGACAAACGCGCTGAAATCGCTTCCTACTTCACGAACACCTTTGACACCTACACGCGCCTTTTCGACTGCCTCGCCGATGATTCGGGCTATTTCCAGAAGTCGATTCCCCTGAGACACCCTCTCATTTTTTACCTTGGCCATACCGCGACTTTTTTCGTCAATAAACTGGTGCTGGCCAAACTCCTTCCAGAGCGCATCGACCCTCACATGGAGTCGATTTTCGCGGTGGGCGTTGATGAGATGAGCTGGGACGATCTGGACGAAGATCATTACGACTGGCCCACCGTTGCCGAGGTGCTGGATTACCGCGCTAAAGTCCGCGCCACCGTTCTGGACCTGATTGAAACACTCCCGCTCAGCCTGCCGATCTACTGGGAGAATCCCTGGTGGCCGATCGTCATGGGCGTCGAGCACGAGCGTATCCATTTGGAGACCTCGTCTGTGCTAATCCGCCAGCATGATCTGGCAAGGGTCCGTCCGCAGCCGGAATGGGCCCCGATTCGTGAAACCGGTGAAGCGCCGGAAAACGAACTGATTACCGTGCCAGCCGGCACAGTTTCAATCGGCAAATCTTACTATGACGCCTACTACGGCTGGGACAATGAATATGGCGAGCATGAGGCCGAGGTCGATGAATTCAGGGCCAGTCAGTATCTCGTCAGCAACCAGGAATTTCTGGAGTTTGTTGAAGCCGGTGGTTACCAGGAAGACCAGTTCTGGAGTGACGAAGGTTGTGCCTGGCGGCAATTCGCCAGGGCGAAGCATCCAACTTTCTGGCGCTGGCAGAACGGTTGGCATCTGCGCCTCATGACTGAAGAGGTCGAGATGCCCTGGGACTGGCCCGTCGAGGTGAACTACCACGAGGCCAAAGCCTTCTGCGAGTGGAAACGGGAGCAAACCGGCCAGTCAATCCGCCTGCCCACCGAGGACGAGTGGTACCGCCTGTGCGCCGAGGCGGGCATCGAAGAAGTGGGCCATGATCCAGCCAATGCCAACCTGCATCTCGACCATGGAGCATCTTCTTGCCCGGTTACCCGGTTCCGGCACGGTCAGTGGTTCGACGTTGTTGGCAACGTCTGGCAATGGACGGAAACACCGACCTATCCGTTCGATAATTTCAAGGTGCATCCGCTGTACGACGATTTCACAACGCCGACGTTCGACGGGCAACACAACCTGATCAAGGGCGGCTCCTGGATTTCCTGCGGCAACGAAGCCCGGTTATCGGCGCGTTATGCTTTCCGGAGGCACTTCTTCCAGCACGCCGGCTTCCGCTACATCGCCTCCGAAAGCGAGGCAGTGCAACCCAACGCTTACTATGAAAGCGACCGGTTGCTGACTGAATACGCGGAGTTCCACTTCGGTGACACCTGGTTTGGTGTGGAAAACTTTCCGAAGGCCCTGGCGGATCTGGCCCTGGATGCGATGAAAGGCAAGCCCACCGGAAAAGCCCTGGATCTCGGCTGTGCCTGCGGCCGGTCCAGCTTTGAATTGGCAAAGCGCTTTGACGAGGTGGAAGGCGTCGATTTCTCGGCCAACTTTATCAGGCTGGGCGTGGAGATGGCCGAGCAGGGCTCCATTCGCTATGCGCTGGCAGAGGAAGGTGAGCTGGTCAGCTATCACACCCGGACACTCAAAGAGCTGGGCCTTGAGGAATGCTCAGATCGGGTAAGCTTCTACCAGGGCGATGCCTGTAACCTGAAACCGCAGTACTCGGGCTACGACCTTGTTCTGGCGGCCAACCTCATTGATCGCCTTTACCGCCCAAGGCGCTTCCTGGACAGCATTCACGAGCGCATTAACGACGGTGGCCTGTTGGTTATTGCCTCCCCCTATACCTGGCTGGAAGAACATACGCCCAAAGACGAGTGGATTGGCGGTTTCAAAAAGGACGGTGAGAACCACACCACGCTGGATGGCCTGAAAGAACACCTCTCACAGCATTTCCGGTTAGTCAGTGAGCCGAAAAAAGTGCCTTTCGTTATCCGCGAAACCCAGCACAAGTTCCAACATACCTTGTCGGAAGTGACTATCTGGGAGCGGTTGCCGCGCTGATCAGCGCGGTGATCTCCTCACTGATCGCCTTGTGGTCCACCAACTGATCGAACCAGTTGGTGGCCACTTGACCGGTCGTCAGCCCCAAAAGCGTCCCCAGCACGATGCCTCTGTGAACGTTATCGCCACCGAGGTTGGTGTTCATGCGAAGCGCCAGCCATGGATCGTTCCGGTACTTGTAGGCCAGGTAAAGAACGACCGGCCAGGAGTCGGAGATATAACACGCTGGCGAATACATCCGGCCCACAACCTGGTTGTCGGGCAGGTTCCGCTTGACCAACCCGGCGACATCCAGCCCGCCAGCACCCTTGCCAGCCTCTGAAAGCAGCGCCTTGATCCCCTCGTCATCCGGGCCTTGGAGCAGACCACAGAGAAGTTTCACGTAGCGGTCGCAAACCTTCATCAAGCTCTCATCCGGATGGGTCAGCGCAAGATGGTCCCGACAACGGGCCTGAATTCCGGTTACGTCCCTGCCACGAAGTCGCTCCGCAAACACCAGTGCGGCAATGGTCACCAGGCCACCGATGGAAGGCGTATCGTGGGTAACCATGGCACACTGCTGCGCCGGTAAACCCTTCGCATAATTGGCGAAAAACCCTCGGTGGTAGGATTCAGCATAGGTATCCGGATGCGCCGGTGGATCGGTGGTCATAAAGCCGATGTACGCCGAAAGAAACGCCTGAGAACTGTATTCACCGTTCCCGTCCGCCAGGCAACGCATGAGCACGCGGCTGCAATGGGCATTCAGGGTGTTCTCGCCCGCGCCCATTCCATGGTGATAATGCACGTTCGGCACATTCCAGAACTGGCCACGGCCCTTAAGGATCACGTTGCCCACAATTTGCGGCTCCGCCTCAGATTTATGACCAGAGCGACGACCACCGCTTCGGGTCGAGTGCAAAGACATGATGGAAGATGGGTGAAAGTCAGGTGCAGCTTCAAATCCCTGGATGCCGCCCGGGAAAGCCTTCTCGATATCCATAGGGTTGTAATACCAGTGTACGGGCATGGCGAGGGCATCAGCCACGAATTGTGTTTTCAGTGCACTGGCAATGCGGGGAACATAAGCCGGGTCGCTGCTCAAAACGTCGCCTCCTGAATAGGTCGAATCGAATTGTAATTACGCCCATTATTGCGGAGCAGAGCTGTTCCGAGGCAGGATTTTATCTGCGGTATTCGAAAGGTTCTTCGAGCATGATTCGGTCGAT
>Ga0181371_1000313_pt1 | contig 11110 bp, 7 predicted proteins | sample LowvirmetaG_6_FD_130087 | JGI IMG/M metagenome (GOLD analysis project Ga0181371, IMG submission 130087) | Marine viral communities from the Subarctic Pacific Ocean - Lowphox_07 viral metaG | ecosystem: Environmental > Aquatic > Marine > Oceanic | place: Subarctic Pacific Ocean | collected 2015-12-04
CCAGATGAACGAGCCCCCCGGAAACCGTCTGCGTGTGGCCCTGACCGGCCTCACCATGGCTGAGAAGTTCCGGGACGAAGGCCGTGACGTACTGTTGTTCGTTGACAACATCTACCGTTACACCCTGGCCGGTACCGAAGTATCCGCACTGCTCGGCCGTATGCCGTCTGCGGTAGGTTACCAGCCGACTCTGGCCGAAGAGATGGGTCAGCTGCAGGAGCGTATTACCTCCACCAAGAACGGTTCCATCACTTCCATCCAGGCGGTATACGTACCGGCGGATGACTTGACTGACCCGTCGCCTGCAACCACCTTCTCGCACCTGGATGCTACCGTTGTACTGAGCCGTGACATCGCTTCCAAGGGTATTTACCCGGCGATCGATCCGCTGGATTCCACCTCTCGTCAGCTGGATCCGCTGATCATCGGTCAGGAGCATTACGAAGTGGCCCGTGGCGTGCAGACTAACCTGCAGCGCTACAAGGAGCTGAAAGACATCATCGCCATCCTGGGTATGGATGAACTGTCAGAAGAAGACAAGCTGACCGTAGCCCGTGCCCGTAAGATCGAGCGTTTTCTGTCCCAGCCGTTCCACGTTGCTGAAGTCTTCACCGGTTCCCCCGGTAAGTACGTTTCCCTCAAGGAAACCATCAGCAGCTTTAAGGGCATCCTGAATGGCGACTATGACGAACTGCCCGAGCAGGCGTTCTACATGGTTGGTACCATTGAGGAAGCGGTCGAGAAAGCGAAGGAAATGAAGGCTAAGGCCAAGAAGTAATTTGCGCCTGAGCACTTGTTTCCGGATCGATCAAAGAGGCAACTGACATGGGTATGACCGTGCATTGTGATGTGGTAAGTGCCGAAACAAAGATCTATTCCGGATTGGTGGAAATGCTGATCGCAGCGGGCTCTGAAGGTGACCTGGGTATTGCCCCGGGTCACACCCCGCTGCTGACCCAGCTGAAGCCGGGCCCTATTCGGATTATCAAGCAGGGCGGTGAAGAAGAAATTCTTTACGTGTCAGGCGGGTATCTGGAAGTCCAGCCCAATCTGGTGACTTTGTTGGCGGATACCGCTGTTCGTGCAAAGGATGTGGACGAAGCAGCCGCGCTCGAAGCTCAGAAAGAAGCCGAGAAAGCACTTGCCAACAAGACTGGTGAATTCGAGTACTCCCGTGCCGCTGCAGAGCTGGCCGAAGCTGTTGCGCAGCTTCGTACCATCCAGCAGCTGCGTAACAAAATGCGCTAAGCATTTTCGTTTCGGGTTTGCCGAACACCGAAGCCGCATCCTGAGCGGCTGGAAGACCAACGCCAAGCGTTGTGCCTCCGGCCCCTAGGGGTGCGGTTTTTTTGTTTACTGACGATAGAGATCAAACCACAGGGAGCCTTACCCCTCATGAGTCCGCTACACGTTGTCATTCTGGCCGCTGGCCAGGGTTCTCGGATGAACTCGGCGATGCCGAAGGTATTGCATAGCCTTGCGGGAAGACCGATGTTGCAGCACGTGATCAACACGGCGCATCAGTTGGGAGCCGAGACGATTCACACCGTGATTGGTCATGGTGCGATCCAGGTGCAAGAACTCATTGAGGATGATGGCATCCATTGGGTTGAACAGACAGAGCGTCTTGGAACCGGGCATGCGGTTGCCCAGGTTTTGGATTACCTTCCCGACGACGCAAGGGTTCTTGTTCTCTACGGTGACGTTCCGCTGATTCAGGAGTCGACTCTAGCGACCCTGGTGAGTCACGTCACCCCGGACAGTCTTGGTTTGTTGACTGTTACTATGGATGATCCCACAGGATACGGACGAATTGTTCGCGATGATCGTGGCCGAGTCACCTCGATCGTTGAGCAAAAGGACGCTAGTTCTGAGCAGACGGGTATCCGGGAGGTGAACACAGGCATTATGGGGGTCATGGCTTCCCACCTGAAGGCCTGGGTACCCCAACTATCAAATGACAATGCACAGGGTGAGTACTACCTGACAGACATCATCGCACTGGCGGCGGGTGCTGAGATTGATGTTGTCGTGAACCAGCCTCATGACTTGTTCGAAGTCCAGGGCGTTAATAATCGTGTCCAACTCGCCGAACTAGAACGTTGGTATCAACGTCACCAGGCCGAACTGTTGATGCTGGCCGGCGCTACGCTCGCCGATCCGGAGCGAGTTGATGTGCGTGGCAGTTTGCAGGTTGGTACCGATGTATTCATTGATATCAACGTAGTTTTCGAGGGCGATGTGAGGATTGGCAACAATGTCCGAATAGGTCCGGGTTGCGTTGTTAAGGATGCAGAAGTGGGTGACGGAACCGAGATCAAGGCTTACAGTGTGATCGAGAGTTCGAAAATTGGAGAGAATGCGCAGATTGGTCCATATGCGCGTTTCCGGCCCGGCAATCACCTCGCTGCCAATACAAAAGTCGGCAACTTTGTTGAACTCAAAAAAGCGGTAGTCGGTGAGGGAAGCAAAATCAACCATCTTAGTTACGTTGGTGATGCCACTTTGGGCGCGCGAGTGAACGTGGGGGCAGGGACCATCACCTGCAACTACGATGGCGCAAACAAGTATCAGACGATTATAGGAGATGGCGCTTTCGTGGGTTCTAATTGTTCGTTGGTCGCTCCGGTTACCGTTGCGGCGGAGGCCACCATTGGCGCCGGATCGACCATCACCCGTGATGTGGCCGACCACGAACTGGCCGTCGCCCGGGGCCGGCAGCGGAATATCGCCGGCTGGGAAAAACCGAAGAAACACTGATATAAACGATCGACAGACAGGTAGAACAGCATGTGTGGAATTGTAGGCGCGGTTTCGGAAAGGGACGTTCAGGGTATCCTTCTTGAGGGTCTGCGCCGTCTGGAATACCGGGGGTATGACTCCGCGGGCATGGCGGTGATCGGTGGTGATCACCGCGTCCAGCGTGCACGGGAAGTAGGCAAGGTTGCCGCTCTCGGGGATGCCATGTCAGCAAACCCACTCGCAGGTCATCTGGGCATCGCTCACACCCGCTGGGCCACCCATGGCGAGCCGTCCCAGATCAACGCCCATCCGCACATGTCTGGCGAGCGTCTGGCCATCGTCCATAACGGTATTATCGAGAACTATCAGGAGCTCCGCGAAGAGCTCCGGGCCGACGGTTTCGAGTTTACCTCACAGACCGATACCGAAGTCGTTGCCCATCTGATTGAAAAAAACTACCGCGCCCTCGGTAACCTTCACGATTCGGTGCGAGCCGCCATTGCACGTCTTCGCGGTGCCTACGCCCTGGCCGTTGTGCACGCTGATGAACCCAACCACATGGTGGTGTGTCGTGAGGGAAGCCCCCTGGTGATCGGCGTAGGTATAGGCGAGAACTTCATTGCCTCCGATCAGCTGGCGCTGCTGCCGGTAACCGATCGCTTTATGTTCCTGGAAGAAGGGGACATTGCCGACATCAAGAAGGATGGCATCACCATTCTTGATCGCGAGGGCCAGCCGGTAGAGCGAGAAATAACCCGCTTCGAACACGGCGCCGATTCTGCCGACAAGGGCGAGTACCGCCACTTCATGCTCAAGGAAATCTACGAGCAGCCCAAAGTGATCAAGGCCACCATGGAAGGCCGGGTCACCAAAACCCGGGTGCTGGAACAGGCCCTCGGTACCGAGGCGGCGAACCTCCTCGAGAATGTTCGTCATGTCCAGATCATTGCCTGCGGCACCAGTTACCACGCCGGTATGGTGGCTCGTTACTGGATTGAGGAGCTGGCCGGTGTCGCCTGCTCTGTGGAGGTGGCTTCCGAATTCCGCTATCGGAAACACGTGATCCAGCAGGACACCCTGTTCCTCTGTATTTCCCAGTCCGGCGAAACCGCCGATACCCTGGCGGCCCTGCGTCAGGCGAAAAAAGCAGGTTTCCGGGCAGCATTGGCCATCTGTAACGTGCCGGGTAGTTCCCTCGTGCGGGAATCCGACCTGGTGATCATGACCCAGGCCGGACCGGAAATCGGCGTGGCCTCCACGAAGGCCTTCACCACTCAGCTGACTGCACTTCTGATTTTCACCCTGGCCCTGGCTCGCCATAATGGCCTGCCCGAGGACCAGGAAGCGGAGATCGTTGATGCGATTCACCTCCTGCCGGGCCAGGTCAGTGATGTGCTGGCCCTGGATGGCGAGATCGCCGAAATGTCCAAGGCATTCATGGACAAGAACCACAGCCTGTTCCTTGGCCGCGGTTCCCAGTTCCCGGTCGCCCTCGAGGGTGCCCTCAAGCTCAAGGAAATCTCCTACATCCACGCCGAAGCGTACCCGGCCGGCGAGCTCAAGCATGGCCCCCTGGCCCTGGTCGACAGCGAAATGCCGGTGGTCACCGTAGCGCCCAACAACGATCTGGTTGAGAAGCTCAAATCCAACCTGGAAGAAGTCCGGGCCCGTGGCGGCGAGCTATTTGTCTTCGCTGATAGAAAGGCCGATGTGAAAGCCGAAGACGGCATTCATGTGATGCAGATTCCGTCCGTGCATCCGATTACGGCTCCGATCGTGTACACCGTGCCTCTGCAGCTTCTGTCCTATCATGTGGCGGTGCTCAAGGGTACCGATGTGGACCAGCCGAGGAATTTGGCCAAGAGTGTGACGGTGGAATAATCTCAAAACTGGGTGAACAGCCTCGGAGCGGAACGTTTGCACACATTCAGTCGGGCAGATTTCGAGCGTTTCGGGCAGCTTTACGACATTGAATTTCGGTTCCCGGTGATAGCGGGCGACACCAGCACTGATGACCGGATTGTTGCCCGGGGTGAGATTACCGAACACAGTCTCGCATCGGGTTTTCGGTTTACCTTTTCCTCACTTGAAGTGCTGGAGGCCTACGAATCGGTTTCCTTGGGTCATGCACCATTACTGGTGCTGGTTGTCCTGGATGGCATCGTTCAGCTTACACTCGGCTCTGTCGAACACGAACTGACGCCTGGGACTGCAGTCAGCATGCAGCTGCACCCGGACTACCCATTGCAGGCCCACCAGCCAGAGCAACAGCATCTGAGCATTGTCGCGCTCGCTTTCGACCCTCGGGGCGCCAAATTGGGCCATGTCTCTCCCAGCTTGCATGGACTGAGCGTTCTTCCTGGAATGCCCCTGCGCCAATGGAAGGTGCCACAGGCGCTCCAGGAGCTGTTACGGACCTATGCAGGCCTCACGATGACCGGCACCCAGAAAAATCTGGTGTTGGAGGGGCTCGCGCTGCAGCTTGCCGGATTGGGTCTGGGAGGCCAAGAGCATGAGTCTCCGGAGGTTCCCGTGGTTCCGGTCCAGCAACGTCAACGACTTGAGTTGGTGAGGCAGCATCTGGAGTTTACCCCGGACCATGACCACAGCCTGAAGGACCTTGCGCAAATGGCTGCAATGAGTCCTAGCGGCCTGCGAGCGAAGTTCCGGGCGATGTATGGCGTTCCGGTCTTCGACTATCTGAGAAAATGCCGGCTTCAGTTGGCAAAACACTATCTGGAGCAAGGCTTCAGTGTTGAGCAGAGCGCGAACAAGGTGGGGTACACACACGCGACCAATTTTTCGACGGCGTATCGCCGGGAATTCGGGTTTTCTCCCCGACAACGCAACGTTGACCAGAAAAATTAGCACTCCGCATAGATTTTTTGTTTTCTTGAATACCAAACATCGGATCTAAACGACAATAATTCGCATTACAGTTTATTTTGTAAAGCGCGTTGTTTGGAGCTGATTAATGAATTCGTCCCGTGATAACCGCCAGTCCTTTCTCCCGTCAGGCCTCGCGTTGGCCATAGCCGGGGTTCTGGCAAGCCCGATGTTGTACGCGCAGGAAGCGAACGTTACCGAGCTGGATGCAATTGAGGTATCTGCAGATGCCGCCGAACCGAGCGGTACTGCACCGAGTGATGGTTATAACGCACAGGCTACCGTCACTGGCACCAAAACAGCCACCAGCGTTGTTGAAACACCCCAGTCCATTTCGACGGTCACTGCCGATCAGATCCAGGATCAGAACGCGGCCAACCTGGGCGAAGTTCTGCGCTATACAGCCGGTGCCCGTGGTGAGACTTTCGGTTTTGAACCGCGCACCACCTTTCTGAGAATACGTGGCTTCGATGTGGCCACCAGTGGCTTGTTTCGTGACAACCTGAAACTGGCGAATCCCGGCTTTGCGGCCGGTTACAGCCTGGAGCCCTATGGTGCCGAGCGCATTGATGTGCTGAAGGGACCCTCGTCCGTGCTCTACGGACAGGCGGGCCCGGGCGGGTTGGTGAACTATGTGTCCAAGCGACCTTCCTTCGACACTCGTCGAGAAGTGCGCGTTGAGGCGGGTACCAACGATCTGGTCCAGGGCAAGTTTGATATCAGTGGGGCGGTGAATGACAGTGATACCCTCGCGGTTCGCCTGGTGGGCCTGGTTCGCGACAGCGAAACCCAGGTGGATTTTGTCAATGACGACCGAAAGTACCTCGCCCCAAGCCTGACCTGGCAGCCCACGGATGCCACCCGCCTGACGGTACTGGCGCACTGGCAGTATGACGACACCCAGCCCTCCCAGCGCTACCCGTTGCAGGGGACTCTTGAGCCAAACCCAAATGGTCCGATTCCTGACAACCGGTTTACCGGCGAGCCGGGGTACGACGCTTACGAGCGTCGCGAGAGCGCCTTTGGATACGAGTTTGAACACCACATCAATGACCAGGTGGTGCTGCGTCAGAATGTCCGGGACTACCGCAACGATGTCGACGACCAGACCATCTACACCACCGGCATGCTGGCGGATCAGAGAACCATTACCCGGTCACGCTTTGACAGTTTCGGTCGCATTGACGGGCTGGTCATGGATAACCAGCTACAGTTGACCGCTCAGACGGGGGCGGCAGAACACACGGTATTGGTCGGCCTGGATCATCAGGATATTGACGTGTCATCCCGGCAGCTCTTCGGGCCCGCCAGTAACCTGGATATCTATGATCCCGTCTATGGCGCGCCTATCCCTGATGCCCCTTTGTTTAAAGACGAGAACGGCCAACTCAAGCAGACCGGCGTTTACCTGCAGGATCAGATCCGGGTAGACCGTTGGACGGTTTCCCTTGGCGGCCGGTATGACGTTGCCCGCTCCGAGACACTCAATAATCTCACCGGCGCCACAGCCACCCGAGACGACGAGGCCTTTACGGGGCGTGCCGGTGTCAGTTACCAGCTCGCGAATGGCTTTGCGCCCTATGTGAGCTACATGGAATCGTTTCTCCCCACCACAGGTACCGATGCGGCAGGCAATCCGTTCGAGCCAGAAACCGCACATCAACATGAGGTGGGCGTGAAGTACCAGCCCAACACGGACACGTTGGTCACACTGGCCTGGTTCGACCTGACCCGGGAAGACTACCTGACCACCAACCCCACCAGTTTTGCCAGTGAGCAGAAGGGCGAGGCCAACTCGCGGGGCCTTGAGATGGAAGCCCGCACGCGTGTGTTCCAGGCGCTGGATGTGGTTGCCAGCTATACCTACACCGATGCCGAGATCACCAAAGCCAGCAACCCGGTGGAAGAGGGCGAGCCGCTGGAATACACACCCGAACATGAAGCGGCGCTATGGGGCAAATATAACTTCCGGGGCGGTATGCTGCATGGCCTGGGTCTGGGCGCCGGCGTGCGTTACATCGGCGAGAGTTTTGGCGCGGCTTTCAACGCGGATAATTCTGCCCTGGAAGTACCGGATGTAACCTTGGTGGATGCCGCTGTAACCTACGACATTGGCCAGGTGTCGCTTGGCCTGCATGCTCAGAACCTGCTGGATGAGAAATACGTGGCGACGGCCTTCGACAGCTCAGGCACCTACGGCACCCGCCGTGAAGTCACAGGTTCGGTTACTTACCGGTTCTGATGTCCGGCTGCAGGCACATGCAGTGTGCCTGCAGCCATGGCTTCGGCAATTACTTACCAATCATGATGTGCCGTCTTCTGAACATAACGTTTTGTTTAATAATAAAAAAATAGATGACATTCCATCAGTTTTTCAAAGTTTCAAAGTTCAGTTTCACAAGGTAACCAATACCCCGTCACGTCGTTGGTTCACTCTGATCTATCATTATGCTCATTTCAGTTAACTGCATTAATGAGAATGATGTCATGGTGAAATTTATCACTACCCTGCTGACCACGTTCGCTGCGTTTCTTGTTGCCACGTCGCTTCAGGCAGCACCCACTCTAACGATTTCGAATAGCGACCAGAAATTGATTCTGGATCGGACCGAACTTGAAGCCTTTCCCCAGACCAGGATCGTGACCACAAGTCCATATTACGATGGCACTGCCGAGTTTACCGGCCCCTCCCTGAGCCGGGTTCTCGAATCATTTGAACTCTCGGGAGATACCCGCATTGTTCTGCGCGCGCTTAATGACTATCGGGTAGATGGCAACTTGAAGGAGTTGCTTGCTATGGATCCTGTTGTTGCAACACGCATGGATTCCGAGCCTATGTCCGTGCGGGATCGCGGTCCGTTCTGGCTCATGTTGCCGTTGTCTGACCGTCCCGAGCTGGATGAGCAGGAGTTTCATCGGTTCATGATCTGGCAGCTTGAGGCAATCAGTCTGGACTGATCATGAAACCGGGATCCATTCAACAGCGCCTGTTTTCCCGGTCGACGGTGATTTTTCTGTTCATCGTCATTGGCGTTTTGTTGTCCGCAAGTTTCTACACCTACGTCCAGGACCGGAAACTTCAGTCGGTCTCGTTGAGCGCCTTGAAGATGGCTTCCTGGAACCTGGCGAGAATGAGTAATGAAGCCGGCACTTTTGATCGTGAAGTGGCTCTGATGATCAAAGGTGTGGGTGATCCGGAAGAGTTCATGCTCCGGTTCGATGTGTTGTGGAGTCGTTACGATTACTTGCTTAACAGCACTGAGTCTCTGCCAACGCGACAGCATCAGGACAACCTCAGAAGAATTAAAAGTCTGTTTGCCGATCTGAAACGGTTGGAGCCCCAGATAAAGGTGCTTCTAGAATCAGCAAAACCAGACTGGTCTGACTTGGCTGCTGACTGGGAGCAGCAGCGAAAAGACATTCAGCTCTTGCTCGCTGACAATTTTGTCGGCGAAGAAGCGAATCAGCTGATGACCGGCATGGAAGCGTCCAGGGACCGGCTGGCTAACCTTCGCGTGCTTACGCTCGGCGCGTTGGTGGCAGTTTTCGTGTATCTGGGCTTTGCTATCACCCATATCCGTCGTCAGTCTCGTACAGATCCGCTTACCGGTCTGCCGAACAGCAACTATCTCCAGACCATTAATTCTGTTGATCCGCGAAAAAACGTTATTGTTTGCCAGATTCGTGACCTGGGCCTGATTATCAGTGAGTATGGCAATGAGACCGCAAACGAGGTGGTGCAGGCTTTCGCAAGAAAGCTCGAAAAGGGGTTGGGCGGTAGCGACGAACTGATTCAGATCTCACAGGGCGAGTTTCTGGTAATTGCAAAGACTGGTAGAGGCGAGAATACGGAAGAGCTGGCCGAGCGTTTGATTACAGCAACAACGTTCGACTGGCGAGTCTACGAAACAGTCATTCCGGTTACCGGGTTGTTCGGCGTGGCACCGGCTTGCAAGGATCAGTCACCGGGCTGGAGCGTGCGTTATCAGGAAGCGTATCGCGCCCTTGCGATGGCGCAAATAGAGCGCGAAAAGCTTTATATCAGCAGTGAAAACCTCGAGAAGCGGCTGCGCGATGAGCGGATCATCCATAATGGGCTGGTCCGTTTCCTGAGCGGCGAGCCCAGTCCTCTTTCCCTCAGCATCGTCTACCAGCCTATCGTCAGTGCTCTGAATCGACATTGTATTTCAGGAGCCGAAGTCTTGTTGCGCTGCTGTGACCGTGAGATTGGCTTCTTTCCGCCCAATCTTGTGGTCGATCTCTGCGAAAGGCACGGCCTCGGAGCTGAGCTTGGCCGATGGCTGTTTCGACAGGTTGCCAAAGAAACGCGACAGCTGTACCAGGATCTCGGGTTCCGGGGCAGCCTTTCAATCAACCTCAACCCGGCAATGCTCAGTGATAGTCTGGTTTCCGATGTTCAGGGGCTTCTGATCAACGAAGGGATCCCGGCCAGCGCACTGTGCATGGAAATCACCGAAGACAATGCGGCACTGGACTTCGAGCGAATCAACGATCTGATCAACGAACTACACAGTCTCGGCGTCACGTTCGCTTTGGATGATTTCGGCACTGGCCATTCATCACTCGAATACGTGCGTGAGCTGAAGGTCGACCGCCTTAAAATCGACCGGTGTTTTGTCAACGGCACTGAACACAGTGAAGATAAAATGCGGTTCCTGAGTTCAATCATAGCGATGGCCGAGCAGGTTTATATGAAAACTGTGATTGAAGGTGTTGAGAACCAGGCTCAGTGGAACCTGATCGAGAAGCTGGGTGACGTGTTGATCCAGGGCTATTTTGCTCACAAACCCATGCCTTTCAATGATTTCATGGCCGTGTTGATGGATCCGGCCTCCCGTTACCCCACAACCCGGCAGCTTTCGGTCAACGCTGTATAAATCGTTGGAGCCCAACAGCAATGAAGGTACTCAAAGGACATCTGCTGGTCGCGCTTTTGATCTGGCCCTTCTCAGTTCATTCACAGCCCAAGCCGCTGACGTTCGGAATTGTCCCCCAGCAGTCTTCAAGTCGCCTTGCTGAGCAGTGGACACCGCTGATGAACTATCTCTCCGAGCGGCTAGGGCGCCCTGTCCGGTTCATGACGGCGCCGGATATTCCCACGTTCGAGCAGCGGGTTCTTGCCGGTCAATACGACATTGCTTACATGAACCCTTACCACTATGTGGAATTCAGCAAGGTGCCGGGATATCGGGCCATTGTGAGAGAGCAGGAAAAACGGATACGCGGTATCGTGGTTGTGAGAGAAACCGATCCTGCCACACAACTCTCTGATCTGGATGGTGAAACCCTGGCATTTCCCGCGCCGGCCGCTTTTGCCGCTACTATTCTGGTTCGGGCGGAACTTGAGAGGCTGGCGGTCTCATACACGCCTCAATATGTGTCTTCCCATGATTCGGTATATCTCAGCGTCGCAAGAGGCTATGCGAAGGCTGGTGGCGGTATTGAGCGTACTTTTTCTTCA
>Ga0181371_1000315_pt1 | contig 11090 bp, 7 predicted proteins | sample LowvirmetaG_6_FD_130087 | JGI IMG/M metagenome (GOLD analysis project Ga0181371, IMG submission 130087) | Marine viral communities from the Subarctic Pacific Ocean - Lowphox_07 viral metaG | ecosystem: Environmental > Aquatic > Marine > Oceanic | place: Subarctic Pacific Ocean | collected 2015-12-04
GCGGCAGATCGTCCGGACGGCAGGCATCCTGGCCGGCACGTTCGAGCATGGCCAGCACATCGCCCGGGGACCAGCCCCTGGCAATCAGTTTTTCCTTCGCTTCGGCAGCGGACGGCGAGGCCTTGATCAGCTCGATAATCTCGTCAATGTTGGCCAGGGCAACGGTCAGACCTTCCAGAATATGGCCGCGCTCGCGGGCCTTGCGCAACTCATAGATGGTACGGCGGGTCACCACTTCACGACGGTGACGAACAAACGCATCCAGCAGCTGCTTCAGATTCAGGGTTTTCGGCTCACCGTTGATCAGGCCGACCATGTTGATGCCGAATACGGTTTCCAGCTGGGTCTGGGCAAACAGGTTGTTGATCACAACGTCCGGGTTTTCACCCCGACGCAGCTCAATCACCACCCGAATACCTTCCTTGTTGGATTCGTCCCGCAGCTCGGAGATACCCTCAAGACGCTTCTCTTTCACCAGCTCGGCGATCTTTTCGATCAGGCGGGCCTTGTTCAGCTGATACGGCAGCTCGGTGATGATGATGGCATCGCGATTGGTCTTGTTGTCGTGCTCGATCTCGTGGCGGGCACGAATATAGATACGACCACGGCCGGTACGGTAGGCCTCAACAATGCCGGCACGGCCGTTGATGATGCCCTCGGTCGGGAAATCCGGGCCCGGAATGAATTCCATCAGCTCATCGATGGTCAGATCCGGATTATCGATCAGCGCCAGGCAGCCGCTTACGACTTCCGTCAGGTTGTGGGGCGGAATGTTGGTAGCCATACCCACGGCAATACCAGAGGAACCGTTCACCAGCAGGTTGGGCACCCGGGTGGGCAGAACCTCGGGAATCCGCTCGGTGCCGTCGTAGTTATCGACGAAATCGACCGTTTCCTTGTCCAGATCCGCCAGCAGGGAGTGGGCGATCTTCTCCATGCGGATCTCGGTGTAACGCATGGCTGCCGCGTTATCACCGTCGATGGAACCAAAGTTACCCTGGCCGTCGACCAGCGGATACCGCAGGGAGAACGGCTGGGCCATACGTACGATGGTGTCGTATACCGCAGAGTCACCGTGGGGGTGGTATTTACCAATGACATCACCCACCACACGGGCGGACTTCTTATAGGCCTTGTTCCAGTCGTTGTTCAGTTCGGACATGGCGAACAGAACGCGACGGTGAACCGGCTTGAGGCCGTCCCTCACATCCGGAAGCGCCCGCCCGACGATCACGCTCATGGCGTAATCGAGGTAGGACTGTTTTAACTCGTCTTCAATATTGACCGGCAGGATCTCTTTGGCTAATTCACCCATCGAGAAAGGTTCCTTTGCGTTATCTGGAAGTCGTATCGGAGCCGTTTCCGGGCCCCATAGTTATTCTTCAACAAGCCGCCAAGTCTACCACAGTCGCACCCTCTCCGGGGCAACTGTGAGGCAGCCTTAATCAAACACCACTGTCTTGTTTTCGTAGGTAATCACCCGGTCTTCGATGTGGGAACGCAGGCCCCGGGCCAGCACGTTCTTCTCCACGTCCTTACCCAGGCGAACCATATCCTCGATGGAGTCGCTGTGGGTGATCCGGATAACGTCCTGCTCGATGATCGGGCCCTCGTCGAGGTCCTGGGTCACGTAATGGCAAGTGGCTCCAATCAGCTTCACTCCCCGGCTGTAAGCCTGGTGGTAGGGGCGCGCACCGGCGAAAGACGGCAGGAAGCTGTGATGGATATTGATGACCTTGCCCGAGTATTTCTCGCAGAGTTCGCCCGGGAGAATCTGCATGTAACGAGCCAGTACCACCACATCGGCCTCGTATTGCTCGAACAGCTCATCAATGTGGGCGAAGGCCGCCTCTTTGTTTTCCTTGCTCACCGGCACATGGTGGTAGGGAATCTCATGCCACTCCACCATCCGGCGCAGATCGTCGTGATTGGAAATGACCGCCACAATCTCGGCGTTAATTTCCTTGCTGTGCCAGCGGTGCAGCAGATCCGCCACACAGTGGGACTCCTTGCTGCACATCAGGATCACCTTCTTCGGCTGAGCCGAATCGGCAATGTGCCAGTTCATGTTGAATTCGCGGGCAATCGGCTCGAACGCGGCGCGGAACTGGTCCAGACCGAACGGAATCGAGGTGGCCTTGATCTCGTGCCGCATGAAAAACCACCCGGTCTGCGTGTCCGAATGGTGACTCGCCTCGGTAATCCAGCCATTGTAAGTGGATAGAAAATTACTCACCTTGGCGACAATTCCCACCCGGTCGGGGCAGGAAATCACAAGACGATAGGTATGCTCCATGAAAGCCTTTCCTTAACTGAAATCCGGGAAAGCAGATGCGTCAGGGAATCACCACCGGCATTAACGGCAGGTTAACGTTACGCACCTATGAAAATGACCGGCTATCATAGCCTATCTGAACGCCAGAAACGAGGAATGGAGATATGGACAGAGGCCTCTACCCACGTAAGACCAAAAACCTCGCCAGGGGGCGCTCAGGCCGCCTTTCGATTGCTGCGGCCCTGGCCTTTTTGATAGCCGCAGGCCCCGCCGTGGGGCAGGCCATTCTCGAGGGAGAGCGATTTCACCCGGTTACTGCCACCCAGGGCATGGTTGCCACCAGCCACACACTGGCCACCGAAGTTGCCCTTGAGGTTCTGAAGAACGGCGGCAACGCGATCGATGCGGCAGTCACAGCCGGTTTTGCCCTTGCCGTCACCCAGCCCCGTTCCGGTAACATTGGCGGTGGCGGCTTCATGCTGATTTCCAAGGGCGACGGCTCAGACCCGAAAGCCATCGACTATCGGGAAAAAGCACCCGCTGCCGCCACAGAAACCATGTTCCAGGACGAATCTGGCGAGGTGGTCAAGAACCGCAGTCGTTTTACCCACCTGGCCGCAGGCGTGCCCGGAACCGTCGCTGGCCTGGCCCTGGCGCTGGATCGGCACGGCACCATTACCCTGAAACAGGCGCTGGCCCCGGCCATTAAGCTCGCAAGGGATGGATTTATCGTACCCCCGCGCTTTACCGAGGGGCTGGAGCAGGCCCGGGACAGGCTTGAACGCTGGCCGGCTACTCGCGACACCTTCTATAAAGACGACGGCAGTGCCTGGCAGCCAGGCGAACGCTTCCGCCAGCCTGAACTGGCCGAGACGCTCCAGCGCATTTCCGATAACGGCGTAAAGGGTTTTTACGAGGGCGAAACGGCCGAGCTGATCGCCAGCGAAATGGATCGGAATGGCGGCCTGATCACGCGCCAGGACCTGAAAGACTACCGTCCGGTAGTCCGAGAGCCGGTTCACGGCAACTATCGCGGGTACGATATTTTCTCCATGTCGCCGCCCTCCTCGGGTGGTACGCACATTGTCCAGATCCTGAATATCCTGGAAGGCTTCCCGATGGCCGAGTTCGGCCATAACTCCGCAAATGCGGTTCATCACATGGCCGAAGCCATGAAACTGGCCTACGCCGACCGTTCAAAATACCTTGGCGACACCGATTACGTCGATGTGCCGTTGGCAGGCCTGACGAGTAAGGGCTATGCCCAAGAGCTGCGCAAAGGCATTGACCCTGACAAGGCACGACCGGCCAGTGACATCAATCCCGGCCAGCCTGCTGCCTGGGAAAGCCCGGAAACCACCCATTTTTCCGTCGTGGATAAATGGGGCAACGCGGTGTCCAACACCTACACCATCAACTTCAGTTACGGGTCCGGCATTACGGTGGAAGGCGCCGGCTTCCTGCTTAACAACGAAATGGACGACTTCAGTGCCAAGCCCGGTGTACCCAACGCCTATGGCCTGATCGGCGGCGAAGCCAACAAGGTTGAGCCCGGCAAGCGCATGCTGAGCTCCATGTCGCCCACCATCGTGAGAAAGGATGGCAAGAACGTTCTGGTTACCGGCAGCCCCGGTGGCTCCCGGATCATTACCACCACCTTGCAGGTGATCCTCAATGTGATTGATCATGGCATGAACGTTCAGACCGCCGTGAGCGCACCCCGCATGCATCACCAGTGGCTGCCGGATGAAATCCGGATCGAACAGGGCATCAGCCCGGACACCATTCGACTGCTGGAGGAACGCGGGCATAAGGTGGTAGGCGGATCAGCCATGGGCGCCATCCAGAGCATCCTGATTGACGAAGACGGTGTTCTCAATGGTGGCGCGGACCCGAGGAGGAGCACTTCGTCGGCCATGGGCTATTAATGGGCAATTGACCAGGGTCACTGACCTGAAAGGAGGCTTTATGTATCTTTCTGTACAGCTGAGCTGCTATCCCCTGAAAGAGGAGTACAAGCAGCCAATCAAAGACCTGATCGCGCGCCTGGAGCAGACCGGACTGGAAGTCTACCCGGGGCGAATGAGCACCGAGATTTTCGGCGACTATGATGAGGTTATGGGCGTGCTCTCGGATACCATGAAATGGTCATTCGAGACTTACGGAAAATCCGTCTTCGTGGCAAAGATCATGGAGGGCGACCGGAGACCGAGATGACAGCACCGGGTGGGCCAGACAATCAGCAACAGAAGCCGGACCAGAACCAACAGCCGGCGATCCCGAACCAGTTCGCGTTCCTTTGGCTGAGCGCAGCCATCTTCCTGATGGTGCTCTGGCTTCAGGATGGCGGACAACCCCGGTTACAGGATCTGGCCTACTCGGAATTCAAAACCGCCGTCGTGAATGATCAGGTGGCGGAAGTCACCTTGAAAGAAGAGTCCATTACCGGGCTGTTCACTGACAGCGGTGCGGCAGACTTCAGTTCCGACAGTCCCGCACGAACCAGCACGCCGGGATTCCAGACCATCCGCCCGCCCATGGAAGACCCGTCCCTGCTCAACCTGCTGGAAGAGCACGAAGTCATTATCCGGGCCACGCCCTCAGGGTTGCCCTGGTGGCAGGAAATGATTCGCGGCTTCTTGCCCTGGATCCTGCTGCTGGCGCTGATGTTCTGGTTCTGGGGTGCGGCGCAGAAACGCATGACACAGGGTGGTGGGCCGTTTGATTTCAGCCGCTCCAAGGCAAGGCGGGCCCGCAAGGAAACATCCACGGCTACCCTGGATGACGTGGCCGGCATTGAATCCGCCAAACGGGAAATTGCCGAGATCATCGATTTCCTGAAGTCCCCGGAGAAATACCGGGCCCTGGGTGCCGTCATGCCCAAGGGCGTTCTCCTCGTAGGCCCTCCGGGCACCGGCAAGACCCTGCTGGCCCGGGCCATCGCCGGCGAGGCGGAAGTGCCTTTCTATAGCATCAGCGCGTCGGAGTTTATCGAGATGTTCGTGGGCGTTGGCGCGGCACGGGTGCGGGACATGTTCAAAGAAGCCCGCAAAGACGCTCCGGCACTGATCTTCATCGACGAACTGGACGCGATTGGCCGTTCACGGGGCGCGGGCCTGGGTGGCGGCCACGATGAACGGGAACAGACCCTTAACCAGATTCTCACGGAAATGGACGGTTTCGAGGCCCACGAGAATGTCCTGGTATTGGCGGCCACTAACCGGCCCGACGTTCTCGACAGCGCCCTGCTCCGCCCGGGCCGTTTTGACCGCAAGATCACCCTTGACCGCCCCCACAAGGAGGCCCGCGCGGCCATCCTGAAGGTTCATGTGCGCAAGGTGCCACTGGCAAACGATGTCGATCTGGAACAACTGGCTGCGCGCACGATCGGTTTCTCCGGGGCGGACCTGAAGAACCTGGTGAATGAAGCCGCGCTGACTGCAGCACGGGAAAACCTGCACGAGGTGAACGCCCATTGCTTTGAGCTGGCAAGGGACAGAATCATCCTGGGCGAGGAACGGGACACCAAGCTCACGCCCAAGGAGCGGGAGGCCGTTGCCTACCACGAGTGCGGCCACGCCATCATGGCCTATTACATGCCCAACGCGGACCCACTCACCAAATTAACGATCATCCCCCACGGCATGGCCATGGGGGTAACCGAACAAACACCCAGGGAAGACCACTACACCTACAACGAGAGTTACCTCAAGGATCGCATCAAGGTGATGCTTGGTGGCCGCTGCTCGGAAAAGCTGATCTATGGCGAAGTCAGCACCGGGGCCCAGAACGACCTGAAGGAAGCCACCGCTCTGGTGCGCAAAATGGTCGGCCAGTGGGGTATGAGTGAGAAGATCGGCCCCCTGGGCCTGAACATCGGCGAAGAGCACGTATTCCTTGGCCGGGAGATGGGCATGCCCAGGGAATTCAGCGAAAAGATGGCCGAGATGATCGATGAGGAAATTCAGTCCCAACTGCTGGCGCTGGAGAGGGCAACCCTAGACTTTCTGACCGAGCACCGCAACCAACTGGAAGCATTGGCCAAAGCCGTATTGAAGCACGAAACCCTCTCTGCCGAAGATGTCGAGGAAATCCTGCGCAAGGAAGACGCCCGCAAAATTGCCTGACCCGGTGGATCAGACCTGCCCCACCAAGTCATGGCTGAACAGCGCCAGGCAGAACCCTACAACGGCACCCAGCGGTGGCCCCCAGTGGTGTTCAAGCCTGGATTGCGGGGCGATATCCTGAAAGATCAGGTAAAGAATACCGCCTGAAGCGATCAGCATGATTGCGCCCAATATTACCGGACGCTCCGACAGGAAAAAATAACCGAGCAGACCGGCAAGAGGCCCGGTTATCACCAGGCAGGTCATGAACAACAGGGTCTTCGTGGAGGTGTAGCCGGGCAGGCTGACCAGCTCCCGATACGCATTGAACCCCTCAGGCAGATTCTGCATAGCAATCAGAACAGCCATGAGCACTGCCGTCTCTGGGCTCACAACGGCCAGACCGCCAAGAGCCGTTGCCTCCGGAATAAAGTCGAGCATCACCCCCATCAGCTGCGGGGACTCGCGCCGCTTCAGCCCAAGAATGCGCTCTATCCCAAAGAAAAGCAGTCCGCCGGCAATGATGGCAGGAATGGCCCAGAGAGAGTCCCCCATGCTGGATTGACCCTCGGGAATCAGAACCACCGAAACCGCACCCAACAGTATCCCGCCGCCCAGCGCGATCAGAAAATGGCGGACTTCCTGTTCCAGCCAGTTGGGGCGGATTCGCTCGAAGCTCGCCAGCAGACCGCCAAAAGGAATGCAGGCGCCGGCAAGCACGGTCAAGCCGACAATGTAGATAAGATCCGTGAACATCGGGTATCAGTCCTGTGGCGCAGACATTGGAACTCAGGGCGTGACCGTAACAGGAAGACTCAGTGCCACCAACAACTGCTCTGCCTCGGGCTCCTGAAGCAGTGTGCAGCCCCGGCTAAGAACCAACTGGACCGCCCTTTCCTGTCGCAGGATCCCCGCCACAACAGCCGGATCCGTTGACGGCAGGGACCTAACACGAAGCCCGGATTCCTGAACACCCAGCTCCTGGACGATGCCTTTCAGGTTCTCGGATGACATGGTCGAATCAGCGCCAAGCAACAGTGTCACGGGTCGGTGCGAATGGCGAATCACCTCAGCGGCTGCCTGAACAGCCCGGATGTTGGCCTCCTGGTGATCATTAAGAAACACCACAACCCTGCCCAGAGGCTCGACCCGACCTTCGCACCAGAGCAACACCCTGCCCTGCGACCGGTGAACAAGCCCTTTTGCCGTGGAGCCCAATCGCGCCCCCGGCGCGGAGGACCAACCCACCCGGCCCAGCACCAGAAGATCCTCAGGACCTGCCAGCGCCAGCACCTCATCAATCACATGGCCCCTGGCGACACTGAGGTTATGCCTGCCACCGTAGGATGCTACAGCATCGGCAAGGGCCCGGCGGGCCTCGGCCGCCAACCTTTGCATTCGCTGTTCAACGTCACCAGCAGCCAGGGGCCGGCTGATACCGGAAGACCCGCCCACTTCGCGGGCAAAGCCATAGCCGGCACTTCTCAGCTGGTTGAGTTCCTCAACGAACACACCCAGCAAATCGGCGCCGGTATTCGCGGCAATTCCGGCCGCTGCCTGCAAGGCGGCGTAACTCATTCTGGAACCATCCAGAAGCACCAGTACACGACCAGTTGAGGTGCCGGGATCTGCCTGAGTTGTCGGCGCATCAGTCACGATCCTTGCCTCCGCTGTTGTTCGTTTCTCCGTTCTCGTCCCGTTTCTTGCTAGCCTCCGCGAACTTCTCGAGGCGCTCGGCAACACGGCGATTGAAGCTGTTCTCAGGGAACTCGCCATTACTGTCCGGCTCTCCGGGCTCAAGACCGGTTAACAGCTCAATTGCCTCATTGATGTCTGAAATCGGATAAATTCGGAACCGGTCTTCAGCGATCGCCTGCCTCACGTCGGCTCTCAGCATGAGGTGCTCAACGTTGCTTGCGGGCAACAGAGCGCCCTGCCCGCTAATGTCACCAGCTTCCTTGCAGACGTCGAAAAAGCCTTCGATCTTCTCGTTCACGCCTCCCACGGCCTGAACTTCGCCATGCTGGTTCATGGACCCCGTTACGGCGAAGGACTGCTTCAGTGGTACACGGGAAATGGCTGACAGCAGCACGCAAGTCTCTGCCACCGAGGCAGAATCACCCTCAACACCACCATAGGATTGCTCAAAAGCCAGACTCGCTGACAGCGACAGTTCGCCGTCACCGGCGTAACGACTCGCAAGGAACCGTGAAAGAATCATCACAGCCTTGCTGTGAATGGGGCCGCCAAGTTTGGCCTCCCGCTCAATATCCACCACCTGCCCCTTGCCGGGCCGTGCCGTGGCGGTAATCCGGGTAGGCTGGCCAAACATCGACGCCCCGAGCCTGAGTACCGAAAGGCCATTCACCTGAGCCACTTCCTCGCCGGTGGTGGCAATCATCACCACACCCCGGCTGATTTGCTCGCGGCTTCGCTCCCGCACTCGGCTGGCCCGGTATTCCCGTTCATCAACGGCCTGCTGGAGGTGGCTGGCTTCGACCGTATCGGCCCCGGCCTGGCCCGCCCAGTGGTCTGCCTCACTCAGAATGTCCCGAAGCACCCGGTCGTGGGCGGTCAGTTTGCGCTGGTCCGCTGCCAGTCGACTGGCATGCTCGATCAGTCTGGCCACTGCGCTTCGCTCCAGTGGCCGCATTTTCAGAGCGCGGGCCATGGTCGCAATCATTCGGGCGTAAAGCTCGTAACAGCCGTCGTTGCGGTCGAGATCGTCCTCGAAATCCGCCTCCACCTTGAACAGGTCCAGGAAATCCGGATCGTAGTGCGACAGCAGGTAATACAACATCCGGTCCCCGAGCAGAACCACTTTGACCGACACCGGAATCGGCTCGGGCTGAAGACTGACGGTACTTACCAACCCATAGAGCCGCTCCAGGGACTCTATGCGGATTTCACCGGAAGACAGAATCCGCTTCAGGCTTTCCCACGCCATCGGCTGCGTCAGCACCCGACGGGCATCAATGATCAGATACCCGCCACTGGCGCGGTGCATGGAGCCGCCACGAATCAGGGTGAAATCCGTATAGAGATTGCCCTGGCGGGCCCGGTGTTCGATCTGCCCCGCCAGATGCTGGTGGTTGGGCAGGTCCTCGTAGATAACGGGCGCGCCGATTGTCTCGGCATTATCCACCAGCAAATTGACCTTGTAGCGGGCCAGCAGGCCGACCGGTGGCCCGTTATCACTGTCCTGGAAAGCTTCGGCATGTTCCACTACGTCTTCGCGGACGGCATCCAGGTAATAGACAATATCCGGAAGGTGCGACCACTTCTCCCGCAATTCACCGATCGGGCCGCCAAGGGTCAGCTGCACCATCTCTTCATTGAGGGCATGGACCCGTTCCCGCACTTCTTTCCGCATCCTGGGAATCTGCTGAATGGTCTGCTGCAGCTTTTTCTGAAGCTCCTCGACCTTGGATTCAACCAGCTGCTTCTCTTCATCAGAAAAGTTCTTGTATTCCTCGGGGTCGATCACCTCGCCCTTGCGCATGGGGGCGAAGGTGAAACCGGCCGGCGTGGTGATCATGGCAATGTTGTTGCGGTTGGCCTCTTCCTGGATCTCGAACAGACCCTGGTGCTGCCGCTTGGCCATTTCTTCCTGCAGTTCCTGCAACCGGGCCTGGTATTCCTCGCTCTCAAACGCCGCTGGAATGGCCGTGCGCAGCTCTTCGGCCAGATCGTTCATGTCTTTCTTGAATTGCCGCCCTTCTCCGGCCGGCAGCTTCAAAGCATTCGGTCGGTCCGAGAACTGGAAGTTATAGACATGGCACCAATCCGGAGGAACCGGTTGCCTGGCGGCGTGCAGGGAAAGAAATCGCTCGACAAGTTCGTGCTTACCCGCCCCGGAGGGTCCGAGGACAAAGAGGTTGAAACCCTCTGCCTGAATACCGGCGCCAAATTCCAGCGCCCTCAACACCCTATCCTGACCATAAGGACGCTCAAGGTCTGGCAGGTCTTCGGTAGTGATGAAATCCAGCTTGTCTTCCGGGCAACAGTGGTAGACCTGGTTTTCGGTTAACGGGGCGGGTAGTGGCATTACATCCTCCTGATGGTTTCCACCCGAGGGTGGAGTACGCCGATTACGTCGAACGAGTAATCCGGGGGCAAAGCCCCCTCATCAGGAAACTATAGATGATGGCGGGCGACCCGCTCCAACAATCGTCAGGCTAGCGCCACTCGAGAGTCTTGGGCTCCACCGCATGCTCACAGAACAGATGCCCGACATCCGGCACCGCAAAGCAACGGTCACCGCGTTGGGGCTGGCGGGCGTTGAACTCGGTATGGCTGATGCCTACCTCCCAAAGCTCCTCGCACTCCCAGCCATCGGGTTTGAGTTCGATTCGCACTTCCGCACCGATCAGGTTGATGGCCTCGATCCGGAAAGGCAGATGGGCCTCGTCACTGGCAGACTGGGTCAAGCGCACCTCGTGAGGTCGCAGATAGAGCTGCGCGTCATCGTTTTCGCAGCCTTCGGGCAGGCGAATCCAGGCGTCACCCTGGCTCATGACACCATCGCGGATCTTGCCGGATAACACATTCACCTGCCCCAGAAACTCGAACACAAACCGGCTGTCCGGGCGGCCATAGAGCTCCAGGGGCGTATCAACCTGCTCAATCCGGCCATTGCTCATCACAACCACCTGATCCGACAGTTCCAGGGCCTCCTCCTGATCGTGGGTCACGAACACACTGGTAAA
>Ga0181371_1000318_pt1 | contig 11066 bp, 11 predicted proteins | sample LowvirmetaG_6_FD_130087 | JGI IMG/M metagenome (GOLD analysis project Ga0181371, IMG submission 130087) | Marine viral communities from the Subarctic Pacific Ocean - Lowphox_07 viral metaG | ecosystem: Environmental > Aquatic > Marine > Oceanic | place: Subarctic Pacific Ocean | collected...
AAAAGCCTGCTCAGGATGCTTCAGAATCTGATTGAAACCGGCACCCGACAGATCGAGCAGGAAGTGGCAAAAGTGGGCCATTGGCGTACCAAAATGGAGGTCATGACCAGCATGCCCGGTGTTGGGAAGGTGCTCGCCTACACCCTCCTCAGTGAGCTCCCGGAACTCGGATCATTGAACCGAAAAGAGATCGCCGCACTGGTCGGTGTCGCACCCATAAACCGGGACAGCGGCAAGCTGAATGGCAAGCGGAGAATACGCGGTGGCCGACACAGAGTTCGCACGGTCATGTTCATGGCCATGCTCTCATCCATCCAATGCAATCCCGTATTCAAGCGCTTTTATGAGCGCCTGAAAGCCCAGGGGAAGATCCCAAAAGTAGCCCTCATCGCCTGCATGAGAAAGATGATTGTGGTGCTCAATACCATGGTCAAAAACCAGGAATCATGGCGGGGCGAAATGGCTTAATTTATGGAATTGACACCACAGTCACTTGTTAAATTCAGCCTGATTGATTGCCATAGAGCCGCGCCCCGTGAACGATGTGCACATAGAAAAGAAGCGGCACAAAAATGAGAAAAGCCAAACCAACGATTCCCTGATGCTCTAGGGACTGTCGATAGGTCGGCTTAACAGATCCGAAGGAACCAACGAAAAAAACCAGTCTCGATACTGTAATAAAGGGCCAAGCCACAACCAGAAACATCATCCAAAGCACCGACGCAACAACGAAAGATTGGGCAAGCGACTCCAGCCTGCTGACGAATCCCGAACCAGTGTCTTGCATAAGCTCCCTTAAATTTAACGCGAAGCTAAGCGGCGGCCTGACAAGGGCGTCCGGTGTAGGCCGAAATGGACTTCCCCCAATAAAGTGGACACGCCCCATTAATTGATTCCTTCGAACTCTATCGGAGTCCGGTAACCAAGGCCACTATGCAGCCGTTGGCAGTTATAAAAGCACTCAATATAGTTACTTATATGTTTCCGTAATTGCCGCATCGTCACGAAGCTAGTGGCGTGCAGCAACTCGCCCTTCAGTGTCTTGAAGAAGGACTCCACCTCGGCATTATCCGTGCACTGTCCTGGGCGGTTCATGCTGTGCCGTACCCGGTACTGATTCAGCAGAGCCTGGGTCTTGTGGGCGCGATATTCGATACCACGATCCGTATGGAACAACAGGCCTGAGGCTGGTTTCCGGTTCGTGAAGGCCTCCCGGAGCGTGGCCCTGGCGAAATCCGCGCTCAGGTTCTCGCCTAGTCGCCAACTGATGATGCGTCGGGAATACAGATCCAACACCACCGCCAGAAACACGTATTTCTTACCCAGCTTGATGTAGGTGACATCGCTGCTCCATTGCAGATTCGCTGCGGCCGGTTTGTCGGCCTCCAGTCGATGATTAGGCAGGGCTTTCAGGTCTTCCCTGAGCTTCTTCATTCGGCGATATACTCGAGCAACACGGGCTTTCATTCCCCATTCTCGCATGACCCTCGCAACCCGATTCTCACCCACAATCAGGCCCTCTTTACGAAGAGCCTGATAGACTCTGGGGCTGCCATAACGGCCCTTACTGCCGTCATAGACTCTGCGGATCTTCAAGAGCAAATCAGCATTCTCAGCAGCTCTCTGGCCGGGCTTGCGGTTTGCCCAGGCGTAGTAGCCAGACCGCGAGATGTTCAGGTGACGACACAGCGCCTTTACTCCGTGCTGTCCCCGGTGTTTCCAGACGAATCTGAACGCTTCCGTCGTTCCTCTGCCTGAAAACGTTGAAACTTTTTTAGGATGTCATTTTCCTCCTGAAGCTCCGCTATCCGGCGTTTCAGACGATTGATCTCATCCCGTTCCTTCAATAGCTCTTTGGCACCCGCTGGTGCTTTCTTGACCCGCTTCATGGCGAACTTCCCTTCCCGGTATTCCTTTCGCCAGCGTGACAGCATGAAGGGGTGAATATCCAGCGCCTCGGCCACCCCTTTTACACTTCGGTGGGGCTGGTAGCTCCACTCCACCGCTTTGACTTTGAACTCAATGCTGTACCTTTGGGTCTTCTTCCCCGTGTTCATTGCAGGCATCGTTCTTCTCCTGTTGAGGAGTTATCGATGCGTGTCTACTGAAGTGGGGGAAGTCCAAGTCCGACAACATGCGCTTGTTAGCAACTATTCTTTGCTTATTTGGGAACCTTTATGTTTTCTATAGCCATCAGGTATTGTTCTCTAGTTGGGCCATTTTCTTTTAGCCATTTGCTCATTGCATTGCCGGAGCTGGCCCCATACATACGGTGAGACCAAACAATTGCAGTACCTTTGCCGTCGACCATTTTTACTCTTGCAAAAACCGCTTCGAGTAGTTTCGAATTACCCAAAATAGCGACAATTAGGTGTTCCGCCTCTTCTTTCTTGGTTCTGGGTATTGAATTTGTTCGGAGAATTCTGCCTACGCTTTGGTATGTTGATAATATTTGATTGGCGATGTTAGCTAAGCTTTCTCCGTCCTTAACTTCCGGGTAAACATTGATAGTTACCATGTCCTGCCACCTAGAAAGGTCTTCCTGACCTTCTGGAGTGAATTCATGTTGGGTTCCCGTAGACCAGCGATGAATGTAGTCTGTATCTTGAATCGAAATATATAGAGGATCATTTGAAGAGGTATATTGAGTTTGAGATGCGCAACCGGACAAAAAAATGATGATTGTAGTGATTAAGATATAGAATTTCATAAATACTTCTTCTCAGTTGTTTATGGTGCTAACGCTGAGCACAGCGGCGACCTTGGAATGGCGACGAAGGAGCCATGGAAAGGGCGTCCGGCGGCCATCGGCCGCGTACTGCTGCGACTTGTTAAATTTTTAGACCAGGAAAATGGCTGAAGCCAACCCGGCCAATACTAAAAGTGATGATGCCCACATGACTACCCTGTGGCGTGAGGGCCTGAGTAAACGGTAATGCCTTAACCAGAAATGACCGGCCAGAAGTCCCGAAGCACCAAACCATAAAAGCGAAACGAAAAAAGCACTGTCGCCCTGATATACGACACTGGAACTGCGCCCCCAAAAAACGGCCTCAGACTTCAGCAGCAGAAGCACCGTGTAGCCGGAGAGCAATACGGGCAAAACAATGCCGAGTAAAAGTGCCTCGATTTTTTTGAAACGCGGAATCGTATCCATGACAGCCTGTGAAATTTAACGATAAGCTCAGCCGCGGCCGCTGCGCAGCAGTGGACGTCGGCTGGAGCGCATGGTTAAACCCTTTTCCGGAGCCAACAATCTTCTACTACACTGATGACCAGCTGACCGATGAACCCAATCGCAAACCAGTTCGCCAGCCCTGCAACAAAAAACGGGAGGCTCGAATTCGAGACGCTAAATTCCATTCCAAATACATTTAGGAGCCAGGCCAAGCCCATAAAAGCCACGAATATAAGAGCTGAAAAAATTGTCGTAACTGGCATTCTGTGTTTCTTCGGCGATTTAATCTCTTCTTCCCAAAAGTAGAACCCCAGCCTGGAAGCCAATAGCCCTATAAGAAAAGAAACAGGGTATGCTGAAGCCGGAAAAACAAAGCCCAAGCCGGCCACGGCAGGAATAGCTAAAGCAACAAATTGGCCGCGATTTAGCCTCTCTTCGAGGCTCACAATTTCGCTAGTCGCTGTTCGCCGATGAAACTTCGTGATCACCCACCTGTATGCTCTGCCTGAAGGTGAATGCCCATTGGCTTGTTGAAGCTCAGATAGAATTGCGTAGAGTAAAAAAACGAAAAAACCTGCGAAAAAAAGACCTGGATATGGGTTTGTGGGAGATTTGCCGTCACCATACACAATCCCCCATATACTCAAGCCACAGTAAACCGCAACGACTCTGCCAACAAAGCGCCAATTCCTGTCTAAAAAATCTGCTCGTTCCTTGCTGCAATCGTACTTCATGAAAACCTTTGATATGCCTGACTTTAGGTTTAACGCTGCGCACAACGGCGCCCTTGGAATGGAGGCGCAGCCGCAATGTAAATGGCGTCCGGCGGCCGCAGGCCGCGTATTGATGCGCCTGGTTAGATGCCGTTTACCCTGGCAATTTATTGCGGCACCCAATAATGAATGCCCACTCCCGATACCTTGCACCAGCGTGACCCATGGCGCTAGGAAACAGAACACTGTATGGGCAGATGATGCACGAAATTTACGCCGGATTGCCCCGCAACCTGAACACCGAGCTACCCGCCAAAATCGATGACTGACTGGCGGCTGTGTTTTGCCTTAAAACTACTGCTAAGCCGCGCCCGAACACCAAGCCCAAAAGCGACGAAGCCTGGGCATTTAACAGCTAATTATACGAACGCGTTCGTATATCACCCGTTCGTAAAACTCCATTCAAATACGCTCAAGAAAAAACGACCTTCTTTTGTAAAAACAAGCTCTTGAGCACCATTTACCACGGCTACCGTCGGAGTTATACGCTCTCTTCTGAGCCACTCCTGCTCCCACCATGGGCGTATAACTCCGCCCGTCCTGTTGCAACTTTTCAACCCTATCAGATAGTTACCTTCATTTCTCATGTGATTTTTGGAGTTTTGCGAACGCGTTCGTATAACTCCGGCTTCATCAGCCTCTTGACTTCGATTTAAATCGATATACTGTATATAAAAACAGTATTCAAGGATGAATGGATATGGATATCCCTACCCCGATACCTACGCAACCAACCCGATTTTTAGACAAAGTTCGAGGCTTTATACGCCTGCGAGGCTTGGCGTATAAAACAGAGAAAACCTACCTGTTCTGGATTAAACGCTTCATCCGCTTTCATGGCCTCCAGCACCCTGAAGCCATGGGCTCTGGAGAGGTCGAATCGTTTCTCTCACATCTGGTTTTGCAGGCAAATACGAGCGCCTCTACCCAGAGAGTCGCTCTGAACGCATTGGTGTTTTTATACCGCGAATTCCTTGGCAAACCTCTGGACGACCTGAAGTTCGAACAGTCCAGAAAGCCGGTAAAACTTCCTACAGTGTTCAGCAAGGAAGAAGCCAGCTCTGTAATTCGCAACCTGAGCGGAGATTACAAGCTTGTTGCCATGCTCCTATATGGTTCTGGTCTGCGTATCAACGAAGCCCTGCGTCTAAGAGTCAAAGATGTTGATTTTGATATGCAACAGTTGATTGTTCGAGGCGGCAAAGGCTCTAAAGATCGAATTACACTACTACCGGATCGCCTCGTCGAACCATTAAAGCAACAGATCGATTCCGCGCTGTATTTACATCAGGCTGATCTCTTGAAGGGATTCGGCTCGGTTTATCTTCCGGCAGGCCTGGACCGCAAATATCCAGGGGCCAGTCAGGAGCCCGCCTGGCAATATATCTTCCCGGCGCAGGAGCTTTCGCGAGATCCTCGCTCTGGCATCCGCCGGCGGCATCATTTGCTCGACCGAACTGTTCAGAAGCATTTTCGCCGGGCTATTCAGGCGGCAGGTATCCGCAAACTCGCGGGCAGCCATACCTTTCGCCATAGTTTTGCTACCCGTTTGCTGGAGGCCGGCTATGATCTCCGCACTATCCAGAAGCTGCTTGGCCACTCGGATTTACGCACCACAGAAATATACACGCATGTCGTTCGCAAGGGCGGCTTTGGCGTTCGCAGTCCGGTTGATGAAGGCTTCTAACTCTCCCAGTTACTGGCTGGAATTCGCTTAACGTGAATGTGGCTGATAAGCCGGATGGTGGGGCGGATCAGGAACTGGAAGCTGCCAATGATAAACAGCCAGATGGCCGCTTTCTCGTATTCCGGGAAAAGGAACAGGATGCTGCCCACCAGGAACCAGATGGCGATGAAGAAGTCGTTGATGATGCTGATTACTTCGTAACGGCGGCGAATGATCAGCTCTTCGTGCCCAAACTTCAGGGTCAGCGGGCTGTCAGTGCGGTCTTCAACCATGCTGCTGAGGATCTCTGTTAGAAAGCGGCGGAATGTTTATTCCGCCGCGACTGGGATTATTGCATGTCGTTGAAGGCAGCATCGGTTCTGGCTGCCAGGATAAAGTCATTCTTGTGCAGGCCACCTATTTCGTGGCTCCACCAGCTCACGGCGACTTTGCCATATTCCAGAACAATCACAGGGTGATGATCTTCCTCTTCGGCAAGTTCACCAATCTTGGTGGTGAATTCGAGCGCCTTAACAAAGTTTTTGAGCTTGTAGACCTTATGGAGCTGCTCCTCACCGTCAATGTCCAGAATTTCCCAGTCTGGAACATCTTTGTGCAACTGCTGCTTTTCTTCCTCGGTGGCCTTTGGTGCGTTCGGGCTGCAGGCTTCACAGCTGTGTGCTTTCAGGTCACTCATTTCAACCTCCGTGGTTGATGGCTGTATTACAAGCGTGGGTTGTGCCCTTCGGTTTATCAACCCTTCTCTTGAAATCCGGGCACTTTCAGAATACTGTATATTTAAACAGTATTTCGAGAGTTTTCATCATGAGCGAGCTTCTAAACACGCTGATGCAAGATGCCCGTGTCTGGCAGGGGCACCGTCATACCCAGACTTCACAGCCGGCAGAACCCACCGGTTACCAGGTGCTGGATAACCAGCTTGGCGGCCTGGGCTGGCCCCGGGGTGCACTGAGCGAATGCCTGTTGGATGCACCGGGTATTGGTGAGCTGCATCTGCTTTTGCCGCTCATGCGGCGGGTGTGCGAAGAGGGCAAAAGCGTGTTCTGGCTGAACCCGCCACATACGCCCTACGCCCCCGCCCTGGCCCGGGAAGGTGTGAATCTGGACCAGGTGGTACTGATTCATACCGACGATGAGGGTGATTTCCTGTGGACACTGGAGAACTGCCTGCGTTCACCGGTAACAGGCCTGGTGATGGCCTGGCCGGGGAAGCTGGCCTCGCGGGACGTCCGTCGCCTGCAACTGGCCGCCGAAGCTGGCAGCAATGTGTGCGTGCTGTTCCGGGAGCGGCGCTACGCCGAGCAGAATTCTCCGGCTGCCCTGCGCCTGGAGCTGGAACCCGATGAGCAGCAGGCTCTCAAGGTGAATGTGCTCAAGCGCCGGGGTAGCTGGCCCGGGCAACGCTGTTCACTGGCCATGGCCCAGCGGGCCGATCTCGCATTCCGTGAAACCACCCGGGTTGTCCGGGGCCCCTGGTCGGGTTCAACCAGGTAATACGCTCCATGCTCTGGCTGTATCTGCATTTCCCGCACCTGGTGCTGGACCATATTCGCCGCACCCGTGAAGATGAGGGCGCCCTGGTGGTGGTTGAAGGCTCTGGCCAGAAGGTGATTCAGGCCTGCCCTGAAGCCAGGAGCCAGGGTATTCGTAGCGGCATGCGCCTGAAAACCGCTATCAGCCTGTCGCCGGATCTGGGTATGGTGCGTGCCGATGAAACCCAGGAAGCCAGGATTCTGGAAGATCAGGCCCGCTGGTTGTACCGCTACGCCGCCCATATTGTTCTGGTGCCGCCGGATGGCCTGCTGGCCGAGATTGGCAGCCTGCAAAAACTCTATGGCGGCCTGCCCGCTGTTTGGCAAACCGTGGAACAGGGCCTGAATGAACGCCAGTTGAACGCCTGGATCGGTATTGGTTATACCCCGTTGGCGGCCCGGCTGATTGCCCGTGCTGGCAAGGGGGAATGCACCGCAGACAAGGGCCACATTCTTCGGAGCCTGAGCCAGATGCCCCTGCTGGCAGCGGAATTCGACGAGAAAGCCTGTACCCGGCTGCAGCGCCTGGGGCTGAATACGCTGGGAGAGGTGTTTGATTTACCGCCGGGGGAGCTTGTACGGCGGCTGTCCCCGGAACTGCTGGCTTACATCCAGAAAATCCAGGGTACCCGGCCAGATCCCCGCACACCCTGGCAGCCGCCCCACTCGTTCCGGCAACAGGCGGATTTTGTGCAGGAAATCGAACATACCCAGGGGCTGCTGTTTCCGCTCCAGCGCATGCTTGACGAACTGGAAGAGGATCTGTGCTGGCGCCAGCAGGATACCGACAGCCTTCGGCTGGTTCTGAGGCATCGGCATGCAGAGCCAACCCGGCTGCAGATCCGAACATCCGGGCCGGAGCACAGGGCCGATAATTTCCTCAACCTGATTCGCCTGAGGCTGGAGCAGCATTCCCTGAGTTCCCCGGTTATCTCGATGGTTTTGCTGGTGAAGCGTTTTCTGTCCCGGGAAGCACCTGCCGGGCAGGATCTGCTGGGAGAAACCCAGGATCTGAATGAAGCCTGGCATACCCTGATCAGCCGGTTGCAGGCGCGCCTGGGCGATCAGGCTCTCAGGCAGCTTTCCCCCCAGGCGGATCACCGTCCCGAACGTGCCTGGTCAGCCTCGGAGGTTCTGCGTAAAACCGGAGCGCCGCTAGTACCGGCAGCAGAATTGCCCAGGCGCCCGCTCTGGCTATTGAAAGGCCCGCAGCCGCTGACGGAAGCACCCGTTGCCTGGTTTTCCGGGCCCGAGCGCATTAGCGGTGGCTGGTGGGATGGCCAGCGTGTGCACCGGGATTACTACATTGCCCAGCTAACCGGCGGCCAGTTGGCCTGGGTGTTCCGGGACGCCCGGGAAGGCTGGTTTGTGCATGGGTGGTTTGGCTGATGTCCGGGCAGCAATATGCAGAGCTGTTTTGCTTCAGCAATTTCACCTTCCTCACCGGGGCCTCTCATCCCCACGAACTGGCTGAGCGAGCGCATGAGCTGGGCTACACCGCCCTGGCCATCACCGATGCCTGCTCCGTTGCCGGCATTCCCCGGGCCTGGGCGGCGCTGGCAGAAAGCCCGGTAAAACTCATTACCGGCAGCTGGTTTGAGTTGTCGGATGCCCCCGCTGGCGCCACTCAGCCCCGTTTTATCCTTCTGGCCCGCACGCGCAAAGGCTATGGCCAGCTCTGCCAGCTGATCACTACCGGCCGCCGCCGGGCGGAGAAAGGCCATTACCAGCTGTTTTACCGGGATATTGAAACTCACGCCCTCGATGACTGCCTGTGCCTGTGGCTGCCCCCATCGCCTACCGAAGCGGATTCTGACCAGGCAATGGCTTGCGGCGAGTGGCTGGCCCGCCTGTTTGATCCCCGGATCTGGATTGCCGCGGCCCGCACCCTGGAATCCGGCGAGGAACAGCGGCTGGCCCGAATACACTGGCTGACTGATCAGCTGCGTATTCCCGTTGCTGCCGTGGGCGAGGTGCACATGCATAGCCGGGAACGCCAGCCGCTGCAGGATGTGCTCACAGCCCTGCGCAACCACACCAATCTGGAGAATGCCGGCCGCTGCCTGTTCCAGAATGGCGAGCGATACCTGCGGCCCCTGCCCGTTCTGCAACGGCTGTTTCCGGAAGCCTGGCTGCATGAAACCCTGGCCATTGCCCGCCAGTGCACCTTCGAGCCCGGCAGCCTGCGCTATGAGTACCCGCCAGACCTGGTGCCGGAGGGCGAGACTCCGGCCGGCTACCTGAAACGGCTGACCCGCGAAGGCGAGCGCCGGCGTTACCCGGATGGCACGCCGCTGCAGGTTCAGAGCCTGATCCGCAAGGAGCTGGGCCTGATCTCGGAGATGAACTACGAGCATTACTTCCTCACCATCCACGATATCGTGGACTTTGCCCGCAGCCGTGGGATTCTCTGCCAGGGCCGGGGTTCGGCGGCCAACTCCGCGGTCTGCTACTGCCTTGGCATAACCGAGGTGAACCCGGCCCGGGTGGAACTGCTGTTCGAGCGGTTTATTTCCAAAGACCGGAACGAGCCGCCCGATATTGATGTGGATTTCGAGCACGAACGGCGTGAAGAAGTCATTCAGTATATCTACCAGCGTTATTCCCGTGAGCGGGCCGCCTTGGCCGCCACGGTGATCCGTTACCGGCCCAGGAGCGCCATCCGCGATGTCGGCAAAGCCTTGGGGTTTGATCCGGCCCTGGTGGAACAACTGCTGGAAGGCATCGACTGGCGGGACAAGGCCACCAACTGGCGCCAGCAGATTCTGGACAAGAAAATCACCCGCAACCCCCAGGTGGCGGACCAGTTCTTCACCCTGGTTAATACCCTGCTGGGCTTCCCACGGCACCTGTCCCAGCACGTGGGCGGTTTCGTGATCAGCGCCGGGCCGCTGGCCGAGCTGGTACCGGTAGAAAACGCCGCCATGGCCGACCGCACCGTGATCCAGTGGGATAAAGGCGATCTCGAGAGCCTGGGTCTGATGAAAGTGGATGTACTGGCTCTGGGCATGCTGTCCGCCATTCGAAAGGCGCTGGAGTTGATCAGTGAAGAAAAAGGCCAGCTTTTCCGGATACAGGACGTTCCTCAAGAGGATCGGGACACCTATGCCATGCTCCAGAAAGGCGACAGCATCGGCGTGTTCCAGGTGGAATCCCGGGCCCAGATCAACATGCTGCCCCGCCTGAAACCGGAAACCTACTATGACCTGGTGATCGAAGTGGCCATCGTGCGGCCCGGCCCCATCCAGGGCGACATGGTGCACCCGTATCTGCGCCGCAAGCACGGCCTGGAGCCGGTGGATTACCCGAACGATGCCGTGCGCAAGGTGCTGGAGCGCACCCTCGGCGTGCCCATCTTCCAGGAACAGGTGATCAAACTGGCCATGGTGGCGGCCGGCTTCTCCGCCGGCGAAGCCGACCAGCTACGCCGGGCCATGGCTGCCTGGAAATCCCACGGCGACCTGACTCCATTCCGGGAAAAGCTGGTCACCGGTATGCTCGAGCGTGGTCACGATACCGACTTCGCCGAACGGCTGTACCAGCAGATCTGCGGCTTTGGCGGCTATGGCTTCCCCGAATCCCACGCCGCCAGCTTTGCCCTGCTTGTCTACGTCTCCGCCTGGATCAAGCGGCACTATCCGGCGGCGTTTTACTGTGCCCTGCTGAACAGCCAGCCCATGGGGTTCTATTCGCCTTCACAACTGGTGCAGGACGCCCGGCGCCACAATGTCACCGTACTGCCACCAGATGTGAATGCCAGCCAGTGGGACCACACCCTGGAAGGTGAAGAACGCCATCTGCGCCTGGGCCTTAGAATCATCCAGGGCCTGTCCATTAATGGCGCCGAGCGCATCCACCAGAACCGGCCAGCAGAAGGCTACCGCTCCGCCAGCGAA
>Ga0181371_1000319_pt1 | contig 11057 bp, 11 predicted proteins | sample LowvirmetaG_6_FD_130087 | JGI IMG/M metagenome (GOLD analysis project Ga0181371, IMG submission 130087) | Marine viral communities from the Subarctic Pacific Ocean - Lowphox_07 viral metaG | ecosystem: Environmental > Aquatic > Marine > Oceanic | place: Subarctic Pacific Ocean | collected...
TGAGGCTATGGCACGCTCTAGTGGAATGAACAATGCTGGACAGATGGTTTCTGGCTTTGAGGGGGGGTGAGAATCATGGTGGATGGCAACCAAAAACCGCTTGTTCAACTTGGGTATATGTTGACTGAAGCCGCATCATTGCGCCTGCTGGAAGTGGCCGTAGGTAAGGCGGAAGAGCTCGGTATTAAAGCTACGGTCGCCGTGGTAGACCCGTCTGGTCGCCTGATAGCATTCGTGAAAATGGCGGGATCATTCCTGGTGGCTTCTGGACTGGCCCGGAAAAAAGCGATCACCGCTGCCGGCATGGGCATGGATACCGTGAAACTGGAAGCTTTGCTCGGCGCGGAACGGTCACGTGTTCTGGAAGGGCTGACCAAGTCTGAACACTTCACAGTAATCGGCGGTGGTGTGCCTTTGGTCCGGGACGATCATGTGGTTGGTGGTATTGGGGTCTCTGGCGGTAGCGAGGACCAGGATATTGAATGTGCCCAGGCGGCAGCGCAGATTGTCTGCACTTACTAGACATGATACCCACCGCGACGTCGTGGCTTACGTTGAAGGGGTTCGCCTTCTGGCTGTTCCCGGACAAGAACAGGAATGTACATTGAAGGGAATACAACGCTCACAGTGGATCGCGCTGACCCTGATTCCGGCGCTGACCTTGGTTTTATTGCTGACACCGTTAGCCGGCTGGTTCGATGGGAAGCAGCTAATCACATCTATTCTGGTCATGACCGGCCTTGTGCTGTTCGCAACCGGAGCGCTCCCGGAGTTTGTCTCTGCCTTATTGGTGCTGACCCTCGCAATGCTGTTGTCCCTGGCGCCCGCCGACGTGGTGTTTTCGGGGCTCACCTCTACCGCCTGCTGGTTAATCGTTTCCGGCCTGGTGATTGGTATCGCCATAACCGAAACCGGGCTTGCGCGGCGCATCTCCGACTTTTTCACGCAGCATCTGGATACGAGCTACACCAGATTGATCGCCGGCACTGTGCTCATCGGTATTGTGCTGGGGTTTGTCATGCCCTCTTCGATCGGCCGTATTGTCCTTTTTATACCAATTGCTCTGGTCATCGCCGAAAATTGCGGCTTTGTACCCGGGAGTAACGGCCATAAAGCCGTGGGGTTGGCAGCTGCCTTCGGCAGCTACTTGCCGACGTTCGCCATCCTGCCGGCAAACATGCCCAATATGATCATGATCGGTTCTGCAGAAAACATTCACGGCTGGAGCCCGCTGTTCGGCGAGTATTTGTTGCTGCACTTCCCGGTGCTCGGATTACTCAAGAGCATTTTGCTGATTATAGTGATTGTTTGGCTATATCCGGATACACCACAGCGCAGTAAACAGACCAACCCCGCCCGTGATTTCGAATTCAAAGAAACCCGATTATTGTTGATCATGGCAGCAACCCTGGGGCTCTGGTTTACCGACTCACTGCACCAGATGTCGGCAGCTTGGATCGGACTGGCTGCAGCCACACTGCTACTCATCCCAGTAATTGGTATGGTGTCCACACAGAGCTTCAACCAGAAGGTGAACATCAGTTCCATTTTGGTGGTTGCCGGGCTACTTGGTATTGCCGGTTTGATCAACCACCAGAACATCAGCGGTGTCATCGGTGCTCATATGCTTTCCTGGTTGCCCCTGGATACCGGCCAGGATTTCAGCAACTTCATCGTCCTGTCACTTGTCGCGACGGCCACCGGGATGATGACAACTCTGGCCGGTATTCCCGCCACCCTGACGCCGTTGGCCGAACCTCTCAGCCAACTGACCGGCTTCAGCCTGGAAGCCGTACTGATGACCCAAGTTCTTGGCTTTTCGACGATCGTGTTTACTTACCAGTCGGTTCCTTTGATGATGGCCATGCCGCTGGCCGGAATCCCCATGAGGCACGCTGCCCGGCTCTGTCTCGTTCTGGCCGCTCTTTCCGTTTTGATCCTGTTTCCGCTTGATTACTTCTGGTGGCAGTTTCTGGAGTGGATCTAAGATTATACCAGGGCCGGGCCACAACGAACACAGCCTTAGATTCTGCATTTTCACCCACTCCTTAATATGGGTCCGTCAGCCCGAAACCCGTATGTCCTCAAGATGTCGGCCATGAGCGGTGAGCACTATATCTCGTCCGGCTTCAGCGAGTTCCGCCGAATGGCACCCATCATGAGAATAGTGAAAGAAGACATTGGTACCTCTTCGCGAAGCCCGATTAGAGTTATGGTGATTTCTGGTGTATGGATGCAGGGCTGAAGGGATGGCGTCTCCTGTTGGTTGATCACCGCCGCCAAGATCACAACCAACAGAGGATGGAAACACCATGTCCAAGTCTAACCTGCATACTCTTTCACAACCAGAGGTAGCCACGAACGACCCATTGCACGACCTGATCCGACAGGGTGCCAGAGACCTGATTGCGCGGGCTCTTTCAGGGCTTGTTGGATCAGTACGCCGATGTGTCGACACCCGATGGTCGCCAAGCGGTGGTGCGTAATGGACACCTGCCCAAGCGCACGATCCAGACAGGCGTTGGGGATGTCGAAGTTCAGGTGCCCAAGGCCAGGGACCGCAGTGGCTCCGGCATTCGCTTCAATAGCCAACTCCTGTCGCCGTATCTGAAGCGGGCTCAGAACCTGGACGAACTCATCCCCTGGCTTCACTGCGAGGTGTCTTGTCTGGCGACTTCCAGGAAGCCTTCGGTGCCCTGGTGGGCGAGCAGGCCAGGGGGCTGTCCGCCAACACGGTGTCACGGCTCAAGGCACGGTGGCTGCAGTAGCATAAGGACTGGCGTCACCGTGACCTGAGCCGGAAGCGCTACGTCTACTGGGGCGGCGGCGGGTGTCTACAGCAATGTTCGTCTGGACGACCGGCTATGCCTGCTGGTGCTGGGTACACAAGACCGCCAACGTGCTGGACAATCTGCCCAAATCCATACAACCTAAGGTGAAGTCAGACCTGCATGAGATCTATCTGGCGGAAACCCGTGAGGGCGCTCGCAAAGCCTTTGACAGCACCTTGAAGCGATTCCGGGAAAAGTACACGAAGGACATGGAAAACCTTGAAAAGGATCGAGATGAACTGCTCGTCTTTTACGATTTCCCGACCGCGCACTGGATTCACTTGCGGGCCACCACTCCCATTGAGTCCACCTTCGCCACGGTAAGGCTGAGAACAAAGCGAAGCCGGTCCTGTGGCAACCGCGACACCACGTTATCGATGGTGTTCAAATTGCTCCAATCCGCCCAGAAACGCTGGAAGCGGATCAAGGGTTCAACCAACTGAAGCTGGTCGTAAACAACCTCCAGTTTCGAGATGGAGAACGAGTGGATGATCAATCCGACGCCGCTTGATGGTCATACACCAGATTTGACAATAACTCGCCCGATTACAGGAGACACGAAATATTAACAGAAAAAAGAACCGTCCGTGGTTAGAGTTCGTCGACTAATCCCGTCAACTTATGCAGACACAACCGTTGGTTGTGGCCGGTGGAGACAACGTTAGAGTTCTGGATTTTGGAGTTGCTGACACCGGCGGTGAAGCGGCCGGGCCAATTTGCCAATCACTGTCAGGGACAGATCACTCCGGGGCCGGATGCAACAGGCCAGCACCCGCCGCTGGGCAAGCGCTTCGTCATCAATATGCGCTTTACTCATCGGCCGAGCATCGTATTCACCCTCTACCACTTGAACTTGGCAGACTCCACAGCCACCACCACGACACCCAACCGGGATACCGTTTTTTCCTGACCCCATCATGCACTCAAGCACGTTCTGCCGGGCGTCACAGGGGAAGCCCAGACCCAGATTATCGAGATGTATCCGATAGGACATACCAACTTCCTCCACCTGTTTTTGTCATTGTTGGCTTACCGCTTAGTGGTGGTGAGGGTTATCAGGTCATCACCGTCAGAAAACTCTCCCGCGGTATATTGTCCTGCGAAAACTGGAGCGGTCCCATGTGGGAGGTATCCCAGGTCAGGGTTGGAGTATCCGGGTAATGCACGTAGCCACCGGAGAAGACCTCGTTGCGGTTCCCTGAAGGATCGAAATAGTAGATCGTGTTGCCGCGGGTAACACCATGGCGATTGGGCCCCACATCCACGGGAATGCGATATTTGCCGATCAGGTCTGCCGCGTGAATGACATCCGTCTCCGATTCGAGCAGGAACGATACGTGATGGAATCGACCGGGCTCTGGCTGGTCCACAAACGCCACGTCGTGGGGTTTGGTGGAGCAGGTCAGAAACAGCGCGAGTGAATCACGGCTCTCTTCATCCTCAACCCGTTCACTCAGATCGAAATCGAAAACTTCCTGGAACAAACGACTACTTTCATCGATATTCGGCCCGCCTAGCAAGCAATGATCCAGTCGATTAATACGGAACCCCCGGATCACCCCTTCATCTGGCATAACGCCCGGATTACGGGTGCCCAATGTGTTGCCGATCTGTTCTTTCTCGGCATATAGATGCATTTTGTGGCCGGAGGGCAATATAAATTCGAGCCTGCGGCCACTTTTGGGGTAAACTCCGGCAGCAACGTGTGCCACCTCAAGGCCGAACGCTTCAATCTTCGGTTCCAGATCGGTTAGGGTTTTGTCGTCGTAGACTTTGAACGCGACATAATCCAATCCTGCCTCATCGGCTTCACGGAGAACCACCGAGTGGTGGTCGTGCTCATCCCACGCCTTGCAATAAATTTTTCGATCCTTGTCGTCATACATAACCTCTATGAGGCCCGAACGGTCTACATAATGAACGCGGGCCGCATCCAGGTCGAGGACACGTATACCTACCTCTCCGAGTCGAAGAACTCCCCTGAGTGCCATGTTTCACCTCTCGTAATGAATGTTGGTAAATCCGGTAACAAATAAAGCCTGAAGCCAGGCCCTCAACTTGCCACCGCTTTCAGCAAACCTCGTGCCTTAGCCATAGTCATGGCGGTATCGTCGATCATGTCTTCCTGACCACCAATCATTTTCTTGCGCCCCAGCTCAGCCAGAATGTCACGTGCTGGAACACCGTAACGCTCTGCTGCGCGTTTGGCTGGCAGCAGGAAGGTGGAGTATACGCCGGCGTAACCCAGCGCCAGGGATTCCCGGTCAATCCGGACAATGTGATCCATCATCGGCACAATGATTTCCTCAGCTATGTCGGCCAGTTTGAAGACGTCGACGCCAGTTTTGATGCCCATCCGCTCGCATACCGCGGCGAACACTTCCAGTGGCGTGTTGCCTGCACCAGCGCCCAGACCGGCCACCGATCCATCGATGCGTGTCGCTCCGGCGTCAATGGCTGCAATGGAGTTCGCGATACCCATGCCAAGGTTGTGATGACCATGGAAGCCAATCTCGGTTTCGGGTTTGAGCGCATCTCGAAGTGCCTGTATCCGAACTTTTACATCTGCCGGCAACATATAGCCGGCGGAATCCGTGAGGTATACGCTATGGGCACCGTAGGACTCCATCAGTTTTGCTTGCTCAGCGAGCCCCTTGGCGTCATTGAGGTGAGCCATCATCAGGAAGCCCGTGGTATCCATTCCCAGCTCCCGGGCACAGGCAATGTGCTGCGGCGAGGTATCGGCTTCTGTGCAGTGCGTCGCCACATGAACACTTCTGGCGCCTGCCTTATAGGCCGATTTGAGTTCCTTCATGGTGCCCAGGCCCGGTATTAGCAGGACCGAGACTTTGGCCTGTTTCATCCGGGACGCCACCGCACTGATATATTCTTCGTTGCTGGCCATGGCAAATCCGTGCTGCAGGGAATTTCCACCCAGACCAGCACCGTGGGTCACCTGCAGGTAAGGCACACCCGCGTCGTCCAGAGAGGTCGCGACCTTCACCATCTGATCGACGGAAATCTGCTCGCGCTTGGCGTGCATGCCATCACGCAGGCACATGTCATGCAGGATTACCTTCCGGCCCCTTATGTCACCAGATATCATTGAGTCTGTCATTACGCCACCTCCACAGGCTGAGGGTTAAATGTACCGGCCAGAATCTCCTGGGCAAACATTTCCGCCGTCCGGGTCGCAGCAGCGGTCATGATATCGAGGTTCCCGGCGTACTTGGGCAGGTAATCCCCCAGCCCCTCTACTTCCATAAATACGGTAACGCGCTTATCGTCGAACGCGGGGCCATTTACCAACCGGTAACCCGGCACGTATTTCTGAACTTCCTTGATCATCGCCAACACCGATGCGGTAATCGATTCCTGATCCGGCTCCTCGTCGGTGATGCAGGAAATCGTGTTACGCATGATCATGGGGGGATCTGCCGGGTTGATGATCGCCAGGGCCTTGCCCCGCCGGGCACCACCCACCTTGGTAATGGCATCGGAGGTGGTGTAGGTAAACTCGTCGAGATTGGCCCGGGTACCAGAGCCAATGGAAAGGGAAGACAAGGTGGCCACTATCTCTGCGTAATCCACCGTCTGAACATTGGACATCGCCCACACGATGGGGATAGTCGCCTGACCGGCACAGGAGATCATATTTACATTCATTTCATACTTGTCGGCATGTTCCCTAAGATTGACAGGTGGTACGCACAGCGGGCCAATAGCCGCGGGCGTCAGGTCAATCATCAGCACTCCAAGCGCATTCAGTTTTCGACTGTTCTCCGCGTGGACATAAGCACTGGTCGCATCAAAGGCGATCTGGATTCCATCCGCCTCGACATGAGGCAGAAGTCCATCAACACCTTCAGCCGTCGTTTTCAATCCCATTTCCCGGGCGCGCATCAAGCCCTCGGATTCCGGATCAATACCGACCATCCAGACCGGCTCCAAGTACTCGCTGCGCTGGATCTTGTAGATCAAGTCGGTACCAATGTTACCGGACCCGATTAGTGCACATTTGATTTTCTGCATGGATTAATCCTCCACCTCTTTCTGGCCAGCCAAGCCGGCCTGCTGAGTTTTAAGGGCTGGTGCGACACCTGCTACGTAAAACTCGGCACCACGATGTTCAGTGATAAGAATCCGTACGGATTCTGCCCGAACACCCAGGCTGGATATCACGGCGTCAGTAATAGCTTTCGCGGCACCGGATTTCTGTTCCGCGGTGCGACCTTCCATCAAATGCATCTCAATAATGGGCATACCCTCTGCTCCTGTCATTATTCGCCGAATCGTACGGAAACACTGCCGAGGTCTTGGTAACGGGCAATCACATGGTCGCCCGGTGCTACGACGACCGCTTCGGTGATACCGCCGCTCATGACAAAGCTGCCTGCTGGGAGGGTCTCCCCCAAGTCGTGGAGGATATTCACCAGCATGGCGACGGCTTCTGCCGGGTGACCGAGCACGGCGCCTGACGCACCCATCCCGACAATCTCACCATTCTTTTCCATCACCACTCCCAGCGTGCGAAGATCGAGATCCTTCGGGTACCGCGGGCGACCGCCGCCCACAAACCGGGCAGACGACCCGTTATCCGCAATCACGCTTTCAAGGTCGAACTTGAAGCCGGCAAATCGGGAATCGATGATTTCAATCGCCGGCAGCACATAATCTGTCGCATCGAGAACATCCTGGGCGGTAACACCCGGGCCCGCGAGATCCTTGCCGGTCACGAAGGCTACTTCACATTCCACCCGCGGATGCACCAGATCAGAGGTAGATACCACCGAATTTTCGGGTCGGGCCATCCGGTCCGTCAGGAAGCCAATGGATGGAACGTTCACGCCCATCTGTTCCATTTTGGCCTTGGACGTCAGGCCCGCTTTCCAGCCAACCAGCGTGTGCCCGCTCTCAATAAAACGCCGCCGCAACTCTGATTGGACTGCATAGCCGTCCTCAATGGTCATACCTGGATATTCGTTGGTCAGTTTGGGTATGGCATAAGCGCGGGACTGAGCCCCTTCTAACCGCTCGCAAAGGCGCACAATATCTTCCCGAATCAGTGTGACGCTCATACTGCACTCCTCCCTTCAAAGCGCACCTTGCAACTTCCTATACCACCAATCGTGCACACCAACTCATCCCCGTCAGTAACCTGCACCAGGTTGGATTGAGAGCCTGATAAAATGACCTCACCGGCCTTGAAGGGGATCCCCAATTCGCCCAGAGTGTTGGCGAGCCATGCCACAGCGTTGGCAGGGGAACCCTGAACTGCTGCCCCTACACCGGTCGAATAAAGCTCACCATTTTTCTCCAGCACCATACCCGCGAGGGTGATGTCAACTTCACGTGGATCCACTTTGCATGAACTAATCACGTAAACCCCACAAGAGGCGTTGTCAGCTACCGTGTCCTGGATCTTGATCTTCCAGTCGCGAATACGTGAGTCGACGATTTCAAAGCAGGGAGCCACATAATCGGTCGCACGGATCACGTCCATGGCTGTGATGCCAGGCCCCTTCAAGTCCTCTTTCAGCACGAACGCCAGCTCTGCTTCGGCCTTTGGCTGAATCAAGTCGTCAAGAGCAATGACATCACCTTCCTGGTAGACCATTTTTGAGGTCAACTGCCCAAAATCCGGTTGAAACACACCCAAAAAATCCTGCACGGCTTTGCTGGTCACACCGATTTTCTTACCAACCACCGTTTCGCCTGCATCCAAACGTCGCTGGATGAATCGCAGCTGGATTCTGTAGGCATCCTCAAGACTGATGTCCGGATCTCGCTCAGTGAAAGGCGCGATGGTCCTGCGTTCGACAAACGCCTGATAGAGCTCGTCGCCGTATTGATCAATTATGTTCTGGTCCATATCAGCCTCACATTTTGATACAAACGTTGCGCATCTCGGTGTAGAACTCCAAGGAGTGCACACCACCTTCACGACCGATGCCCGAAGTTTTGGCACCTCCAAAGGCGGTTCTCAGATCCCGGAGGAACCAGCTATTAACCCAAGTAATCCCAACATCGACTTTGGCCGCAACGCGATGCGCGCGTGTGAGGTTGTCAGTCCAGATCGTGGTGGATAGTCCGTAATCGGAAGCATTAGCTAACTCGATGACTTCCTCTTCGGTGTCAAAGGGTCGGATATGACAGCAAGGGCCGAAGATCTCTTCCTGAATTACAGCGGACGACTCCTGAAGATCCGTCCAGATTGTCGGTTGAACCCAGGCACCTTCGGCAAGCTCACCAGGCATTTCCGGAACACCACCGCCAGTTACAATCGTGGCTCCATCTTCTTTAGCCTTGGCGTAATAGGATAAAACCTTCTGCCGATGCTCTTGGCTGATCAGCGGCCCGTAATTCACACCATTGTCGGTGGGTCGGCCAAACTTGACGTTTTCAACCTTATCTTTGAGGGCGGCTACGAAACGATCAAAAGCTGGACGCTCGACATAGACCCGCTCAGTCCCAAGACATACCTGACCGGTATTGAGGAATGCCGACCGGAAAATGCCGTCAATTGCCTTATCAAAATCACAGTCGGCGAACACGATTCCGGCATTTTTACCACCCATCTCAAACGACACGTCCCGAATGCCATCCGATGCGGCCTTCATGATCGCCGAACCGGTTCGTGTTTCGCCGGTGAAGGTAATGGCATCAACGTCCTTGTGGCGGGTCAGAAACTCGCCGGCGGAGTCTGGACCAAATCCGTTAATGACGTTATAGACGCCTTTGGGGATGCCTACCTTGTTCATTACCTCACCCAGCAGCGTTGCGGTCAGAGGAGATTCTTCCGAAGGCTTAACCACTACGGTATTCCCACATGCCAGGGCGGGGCCAACTTTCCAGGTCATCAGCAGAAATGGGGCGTTCCAGGGCGCCACTACGCCAATCACCCCCTTGGGAACGCGAACACCATAGTTCAGGGCACCACGACCGTCCGGAGTGTCCATGTGAAAACTCTCAGTCGGTACGTTCTTGATAATGTCCGCAAAGACCTTGAAGTTTGCGGCGCCGCGCGGGATGAATACTTGGCTCATAACGTGCCGAGGCTGCCCCGTGTCGGCCATCTCGGCGTCGACAAAATCGTCGAAGCGGCGAGTGATTTCATCGGCCACCTGGTAAAGCAGATCCACCCGTTCATTAGTGGCCAGCTTGCCCCACTCTCCGGTCAGTGCACGCTTTGCCGCAGTTACAGCCTGATCTACCTCTGGCTGCCCGGCCTCCGCAATCGATGCTATGACTCGGTTGTCGACAGGGGACCGCTTTTCAAACCGCCTGCCAACGCTAGAAGCGACAAATTCACCGTTTATGAAGTTATCTATCTGGCGCATATTGATTCCTGCTTGGCTTCTGCTTCCTATGATAGTCTTCAGCGCCCTTGATAGGCGTTTTACTGTAGAGTCGTCCAAGTATAGGAATGCAAATTCATACCGTCTAATACCATTTAATAGTTCCGTGGTTACCGTTTTGGTATGAAAAGAAAGGTTCATCGCCATAGGAAAGCACCGCTATTTTGCTCTTCGTAACAGAACGACCTGTCAGCCGTAGCTGATCTCGGGCTTCGCTTCGTCAAACTTATACTCGATGCTTTTGACAAGGTGACGCCCGAACTCTGAGCTAAAATAACGTCGAAAACGCTTTTCTTGCCCCTGAAGTGGGTTCCATGCCGCAATAGAGCTCCCAACCTATTGAACTACCCGTTTTTTGGTCACCCAACCCCCGAGTTCATGCCATTCTGGCCGATAAGCGGAACTTGGCCTTGTTGTCGTCCTTGCAGGCTCTACTCGACTGGGGACTGACCTTAGCGGATGCGGATTGCCTGGAAGACGCCGTGCCGAAGCCCCGGCGGGTGTCGAGTGAAGATGCTACGGCGTTGCGGAGCGGTTGGCGCCAGCTTTTTTTAAGCCGGTTGCCGGTCACGCAGCAATGGGGTCTACCAGGGCGACAATACGTTGAAGGCCTCCTGTCTCTGAAGAAGCGGCGAGTTACCTGTCTCAGTGGAAGGAGAGGTTCCTTAGCTGGCCTCGGAATCCGCGTGATGTTGCCTATTGATCTGGCGCAAACCTGGCTAATGTGTAACCGACACTTGTCTATGGAAGGTCTGAATAACCGCTGATTTTGTCGATCCTGGTTTCAGCCGGTAAAAAATCGAAGATTCAGACACTATTTTCCCGTTATTTGTGTGTTTTTTGCCTGTTTCCCGCCATTTTGGCGGAA
>Ga0181371_1000323_pt1 | contig 11036 bp, 7 predicted proteins | sample LowvirmetaG_6_FD_130087 | JGI IMG/M metagenome (GOLD analysis project Ga0181371, IMG submission 130087) | Marine viral communities from the Subarctic Pacific Ocean - Lowphox_07 viral metaG | ecosystem: Environmental > Aquatic > Marine > Oceanic | place: Subarctic Pacific Ocean | collected 2015-12-04
ACACTACGATTTCAGATTTCAGGACGGTCGTACCGTTGAATTCAAAGTCACGGACAAGCCGTCCCGGCCGTCGGGTTCGCTCCCGTCATGGACAAAACTGGAGCATTGCCAGTGTAGTAACTGCCCGCTAAAAGCGGCGGAATCTCCCCACTGCCCGGCGGCAACGGAAATATTGCCAGTGGTGGAGGCTTTCCGGGATGAGGATGCCTATCAGAAGGTTGAAGTAAGAGTAACCGATGACCGCCGCAGCTATGTAAAACAGCCCGCCCTCGAAGAGGCGCTCCGGTCGCTGCTTGGGTTGAAAATGGCAACCAGCGGTTGCCCGGTGCTTTCGGAGCTCAAGCCGATGGCGGTCCACCATCTTCCGTTCGCAAATACCGATGAATTTATTATGCGTAGTGTTTCCCACTACCTGTTGCAGCAATATTTTGCGAAACGGAATCATCAGACCCCGGACTGGGAACTGAAGGGACTGGTGGAGAGGAATCAGAGGTTGCAGTTGGTCAACCAGGCCCTGTGGCAGCGTATTCACTCGGTCTGCAAGGGCGACAGTAACCTGAAGGCGCTACTGAATTTCTTTTCAATGGCATCCAGTGTCAGCTTCTCACTGGAAAGTCAGCTGCGCAAACTGGAGGCGAAAATGGGCGGCGAGGGGGCCTGATAGCCGCTTCCCGTCAGTGCAGGCCCGGGTCCAGGCCCGGGCCTTCTGTTCAGCAGACGTTAATGAATTCGAACGGCCAGAACATCGCATTCGGTTCCATGCAGGACCCCGTTGGCGGTTGAGCCCAGCAATAGCTGGAAACCCTTTCGCCCGTGACTGCCGACGATCACCAGATCCACCTCCTGTTCCTTGGCGAGCCTGTGAATTTCAGACTCAGGACGTCCGACTGTCACCACCTGATTGTTTTTTGCCACACCGTACTGATCGCCGTAGGTTCCCAACTGTTCGCGGGCCGCTTTATCGAGCTGGTCCTGCAGTTCCGTCAGGTCCATCGGGATATCTCCCCCATAGGCATACCCAACAGGCTCAACCACGTGGACCAGCATCAGCTCGGCACCGTGGGCCTCGCTCACGGCTTTTGCCTTGTTCAGCACCTGCGGGGCCTCTTCAGTGAGGTCAATGGCAACAAGCATCTTTTTATAGGCAGACATCGTATCGCTCCTTCGCACACGGGGTATTGTAATGAGGATAGTACCTTAAAACCGGTCGGGAAAGTGTAGAGGGAAACTGACGGGTATCAAAAACGGAGACGGAAAACTGCTTTTCTGGCAGGCAATTACGCCTGCCAGAAAGGGACGGCAGGTGTTCAGGCGTTACCCTGGAGAAGCTCAATGGTTGTGGCCAGCCCTTTGAGGATGCCCTTGGAGTACCGGTCGATTACAAAGCCTACGTTGTTTTCATTGTAGTTGATGTAGGATCCCCGAATGAACTGCCATTTGGATGAGATATCGTTAAGTGCTGCTTTCAGTTCCGGTGTTCCCTGGCCCTTGATAACCGATGCCAGCAACTGATCCAGCTCCCGGGCCTGCTCGTCCAGCGGTGTTTCGGTAGAAGAGCCCTGGAAGGTCTGGGCCACCGAGGAGTTGGTCCTGACCGAGTACTTGGCCATCATCTGTGCCATCTTCACTGCAGCAGAACGGGCAGCTTCAACCCTCGGATTGGTATCGGTCTGGGAGCTTTCCTGGGCCACCCGGTAGAGCTCGGTGGCTTTCTCGTTCATGGTCAGTGCCTGGTTGGCCATATCGGAGACCAGACGCAGATCCGGATAACCCTGATTGCGCACATCGTTGATGTTGTCGCGCATCAGGTTCTTGAATTTATCAAACTCCTGATTGAGCCCTTCTACTTCCTCGGCAGACAATACGCCGGAATCACTGCCAGCAATGGAATTCATCGAGTCATTGGCCGAGTTGATGCCCTGTACAATCTCGTTCAGGGTATCGGTGTCCCCGGTTCCACTGAAACGGTAGTAGGCATCCAGTGCCATGTAGTTACTGACCCGGAAATTATGAAGGTCGGAGAGAAATCCGTCGGCGCTGTCTTGGGCGCGGACACCCATGGACGTTAGTGCAAGTAGAATAAGTGCGGCTACAAGGGAACGTACCCGCAGGTTAGCGTCTTTCATCGGATGGGTCTCCGTAATGCGGTTTTATTATTGTGGACCAAAGTCGTAGATCGAAGGTAAAGTAACTGCGTCAGCCAATCAAGCAGTTTTGGCGGCGTTGTCGCCCGTAAATGTAAATAACTTTGAAATTTGCGTGACGAAGTTCCGGATTTCCCTGAGCAGTGGCTTCCAGTTCACTGAAACATAACAATTCCGCTCGAATTTTTTCGGTTGCCCCCGGCAATTTGGGGACTTTTGCAGCCCTCCTGAAAGAAACAAATTGACAAATGCGCCGTTTTTTTTCATCGTGTGCCCTCACGATTCAAACGACTGTATGAATTTTTGGATCGGATGATCGGGCAGTGACCGAAATCTCGCTGCACAAACAGCCGCGCCGGTGAATCAAAAAGTACCGCTCGGCTGGAAGCAGTTCCAAACACAGACAGTAGAACAGTTGATGATTTACGAAGGTAAAGCCAGCACAGATAAAGAGATCGAAGGCGGGATCGCTCAGTTGAACTTCGACTTGCAGGGCGAGTCAGTAAACAAGTTCAACCGTCTTACTATCGAAGAGCTCCGCGCCGCGACTGACGCACTTAAAGCGCAGAAGAACCTGAAGGGTCTGGTAGTGACCAGCTCCAAGGACAGCTTCATTGTTGGTGCCGATATTACCGAATTCACCGAGCTGTTTGCGGGCTCGGAAGAGGATCTGGTAGCCAACAACCTCAAGGCCAACGAAGTCTTTAACGCCGTTGAAGATCTGCCGTTCCCCACAGTTACCGCGATCAACGGTATGGCGCTGGGTGGCGGTTTCGAAATGTGCCTCGCGACCGACTACCGGGTGATGGACAAGAAGGCCAAAGTCGGTCTTCCGGAAGTGAAGCTGGGCATCTTCCCTGGTTTCGGCGGTACCGTGCGTCTGTCCCGTCTGGTGGGTGTCGATAATGCCGTTGAGTGGATCAGCGGCGGCACTGAGAACCGTGCAGATGTGGCACTGAAAGTTGGTGCTGTGGATGCCGTGCTCGAGTCCGACAAACTGGTTGACGCTGCTGTTGCCATTATTAACCAGTGCAACGAAGGCAAGCTGGACCACGAAGCTCGTCGAGAAGAGAAGAAGGGCAAGATCAAGCTCAATGCCATGGAAAGCATGATGGCATTCGAGATCTCCAAGGCATTTGTTGCTGGCAAGGCTGGCAAGAACTACCCGGCTCCTGTTGAGGCCATCAAGGTCATGCAGAAGCATGCCGGTATGACCCGCGACAAGGCAATCGAAGTGGAAGCCAAAGGCTTCGCCAAGATGGCCAAGACCAACGTTGCGGCTTGCCTGGTTGGCCTGTTCCTGAATGATCAGGAGCTCAAGAAGAAGGCCAAGGCCTGGGAAAAAGAAGCCAATGACGTGAACCTGGCGGCCGTACTCGGCGCCGGTATCATGGGTGGCGGTGTTGCCTTCCAGTCTGCCCTGAAGGGCACGCCGATCATCATGAAGGACATCAACCAGGACGGTATCGCCCTGGGTCTGAAAGAAGCCAAGAAGCTTCTGGCCAAGCGTGTTGAAAAGGGCAAGATGAAGCCGGATCAGATGGCCGACGTGCTCAATAGCATCACGCCGACCCTGAACTATGGCGACTTCAAGAATGTAGATCTGGTGGTTGAAGCCGTTGTTGAGAACCCGAAGGTGAAAGACTCGGTTCTTCGTGAGACCGAAGACGCGGTTCGCGAGGACACCATCCTCACCTCCAACACCTCCACCATTTCCATCGATCTGCTGGCCAAGAATCTGAAGCGTCCGGAGAATTTCTGCGGCATGCACTTCTTCAACCCGGTGCACATGATGCCGCTGGTTGAGGTGATTCGTGGCGAAAAGACCAGTGATCGCGCCATCGCGACCACAGTGGCTTACGCCAAGGCCATGGGCAAGACCCCGATCGTTGTTAACGATTGCCCGGGCTTCCTGGTAAACCGCGTTCTGTTCCCGTACTTCGGCGGGTTTATCGGCCTGGTGCGTGACGGTGCTGACTTCCAGCACGTTGACAAGATTATGGAGAAGTTCGGCTGGCCGATGGGCCCTGCCTACCTGCTGGACGTTGTCGGCATGGATACTGGCAAGCACGCCGGTGAAGTGATGGCAGACGGCTTCCCGGATCGCATGAAGCACGAAGGCACAACCGCCATTGACGTGATGTTCGATAACAACCGTTACGGACAGAAGAACGACAAGGGCTTCTACAAGTATGAACTGGACCGCAAGGGCAAGCAGAAGAAGGTTGTCGACGAAGAGACCTACAAGCTGCTTGAGCCGGTTGTTCAGGGTAAGAACGAATTCAGCGAAGAAGACATCATCGCCCGTATGATGATTCCTCTGTGCCTGGAAACCGTTCGCTGCCTGGAAGACGGCATTGTCGAAGATCCGGCAGATGCTGATATGGGCCTGATTTTCGGTATCGGCTTCCCGCCGTTCCGTGGTGGTGCCCTGCGCTATATCGACGATATGGGTGTGGACAAGTTCGTCGAACTGGCAGACAAGTTTGCAGACCTTGGTCCTCTTTATCACCCGACCGAGAAGCTGCGTGAAATGGCCAAGACTGGCAAAAAGTTCTTTGGCTAACCCTGAACGAGATTTCCGAACGGAGAAAGATCTATGAGCCTTAATCCGAGAGACGTTGTCGTCGTCGATTGCGTGCGGACTCCGATGGGTCGTGCCAAAAACGGTTGTTTCCGGAACGTGCGTGCAGAGACCCTGTCCGCCAATCTGATCGAAGCACTGTTTGAGCGCAACCCGAAGCTCGACCCGAAAGAAGTTGAAGATGTTATCTGGGGCTGTGTAAACCAGACCAAGGAACAGGGCTTCAACGTGGCGCGTCAGATTTCCCTGCTGACCCGCATTCCCCACGAGTCTGCCGCTCAGACCGTGAACCGCCTGTGTGGCTCTGCCATGAGCGCGATTCACACTGCAGCCCAGGCCATCATGACCGGCAACGGTGATGTGTTCTTCGTGGGTGGTGTTGAGCACATGGGGCACGTACCCATGACCGAAGGCTTCGACCACAACCCGGCTGCGTCCAAGTACTCCGCAAAAGCGTCCAACATGATGGGCCTGACCGCGGAAATGCTGGCCAAGATGCACGGGATTACCCGTGAGCAGCAGGACGAGTTCGGCGCTCGGTCACACCGTCTGGCCCATGAAGCGACCGTAGAAGGCCGTTTCAAGAACGAAATCGTGCCCATCGAAGGTCACGACGAGAACGGCTTCAAGGTGCTGATCGAGGAAGACGAGACCATTCGTCCCGAGACCACGGCCGAGTCCCTGAGCCAGCTCAAGCCGGCGTTCGATCCGAAGAACGGTACCGTGACTGCCGGTACGTCTTCCCAGCTGACCGACGGTGCGGCAGCGATGGTGCTGATGTCTGCAGAGCGTGCTGAAGCGCTTGGCCTGAAGCCGATTGCCAAGATCCGCAGCATGGCCGTTGCCGGCTGTGATCCCGCGATCATGGGCTATGGCCCGGTGCCGGCCACCAAGAAAGCCCTGAAGCGCGCAGGCCTGAAAGTCGAAGACATCGACTTCTGGGAACTGAACGAGGCTTTTGCCGGCCAGTCCCTGCCTGTCCTCAAGGACCTGAAGCTGTTGGGCGTTATGGAAGAGAAAGTGAACCTGAACGGCGGCGCGATTGCCCTTGGCCATCCGCTGGGCTGCTCCGGTGCACGTATCTCCACAACCCTGCTGAATGTAATGCAGGCCAAAGGCGGTAAGCTTGGTGTTTCCACCATGTGTATCGGTCTCGGCCAGGGCATTGCGACGGTCTGGGAGCGTCTGTAATCCGTTAAGCGGTTTTCAGTACGCGGTTTCAGAAGGCCCGGCAAATGCCGGGCCTTTCTGTTTCAATCGGCGGCCTGGGCAGGCTTCCAGAATGTGAAAAAAAGCAGGATTGAAACCAAAGAATGGGTTGTCTTGCTATTCTTGACCCTGTAAAACAGTGAGCCTATACAGATTGGCGGCGTATGTGTGTTTTCTAGCCGACTGATTTTACAGCGAGTTTACGGTTTGCTGATTAATTGACCGATTTATCGCCAAGGATACAGAACTCCGATATGGGTAAAAGTCTCGTAATTGTCGAGTCACCAGCGAAAGCGAAGACCATCAACAAGTACCTGGGCTCTGACTTCATCGTCAAATCGAGCGTCGGGCATATTCGTGATCTTCCCGTCAGTGGCAGTGGATCCCAGTCCGATCCCAAAGAGCGTGCCAAGCAGGCCGCGCTCACCCGGAAGATGAGCCCCGAAGAAAAGGCGGTGCACAAAAAGCGCAAGGCCCGCGAACAGCTGGTCGCCCGTATGGGTGTCGACCCTGATCAGGACTGGAGTGCGCGTTACGAGATCCTTCCCGGTAAGGAGAAGGTGGTCAGCGAACTCAAACGCCTGGCCAAATCAGCAGATCATATCTATCTGGCAACGGATTTGGACCGTGAAGGGGAGGCTATCGCCTGGCACCTTCAGCAAACCATTGGAGGCGAGCCAGAAAAATACCGGCGCGTGGTGTTCAACGAAATTACCAAGCGCGCCATCCAGGAAGCCTTCAAGGATCCCGGCAATCTTGACAACAACCGGGTGAATGCACAGCAGGCTCGTCGCTTCCTCGATCGGGTTGTCGGCTATATGGTATCGCCACTGCTTTGGGCCAAGATTGCCCGAGGCCTGTCAGCCGGCCGTGTGCAATCAGTTGCCGTGCGGCTGATCGTGGAGCGGGAGCGGGAGATCCGGAAGTTTGTTCCGGAAGAATTCTGGCAACTGCATGCCGATCTCGCGTCTGCCAAGGCTGATCAGCCGGTCCGCTTTGAGGTGACCCGCCATGATGACAAGCCATACCGACCGGTTAATGAGCAGCAGAGCAGTGAGCACGTCGACCGCCTCAAAGCGGGTGCTTTCAAGGTCGCCAAGCGGGAAGACAAGCCAACACGTTCCCGTCCCTCAGCGCCTTTCATTACGTCCACGTTGCAGCAGGCTGCAAGTAACCGGATGGGGTTCAGCGTCAAGAAGACCATGATGCTGGCCCAGCGTCTTTATGAGGCAGGTTTCATTACCTATATGCGTACCGACTCCACCAACCTGAGTCAGGATGCGATTAACAGCTGCCGAACCTACATTCAGAAGCAGTTTGGCGACAAATACCTGCCTGAGAAGCCTCGTGTCTATGGAAGCAAAGAGGGCGCCCAGGAGGCCCACGAAGCCATTCGGCCGACCGAAGTCAGTCGCCGTCCTGCTGATATCAGTGGCCTGGAGAAAGATGCCGAGAAGTTATACGACCTGATCTGGCGCCAATTTATTGCCTGTCAGATGTCCGATGCGGAGTTCCTGAGCACCTCGATAGTCGTTGCTAACGGCGATTACGAGCTACGTACCCGGGGCCGGATCATCAAGTTCGACGGTTTCCTGAAGGCGGCGCCTCAGGCCGCCAAGAAAGATGAAGACATTGCTCTGCCTGATATCCAGGTAGACGAAGTTCTGGATCTGAAAAAGCTCGACCCGAGTCAGCATTTTACCAAGCCGGCACCCAGGTACACTGAGGCCAGTCTGGTCAAAGAGCTTGAAAAACAGGGCATTGGTAGGCCGTCTACCTATGCCTCGATTATCTCCACGATTCAGGATCGGGGTTATGTACGGCTGCAGAACCGCCGTTTCTATGCCGAGAAGATGGGCGAGATTGTTACCGAGCGCCTGTCGGAATCGTTCCCGAACCTGATGGACTTCGACTTTACCGCGAAGATGGAAGATGAGCTCGATGAGATTGCCGAAGGCGATGTCGAGTGGAAGAAAGTCCTGAACGATTTTTACGGCCGTTTCCGGCAGCAACTGGAAAAGGCCGAGAGTGCGGAAGACGGTGGCATGCGCGCCAATACGCCCACCGAAACCGATATCCCATGTCCGAGCTGCGGCCGGAATATGCAGATTCGCGTGGCCAGCACCGGTGTCTTCCTGGGCTGTTCCGGCTATTCATTGCCACCGAAGGAGCGTTGCAAGACCACCATTAACCTGGTTTCCGGCGACGAGGTTGTCAGCGCTGACGATGATGTGGAAGGTGAGGGTGAAACCCGTCTGCTGCGCAAGAAACGTCGTTGTCCCAAGTGTGGCACCGCCATGGACAGTTACCTGGTTGACGAGACCCGGAAGCTGCATGTTTGCGGTAACAATCCTGATTGCTCGGGTTACGAGGTTGAAAAGGGCACGTTCCGGATCAAGGGCTACGATGGCCCGACACTCGAGTGCGATAAGTGCGGTTCCGAGATGCAACTGAAAACGGGGCGCTTCGGAAAGTATTTCGGTTGCACCAATACCGAGTGCAAGAATACCCGTAAGCTCTTGAAAAATGGCGAGCCAGCCCCGCCCAAGATGGACCCGGTGCCTATGCCGGAGCTCCAGTGCCAGAAGGTTGATGACACTTACGTTCTTCGGGATGGTGCGTCCGGCTTGTTCCTGGCTGCCAGCAAATTCCCGAAAAACCGGGAAACGCGTCCGCCCCTGGTGATGGAGATCAAACCCCACCGGAAGGAAATTGATCCAAAATACGATTATCTGATGGACGCGCCCGAGCGTGACCCTGAGGGTAATCCGACAGTGATTCGATACAGCCGCAAGAGCAAGGAGCAGTACGTCATGTCTGAAAAAGACGGCAAGGCGACGGGCTGGTCTGCGTGGTACGTGAACGGTAAGTGGCAGCCGCAGGACAAGAAAAAGTAATTGTCATGGACCCGGGGCCAGATGAAAGCTTTCATCTGGCCTCTACTTCAAAAACTTACCGGAACTTCCTCAGTCTCTGAATAAGAGAGGATGTGTCCCAGCGTTTGCCGCCCATAGACTGTACATCCGCATAGAACTGATCCACGAGTGCGGTCACCGGCAGAGACGCGTTCACTTTTCTTGCTTCTTCCAGACAAATCCCCAGGTCCTTGCGCATCCAGTCGACGGCAAAGCCGTGTTCGAATTCCCCCGCAATCATGGTTCCCGAGCGGTTTTCCATCTGCCAGGATTGGGCTGCGCCCTTGGAAATAACGTCCACCACCTTTGCCACATCCAGTTCGGCCTGCTCGGCAAAGTGCAGTGCTTCTGAAAGACCCTGTACCAGACCGGCAATGGCAATCTGGTTGACCATTTTGGTTTTCTGGCCACTGCCAGCGGGCCCCATTCGGTTGAGCGCCCGGGCATAGTGTTCCATGACCGGCTCGGCCTTGGCGTAATCCTGTTCGGATCCTCCGCACATGATGGTCAGCTTGCCGTTCTCTGCGCCTTGCTGGCCGCCAGACACCGGTGCATCAACAAACCCCATATTCTGTTGGCGAGCGGCATCGGCCAGATATTCGGCAATGCCGGCAGAAGCAGTCGTGTGGTCCACCAGAACTGCGCCCTCGGAAGCATTAGCGAGAATGCCCCCTTCGCCTTGGTAAACGGCTTTAAGATCGGTATCGGCGCCAACACAGGTCAGCACGATGTCGGCTCCTGTAACGGCTTCAGCAATGGTGCTGCAGCTGGTTCCGGAGTATTCATTGGTCCACTGCTCGGCTTTGGCGGAGGTCCGGTTCCAGACCCTGACGGTGAGCCCAGCCTTGGCCAGGTGGCCGGCCATCGGGTAGCCCATAACGCCGAGGCCGATAAATGCTGCTGTGGTCATTGCTTTCTCCTCCTATGTTTTTGTTGGTTTAAGTTAGCACAGAAGAGCGGGGCAGCACGCAATAAAAAAGGCCGCTGAATCAGCGGCCTTTGCGTGCTTTACCCGGAAAATCGTACTTATTTGGTCGGATAATCCCGGGAATCCGAGCCAGTGTAGAGCTGGCGCGGGCGGCCGATGCGGTAATCGCCGCTTACCATTTCGTTCCAGTGCGAGAACCAGCCAATGGTCCGCGACAGGGCGAAGATCACCGTGAACATCGAAGTTGGGATTCCGATGGCCTTGAGAATCAGGCCGGAATAGAAATCCACGTTGGGGTAGAGCTTGCGCTTGACGAAATACTCGTCTTCCAGCGCGATCTTCTCGAGACGCTGGGCGATCTTCAGCAGCGGATCGTTCTCCAGGCCCAGTTCGGTCAGAACCTCGTGAGCGGTTTCTGCCATCACCTTGGCGCGCGGGTCGAAATTCTTGTAAACCCGGTGGCCAAAGCCCATCAGGCGGAACGGATCGTCTTTATCCTTGGCCTTGGCGATGAATTTCTCGATGTTGGACTCGTCGCCAATCTCGGCCAGCATATCCAGAACCGCTTCGTTAGCGCCACCGTGTGCGGGGCCCCAAAGAGCGGCAATGCCCGAGGCGATACAGGCGTACGGGTTGGCACCGGTGGAGCCAGCCAGGCGCACGGTGGAGGTTGAAGCGTTCTGCTCATGATCCGCGTGCAGGATGAAGATCTTGTCCATGGCCTTGGCCAGGATCGGGTTCGGCTTGTACTCCTCGCAGGGTACGCCAAACATCATCTGCAGGAAGTTCTCGGAGTACGAGAGGTCATTGCGCGGGTAAATGAAGGGCTGGCCGATGGCATATTTGTAGCACCAGGCGGCAATGGTCGGCATTTTTGCAATCAGGCGATGAGCGGTAATTTCCCGCTGCTCCTGGCTGGCAACGTCCATTTCACCGTGGTAGAAGGCAGACAGAGCGCCCACCACCCCACACATGATGGCCATCGGGTGTGCGTCACGACGGAAACCCTGGAAGAAGTTCCGCATCTGGTCGTGCAGCATCGTGTGGTTTTTGATGGTGTCGTGGAACTTCTGGTTCTCCTCGGCGCTCGGAAGCTCGCCGTGAAGGAGGAGGTAACAGACTTCAAGGTAGTCGGAATGTTCGGCAAGCTGCTCAATCGGGTAGCCGCGGTGCAGGAGAACGCCATTTGCACCGTCGATGTAGGTAATGGCCGATTCGCAGGCTGCTGTGGATACGAATCCGGGATCGTATGTGAA
>Ga0181371_1000325_pt1 | contig 10969 bp, 19 predicted proteins | sample LowvirmetaG_6_FD_130087 | JGI IMG/M metagenome (GOLD analysis project Ga0181371, IMG submission 130087) | Marine viral communities from the Subarctic Pacific Ocean - Lowphox_07 viral metaG | ecosystem: Environmental > Aquatic > Marine > Oceanic | place: Subarctic Pacific Ocean | collected...
ACTAATGAAAATAACAAAATCAAGACTTAAACAAATTATCAAAGAAGAAATAAACGAAGGTTTTGCCGATAAGCTAGCTGGTTTGTTTGGCAGAAAGCCTGATACTGACAGCGCCAAAGAATTTTGGGATGAAGAAGCTGTGCAAGCTAAAGTCGAAGAACTAATAGCTACTCTTTCTCCTCGCCACAAAGAAGAATATAACAACAATACTGAGCTACAAAATATGGTTGGTGGGGACATAATGAATATGATATCGCGATCTAGAAGATATGATAAACCAGGATTTCGCGGATATTCTTCTCCCGACCTTAGTCGAGAAGAAATGCAAAAAGAAATAGAAACAAAAAAGAGACAAGATTTCGGAAAGTTACAGCACGCACTACGTACTGCTTTGAGTACTGGTGAAGAATATAAACTAGCACATCCATCGTAATCGAGGATAAGGTACAATAAAATGAAACTAACTAAAACAAAACTAAAACAAATTATTAGAGAAACAATGGAAGAAGGTGGATTGTCCGGCGATGAGATGCATGCTAATGCGATTAATGATGCCATGGCAATATTATTTGATGAGATGAAAGTGGCGCGTGAAGGTGAGCAATACGATGTTGCTCGTAATATAGAAGAAGCCATCAGTGCTCTCCAGCATGCTTTGTCCATATTAAATGCAAAAAAACCTAACCGCTAAACCTTATTTGACTCTTTGTCTCTAGTTATCTTAGGGACCAAACAATTGGATAAAGTATTAGCAACACCACGTTTAGGCGAACTAAGAATACAAAAAAAATTAATCTTAAATAAAGATAAGCCCAACAATATAGAAGTAGCCATCGGTGAAGTTGAGATCGTCGACAATGAATTACATTATATAATAAGTTTTGGTGGCGATAAGAAGATTAGGATTATTGGCAAAGACAATTGGATGGCTTTTGTTGAGTTGGTTCAATGGCTTGACTGGGATCCCAACGAAACACAAGAAGTCTATATCCCACAGCTTGATAATTTTAGCGAAGCCAAAACTCACGAAAACACAATTCCTAATATACTTTCTCCCGCCAAAACCCTAGAAATAGAATATCCAGAAATAGATGACGAAATAATAGACGGCATCCCTATAGATGAGGACTAATGACCTATATATTATATGATTGCTGTGGGCGATTTGATTTATTTAGGTGCTGAACAAAGAACAGGGATTGTTTTAGCAGTTATCCCAGTAGAACCATATAAATATGTTAACGTCTCGGCGCCCACTCTAGATCCTGTTGATCTAAAAGTTTTATGGTCTGATGGTGAAACAGGTTGGTGTTTAGGTGAGGCTGTTATAATCTTATCTTCTAGAAACTAATCTTCTTCATCAATCGTTTCTTTATCTGTACAGATGTATATAGGTCTAGCGCTTTCTAATATCGTTCTATCATCTACAACTACTTTTATAATTTCTCTATAAGCTGGTATATCATACATTGAATCTAAGAGAGCTTCTTCTATAATGGCTCTTAGACCTCTTGCGCCACTTTTTAGCTCAATCGCTTGTTTAGCGATTTCTTGCAAGGAGTGAGGGGTAAATTCTAATTCAACCTCGTCGATTTTAAATATTTTTTTATACTGTTTTACTAACGAATCTTTAGGTTCTTTCAGAATTGTAACGAGCATATCTTGATCTAATTCGTGAAGGCTCGTGATAATTGGTACACGACCAATAAGTTCTGGGATAAGACCAAACTCATGTAAGTCCTGCGCGGTGACTTTCGGCAATTGTAGCTTATCTTCTTTTTCTTCCTCTTCGTGGGAGGAAAAACCCAAAGCTTTATTTCCTTGTAGTCTATCTTCAACAACTTCCTTCAACCCCACAAAAGCACCACCACAGATAAATAATATATTACTAGTGTCAATAGCTATGGTTTCTTTATTTTGTTTGTTCTTACCTTTTGGGACGTTTGCTATCGTCCCTTCTATCATTTTAAGCAACGCTTGTTGAACACCTTCACCAGAAATATCTCTCGTGGCGCCTTGACGTCCAGCTTTTAGTGCGATTTTATCGATTTCATCGATATAAACGATACCTCTTTCTGCTAAATTTACAGATCCTCCAGCATTAGCCAGCAATCTAACTAATATTCCTTCAACATCTTCCCCAACATATCCAGCTTCGGTCAAACTAGTGGCATCGGCTATAGCTAATGGAACATCTAATATGTTAGATAGCGTTTGTGCTAGCAAAGTTTTACCAGATCCGGTTGGACCAATCATCAAAATATTACTTTTTTTGATTTTAGACGTATTTCCCTTAACTTTTATGTCAGAGATTCGTTTATAATGGTTATATACAGCAACAGCTAAAACTTTCTTTGCTTTTTCTTGACCAATAACCACTTCATCCAACAAATTTTTTATTTCGTGGGGTATTGGAAGGTTATAAAATTCTTCTTGTGCTATTTTTTTAGAGATTTCTGTTTCTCTTTTTTCATCAGCAGATAAAATATCATAGCATAATAGCACACATTCGTTACAAATATTGTTAATAATATTTATACCAGTTATCATTTTGTTGACTTCTTTCCGTGTTTTACCGCAGAAAGAGCAAATCATAGCGCTTCGTTGCAAAAAATCATCACTCAAATCGCAGCCTCCATCTTGACGAGACCAATAGCGGTCAGGACATTTATAAATAGTATGCAGAAAACATATGTTTTGTTTATTTTATCTCTGGTATCACTATTTACTTTGCAATTAGTTATAACCCTAAAAAATTATAACATAAAAGAAAAAAAAATATAATGTATAATATCATATCAATCAAAGAAGTTAGATTACAAAGATCTCTAAAAGAAGCAACTGCGGCACTAATCAAAGCAAGAAATTTTGTTGCTGATGGAAAAGAAGTGCCAAATGATTTAATCCCGCGTTTAGAAGACATTATCGATGATCTAGAAAGACAGCTGACGTCTGTCGTTGAAGACAGCTAAAAGCGAGGGCGAATATGATGACACTTTGTAGATTTAAACACCTTATCGGGAATACTCCGATTATACAGGTAGAGAATAAAATATTCGCAAAGTTCGAGACCTACAATCCCTCCGGTTCAGTCAAAGATAGAATGGTTGCCTATATTGTTGATCGTGCCCTCAAGAGCAAAGAATTTAATGATAATACCATATTTTTAGAGGCTACTAGCGGTAACACTGGTATTGCTTTGGCTATGATCGGAGCGAGGCTAAATAAAAAAATAAAAATTATTATGCCGCATAATATGAGCGAAGAAAGAAAGCAATTGATGCGTCTTTTTGGTGCTGAAATAATTGAAGTAGGGCATAATGATTTTCAGGGGGCAATTGACCTCCGTGATGAAATGCTAAAAGAAAATAAAAATTATTGGTCTCCACTACAATTTAGTAATCCTCTCAATATCGAATGTCATAGAAATACAACTGGACCAGAAATTTCCTCTGCTATATATCAATATCTTAGGATTGAAAAATCCGCAGAAACGTTTGGAGCGTTTGTTCACGGCAGCGGGACAGGTGGTACTCTGATGGGAGTGTGGGAACACTTTGACAAGGATATACATATAGTCAAAGAAGATGGTCGCGACAAGAAATTAGATTTTATTCTAACAACTCCATCTGAACCAAGCGATCAACACGGCATACAAGGCATTAACGATGGAGCAGATTTTCTTCTTGATAAATCTATCATCGCTGGTGAAATCAAGGTTGAGACAGATGCGGCAATTGAATATATGCAAAAGTTAGGAAGAGATAAAGGTTTGATGGTTGGGATTAGCTCGGCGGCTAATATTCTAGCTGCAAAAGAGTGGATTGAAAAAAATCCAACGAAAGGTAGTGTAATAACAATGCTTTGTGATCGCGGTGAGCGATATATGCAAGATTTAGCAAAATCCTAATAAACAGCTAGTTATTGTTATGGACCCTAGACCAATGACTAAGGAAGAGTTTATCAATTTATTACACTCAGTACTTGAAGAAAAGAAAGAACAAGATAAAAAATCTATTATAAAATATGTTGAACCTTACGACGATTTATATAGCAAATGTGTCTTAGGATATGACATGTCTTATACAAAGAAAACATATGAAGAAAACAAATTTAGCTTCAAGACTAACGAGAAGGTTGAAGCTGTGGGGCATCTTAGGTCTGTATTACAAACTTTAGTAGATTGTTATGGTAAAGAAGAGATTGTCGATGTTCTCAAAGATATGTAATACTCCTTAAACATTTATTATTTTTTTTCTATAATAGAGGCTAATACTATTTTGGAGGTATCACTATGGCTACAAACAAGCAACTAGAAACACAAGTCAACACTTTATCAGAACGAGTTAATCGTTTGCAGAGTTCTAATTCAGAGCTTCGTGACGAATTAGTAGTTTTGAAAGGTAACTATACTACTTTGGTGAATGAAATGTCCCAGAGGTTGGAAGCAATCCACAATACGTTTCAAGCCAAAAAATAAAAAAAATAATTTTTTTCGCAAAACAATAAACAAAATAAAGAGGTTTTTATTAATATGAGCAATCCACAACAACAAATTAATGTTGATTTATCTCAAGCAGATGATATCACTTGTGAAGAATGTGAGGGAAAGCTTTTTTCTCCTGCCTTTATGATAAAAAGAATTTCAGCTTTGATGTCACCCACGGCACAAGAAACATTAGCTCCGATACAAATATTTAAATGCGACAATTGCTCGCATGTAAATGAGTTATTCTTAAAAGGGCTGACTAATTAGATGTATGAACGACAATACAAAATGGAAAGCTTTTCTTGAAGAACTAGCAGATCCTCAACATGTTGACACTTCATCCATCGTTTCAAAGAAAACTCTAGCTCCCGGTCTTTGGGAAAGAGAGAAGATGCACCCAGATGTATTAGAAACAGCCTTGCGAATAGCAAATGACTTCTTTGATTCTCTTGATTTAGACAATATACAAATAAAAGATATTATATTAACTGGCTCTACAGCTAGCTATAACTGGTCTGACATGTCTGACTTTGATCTTCATATCCTTTTAGATTTCAACAAGTTAGAAAACAGAGAGTTGATGGAAGACTATTTCAGAGAGAAGACAAAAAGCTGGAATAGGACTCACAATATTCTTATTAAAGGATTTGAAGTAGAACTTTATATCCAAGATAGCAACGAACGTCACGTAGCCAACGGCATCTATTCTCTAATGGAAAACCGTTGGCTAAAAAGACCCACCAACTATAAACTCAATATTGATTACGAACTTGTTAAAGAAAAAGCAGCCAAGCTAATGGAAGACATCGATGAAGTATATGACATTTATGCTGAAAAAGATTATCTTCTAGCTCAACAAACTTCCGAAGCGCTTAAAGAAAAGATTAGAAGATATCGTAAAACCGGCTTGGAGGGTGGCGGGATATATTCTGTTGAGAACTTGGTTTTTAAAGTTCTCCGAAGAAACGATTACCTTAAAAAACTCTCTAGTATAAAAACACTCTCATACGACGCCTCTATGTCTTTATTCGAAAGAGATAAAGAATATATTACTTATAAAAAATAATGTATAAGTATCGAGCACTATGCATAAAAGTAGTAGATGGAGACACTATCGATGCTTTTGTAGATCTTGGTTTTGATTTGTGGGCGAGGAAAAGAATTCGCCTTTTTGGAATAGATACTCCAGAAACCAGAACTAAAAATTTAAAAGAGAAACAAAAGGGTATTGCAGCTAAAGGCTTCCTCAAACAAACGTTAGAAAAAAACAATTATGAATTTATTTTATTATCTCACGGCGTTGGAAAGTATGGAAGATGTTTGGGCGAACTATTTATTGATGATATAAGTGTGAATAAACTACTAATTAAAGAAGGTCACGCAAAAAAATACAAGGAGTAGAATATGGCATTTGACAATTATAAATATGGTACCGGGTTGAGCAACGTCGGTTCTTACCAAGTAAGCGGAACACCGTTTCTTTCCGGAGGTATCGATGTAACAAAAACGCTCAGCCCCATACTAGTAAAATTTCCGACTGTTACTAAGTGGATTTATGTTTCTTCTAGCGCGGCCGTTAAAGTAGGAATGTCCGAACTTGGTTGCGACGGACAAAATGATGGCGAAAACTATTTTACCGTCAATACAGCAGGGGGTCAGAATCTACCATTATTAGAATTAAAATGTACTGAACTATATCTTTCTTCTAGTGCCAATGTTGTAGTCGATATTGCCGCCGGATTAACCGGTATTGATATTGAGCGTATCAACAATATTTCCCCATCTGGTTCGAACTGGTCTGGCTCACTAGGTATTGGCTAGTGAAAATACGGATTGTAGAAGTTGGCTTAAATAACCCCGCAAATCGTTTGAGAGGGCGAGTTGATGCCATAGACCCAGAGACAGGCGAACCTGACGATGAGCGTGAAAAACTTGCCAAAGAAGGGGAAGTTTTAGACGTCCCAACTCAACCTAAAGTATCCGACGAAAAAACCCAACATACCATAACCCTATCACTTAAAAAATGAAATTACTACTTGAGAAATGGCGTGAATATCTTGATGAAGTATTTGAAGCTTCTCCTACACCAACTAAGATTACTGATGCTGGTAATATGTTTCCTCAATTAGATATTGATGATATTATTTCCGAACCCACAAAAAACTCCTCTATGAAATTGGCTCTTCTCGGAATGTTCAACAAGCTTGAGAACGAAACTGATAAATCTACCATAAGAAATATTCTTAACGCTATGCGCCAGTTTGCAGGCAACTCTCCTGACTTTACGTTTCAATCTAAAGAAGACGCAGTTAACTCTTATACTGAGCCGTCAAAATATAAGACGAGAACTAGTGATACTAGACCAACAAAATCTTTACGAGATTGGCACGAGCATATCAAAGTAATCAATTCTACGTCCGCTCTTCGCAGCGACAGACTAAACGCATTCGTTCAAAGCGCAGAACCCACCACACCTAAACCCAAAAATGTTCGACTTACCGTAAGAGGGAAAAAATAGTTTTTCTATAGTATTTACTTTAGGATATAAAGGAGATATTAATGAAAAAAATATTATTTATTTTATTGTTGGCGCTTAGTGTGTCTTGCGCTACTACAAAAACAACGTCAACGCAGTATGATTATATAACGCTTGAGAAGGCTCACAATGCGCTTGCCGCTTGTGATGACTCCAACGGCGGCAGATGGTGGATGAGTATGGGTGGAGTGAGAATCGCCACATTACATTTAGAAAACTGTTTAGGTATTGATAAAATCCTAGTTTTGATAACAGATACAGATAGTTATACACCAGAAATTAGGCGTTATAGTTATAAGTTGTTAGGGTTGCATTTTTTGGAACACATGAGACTTACTTATCCAAATAAAGCTTGGACGCTAGAACAGATTAAAGAATTTGATGTTGCTGCGGGGGAAGAGCCTGGTAAATGGTTTGTAATTTATAAAATCAACTCAACAGCTGTAGAATGTACTGGAGACACGTGTAGGCGCACTCCAGAAAACTAATATGCCTTCTAGGTTTCAAGTTGGAGATTTAGTTTCTTTTGATTTCTCGCATGCTTTAGGAATAGTTTTAGCTATAAAAGAAGCTGAAGATTTTACTGAATTCGAAAATGACATATACGATGTATGGGTATGTTGGTCGGATGGTGAAATATTTTGGTGCCTTGACTTTACTCTACAGCACGTTTCTCCCTCTCTAAACTAATTATAATAATTATGAAACTCCTATTTGAAAACTGGCGACAATATATAAGCGAAAGCAAAGAACTCAAAATACAAAACAACACAAACGGCTTTACTCTAGACTTGTATGTCAATGATGAGCACGTTGGTCAATATACCCACAGTCGAGAAGGTGATACTGTTAACAACTCCGCAGAAATATTTCCTGAACATCGCGGAAATGGCTATGGCACGATGTTATTGTTGGGTGCTATTAAAGCTGCTAGTGATTTTAAAATGGATTTTGAAGAAGACACAGAAAGTATGACGCAAGCGATGAGCAGACTTTATGATGAACTTGAGAGTAGTGGAATGATTTACGGTGGTGGTGGCGCTTGGGCAATCAGCGAAGAGGGTGAAGAAGAATTGAAAGCTTGGCTAGGAGAAGAAGATGAAACTCCTATTTGAAAACTGGCGAAAGCTACTAAAAGAAACAAAGTTAAGAGTATTTGACTTTGATGACACATTAGTAAAATCTGATAGTCGCATAAAAGTCACTAGCGAAGATGGCACAGAAGAATACTTAACTCCAGCAGAGTTTGCGCAAGAAGGCGAAAAACCAGATCACACCTATGATTACTCGGAGTTCGAAACAGTCGTCGACCCTCGCGAACTAAAGAAAGGAACTGAAATATTGAAAAGTGTTGTAGATGCTGGAACAGATGGCAGAGAAATAGTAATACTCACAGCCAGGGCGCCGGAATCTGAAACCGCAATAAGAGATTATCTTGAGAGTATTGGAATAGACATTTCTAGTATCACCTTTGTATTATTAGGAGATGCTGACCCCAAGATGAAAAGTTCTTGGATAGAAAAAAGAATATTAGATGGTGCAAACGATGTAGTATTCATAGACGATTCAGGCAAGAACGTAGATGCTGTTAGAGAGCTAGAAGATAAATACCCAGAAGTCAAGTTCGATATTCGTAAGGTTTCTTACGCTGAAGAGATAGACGAAGGCAAGAAAAAGAAAAACGATATAGACAAAGTAGCAAAAGTTATAATTTATGATGATGATAAAGTATTAATAATTAAGCGTAATGATGAAAACGCAGATTGGGATCTCCCCGGTGGGCATTTAGAAGAGGGCGAGAATACGAAAGAAGGCGCGACGAGAGAAACTAAAGAAGAAACTAATTTAGATGTAAAAGATTTACAATATATTTCTAAAGATGATAGAGTTACTTTTTATAAGTGTTCTCGCCCAAAAGGTGATATAAAATTACAAGAAGAAGAGCATACAGAGTACAAATGGATAAAGCCAGCAGAACTTGGCGATTATCAAATGAGAAGCTCTCTTAAGAAAGCTATTGAGAAATCTAATGAGGCAATAACCGAAGATTTCCAGCAAGCTGTAAAGAAAGGTTATCGTAAAATGAAAATGCGACTTATCAGCACCGGTCCAAACAAATATAACGTTGGTGGTAAAATGAAAAAGCCCCCGACTACAAGATCAAAAAGCGCGCCGGTTGGTTTCGGTGGCAGTTTAGAGGAAACAAAATGAAAGATTTCGTACATAATTTTAAACACTTTCTTACCGAAGCTAAAAGTGTATATACAGCAGAGCTTCGTGTAAAAGCAGAACCCGGCACTCGTTTATACGGTAGAATATTTGAAGCCATTCGTGGGATTGAAGGTGTTACTGTTATTCGCTCTACCGAAGCAATTGAAAAAGATCAATACAATAACAAACTAATGAACCTGTCAGTTCGCTTTTATGTCAATCCAGCAGGCGCCATTCCTTATTTAGAAAACCTTAAAAACAAAATCCGCACACTACAAGATGATGATGGAGATCGCATCTTATCCGTAGAAATCCGCAAATTACCCGAAAAAAGTGATGATCTTTTCAGATAAATAAGAAACAAACGTATTTTTACCTTTTCACAACATAGTTATATTATGAGGTATAATATGTGAACCGTCTTAGAAAAATACTAATACAACTTGTAATAATCTTGTTTGGTATACTTTCTGTGGTTTCTTGCGACAATAATAAAGATGGACTTTCTGGCAATCACGACACCCAAGATACTCTAGACATAGCCGACACTTCTGAACCTGATGCTACTCCTGAAGATATAACTGAAATAATAGAAGAGATTGAAGAAGACACTTATTCTGTTTGGACAGATCCGTGCGTTGAATGCGCTTGGTATTTTTGCGGCAACTTAGATGCTGTCTGGCAGAAACAAATCTGTATTAATAACTGTGATGATCCACCTACAGTAGTATACGAAGGCGCGTGTGAAGAACATCTAGAGTGTAATCCGGCTCAACTCGTCTTAGAAGCAAATATTCCCTGTACAACAGAAGATGGCTTTCCCGGTATTAAAGATAAACTTTGTAATAAAGGACAGATACAATATACAGATTGTAAAACCGAATGTGTTGAGGAGATCTGCGATGGTCTTGATAATGATTGTGACGATGAAATAGATGAAGGAGTTACAAACGCTTGTGGATACTGCGGCGATGTTCCCGTGGAAGTATGTGATTTTATTGATAATGATTGTAATGGGCTTATCGATGATGGTGTAGCCAATGCCTGTGGCGGTTGTGGTAAAGTACCAGAAGAAGTATGTAACGGCATCGACGATGATTGTGATGGCTATATGGATGAAGGTCAATTAAATGCTTGTGGCGAATGTGGACCGGTCGATGATGAAATTTGCGACGGTCTCGATAATGATTGTGATGGTCTCATAGATGAAGATTTAATTGATTCCTGCACCACTGATTGCGAGACAAATCTACAATATTGCGTTGCGGGTAATTGGATATGTACCGCTAAACAACCATCAGAAGAAATCTGTAATGGACTAGATGACGACTGTGATGGGAGCGTGGACGAAGATCTAAATTGCCTTTGTACCATTCAAGATATTGGTGTTTTGATGCCTTGCCAAGAACAACCGTTAGTATGCGGTGCGGGATACAAGACTTGTGAATGTGTTGACCCAGCAGATCCTAATTGCACAGAACTAAAACTAACAGAGTGTTTAGCGGTTTGTCATTGGTTTCCGCAATCTATTCCACCTGGCTCTACCTGTGATAAATACTTAGGTGAGATCAAACCGGAAGAGTGTAATAACCACGACGACAACTGCAATCAACAGATTGATGAAAATTTATTTTCTATGTGCTATAGCGGTCCTGCTGAAACAATGTTTGTTGGTATTTGCCTCCCAGGAGGAATGATGTGTTTAAACGGCGCATGGGGCAACTACGATGATA
>Ga0181371_1000326_pt1 | contig 10966 bp, 10 predicted proteins | sample LowvirmetaG_6_FD_130087 | JGI IMG/M metagenome (GOLD analysis project Ga0181371, IMG submission 130087) | Marine viral communities from the Subarctic Pacific Ocean - Lowphox_07 viral metaG | ecosystem: Environmental > Aquatic > Marine > Oceanic | place: Subarctic Pacific Ocean | collected...
AGATAGAACCAGGCCAGGGGCTCACCGTTGCGACTGATACAGTAGGCCGTCGCATCCTCGTGCCAGGTTTCCACTTCCGGCTTCGCTTCAATCTGGACATCGAACAGCTTCTCTGCGACACGGAATAGTCCGGGCACCACCTTGTTCACCGGGAACCAGGGACGCAGGGTTTCCGGAGAGATGTCGTAGCGCTTCTGGCGAAGCTTTTCACTGTAATAGCCGATGTCCCAGGCCTGCAGTTCCTCGGCGCCGTGTTCGTCTTTTGCGAACGCCTTCAGCTCGGCAAATTCTTTCTCGGCCTGGGGCTTGGACTTGGCCGCCAGCTGGTTCAGGAAGCCAAGCACCTCGTCGCTGCTGCGGGCCATCTTGGTGGCCAGGGAGCGTTCGGCGTAGTTGTCAAAGCCCAGCAGTTTGGCCTGGGCGTGGCGGCGCTTGAGGATCTCCGCCATCACCGGGGTGTTGTCCCACTGGCCTGCATCGGGGCCCTGGTCGGAGGCGCGGGTCACAAAGGCTTCATAGACTTCCCGGCGCAGATCCCGGTTGTCACAGTAGGTCATGACCGGATAGAAACTGGGGAAATCCAGGGTGATCACATAGCCTTCCAGCTCTTTCTGGCGGGCAGCCTGCTTGGCGCTCTCAATGGCGGTTTCGGGAACCCCGGCCAGCTCATCTACATCGGTAATGTGCTTGAACCAGTGCTGGGTAGCATCCAGCACGTTGTCGCTGAACTTGTTGGACAGCTCGGACAGCTCCCGGGACAACTCGGCATACTGTTTTTTCTTGTCTTCCGGCAGGTCGACACCACCCAGATGGAAATCCCGGAGGGTGTTTTCCACAGACTTGCGCTGGGCTTCGCTCAGGTTCTTGAAGTCGTCTCGCTCGGCCAGCTTCTTGTAGGCGTTGCAGAGAGCCGCGTTCTGGCTCACCTCGGTGCTGTACTCGGTGAGCTTCTCCAGGCAGTTCTTGTACACCTTGCGCAGCTCGTCGTTGTTCATCACGCCGTTCAGGTGTGAAATCACCGACCAGGCATTGCTCAGCTTGTCGTCCAGCGCCTGCATCGGCTGCGCCAGGGTCTCCCAGGTGGGATCGTCCTGGTCTGCGATTTGGCTGATTTTCATCCGGTTTTCACTGAGAATCTGGTCAATTGCCGTTTCCATGTGTTCAGTGCGAACATGGTCAAACTTCGGCAACAGGTCGTCAGTCAGTAACGGGTTATTCATAGGTCCCCTTCTCAGCTAGTAAGATCTCAGGTAATTTCAGGCGACTCCAACGTTGGGGGAGTATCCGGGGGAAGCCTTTCCGAAACTGTGCGGAGCCATGGATGGCGGAGCCCAAGCGTCACATGGACGTGCCGCAAGGAGCGTGTTTCGGAAAGGCTTCCCCCGGATGCTCCATACTCCAGAGCAGAAAACGCCTCAAAGGTACTATGTAATGACGAATATACGTTCACACAAGGGTATCACGCCATATTTTGGGGAACGGGCGTGGGTAGATCCAAGTGCGGTGGTGATTGGCGATGTTGAAACCGGCGATGACGTTTCCATCTGGCCGATGACCGTGGTGCGTGGCGATATGCACAAAATTCGTATCGGGCATCGGTGCAGCATCCAGGATGGGTCAGTCCTTCACATCACTCACGCCAGTGACTACAACCCAGGGGGATATCCACTCACCCTGGGGGACGATGTGACTGTAGGCCACAAGGCGCTGCTGCATGGCTGCACCATTGGCAGTCGGGTTCTGGTGGGCATGGGCTGCATCATTATGGATGGCGCCGTGGTGGAGGACGAGGTGATTGTTGCCGCGGGCTGTCTGGTGCCACCGGGAAAAACCCTGGAATCCGGGCATCTGTATGTGGGATCGCCCTGCAAAAAAGCCCGGGCGCTGACCGAGAAGGAGCGGGGGTTCTTCAAATACACCGCCGCCAACTACGTCCGCCTGAAGGATGAGTACCTTAACGATCAGTAAGCCAGTGGTCTGAACTCAAGGCCGTAGCCGTATGTTTCGGGGTAACCTTGGATCCCGGAGACCCTTGTGGATACATCGGACGAACCGTTTGATCGAGCATTGCTGTACCTGCGTGCTGCAGGCCACGATACCGGCCCGGAAACCCGGGCACGGTTGTACAGCATGTTGCAGGCGCGCGGGGCTGAGAAACCGGCCTTGAGTCCCGGGCAATTACTGGAGCATATGCCCCTGTGGTTTGCGCTGCCCGAGCCGCGTGTGGGTCGTCATCTACCACCGATAACGCGGGCCAGTATCGGGTATCCCCGTGAATAATGCTGGCTCCTGGCGCCCGATTGCCTTCCGGCGGCGCTTCCTGCTTGTCCTCCTTGTCGCCGCTCAGACCCTGGCCGGCATATTTCTGTTTGCCCAGACTGTCCCGGACCAGGCCGGCTCCGGAACAATCGCCCTATTGCTGATAGTATTCGGGGTGTTGTTTGCCTGGATTGGCGTGGGTTTCTGGACGGCGGTTTTCGGATTCGTTGTCCTTCGTTTCGGTGGCGACCCCTGGAGCCTTTCCTGCCGTTTGGGGCCCAGTGGACCCACGGAGCTGCTTTCTGCCCCAACCGCTGTCGTGATGCCCATCTGCCATGAACCGGTGCAGCATACCCTCGGTGGCTTGAAAGCGATCATCCAGGATCTTGAACAGCAGGGACAGGCCGGGGCCGTGGATTTCTATGTGCTCTCGGACAGTCGGGACCCGGACATCTGGCTGGAGGAACAGGCGACCTGCGAACAAATACGCCGGGAGCTGGGCCTTGGCCAGCAGCTGTTCTACCGGCGGCGCAACATCAATCTGAACTACAAGAGTGGCAATATCGCCGATTTCCTGCGTCGATGGGGTCGCCGGTACCGCTACATGGTGGTTCTGGATGCCGACAGTCTGCTCAGTGCCAACTGCATTACCCGGCTGATACAGCTCATGGAAGCCCGGCCCGAGGCGGGGATTATCCAGACCACACCCCGCCTGGCCCGGGCAGAAACCCGGTTTGCCCGCCTGCAACAATTTGCCAACCGCTGTTATGGCAGGCTCTACAGTGCCGGACTGGCAGCCATCCAACTGGGGGAAGCCACTTACTGGGGCCACAATGCGATCATCCGGGTAGCCCCGTTTATGGCCCATTGTGGACTGCGCAAGCTTCGGGGTCCCGGCCTGTTCCGGGGGCCTGTGCTCAGCCATGACTTTATCGAGGCTGCACTGATGGGCCGGGCAGGCTACGAAGTGTGGCTGGAACCGGCCATCGCCGGGAGTTTCGAGGAGTCACCGCCGACACTCGAAGATGACCTGATCCGCGACCGGCGCTGGTGTCGGGGCAATCTCCAGCACCTGTGGCTATTGGTAACCATGGGCAAGATCCGAATGGCCCACCGAATGGCCCTGTTGACCGGTATTCTCTCCTATCTGGCTTCTCCGCTCTGGCTGCTTTTCCTGGGCTTATCGGGCTATGTGGCGTTGGCCGGACCGACGCCAGAGCCAGCGCTACCCGGCGTGATGGCCGCAAACGAAGCCGGCTCTGGTGCTGGCAGCCTGCTGGTTGCCGTAACTGCACTGCTACTCTTCGGCCCGCGGCTTCTTGCCGTGGCGGAGCACGGGCTGGCCAGGCGAACCCTCGCGTTTGGCGGATTGTTCAGGCTCTATGGCAACACCCTCATTGAAACACTGGCGGCGCTGGCGCTTGCCCCGATCCGGATGCTGATTCACACCCTTCATGTGGTCCGGGCTCTGCTGAACCTAAAAGTGGGCTGGCAGGGGCAGAACAGAGCCGGCGGCCTTAGCCCTGGACTGAGCCTCCATAACTTTGGCCTGCTTCTGTTTTCAGCAGCCGCAGGCCTTGCACTGATTCACTGGCAGGCACCAACCCTGACGCCCTGGGCCCTGCCGGTATTGGCACCGGTGTTTCTGGCACCGGCCCTGGCCTGTTGGCTGGGCAGAAAGCCCGGCACAGATACCTGGCTGCAAGTGCCGGAGGATGGTCAGATCACAAGAGTGATTGAACTCGCCGATTCCACATCCCCACTTCACCATGATCCAGGCAGGTTGAGCTGGTTCGAACAGATGGTTCTGTCGCCAGTCTTTGCCCGGGCTTCCCAATCTGGTGCTCAGCCGGCCACCGGTCGAAAAGCACGTGCGCTGGAACGCCTGGTTGATCGCTGTGCCACAGGAGGCAAACAGGCCCTGACTCACCGGGAACTCAGCCTCATCTGCAATCATCCGGAGGCCCTGGAAGCTCTGCATTGGCGGGCCTGGCATGCCGCCCCCGATTCGCCCTGGCGGGCCGTGCTTGGCTGCATGGCGCAATCGGTTGAAAGTGCTTCCCCGGCAGCGGTGTCCTTGCCCCGTCGCCAGGAAGAACTGGCATGGGTGGAGGTGGCTTCGTGATACTGGTGTGGCTACTGATCCTGAACGCATTATTCCTGCTACCCGCCCTGGCATTACCCGGAGACAATCCCTGGTTTTCCCTGGAAGCCCTGGTCATCTGGGCCGTCGTTTGCGGGCTCAGGGTGCCGGAACAGCGGTATCGCGTCTCCCAGGTGCTGGCCGTCCTGTATGGGCTGCTGGTGCTTCTTGTTCTGGCAGATGCCCTGGTTCGGGAAAGTCTTGGCCGCGGGCTGAACCTTTATCTGGAACTTGGCCTGCTGGATGCGGCCTGGAACCTGCTGGATACCAACCTGGGAGGCGTTCTGGCGTTGCTGGCTCTCGTCGCCCTGGCTGCGGTGGTGGCCGGGACAGGCTGGGTATTTCAACATGGACTGCAACGGCTGGCGCATCATTCTCCGGCTCGCCTGGGGAACCCCCTCTGGCTGGTGTCAGGCCTGTTCCTGGCCGGGGCCGTGACCCCGTGGATCGGTAGCCCGGCGCTGGCCTTTGTTGCCAATCAGGCCTCCCTGATCAATCACACTCACCAGGCAACCCGGAGCTTTGCCAAAGAGCTGAGCGCTCGACCGGGGCGGGAAAACCAGCCGACTCCGTTGCCTGGACTGGCGCGAACCGACGTGATTCTGGGCTTTATTGAATCCTACGGCGTCTCCACGGTCACGGACGAGCGCTACCGCGCCATAGTCAGCCCGGGCCTTGAAGCCATGGGCCGGTCACTCGACGCGGCGGGGCTGACGGTCGCCACCGGCAGGCTGCAGTCGCCGATCCAGGGTGGCCAGTCCTGGCTGGGCCACCTGTCAGTACTCAGTGGCCAGTGGATTCACAACCAGCTTGCCTACGAAACACTGCTCAGCAGCGGCTACGCGACCCTGATCGATGATTTCCGCAGCACCGGCCACAAAACCGTGGCCGTAATGCCAGCTATCACCCAGGCCTGGCCTGAGGGCCGACTGTTCCGATACGACCAGATCTACGATCACGATGATCTGAATTACCAGGGGCCGCCATTTAACTGGGTCACCATGCCCGACCAGTACACCTGGCACCGGTTTCAGGCTATCCGCGAAGCTCACCAGGAGCCGCTGTTCGCCGAACTGGCCTTGATCAGCAGCCACGCACCCTGGGTTCCGATCCTGCCGGTGCTTGAGGACTGGCAAAGCATCGGCAACGGAGAGGTGTTCCAGAACTGGGAGGGTGCTGGCGAGGCACCGGTTTCGTTATGGCGGGAACCGGACCGGGTCCGCCAGCATTATGGGCAGGCAATTGCCTATGCCCTGGAAGTTGCCGGAGGTTTCGCCGCTCACCATCTAAGGCAGGACGCCCTGATGATCATCCTGGGTGACCATCAGCCAGCACCACTGATTACGGGTGAGGACGCCAGTCGGGACGTCATTGTGCATGTCATCAGCGCTGATCCGTCGCTGGTAGCTCCCTTCCTTTCCGGCGAATTGCCGGGATTTCGACCGGGTATCCGGCCCGATCCGGAAACAGCGGGAGCCACCATGAGCCGATTCCGCCCGTTTTTACACCGCCATTTCGGCGAACTCTGAACCCTATTTGACCCTGATCAAAATTCCATCAACCCCGCCCTTGAAAACATCCGTGCTGAACCTACATTGGGTACTAGCAGAGGTTCACGGATAACCATCCGGCTGGCGCCACCGGCATGGAGCTGTTCCGCGATCGAAGCTGATGTCAAACATCCAGATTCGTTCCGTTAAAAGGAGGAGTTCCTTATGAGCAATCTTACCCGCTGGAATCCGGTCAATGAATTCGAAGACCTGATAAACCGCTATAATCGCATGTTCGGCCTGGCACGCTCGGGAAGCGAGCGCGAAGGCAAAGACCTGTTCAGCCGCAGCGACTGGGCTCCGGCTGTGGACATCAAGGAAACCCCGGAGGCCTTTACCATCGAGGCCGAATTGCCGGGCATGTCAAAGGAAGACGTAAAGGTGACAGTACACGAGGGCGTTCTGAGCATTCAGGGTGAACGCAAGAGTGAGAACGAGACCGACGACAAGAAGCACCACCGGATAGAGCGTTTTTACGGCAGCTTCCTGCGCCGCTTCACGCTGCCAGAGAATGTCGATGAGAATAGCGTGAAGGCGAACTTCAAGGACGGCATGCTGACCCTGACGCTCCAGAAAGCCGAACCAAAAGAGCCCAAAGCCATTGAAGTCGACGTGCAGTAAACGCCGACAACCTCAGGCAACACACGACTGCACCGGGATCAGTTCCCGGCTGCGGTCGTTTTTCTGGCACCGGCGTTTTCCAGCGCCGTGGCATAATCCACACTGCGACGATGCCGGGCAATCAGGTCCAGAATGGTTTCCCCATCCGGGCCAGTGGCATTCAGATCCCGACCTTCGGCAACAAAAAATCCGATAAAGCGTTCGAAATCTTCCGCCCGCATGGCCTGATAGGCTTTCAACAGGGCATGGTAGTCGGCATTTTCAGCGGCATCCCAGGGGCGGATATCCAGAAAACTCCTGACTCGCTCATCGCTCCATTCTTCGCCAATCACTTTCGGCTTGTCCGGTCCACTCATGGTTGCTCTCTCGCTTCGCTGTGCCAGTCAATTATCGGGCGCACAGTATAAAGCCCTGAAAGCTGGACAGTTATATGGATTGCGAATGAGAAACTACGCCTCAGATATAAGGCTCAGGGCATGATTTCGACGGGCAGGTCGCCCGTGGGCACCTCGTCGTTGCATTCGGGATTGCGAATGGCAATTTCCACCCGGCGGTTCAGAGCCCGGTTCTCCGGGGTGTCGTTCGGCGCAAGCGGGTTGGTCTCGGCACGCCCGGCCGCAACCACCCGTTCGGCCGGTACCTGGCGGTTCATCACCAGCTCGTGCACCACGGACACTGCACGGGCCGCCGAAAGATCCCAGTTAGAGCGGTAGCGGTCACTGGAAATGGGCCGGTCATCGGTGTAGCCGGACACCAACACATCGCCGGTACAGGCGGACAGCACGTTGACCACCCGTTCGATGATCGGGATCATCTCGGGCTTGATGGCGGCCTCACCGGATCGGAAGGTAGCTTCCTCGGAGAAGCGGATCACAACCTGGTTCTGATCGTAATTGACACTCAGGGCTTCCGAAGCCACCTCCGATTCCAGTTCCCGGATCATCCGGCTGGCCAGATCAATCACACCACCCGGAATCTGGGTGGGCGCGACACCCTCTGCGCGTTCATCAATAAACTCCGGCTCCCTCGTCTGGGATTCCGTTGGCTCGGGGAGGGATACCGTCTCGGATTCAATCATGGTCAGCGGGGAACCACCGATATCCTCGGCCAGGATATTGCTGGAGCCAAAAGCGACCGCCATGGAATTGGCCATGGCCCGGTACTTCTCAACGTCCATTTCGGCAAACGACAACAGCAGTATGAAAAAGGTCAGCAGCAGGGTGGCCAGATCGGCAAAGGTAACGATCCAGGCCGGCGTCTGGTTCTGCAAACGCTTCCTGTTTTTCTTCTGGACCAGTTCCAAACCCTCAGGCCTCCCGCTCCGGCGCCAGGCCGGTGCGCTGCTCCGGGTGGACAAACGAAGACAGCAGTTCGGTCATTACCCGGGGGTTCTCGCCGCGCATGATGTTCTTGATGGATGTGATGATCAGCACCTGGTTCCGGGCCTCATCCTCGGCTTTCAGCTGCAGCTTGTCGGCCAGGGGCAAGGCAATCAGCTGGGCGATAAACGCACCGTACAGGGTGGTAAGCAGCGCGATCGCCATGGCCGGGCCAATGGAGGACGGATCATCCAGGGTATTGAGCATCTGTACCAGACCCACCAGGGTGCCCAGCATGCCAATGGCCGGGGCCGATTCGCCAATGCCCCGGAACACCCTCTCGGCCACTTCGTATCGCTCGGCGGTCTGCTGGGTTTCCTGGGCCAGTGCCTCCTCCACCAGTTCCGGCGGGTGGCCGTCGACACACAGATTGATCGCCTTCTGGAGAAACTCATTATCCGTCTGGTGGTTCTCCAGGCCCAGAATGCCCTCTTTGCGCACCACCATAGCCAGCGAGCCCACTTCCCGGATCAGCTCCGCCGGCCGCGCCATGCGGTCGGTAAACGCGGCAGACATGGCCAGGCGGAAGGCGCTCATCACCGACGCCATGCGGAACTTGATCAGGGTTACAGCAAAAGTCCCGCCCATTACAATGGCAAGCCCCGGAAGGTTCAGGAAGGTCAGGAAGGAGGCGTTGGCCAGCATCGCCAGAATGACGATCAGGACACCAGCCACGAGCCCTACAAGGGTAAGAATATCCATCAAAAATCCCTACGGAATGTTGACCCTGAGCATAGCCCAATCCAGGGGCAGCGGCTCAGTCGTTACGCAATTCCTCAATGACAGGGCGGGTGGCAGGGCTGATGCCGCGCCAGATCCGGAACGATTCCGCTGCCTGTTCTACCAGCATACCAAGCCCGTCATGAACGATCTGTGCGCCCTGTTCAAGTGCCCACTGATTGAAGGTGGTGGTTTGCAGGGAATACATCATGTCGTAGATTACAGTTCCCTGGGCAATCACCTTCGATGACAGCGGTGGCAAATCGCCCTTGAGACTGGCACTGGTGCCGTTGATGATCACATCAAAAGGCTCATTGGGCTGTTCGAATCCGCAAGCCGACAGCCGGGTCTCGCCTGCCACGGGCGTAAACAGCTCAACCAGGGCTTCGGCCTTGGCAACCGTCCGGTTGGCGATGGTGATGGAGGCAGGATGCTCCGCCAGGATCGGACCCAGAACACCACGAACCGCACCGCCGGCACCCAGCACCAGAACGTGCGCCGCCTTCAGCGTAACACCGTGGTTGCTGACAAGATCCCGGACAATACCGCAACCGTCGGTATTGTCTGCGGTGAGCCGGCCATCGTCATCCAGGTACAGGGTATTGGCTGCCCCGGCATTTTCGGCTCGTTCGGTACGGCGATCGGCCAGCTTCCAGGCTTCTTCCTTGAAAGGTACGGTCACGTTCAGGCCCTTTCCGCCCCGCTCAAAGAATTGCTTCACGGTGCCAGCGAAATCATCCAGCGGAGCCTGGATGGCGGTATACTCAACCGGCTCGCCGGTCTCGCTGGCGAACAGGCTGTGAATCCTCGGCGATTTGCTGTGGCTGATGGGGTTGCCAACAACCGCATAGAGATCGTTACTCATCTTGGCTCTCCAGCCAGTTGCGACCGGTCAGAAAATAGTCGGTAAGCCGGGCTTCTTCTGAGCCGGGCTCGGCGGTCCGGTTGTAGTCCCAGCGCACCAGAGGCGGCAGAGACATCAGTATGGATTCTGTTCGACCACCGGATTGCAGGCCAAACAGGGTGCCCCGGTCATAGACCAGGTTGAATTCCACGTAGCGCCCCCGGCGGTATAGCTGGAAATCGCGCTCGCGGTCGCCAAACGGATGATCCATTCGGCGCCGGACGATGGGTTCGTAGGCATCAATATAGCTGTCACCCACCGCCTTCATCAGGCCGAAATCCTGCTCGAAGTCGCCGGTGTTGTGATCATCGAAAAACAGACCACCGACACCGCGGGGTTCATCCCGGTGTTTCAGGTAGAAGTAGTCGTCACACCAGTCCTTGAAGCGCTTATAGATGCCCTCTCCAAACGGCTCACAGGCGGCCCGGGCTGTCCGGTGCCAGTGCACACAGTCTTCCTCGAAACCGTAGTAGGGAGTGAGGTCGTAGCCACCACCAAACCAGTACACCGGCTCACTGTTCTTCGGCGTGGCAATAAAGAACCGGACGTTTGCGTGAGAGGTCGGCACGTAAGGGTTGTTGGGGTGGATAACCAGCGACACACCCATGGCCTGCCAGGGAGCACCGGCCAGGTGCGGGCGGTGGGCCGTGGCCGAGGCTGGCATGGTATCACCCATCACATGGGAGAAATTGACACCGCCTTTCTCGAACACTTGGCCTTCGGTGATAACCCGGCTGACACCGCCGCCGCCTTCCGGCCGGTCCCAGGCATCCCGGATAAACGATGCACCGTCATCGACAGCCTCCAGCCGGCTACAGATAGACTCCTGCAATCCCAGCAGGTACTGCTTTACCGCCTGGCTATCGGGTTGCTGTGCCATAAACGCTCCTAACGAAGTTGCTGACCAGTGACAATATCAATAATACGGCTGGGTTTGCGATTGCCGCCCAGTGCCCCGGGCACAATCCAGTCAAGCTGATCGCCAAAATAGCCCCTGACCTGCCAGATATGCCGGGCTGGCTGACGCCCGGCCGGATTGCAGGAGGTGGAAACCAGGGGCATTCCGGTGGCGTCGCAGAGGGCACGTACTACAGGGTGCTGGCTGACCCGGACTGCAATGGAGCTATGTTTTCCACGAACCCATTCTGGAATCTGCCGCTCTATGTCGGGCAGCAGACAGGTCACGGGACCCGGCCAGTGACTCTCTGCCTCGGCTTGCAGCGCTTGAGGCAGAGGGTCCAGCAGGAAGCGGATCTGGTCAACGGACGAAGCCACAAGGATCACGCCTTTTTCGACCGGGCGCTGCTTCAGCTCCAGAATCCGGTCCACGGCCTCCTCGTCCCAAGGGTCACAACCCAGGCCCCAAACAGCTTCGGTGGGATAGGCGATA
>Ga0181371_1000333_pt1 | contig 10898 bp, 9 predicted proteins | sample LowvirmetaG_6_FD_130087 | JGI IMG/M metagenome (GOLD analysis project Ga0181371, IMG submission 130087) | Marine viral communities from the Subarctic Pacific Ocean - Lowphox_07 viral metaG | ecosystem: Environmental > Aquatic > Marine > Oceanic | place: Subarctic Pacific Ocean | collected 2015-12-04
AGCCGCCGCGCCTGCCTTCAGATATGATTGAACCGCCATTCCAGACTCCCTGCTGATGAGGAAGGATGGAACGGTCAGCCGTCGTGGCACACCTGTCGAAAACTGACGGTATGCGGCACCTGCCCCCTACTCGCGGGGGCCGGCGTTCTTGACGTACTGGTCCAGCCAGCGGGTCATTTCCCACAAGGTATGACCGACGGACTCGCGCGCGCGATAGCCGTGCGCCTCCAGCGGCAGCACGACATAGCGAACCGTCGCCCCGTGGCCCTTCAGCGCCGCATAAAAGCGCTCGGACTGGACCGGGAAGGTGCCGGAGTTGTCGTCCGCCTCGCCGTGGATCAGCAGGATCGGCTCATTGACCTGATCGGCATAGGTGAAGGGTGACATCTCTGTATAGGTGTCGCCAGCCTGCCAGTAGGTGCGCTGCTCGGCCTGGAATCCGAACGGGGTCAGGGTGCGGTTGTAGGCCCCCGACCGCGCAATCCCGGTCCGGAACAGGTCGGTGTGCGCCAGCAAATTGGCCGTCATGAAGGCACCATAGCTGTGGCCCCCGACGGCGATCCGGTCCCGGTCCGCCACGCCCATCTCGACCACAGCATCGATCGCTGCCGACGCCGAGGCCGACAGCTGTTCGATATAGGTGTCATTGGGCTCAGCCCCGTCGACGCCGATGATCGGCATGGAGGGGTTGTCGAGGATGGCATAGCCCTGGGTCAGCAGGAACAGGTGGCTGGAGCCGCCCGGACGCACGAACCGGTTGCCGGTGTCGACCACCTGGCCGGCGACGCTGGCGTCCGTGAACTCGGCCGGATAGGCCCACATGATCAGCGGCAGCGGGCCGTCGCGATCCTTGTCATAGCCGGCGGGCAGATACAGTGTGCCCGACAGCTGCACGCCATCGGCGCGCTCATAGGTAATGAGCTGGCGGGTGACATTGGCCAGTTGCGGCGCCGGATCGGGGAAGGCCGTCAGGGCCGTGCGGCTGCCGTCCGACAGGTCGCGCAGCTGGATATTGGCCGGCTCGGTCAGGGTCTCGCGGCGGGTCACCAGGCGCGTGCCCTCGTCGTCCAGAATGCCGACAAGGGTCTCATACTCACCCGGGGCCGAGCGCCACAGCTCGGTCTGTTCGCCGGTCCCAAGGTCCATGGCCGCGAGGAAGGGATAGGCGCCCTCGCGCGTCGCCCCCTGCCCCGACATCAGCATGGCAGAGCCGTTATTCGCGAACTGGATCACCGCGCGGCCGCGACCATTGTCCTCCATGACCGGAGAGCCCGGATCGTTGTAGCGATCCTGATAGTTGCGATCGATCAGCTTGCGCCCCTCACCCGGGTTGGACGGGTCGACGACAAAGCGCATCTCGTGGCGGGTGTTGAACCAGCGCGTGTTGACCAGGGCGACGTCGTCGCGCCCCCACTGGATGCCGGCATAGCGTTCCGGCAGGTCGATCAGGGTGGTCGGCGAACCGCTGAAGGGCGCATCCAGCATCAGCACGCGGTCGCGGGCGGCGACCTCATTGGCGGGATCGCCCCCGTCCAGCGCCTCGACCCAGACCAGGGTGGCGTCGGCATCGGCCCGCCATTGGACCGAGCGCGGGCCGGTTGGCACGGCATCGAACGGCGTCGGCACATTGTCCCGCAGCGGCAGGTCGGCGACCCTGTGCACCGGCTGACCGTTCAGGTCCGTGACCACGACATCGGCCGGGAACAGGCGCGCGGGCACGACATAGCTGTAGGGCCGCTTGGCCACGGTCTGCAGAATGAAGCGCCCGTCCGGCGACAGGGAGGCATCCAGGATCACGCCGGGTTGGCCGATCCGCTTTGCCGGGCCGTCCAGCGGCACCAGCATCAGCTGGCTGGTGAAATAGTGGTCGAACAGGGCCTCGTCGCCCGGGCTGGACAGCAGGTCCTGATAGGTACGGACCGGCGCGGCGCGGCCCATGCTTTCCTCGACGATCGGGCCGGACGGCGGACGGGTCACGTCGGGGGCGGCGCCGCGGCCCTCCGGGATGGCCCGGACCAAAAGCCCGGAGCTGTCAGGCAGCCAGTCGATACCCGTGCCGGCGGCCGCATTGATCACCGGGGCGGTCAGGCGACGCGCCTCGCGGCTGTCGACATCCACCACCCACAGGGCCAGGCCCTCGGGCTCATCCATCAGTAAGGCGATGCCGTTCCCGTCCGGCGACCAGCTTGGCGAGGTGAAGCGCGCGCCCTCGGGCAGGGCAACGGCCTCGGCCTCGGCGCCGTCCAGACCCTTGAGGCTCAGCCCTGTCAGCCAGCTGACCCGGCTGTTGGCCGGGCCGGTGTTGCGCGGATTGATGCGATAGCCGCCCAGCCGCAGCATGGGCTCGGCCAGCTCCGAAATCGGCGGCAGATTCGAGCGATCGAACAGGGCCAGGGTGTCGCTGTCCGGGCTCAGGCTTGGCGCCGGACTGGGCAGAGTGTCAAGGATCTGGGCGATCGGGGCCGGCGGCTGCTGATAGACGACGGGGTCGGTGGCGGCCGCCTGGGCCAGCACGGCCGAAGGGGCCATCGCCGCCAGCGCCATCGCCGGGACAGCGGTCATCACCGCCAGAGCCGAAAGTCCATTCATCCAGTGACGACGCCGCATGTGATCCACCCCGATAAAGCGCCCCGACTGCAAGGGCGCGGCAAGCTAGGGGCCGGGGGTCGCGCGGGTCAAGCGCGCGATTACCTCAGGCCGGGTCCTGCCCCGGAAAGCGGGCGTCGTGGGCGTCCTGATAGGCGTCGCGGATGGCCTGACGCGGGCGGTCGGCACCCAGTTGCGACACCTGGGTCATCCAGACATCGGCCACCTGTTGCACGGTGACGGTGAACCAGTTCGGCGCCTGCTGCCGCGCCCAGTTCTGGATCGAGGCCCCGTTGAAGACCAACATGAAGACGGCGACGACCAGGATCACCCGAGTGGTCCAGCGACGGTCGCGCGCGGCGAGGACCTCTTCGTCGGCGGGCGGCGGCGGCGGAAAGGCCATTTGCCCCAGGACTTTCAGCCGACTGGGCCGCTTTGTGTCCAACGGCAGGTCATGCGCGTCGGCTCCGGCGTTCCAGTCGCTGGGCGGATCGCCCGGATCCGCCGGCGGCGAGGCCGGGGTCTCGACCGGCGGCATGATCTCCTGTCCGACCGGCGGGAAGCGCGACGGCGGAGGCTGAGGGAAATCAGTCGGGAACGGATCGACGGGATCCTGGGGGTCGCGAGGATCTTTGGGGTCGTCGGGATGATCGGCCATGGTGCTCTACCCTCCCCTAGAACTGGAAATAGATGAAGGGGGCCACGCCGTCCGGGCGCATGGCCTCGACCAGCAGGAAGGCCGCTCCGACCAGCAGGCCCAGCGTCAGCGACGGTGCCGCCTTCAGCCGCAGCGCCAGCCCCTCGGCCGCGCGCGGCGGCAGCCAGTGCATGCCCAGACCGATGACGATCAGGCCCAGCATGAAGGGCGTGGTTACGGCCAGCGGACCCATCCGTCCCAGTCCCTCAAGCATGGCCCAGGCGAGCTCAAAGGTCTCGGCCCGGAACAGGATCCAGCCCAGGCAGACGATGTGGAAGGTGACCAGCACGCCGACCGCCGTCGGGATCACCTTTCGTCCCCCGAAGGCGGCACGGCCCAGCCGCTCGATCACCTGAACCCCGCCGTGCAGTGCCCCCCAGGCGACGAAGGTCCAGGCAGCCCCGTGCCACAGCCCTCCCAGCAACATCGTGATCATCACATTGAGGCTTGACGACCACAGGCCCTTCTTGCCCCCGCCAAGCGGCACATACAGATAGTCGCGCAGCCAGCTGGAAAGGCTGATGTGCCAGCGGCGCCAGAACTGCTGCATCGAGGAGGCCCGGTAGGGCTGGTCAAAGTTGCGCGGGAAGGAATAGCCGAGCAGCAGGCCGGTCCCGATGGCCATGTCAGAATAGGCCGAGAAGTCGCAATAGATCTGGACCGCATAGCCATACACGGCTGCGGCGATGTCGAACGCTCCATAGGCCGACGGGTCAAAGAAGACCGGATCGACCAGATTGACGGACAGCTCCGAGGCAACGATCATCTTCTTGAACAGCCCCCAGACGATCAGAAGCAGACCCAGCGTCGCCGCCTCGCGCGTCAGACGCGGGGATCTGGCAAACTGCGGCAACAGGTCAGAGGCCCTGATAATCGGGCCGGCCACCAGTTGCGGGAAGAAGCTCATCAGCAACATCACGTCGAGCAGGCTGTCGGCCGGCTCGGTCGTTCGGCGATGCACGTCCACGACATAGCTGATGCCCTGGAAGGTGAAGAAGCTGATCCCGACCGGCAGCACCACCTGCAACAGCGGCAGATCCCGCTCCCACCCGACCTGGGTCAGCAGATCGGCCATCTGTTCGATGAAGAAGCCGTAGTATTTGAAGAAGCCCAGGATCAGCAGATTGACCAGCACGCCCAGCGCCACCAGCCATTTGCACTGTGTGGCATTGTCGTTGCGGGCGATCAGGGCGGCGACGCCCCAGTTCAGCACCGCCGACAGGATCAGCAGGCCGACAAACCGCCAGTCCCATTGGGCATAGAAGAACCAGCTGGCCAGCAGCAGGAAGACCTTGCGGCGGCCATTCTCACGGTCCAGCGACCACGAGGTGAAATAGACGAACAGGAAGAAGACGCCGAAGGCGAGCGTCGGAAACAGCATCGGTCAGTTCCCGCCCGTGCGGCTGGCGCGCCAGCCGTCGAAGGTGGTCATCAGGTCATCGGCCAGGATGTCACCGATCCACTCGGCCCCGGTCGCGGTGAAATGCACCCGGTCGCCACGCATCAACGGCTCGCCAGTGCCTGCCAGTCGATCCGCCGAACATGCCCCGCCCATACGCCCGTACCAGTCCCAGAATGCCACACCCAAGTCTTCGGATACCCGGCGTTGCACATCCCGGACCAGTGCGAGGGCCGGCGGCGTCTGCCATTCCGCCTCGCTGCCACAGCTCTGTGACCAGCGTTGTGGACCCGTGGAGGTCTGGCGGCGGCGCAGTCCGTCCGGCGCGCCCATGATCATCAGGGCGGCATCAGGGGCGACCTGTCTCAGCCAGGCGATCCGGCGTCGCAGCACCTGCTCATAGGCCAACGGATCGAAATCGTCGTCGAACCCCTCATTGGTGCCATAGGCCAGCAGGATCAGATCCGGCGGATCGGCGCGCAGTTGGGCTTCGACCGTCGGCGCATCTCGCCCTTCCAGATCCATCAGGGTCGAGCCGACGACGCCGAGATTGGACAGGCTGAGGCCCCATTTTCCCCACAGCCGGACATCGTCCAGCACCACCGGCGTGTCCACGGCCACCAGCGTCAGGTTTGCATCGCCGGGCGACAGAGCCACCTCGGCACACAGGGGCCCGGCGCTCTCCCGGCGAAAGGCGATGGCCTGCGGCAGACCGATGTCAGGGACGATCTGCAGCGTGCCCCGGTCCGGTCCGGCCTGACCGCAGACGCCGAGCGTCGTCAGGGGCACGCCCGGATCGAGGATGATCGACAGGTGGTCCCCGGCCTCCAGCCGCCCCTGGCCGCCGGCCAGTCCCATGGGCACCCGCATGCCGCCCGCAATCAGCGGAGCCGGCAGATAGCGGGCCCCGGTCGCGGTCACGCTCACCTGACGCGGGGCATAGCCGACATAGGGCAGGCCGGGCGGCAGGATCCCACGCCCCCCGCGCCCGAAGCGGGCCTGCATGCGGCCGCGCACCTGACCGCTGATCTGGTCGCCCGCCGTATGACTGTCGCCGATCTGCAGAATGTGGATGCGACCGGCGCCCGTGCCGTCAGCCGCCTCCAGCTTCAGGAATGCAGATGCCAGGAATTCGGGCCCGCAGATCGGCGTGCCACAGAGCGTCTCACCCGGCGAAGGGCGCTCGACCGGCACATAAGGCGTCTGCGCGCGACAGGCCGACAGGCCCACCGTCAGGGAGAGAATCACAGCTGCCGCAGCGGCCTGGATCATCATGGGTCAGGGCGTCGCCGTAGCGGCCTCGGCCTCTGCCACGCCCAGATCGACCTTCAGCCGATCGGCCACGGGGTCGGCCATGCGCAGATAGCCGCTCATGCTCATATGGATGCCATCCCCGGCCCGCATCAGACGGCGACGACCGTCCTCATCGCTCAGATAGGCCTCATAGCCGCCCGCCTCGTTCGAGGTCAGGGCGACCGTGTCGAAATAGGGCACGCCCAACGCCGTCATGCGCGCCTCGACGACGTCGTTGATGATCGTCATACGCCCGTCAAAGCCGCTGCTCTTCATGCGGGGCAGGCCGACCCAGTAGACCTCGGCGCCGCGCGACCGCATCAGCGCGACCAGATTGTCGACCCGCTGGGCATAGGCGACCTTCCAGCCGTCGCTGCCGAACGGATGGATCTGGCCGTCGATGACAATGGCCTGGGCGTCATTGGTGCCGAACAGGACGATGGCGACATCGACCGGCTGCTCGGCCAGCTGGCGCGTGCTCTTGGCCTGGATGTCGACATAGTCATAGCGGCTGAGGCCGGTCGAGACCTCGCTGAACTTGACCACATCGACGCCGTCCAGATCGCCAAGATCGCGGTACAGCGCCGCCCACAGGCCGTCGGCCATGGAGTCCCCGAACACGCCGATGGTCAGGGTGCCGTCGGCATAGCGGGTCTTCAGCGTGCTGGTCGGGGCCACCGGGGCCTCAACCTCGGTCGGCGCCTCGACAGCAGCGGTCTCAGCGGCCGTCGCCGACGCATTGGCCTGCCCGCCGAGCATCAGAGTGGGGTTGCTCAACCAGGCGCGGCCGTCCGGGGTCAGCAGCAGGCCTGCCAGAACCCCGACCACAAAGGCCACCGTCAACGCATTGATGCCAGCGCGCACGCCGTCCCCCGACGAATACTGCGGCTCAACCCGAGCCTCGCCGACAGATTAACCGATCCGATGGCTCAGAACAGGGCTTGCGCGCCTGTGGCGAACAACAGGGTTAAAATGCGTCAGCCGCCGAGGCGGTTCTCGGCCCAGCGCGCGGCGAGATAGCCGATGCTCGACGCCGACAGGGTCAACACCGTGCCCCATGCCAGATCGATCAAGGTCAGGCGACTGGACCAGACATTCAGCGTCGCCTGATTGGTCAGGTCATAGGTGGCATAGGCGACAAAGCCGAGGACCGCGCCGTTCAGCGCCGCCCGCCCCAGTCCACCGTCCCGGAGCGCCGGCGAAATCGCGAAGAACACGATGCCGCCGATGTAGATCAGATAGAAGGCCACCGCCGCCTTCATGTCCGGCTTGTCCGCCAGGATCGGTCCCAGGATCGGCTTGTAGAGACGGTTGGTCATGGTCGTCAGCCACACGGCATCGATCGCCGCAAATGCCAGACCCGCGCCCAGATAACCGGCCAGATATTTCAACATGGTGCTCTCCCCTTGCTCAGCCCGCAACGGGCTTGAGGCGATAGTGGCTGACCGCCCAGGTGCGGCCTCCGTCATTTCCGAACAGGCCCGCCGTGGCCAGATAGAACCGCCGCCAGCGCCGCGTCCACAGGCGCGCATCCTCGCCATAGGTTTCCGTCATCAGCTCGGCCACGCGGTCGGCGTTCTGATCCATATTGGCCAGCCAGTGCCGCGCTGTCCGCGCATAGTGCTCGCCGTTCCAGGTCCATTCGTTTTCGACCTCGAAAAGGTCGGGGAACTGACGGATCAGGCCCCGGCTGGGCATCACCCCTCCGGTAAAGAAGTGCTGCGCGATAAAGTCCCCGTTGTCCGTGTGGTCAAAGCGGTAGGGCGCATCGCGGTGCGTAAAGATATGGATGAACATCCGCCCGTCCGGCTTCAGCCAGCCGCGCGCCCGGGTCAGCAGGGCCTGCCAGTTGGCCATATGTTCGAACATCTCGATCGAAACGATCCGGTCCACCTGACCCACCAGATCGGCGGGGGCCTCGAAATCGTTCATGTCGCAGGTGATCACGGTCAGATTGCCGAGCCCGCGCGCGCGCGCCTGGGCCTCAATGTGACCCCGCTGGCCGTGGCTGTTCGACACCGCCACGATCCGCGCCTTCGGATAGTGCTCGGCCATCCACAGGCTGAGCGAGCCCCAGCCGCAGCCTAGCTCAAGTATTGTCTGGCCGTCCGCCAGCCCGGCGTGCTCGCAGCTTTCGGCAAGCGCCGCGACCTCGGCCTCGTCCAGCGTTTCATTGCCGGTTGGATACAGGCAGCAGGAATATTTCAGCCGCGTGCCAAGGCAGATTTCGAAGAACTCGGGGGGCAGTTCATAGTGCTGGTCATTGGCCGCATCGGTGTGCTCGGCAATCGGGCGTTCGGCCATCGACCGGGCAAAGGCTCCCTCATCGTGCGGCGCCTCGCGATCCAGCCGCTTGCGCGCCTCCGACACCAGACTGTCGATGGCCCAGCGGGTCACCGGATCGGGAAAGGGCGCATCCTGAAGCTGGCGGATGGCGGCGGTCGCTGGATTCATCAAGGGCCCCATGGAGAAAGCTTTGCATTGGCAACCAAACGTCGTCGCGGGCGTAAAAGCTCCGCCGGAACGTGTCCGGTTTCCGACATTTACGACCCCAACCGGAGCCTGGATGACTCATCCGACCTGTACCCCGTCGCGTAACTGCCTCAAAGACGGCTTCAGGGAGAGAACATGAGCCCGCATCTGGTGAATTCGGACCCCGGTTCGACAGGCCCCGGTCAGAAGATCGCGGTGATCGGTTCGGGCATTGCGGGCCTGTCAGCCGCCTGGCTGCTGGCAAAGCGCCATCAGGTGACCCTCTATGAGGCCGACAGCCGCATCGGTGGCCACAGCCACACGGTCACCGTCGAGGATGCGGGCGAAACGACCGCCGTCGATACCGGCTTCATCGTCTATAATGAGACCAACTATCCCAATCTGAAGGCCCTTTTCGAGCATCTGTCGGTGCCGACGCAGCCCGCCTTCATGTCGTTTGCCGTGTCGATGGACGACGGCGCGCTCGAGTATTCCAGCCACGGCGTCAGCGCCCTGTTCGCCCAGAAGCGCAACTACGCCAGCCCCAAATTCTGGCGCATGATCGGCGACCTGCTGCGCTTTCAGAAACAGGCGCCGCGCGACCTTCCCGAACTGGAGCGCACCGGCGAGACTCTCGACGCCTACCTGACCCGGTCGGGCTATGGCCCCCTGTTCCGCGACGCCCATCTGCTGCCCCAGGCCGCCGCCATCTGGTCGTGCACCCTCAACCAGATGACCGACTATCCGGCGGCGGCGTTCGTTCGGTTCTACATGAACCACAACCTGCTCAAATATGACGTGCGACCCACGTGGCGCACGGTGACCGGCGGATCGCGCGAGTACGTCAGCCGCCTGCTGGCTGACTTTGGCGGTTCGGTCGTCACCAACGCCGGCATCCAGAGCGTCGTCCGCGGCCGCGACGGCGCGGCCCTGCGGTTTGCCGACGGGCGGTTCGAGCGCTTCGACGCCGTGGTGCTGGCCACCCATTCCGATCAGGCGCTGGCCCTGCTGGAGGCCCCGTCGGCCGAGGAGCGCCAGCTGCTGGGCGCCATCGGTTACCGGCCCAATCGCGCCGTCCTGCACCGCGACACTCGCCTGATGCCCAAACGCCGCAAGGCCTGGGCCGCCTGGACCCACGTCGGCTACTCCGCCCGCGCCGGCGAGGGCGGCGTCACCTACTGGATGAATGAGCTGCAAAGCCTCAAGGGCCCGCCGCTGTTCGTCAGCCTGAACCCGGCGCTTGAGCCCGCCGCCGACACCATCCTCGGCGAATGGGACTATGAGCACCCCGTCTTCAACGGCGCCGCCCTCGCGGCCCAGAAGGACCTGTGGAGCCTGCAAGGTCAGCGCAATGTCTGGTTCTGCGGCGCCTGGTTCGGTTCGGGATTCCACGAGGATGGCATCCAGTCGGGTCTGGCCGTAGCCGAGCAGCTGGGCGGCCTGCGTCGTCCATGGTCGGTCGAAAACGAGAGCGGACGCATCCATGTCGGGCCGCACCCGGCCTCCGCGCTGGAAAGGGCCGCGTGACGACACCGCCTGCCTTCGGTCTCTATGTCGGCGAGGTCACCCACCGGCGGGTGCGCCCCTTTCACCACCGGCTGCGCTACCGCGTCTATATGCTGCTGCTCGACCTCGACGCGGCCGAGGCCTGGCTGTCAGGCCTGAAATGGCTGCGGCCCGGGCGGTGGGGACTGATGCGCTGGAACTCAGGTGACTACGGCCGAAAGGGAGATCTCCGTCCGCTGCGAAACCAGATCGAGGAGCAACTGGCCACGGCCGGCGTTGCCCTCGGCGGCGGCCCGATCCGGCTTCTGACCATGCCGCGCATCCTCGGCTACGGCTTCAATCCGCTGAGCGTCTATTTCTGCTACCGCCCTGACGGCGCGCTGGCCGCGCTGGTCTATGAGGTCTCCAACACCTTCGGCGAGCGGCACAGCTATCTGATCGCCTGCCCCGAAGGCGAAGAGGACGATAGGCGGCAAACCGCGCCCAAACGCTTCTTCGTCAGCCCCTTCATGGACATGGGCATGACCTATGATTTCATCGTCCGCCCGCCCGGGAATGACCTGTCCGTCACAGTAGCCGTCCGGCGCCGCGATGAGCCGATCCTGACTGCGACCTTTGCCGGCCGTCACCGCCCGCTCGACGACCGCACTCTGGCCCGCGCCTTCTGGTCCCACCCGCTGCTGACGTGGAAGGTCATCGCCGCCATTCATTGGGAAGCCATCAAACTGCTGTTCAAGGGCGCCCGGTACCGCGTCCGTGGCGCTCCGCCGACCGATCCGGTAACGCACGGCACGACCCTGTGACCGCCCCCGGGGTTGCCCCTCGCGACCGGTCACACTAGAGACCGAACAGACACGCCCAATTTCATCAGGCGATGAAAATAAGAGGAAGCGATGAGGAAACTCTACCCCGACGCCAAGAGCGCGCTGGACGGCCTGACCTTCG
>Ga0181371_1000339_pt1 | contig 10817 bp, 7 predicted proteins | sample LowvirmetaG_6_FD_130087 | JGI IMG/M metagenome (GOLD analysis project Ga0181371, IMG submission 130087) | Marine viral communities from the Subarctic Pacific Ocean - Lowphox_07 viral metaG | ecosystem: Environmental > Aquatic > Marine > Oceanic | place: Subarctic Pacific Ocean | collected 2015-12-04
CTGGTATCACGGTTCATGGTTATTCACCTGTCTGCCTTTTCAATCCCGCTATTGCCGGGCTTATACCCTCGGCGCCCCGGCAAATCGCAGGTGCCCCGTTTTCATCCAGATCTTGGCGCCGTCGTCCCCGGCCGTCACGGACAACCTGTGTCCTTCAGGGAGGCGCAGCCAGTCATGCCTGGCCAGCACCTCGCCATCCCTGATAGCCGAACCTTCGACCACCAGCAGTTCGATTCCGCCGGGCGCCTCAGAGGTCAGTGTCGCCCCCGCATCGAGCTGGCTGTAGGTCACGATCTCACGATCGTCCTCATGCAGCTTTGCGGTGGCAACGCCGCCCACTGGGGCGCCCAGCTCGGCCTCCATATTCTTGCTGAACTGGGTGCGGTCGGCCAGGTCGAACTGCCACAGTTTCACAAATATCGTGCAGCCCGTTTCAGAGCCCGGAATATGTGACGTGGTTGGGGGGTTGCGCACGTAGGTGCCAGCAGGGAAGTCACCGTGCTCGTCCTGGAACACGCCATCGAGTACGATGAATTCTTCTCCACCGGTATGGGTATGCGCCGAGAAATGACTGCCCGGCGCATAACGCACGATGGTCGTGGCGCGGGCAACTTCGTCCCCGATCCGGTCCAGCATGCGCCGCTCCACCCCTTTCATGGGCGAGGGCTGCCATTCAATCTGGTCGGAATGCATAACCACCGGTTTGGAGAAATCTGCATTGATCTCCATGTTATTCCTCCCTTTTGTGCCCTTCATGTTTTCAGCGCTTACATTAAATCCGAAGGTTTCGGATTACCCGGCAATTGAAGGACGGGCTGCGACTTTTGCGCGCCAGGCCTGGAGATTGGTCAGGGACTCGGGAATGTCCACCTTCGCGAAATCCGCAAACCCCAGGCCGGCAAAGGCGGTGATGTCTGCGACCGAGAAGCTGTCGCCTGCGAGAAACTCGTTGTCCGCCAGAACGCTGTCAAGATAGGCCATGGTTGCGCTGGCAATTTCTTTCTGTTTATTACCCCATTCAGCACACTGCCAGGTTTCCAGATCCGGACCAAGCCCGGGGGTCGCGTGATGGAAATAGGCACCCACGGCATTCATCAGACCGTTTTCTGCCCGCAGATTCATCATTGCGATACGGGCACGCTCCGCTGGGGTTGTACCCATAAGGGACGGACCATCAAAGACGCCGTCGATATATTCGGTGATGGCATTGCACTGGGCGATGCAGGTGCCGTCGTCAAGTTCCAGCATGGGCACGGTGGCATCCGGGTTTTTCGTCTTGAACGCCTCGGAACGGTGCTCGCCGCCCATGACATCGACCGGGACGAATTCCACCTGGTTTGTTGCGCCTTTTTCTGCCAGAGCGATGCGAACGCGGAGCGGGTTCGGGAAGCCTTCGATATCGTAGATTTTCATTGATTACCTCTGTTGGTCATTAAGCATACGACACTTAATTTACCTATCAGTAGGTAGGTTTGCAAGAGGCAAATTGACGAGCCTGCTTTGTTTTGAGCCGTTGACAAGACATTCCAAACGGTGAGAACGGTCCAGGCCCTCCTTGCAGTAACACCGACGGGGGTTGCTCTGACATAGCCAGCGTTTCATTCAGGCCCGGATGAAGCTCGAGCCTACTCCTTTGGTTTTATTTGGTTTTATTTTGTTTTATGACCTCGGACTTGAGATTTCAGTTGCTTCAGAAGGTCTTTGGAGCTCTCATAATACAGAGTGTAGAACTGATCGAGATCAGTCAGCTTGGCAAGCGTTTGTTCATTGGTAATGGTTGCCTTGGCTTCGGCAATCACCTCCTTTCTGGCCTCGAGCCGTTTTATCTGCCCTTCCACCAAGGCAGCATAAGGATGGGGATGAATTGCGAAAAAATCCTGGCGCTCACCCGGCATTGTTCGACGTTCAACAATACCGAGCCTTTCAAGAAAACACGTATTCGTACTGACGCTCGCCTTACTGACGCGCAACGTATCCACAAGCTGCGATGAGCTGACGGGACCATCCGACACGATAAGTGTCGCCCAAAGTTGCCCAGCGATGCGGGAAAAGCCTTCAGATTGAGCCTGAAGACCGAGGCGCTCAATAAAACGCCTGTCTGAATCAGTCAGTGTTTGCATAATCAGAAGATTGTAGCGAACTCTGCCAACCCCCGCCCAGAGCTCGATACAAATTAACCGTTGACTGCAATTGATCACGCCGCGTTTCCACGAGATCAAGTTCGGTTGTAAACAGGCTTCGTTCAGCGTCCAGCACCTCCAGGTAACTGGACGCGCCCCCCTCAAATCGCAATCGCGCAAGTTTAGTTGTGCTTCGCAGTGCTGCTACCTGCCGGGCCTGCGCTTCCAAGCGATCTTCGGTACCACGCACCCCGGCCATAGCGTCGAGCACCTCCCGAAACGCCACTTGAATGGCCTGACGATACGCAATCAGGGCCTGGCGTTGACGCGCCTCCGCCTGATTGACCAGTGCCTCGGATCGCCCGAAGTCCAGCAACGGGCCGACTAACGAGCCGCCCAACTGCCAAGTGGATGCGGAGCCCTGGAACAAGTCGCCACCGGAGGCACTTCGCAGGCCCAGCAGCCCCTCAAACGAAATCCTGGGCAGGAACGCCGCCCGGGCAACACCGATTTCGGCATTGGTCGCTATCAATTCCTGTTCAGCTGCAGCAATATCAGGTCGCCGGACCATGAGGTCCGCGGGCCGTCCGGCAGGGATTCTGGCCGGAACATTCATCTCATCAATGGTATCTGCTACGGAAATATCACTCCGTACAATCTGTTGTGGATCTCGCCCCAGAAGCACTGCCAAGGCGTTTCTCTGAAGGGTGTGCTGCTGGCGAAGCCTCGGAAGTTCGGATTCAGCGGCTGCAAGCTCGGCTTCAGCCTGCCGCAGGATCAATTCGTTAACTTCGCCTCCTTCGGACCGGGCCCGTTGCAGGGCGACCGATTCGCGGCGGGATGACACGGTGCGTTCCGCGATGTCGATCTGACGATCAAGCGCACGCAAATTGAAGTAACCATTGGCCACCTCACCAATCACGGCTAGTCGGACGGCCTCGCGATTCGCTGCACTGGCCAGAAGCCGTGCCCGGGCTGCTTCGCTGGCATTCGCAAGTCGCCCCCAAAGATCCAGCTCGTACGATAGCACCCCACCGACCTGGATATCGTTAAAGGGTTGACCACCACCAGCACTGTTGACAACCTCCTCACTCGGCCCCTGGCGCACCGCAGAGCCCTCTACCTCCAGAAGCGGATATTGTTCCGCCTGCTGGCCGGTAAGGAGCGCCCGCGCCTCGGCGACCCGGGCAGCAGCAAGTTGCAGGTCGCTGTTGGCACCAAGCGCCTCTTCAACAAGGGTGACAAGCGCCGGATCGCCAAAGCCACGCCACCAATCCAGGGGGAGTTTCTCGTCCGCCGAAAGTCGTGCGGACGTCCAGGTTTCCGGCACCGACGGCTCAGGTTTCTCAACAGTCGGCGCGAGCGAGCAGCCACCAAGTGCCAACGCCATCACAGTGGTCAGCAATGCCTTAACGGTCATCAGCCACACCTCCGTCTGCCCGTCCGGGAGCGGCCGCAGCCGAGTCATCCTGGCCTCTGGAGCCACTCAGAAAATCCGTGATACGGCGGACGACCACATAGAACAGTGGAATAAAGAACGTCGCCAGTATCGTTGCCGAAATCATGCCGCCGAGAACCGCCGTTCCTATCGCAATACGCGTGGTTGCACCGGCCCCACTGGCGAAAGCAAGCGGCAACACACCCATGCCGAAAGCAACCGATGTCATCAGAATCGGCCTCAAGCGCACTCGCGCCGCTTCCTTGGTTGCCTCAATCAGCTTCATTCCCTGATCCTCGAGTGTTCGGGCGAACTCCACCAGAAGTATAGCGTTGCGCGCAGTCACACCAACGGTGGTCAGAATGCCAACCTGGAAGAAGACGTCGTTAGGAAGCCCACGAACCATCGCTGCAAGTACCGCCCCGAGTACGCCCAAGGGCACCGCCAGCATCACGGAAATGGGTATGGTCCAACTTTCGTAGAGCGCGGCGAGCGCCAGGAACACCACCAGTGCCGACAGCGCGTAAAGCAGGGATGCCTGGGCACCGGCCTGGCGCTCCTGATAGGACAGGCCGCTCCAGGCGCCGGCTACACCGTCCGGGAGTTGAGCGATCAAACGTTCGACCTCCGCCATGGCCTCACCGGTACTGTACCCCGGTGCCGGCTCACCCTGAATCTGACGGGACGGAACACCGTTGAAACGCTCAAGGCGCGGTGAGCCATACTCCCAGCGTCCGTTCGTCACTTCGCTCAACGGGGTCATCTCTCCGTTAGCGGCTCGCAGATACCACGCATCAAAATCCTCAGGCAGCATCCGGAAAGGGGCATCACCCTGAACATAGACTCGCTTGACCCGCCCCTCATGGAGAAAATCGTTAACGTATTGCGAGCCCCAGGTCACCGACAGAAGCTGACTGATCTCGGACGGCTCTATGCCAAGGGCCTGCGCCTTTTCGTGATCAATGTCCACTTTGTAGCGGGGATTGTCCGCCAAACCGTTGGGACGCACACTCGTCAGCACGGGGCTTTCGGCCGCCAACTGCAGCAATTGACCTTGCGCTGCCATGAGCGCTTCATGCCCGATGGCACCCCGATCCTGTAAACGCAATTCAAAGCCCAGGGCCTGCCCCAATGCCGGTATCGGTGGCAAATTGAACGCAAAAGCCCGCCCATCACGCACCAGCCCGGCAAGCGCCCGGTTCGCCCGCTGAATGATGGCGCCGGCGCTTTGCGTCTCGGGATCGCGCTCACTCCATGGCTTGAGATTGACGAACGCCAGGCCCGCGTTCTGCGCCCGGCCAGCGAAGCTGAAACCAGCGATTGTGAAGAGGCCCTGCACCTCATCCTGGTCCATAAAGTAATCTTCGATAACCTGAATCGTGTCGATTGTGCGCTGCTGGGTCGCACCGGCGGGCAACTGATACTGCACCACGGCGAACCCCTGGTCTTCCGCGGGCAGGAAGCCGCCGGGCAACCGCACAAAGAGAACGGCCACCAGGCCGACGATGCCCAGGAACGCCAATGTGTAGAGCCAGGCGTGGCGTGCCGTATGGCCAACCAGCCGGACATAGCCCCGGGTCAGTCGCCCCAGGCCTGCCTCAAACCAGCCGAACAGTTTTTGCAGCAAGGTTCTTTCGTGCGTGGGCTTGAGGATCCGACCACACAGCATGGGGCTCAGAATCAGAGCCACCAGCACCGAAAGCACCATGGCACCAGCAATACTCAGGGAAAACTGCCGATAGATTGCCCCGGTGGAGCCCGGAAAGAAGGCCATCGGGATAAACACCGCAGACAACACCACGCCGATGCCAATCAGCGCGCTGGCTATCTGCCCCATGGACTTGCGCGTCGCCTCCATCGGACTCAGGCCGTCCTCATGCATCACACGCTCGACGTTCTCAACCACCACGATGGCGTCATCCACCAGAAGGCCGATCGCCAATACGAGACCGAAGAGAGTGAGCATGTTGATGGAAAAGCCGAAGGCCGCCATGATCGCAAAGGTGCCCAGCAGCACCACCGGGATTGCGATCGCTGGTATCAGGGTAGCCCGCCAACTCTGGAGAAATACGAGCATGACCAGGACCACCAGGGCGATTGCCTCGATGATGGTTGTGACCACCGCGTCGATGGAGGCCTCCACGAAGGGGGCCGTCTGGTAGGGATACCGAATCTCCACCCCTTCGGGAAAATAGGGCTCGAGCTCCTGGAGCCGCGCTTTAACAGCCTCTGTGACCGCCAGCGAGTTGGCACCCGGCGCCAGATTGATGCCAAGGCCGGCAGCCGGCTCGCCATCGTAGAAAGTGTCAATCTGGACTGCACCGCCGCCCAGCTCAACGCGGGCAACATCCCCCAGGCGCACCCGGGACCCGTCGGGCATACTCTTGAGCAGGATGTTGCGGAACTCTTCGGTTGAGGTGAGCAAGGTCTGGGCGGTGACCGTAGCATTGAGCTGCTGGCCCTCGACCGCGGGCAGCCCGCCGAGCTGGCCGGCGGTGACCTGGGCGTTTTGCGCCTCGATGGCGGCGCTCACGTCGGCGACAGTCAGGCCGTAATTGGTCAATGCCGAAGGGTCCAGCCAAATCCGCATCGCATATTCAGAGCCGAAAACCTGCACGCTGCCGATACCGGTTACCCGTCCAATGGGTTCGGCTAACTCGGAGCTGATAAAATCGGCGATATCCAGCTTGCTGAGACGACCGTCGGTAGAGACGAATGCCATTACCATCAGAAAGCTGGTGCTGGATTTCTCGACGCTGATCCCCTGCTGGCGCACCACTTCCGGGAGTCGGGGTTCCGCCAGTTTGAGCTTGTTCTGTACCTGGACCTGGGCAATGTCCGGATCGGTGCCCGCCGCAAAGGTGAGAGTAACCGTAGCGTGGCCTGAGGAATCCGCTGTCGACCCCATATAGAGCAGATTGTCGAGGCCCGTCATCTCTTGTTCAATGACCTGAACCACCGTATTGGACACGGTGTCCGCCGAGGCGCCAGGATAATCGGCCTGAATTTCCACCGCCGGCGGCGCCACCGACGGATACCGCTGAACCGGCAAAACGAAGATCGCCATGATACCTGCCAGCATGGCGACAATGGCCAGAACCCAGGAAAAAACGGGCCTGGAAATAAAGAAATTAATCATTGTGCGTGGCCCTCGTCGTCGGAGGCGCTTTTCTGTGAATTATCCTTGCCACTGGCTTGCTGGTTTTGGGTGGGATGTAATGGAATATCTGCGGCAACCGGCTTCACCTTGGCTCCTGGCCGAACCTTCTGCAGACCGGAGACGATGAGACGATCTCCCGGTTCCAACCCCTTCTCCACCAGCCAGAATGCACCAATGGCCCGCTCTGCCTCTAACTGGCGGGCGACAACTTCACCCTCCGGGTTGACCAGCAACGCGGTGGCCTCTCCTTGCGGATTACGGCTCACGCCCTGCTGCGGCGCCAGAATGGCGTTCTCCCGAACTCCCTCACTCAGACGAACGCGCACGTACATTCCAGGCAGAAGGTCTTCGTCCGGATTGGGGAAGACGGCTCTCACCGTGACAGAACTGGTGCTTTGGTTGACGGTTACATCCGTAACGTCAACGCGTCCCTTATGCGGATAGGGGGTGCCGTCTTCGCGCAACAAAACAGTCTCGGCTTCATTTGGGCCGGCCTTAGAAGCCGCGCCCTCCTTCAGAGACGACCGAATTCGAGCCAGTTTTTCGACCGGTAGCTGAATATCGACATACATGGGATCAAGCTGAACCACGCGCGCCAGGACCTGGGGCTGATTGGCGGTTACCAGCGCACCCTCCGTGTACAGTGTCGGGCCAATGCGCCCGGCGATGGGAGCCTTGACCTCGGTATACGCCAGATCGATACCCGCCGTTTCGACCATCGCCTGGGATCGGGAGACATCCGCCCGGGCTGCCTCCAAGGCCGATAGCGCTTCATCACGTTGACGCTTGCTGACCGCGTTCTTCTCAAACAAGTCTGACGTACGTGCCCACTCCCGCTGCGCCTGTCGCAATTCGGCCTGTGCGCGCTCCAGTTCTGCCTGGGCCCGTTGATGGGCAGCACGGTATCGGTTGGGGTCGATCCGATAGAGGACCTCACCTGCTTTGACCTGGGCGCCTTGTTCAAACAAGCGCTCCTGCAAAATGCCCGTGACTTGCGGCCTCACTTCCGAGATACGGTAAGCGGCGGTTCTGCCCGGCAGTTCCATTGAAAGGTTCACACGCTGAGGCTGCATTTCAACAACGCCGACTTCCGGAGGCGGCGGCGCAGACCGTTCAGCCTTTGCCTGACCGGAGGAATTGTCGCAACCGGCCAGCAACAAAGCCGCCACCCACATTGGCAACATGCGGACCCCAAATAGACGCGCCATCAAACTCTTCTCTGTCTGCATAAAACTAACCTCTGAATGGGCCAAAGACTCAAAAACCGTTCGATCCATGCCTTCATTTTATAACCAGGTAGACAGAACGATCGATCCAAACTGATCGACGCCGTCCTTTTCCTCAAATTCTTCGCTTCGCCACAGGTAGGTGTAAGCGATCTGCCAGCGATCCCAGGTCAATGCCGCACCCACCTGGGCGTCGCCAACCCATTCGCGGCTATCAACCGAGTGGCTGTCCTCGAAACTGTTGCCGTCGAGCAGCAGGTTGTGCGCCATATAGCGCCCTTCAACGGCAGCGAAGAGGTACCAGCTAAAGCCCCGATCCCGCCGAAAAGAGGATTGCCCGCCTTGTGCGGGGGCAACTGATGGAATGCCGAAACTACGATCAAGCCCCTCCCCCAAACGAAATCCAAGGCCACTGGAAGCGTAGGTATACAGGTTGCCGAGCGCCAACCCGGCAGACGGTCCATATTCAATGGTCAGCCCAGAAAAGTTTTGCTTCATAAGCCAGGCACGTTCGTAACCGAAATTGATGACTGGCTCGTTATCAAGCTGGTTGTCCCAACCCCGCGGCTTGTCTGCCGCAATAAGTTCATGGAAATTTCGTTGAACTACTTCAGCACCAGAGGCCGGTCCTACGATGCCCACGTCGATATGCAGGCTGTCTGCCAAACGCAAGCCACCGTGCTCCCTTTCGCTCAGTAGCGAAATCCCGCCAAACAAAAGGCCGGCATAGGGACGGTCATCTTTAATAAGCGCTTCAACCTCTATATCTTCCGGCGTATAGATCTGTTGCCCTAGCCGGTACGTTACGCCCGCAAGAGTACTGCCAGACCAGGCCGGAATGACGTCCGCAAGACGGCGGGTCCAATGTCGATCCGGGGGCTCAAAGGCCCAGATCACCTCTACGCCGTTGGTATATTGACCATCGCCGCCGGCGGAAAACGTATCGTTTTCCACTTTCAGGGACAGCAGGCCTTCAGCGGAAGCTGATGTCACAAGCGAACCCAACAACAGACCTGAGCACCAATTCCGATAACGCTTTCTGCAACATCGAGATTTCAATGAAGAGCCCTCTGCCAAGGCGGGTTGCTCAGGATGCAAAAAAACTTGCCCCAGGATGCTGACATACCTTCCGCTACGGCGACTTTTTGGTGGCCGGCCAGAAATGATGAGACGGTTGCCCGCACAATTTGTTCAATCTGTTCAGTATAAACTGAACGTAACACAATTACTGATTGACGGCTAGCCGTGATGGAATGGTTCTGCACCGGTGGAATGTGCGGAACGCTCCAACTCTAATCTTGTCGCTCGCGCTTGAAAAATGTCTCGGGTTCAGGAAATTTTGAGGTTGGCGGAATTTTCCATAACCCGCTCAAAAACACGCAGGGCGACTTCCAGGTCCGTGTTTTTTATGCCTCTCAGCATCTCGTCCCGCAACACATTCGCCCGCTCATTCAGATCGCTCATAAAGCGCTCACCGGCCTTGGTAAGATAAAGCAGCCTGGCGCGCCGATCACGCTCACTATGCCGGCGTTCAATCAGACCCTGCTCCTCAAGGCTGTCAAGCAGGCGGACCAATGTCGGATTCTCGATGGTCATCAAGTGGGCTAACTCCCGCTGGGTCAATCCTCCACCACCACGCTGCAGGCAGATCATGGTGAACCAGCGAGCCTGGGTAACCCCCAGGTCTTTCAGGCGCTCATCCAGCAACTTGCGCCAGCGTCTTGCTACCCGGGCATTGATGAAAGGAAACTGATCTCGAGGGGTTTGTGGGTCCATATCACTCTCCTGCTATTGACAATTCAGTAACAGTAAATCGTAAGCTAATTATATAAACAAGCGTCAGTTACACATTAGCGAGGTTTGCGCCAGATCAATAGGCAACATCACGCGGATTCCGAGGCCAGCTAAGGAGCTTTTCCTTCCACTGAGACAGGTAACTCGCCGCTTCTTCAGAGACAGGAGGCCTTCAACGTACTGTCGCCCTGATAGACATCCTTGCTGCCGGGACCGGCAACCGGCTTAAAAAACTGGCGCCGAGCGCTTCGCAACGCCGTATGTGAATGGCGGTGGAAAAACGCGCATATTTGGCTGCGAACGATTTGCCCTCTTGCGACGACCCGCCTCTTTATGCTAGGGGCGAACCAGACGAAGCGGAAAGCCCATAGCGGCCGGAAACTGCAATGCCCGTAGGTGGGTCCAGGAGGAGTCCCGAGCGCGCGAGGGAAGCTCCTGGAGGCTCCTACGGGCATGCGGATAATTTTAGCCATGGGGTTGTCGCGCGTTGACTCAGTTATGTTCCGCCAAATAAGCGCGGTTTTAGGCCGCCGTTAACACCGTAGCATCTTCACTCGACACCCACCGGGGCTTCGGCACGGGGTCTTCCAGGCAATCCGCATCCGCTAAGGTCAGGCCCCAGTCGAGTAGAGTCTGCGGGGCCGACAACAAGGCCAAGTTTCTTTTATCGGCCAGAATGGCATGAACTCGAGGTTGGGTGACCAAAAACCGGTAGTTCAATAGGTTGGGAGTGTTTTTCGGCTATTTTTCACGTTTGTCTGCCAACCCTCTAAATAGTGCAATCATCAAAGCGAGGAACGCGAAATACCCCACCAGTCGTGGTCGCAACAGGTTTGTTTTTCCGCCTTTAAGCTCCCGCTCGCTGGCGTAACGCACCAGGCCGCGGTCATACCCCATCTTGTCCATAATCGAGTCGCACGCGTCTATGCACGCCGCGCATCCGATACACTCCATCTGCAAACCGTCGCGAATATCGATGCCGGTCGGGCACACCTGAACGCACATCTGGCAGTCAATACAATCACCGAGCCCGCCTTCGGGAAGCGCAGCATCCTTTTTCCGCGACCCTCTCGGTTCAC
>Ga0181371_1000340_pt1 | contig 10798 bp, 7 predicted proteins | sample LowvirmetaG_6_FD_130087 | JGI IMG/M metagenome (GOLD analysis project Ga0181371, IMG submission 130087) | Marine viral communities from the Subarctic Pacific Ocean - Lowphox_07 viral metaG | ecosystem: Environmental > Aquatic > Marine > Oceanic | place: Subarctic Pacific Ocean | collected 2015-12-04
ACGAGCAGGCGGAGGAGGTGGTGCGGTTACTGCCGCGACAGCTTCCAGCAAGCAACAAGTGACGGTTAAGCTTGAATTAGATGGTAAGCTTTTGGAAGAGAAAGTACTTAATATAGTGGACGGCAAGTTTGCCGAGGCTTCGTAAAGGATAATAATATAAATGGCAGAACGCAAAATCAATTCTTCCTTCTTTAATGTTAATAAACTGTCTGGGGATACTAACTTTTCGGACGGCTCCGATCTCTTAGCAAATCAAGGCTTCCGCATAATGATCCAACACGTGCCCAGCGGTCGTACCATTTACTTCAAAGCTTTCATCGAAGCCTATAATGAAACCTTTTCTCCTGACTGGTCTGAAGAGACAGTCTATGGGCGCATGGATCCCATTTACCAATTTAAGAATACCACTCGTAATCTTACAGTAGGGCTAGCGATTCCAGCCGCATCTAAAAGCGAGGCTTTCGAGAATCTAGCCAAGGTCCAAGCCCTCACACAGTTTTTGTATCCCAATTATACTCAAGCCGGCTCTGCCACCACTATCGCACAATCTCCATTGCTGCGTTTAAATGTAATGAACTTGGCAAAGAGCCAGAAACAATGGGCCCCCAAGCTCACTCACTATGTGCCTGATACGGGAAGCGCCGGCGCCTGGATCCTCCAAGAACAGCCGGGCAAAAAATACAGTGCAGAAGACCAAGGAATAAAATTTAGATCCGTGGGAGGAGGCAAAGCGACAGACGGGTTGTTAGGGGTATTAAAAAGTCTTACGATTAATCATAATTTGGAAGGGGACAAGGGAGTGATCGAAACGAATCCCTCTGAAGGAACTGTAGACGATGGAGGTATTCTCCCTAAACTCCTCAATATCAATTTTGATTTTGGAGTCATCCATGAACATCACTTGGGATGGGACGACCAAGGCAACTTCTCCAATAATGCGTTTCCGTATGGTCTCGATTTTCAAGCTAGCGCACCCGGCTTACCCCCCTCTCCTGTTGTGCCCGCACACACTGCTGCTCAAGCCGCACAACAGCAGGGAACCCCGGCGGGAACGCCCGATGCACTGGAGCCCCCAAGCGAAGATCCCCGCGACCCCGTGGATCAAGCAGCAGCAAACGCCCAAGCACAGGTTGTAACAACAATACAGCCGGGAATGTCAACTACAACTACAACGACCGATAGCTCGACAGAAACGCGCACCGCTAGCGGAGGCACTTGGAAGATGGGGGTGTTAGAACGGTTAGAGGGCGAAACTAATGAACAATACTCCGCCCGATCACTCGAACTGGGCGGCACCGCCGAAGGCACAAAGGGAAGTGTTTATCGCTGACCCCGCGATAGAGATGTAAAACTTATGGCATCACGATATTCAAAATACAAAATCATTAATAACAACAGCGAACTCTTATGCGAGAAGCGCGGAGTCAAAAACATCCGCCAGTATGAGACCCCCTATATCTACAACCCCACTGTCGCAGACCGTGCTTCTTTGAGGACCACCAATTACTTATGGAAGTATGGGGATCGTTTTTATCAACTGGCCGAACAATATTATCAAAGCCCTACGTTCTGGTGGGTGATTGCATTGTATAACGGCTATATGACTGAAGCAGATATCCGTGCTGGAGATGTGATTGCTATTCCTCTGAATCTAGAAGAGGCGCTTAAAGTTCTGAGGGTATATTAATGAGCAATCAGATTACCCGAGACTCCTTGATTGCACAAGGAATAACAGATACTGCGCAGCAGGATACGGTGCTGGATGCGCAGGCTTCGAAGAATGAAGCCATGGCTGTTATGTATGAAGAACTGAAAACTTGCGCGTTGACCTTACGCGCCGCAGAAAAAATGATTCACGAAGGATGGATTGGATTTGATATCGGTTTCCGCGCTTTCTTAGATCTTTCTTTTATGCCATCCACTGCGAGGTACCAGGATACTGACACCGACTTTACTTTTCGCATGTCTCAGCACCCGGAAGAACTCTTGAAGGACATCAAAAGCGCTAACGCGAGCGACCAGAATAGCAGCCTATTATATTTGGCACGCAATATGCACACCATTGCAGCTAATTTTGGGCTCCCGCTCCAGACGGACGCCAATAACTGGGAAGAGAATAAAGCTTATTCTCTTAAATATGGAGTTGCGGAAGCTGATTTGTCGGCCGCCAACAAAAAGGGCAAAAAAGAAGGGGTGATTGCGGGCGAATGGATGAAGTCCGATCCCCTTTACAAAAGGATGGAATTCCACCATTATGTGTTTACAGATGATGGCGATGGGGGAAATAGCATTGATTATGCGAAGACAATGCAGCACCAGCCGCAGCGCGTAGGTAAGTTTTATCTGGGGTCCGACGAAAAGAAGGAACTGTTTGTAAACCCTGGAACCAGTTCTGCCGGCAGCAAATACGTCAACCACTTTGTTACTTTAGCAATCAACAAATTTCCTTATATACACGCATATGCGCAACAGTACGGCAATCGACAGGGGGTCCCTTACACTACGGAGGCACTACAAAAGCTAGACAGTGCTCAGGGCTCATGGCACCAAGCGGTAAAATGGTCATTTGCCGCTAATGACTATAGCTTTGCTGATGCGAATATAGACGATAATGAGTGGAACAGGGGAGACGTAGATCCTCGGGTTATCGAAGAGGCACTAATTGATGCGACCAATTTTGACAACGGAACACAAGGTAAGTATCTTGAAAAGTTGTCAGATGCGCAATTGTTGTCTCTAGGATTTACTGGTCATGTGAGTGGGTATGAATTTACGAAGGGAGTGGGCAATTTAAATGCGGATGACGCCCGCGCTGGCCGCGGCGGCTGGATTAAAGCGCCTCACAGTATTCAACATCATGGCACCTTTGAGCAAATCTGGAAAAGCTTCCGCGACACCATCAAGGGTACCAGTTTAGATGCCGCCCGTGCTCCTGCCTATCGAGCAGCTATGGCAGCGATGGATCCGGCCGCAGTCTTATTGATTAATGGTATTGTAAAGTTTGCGAGTGCTTGGAGTTGTATTCGTGTTGCCGCGATGAAATATCTGCTGGTTTTAGAGGCGGCGAGAGAAGACATCACACAAGCTTTTAAGGATGCATCCGGCAAACGTGCCAAGGTTTGGGGATTCATAGCCGGTCCTTTCGCCGACAGCATCAGCAATACAGGACTCATGAATGATTTACTGTACGCACTAAACACCCAGTCTGCCTCTGACGCAATTGGGTCGGCTGTGCAACGCAACATCTTTAAAGAGCAGTGTTTTTTATTAAGCTATGTTGAGCAGTTATCTCGTACCAAAAGAGAGCGTGACTATCGAGGCGGTATTGCCACCCCTGCTTCATACACAGGAGGAGAACCCAAGAAGGCTCTTCCCTACGTTAATAATTCTCCTAACGCTACCTTACTGATGGACGGCGATCCTTATGGGTTTCTCAATAAGCTTGCACAAAGTGAGGGTGGGCGCATATTTTTTAATACGGACACCGAAGTGCTCGATCACTTACAACCTATGATTCGTTTATTTAAGGTGAGCTATAATGATGATGGGGTAGCCTCGGAAGATGAATTTATATTTGAATCGAGCGCATCGGGAATTGTATCTATGTTGCAAGATCGTAAGCGTCGAGGGGCCGGCGTCGGTATAAAAAGTTTTGATTTCGCCTTCGAAGGAAGCAACCCTTTTGCGGTAAAGAAAAGTATTAGCGCTACCTTAAAGGTCTTTGCTAGCTCGATGGATGAACTACTGTTGCCTCGTCGGAATCAAAAGGGCAATCTTATTAGTTTTGCTGATTTAGCACTTAAGACTCGTAATCCGCCTCCATCGCGCGGACCATCAGCCCCCGGTGCACAGCCCCCGAGTTGTCTGCCGGCATCACCCGCCGCATCCAAACCCGGCGCATTGAGCCCGGGCGCAGTGCTAGCTCAACAGAATTTAGACAAACTCACTTTTAGACTCAAAGCTGTGGTAGGGTGGGCAACCCCGAATGGACAGGGACCGTGGACTAAAATGTCTAACCTATCGACCCGTGCCGGCACAGGGAAAGAACTATTATATAAGGGCATTTGGAATTCTACAATTACCCTTAATTTAACCCCCACCATCCATCATTTTGAGTTTGATGAGATGGGTCGTACCACCATGGTTATTAAATATTTGGCGTATGTGGAAGACTTTTATGATCAACCCGCCTTTAATATTTTTGCTAGCCCGGGCAAAAACAACCCTACCGCTAAACAACTAGTACGCAACTTGCAGCTTAAATATTTTAGTAGAGTGTGTGAAACAGAGGAAATAAACAAGGTAAAAGAAAATCTGGCTGAGCAAGCAAACGCAGAAAAACCCCAGATTCTTCAATCTCTGGTCGCAAGTTTGGCTAAACAAAATAAAATTTATTATCTTAACTTGCCGATGGAAAATATTGGTTTTTTTAATTCACAAGGTCCCTATTATAATTGGTCAGCTAATGTTGCGCCACTGGTCCCCCTCCAAGGAGCCGGCGCGCTGGGGGAAATTCAAAAGCAAATGCGTGAAGCAATTGAGCAATACGACGGATTCTCCGGAGCAGACGAGGCTGAAGAGACGCACTTGTTTAAGGCTGGCTTGTCGGCAACGAATCCCAAAAATGAAAACTTGCCGTTTGTATATGTGAGCGATTTGATAGACTGTATCATGGCGAACATTGAGGCTGAATTGAAAGAACTTCCTGTTGATATGGAAGACGAACTGAAAACAGCCGAGATCGGGGAAGACCAGAAAGATCAATGTAGCATCGCGCTCGAAAAACAAAAGATGATCCGACTTCAAAAAGCCTATACTAAGCTACGCATTGTGCTTGGTCCCTTAGAAGTAGTAAACCAAGCCAAGAGCGGTGCAAGTACTCTCCATTGTACATTTGGAGACCTTCCTATTTCTATGAAGTATCTCCTCGAATGGATTACCGAGAAGCTCTCTAACACAGTGGAAACGATTTATACTTTAACACGTTTTTTAAACGATCTCTTTAACAAATTGATTGGAGATTTTCTTAATGATGGATCGTGCTTTAATTGGGACATCAAACCGGGAGGTAAAATTAGAATGAATCAAACGGTCATCACATCGTATCCTCTTCCTGGACCCAATGACGAGATCACTAGTGTTCTAGAACCCACCAATGTTCCCCGCGCCCTGTTATCGGAGCTACCCCGTCCGGTCTTTAATATTTCGGGAGTCCCCGATACCCCCATCGCCGCCGGCACAGTCGCAGACGAAATGAATTATTTTATTTATTTTGCGGGGCGGGTGGCACCATTAGATAAGATGAATGGTGACAAAGAACAAGATGAGCGTGCAGGCATTTATCACTATTTAGCAGGACGTAATCGAGGATTAATTAAAAATATTAAGTTTAACAAGACTGATTCGCCCGGCTTGGCAGAAGTACGCTTCGAGCAAGAGGGATATGAAGGACTGCAGCAATTACGGGTCTTGTACGATGTAGATATTGAAATGTATGCCAACGTTAAAACTTTTCCGGGCACTTATATTTTCGTGGATCCTAGAGGGTTAGCCCCGAGTACCAATTTGACTCCCGGTCATCCGCTGAACTTGACACAATATGGAATTGGTGGTTATATGATGATTATCAAATCAGAACATTCGTTTGCCCCTGGTCAGGCAACCTCCCGCCTCCATGCTAAGTGGGTCAACTCTGTAGAAGGCGCAGCAGAAAGCCGCGCAGCCGCATCAAATGCCAACGCCGGCGCAACACCCGGTGGTGTCCAAGGCAAATGCGAGGGCAATATTACGGCGCGCCAAAATAGTGCCACGACCAAACCATAAGGAAAACGGAGAAAACAAATGGGGAAAAATTACGTAGGGAAAAATCGAGGAGCGAGCCTTAAAGCGCTATATTATAAGCGCCTTAATTATAAAACTGCAATTTTCAATCTGCAGAATTTTAGTCCTTATCCAGATGTGCAGTCCGGCGCAACGAATCTTTTAGACTATCAACGTGGAGAGTTAGTATTATTTGGTAAGGTAAACGCTTTTTCTATTCCGGTGATCCCGCGCGCCGATATGATGAAGAATTTTAAGAATGGAAACACTGCAGATCCCAAGCGCAGCATTCAAGCAGTAGATTTTGTGGTAGATCAGTTTGAAGATATGGCGCGCCAGTTTCAAAAGTTGGGGATGGTCGGTCGCTTAGATACTAAGGACAAGCACTTAGCCGAATTAAAAATATTCCGCGCCTACCAATCACCGGAGGCTCATTATAAAGCTTACTCTCAGAATTTAGCTAGCGCTATTAGGGATAAGATTTATGGCCAACAAATTTCTATTTTGAATTTTGATGATTTCATGAGCGTGTTAATGGACATGATTAAAAATACGGCACTAGAATTTCCGTTTACATTGCCGGGGTATGTCAAGAGTCGTTATTATACCCCCACCAACAGTGGGCTCGTTTTGGAAATTGCAGATATCGGACCCAACGACGATGAAGAAAAAGTAAAGAAATTCTTTAGTAGCTTAAACTGGGAACTCTGGCTAAACCAATGCAATAACTATGGTTTTGTAGTGGATGCTAACATTCCCTGGCGTGTGATGGCTGACTTGAATTCCCGTGCAATGAGGCAGGCAGCTATGAGATATGGATCCTCTGGAGCTTTAGACGTTTTGTCTACCAAGTTCGCTAGTGCACCTCATGTATATGTTTTTAGGCTTTATCTACGCCAGCTTTTAAACCTCTATAATAAGGTCCGCAAACAAAAAAGCGCTCGTCCTGAAGTGAGAGGCGACAATTCTATTGTAACCATTATGGAAGAGAGCGCCTCCTATACTGTGGACAGCCTCAATGATATATATTCCGCTGGCTATTTCATGGGAAAATACTTTGAGATGCGGTTCGCAGAAGAAGAGACAGAGTTCACCGAATCGGAACAACGTAAGATTGCGAGAGAGTGCATGCAGGTCTTCAATAAGGGGGATAGATACCGCGCAGTCCTTTATTTTGAAACAATTTTGAATAAACCATTTGACTATCGCGGCTCAACAGGTTATCTTATAAGAGCAGAGCAAGCTATTGCAGCAGCAAGAAACTTGGATCAACGAGAAACAGAAGAATCGGCACGCGAGATCGAACGGGAGCTATTACGCATCCGGGAAGGGACATCGGCCAACAGAGGATAAATTGTATTTTCAAGCTATAGACGATAAAGCGCAATGCATCGGAGTATATGCGAATGGCGCACTCCACTACGAGGATTTTCCCACATTGCTTACCCGGACCTGGAAATACACAGGCTCTCTCCATAGCAGTGACGTGGAGTATGCATGGCTCTTGGTTGAGGGCCGCAGCTTGAATGAAGTGTGCCCGCCGGAAGTTCAGCCTCACCTTTTAAAAACACAAAAGCGCTTGCGGGCTTATATAAAATCATTTCAATTGGCCAAAATTGATATGCGAGACCACTGCATATTTGATTTGGTCCCAGAAGATTTTCTTAAAGAATTTTGCGAGGTGAAGAATAAGATTACTGAATATGTGTTCGAGAGATATGAGAAGCCCGAATGCTATGACCACCTTCACGATATGCAAAAGCTTTTACATAAGATTCGATACCAGGAACTTAACTTGAACAATCAAGGATGTAAGAGTCTGCATTTCTCTTCCCGAAACTCGGCTCGGGTCACCGCGTTGTTGCGCGGACCCCAGTATGTAGACTACAATGCCTTTGGAACAGTCACAGGACGCCTCACAACGCATGCAGAAAGCTTTCCCATGCTGACGGTCCAGAAAGAATTTCGCAAGCTTCTAAAGCCTCATAACGAGTGGTTCCTCTCCCTCGATTATAATGCGGCAGAGGTCCGCACCTTCATTGGGCTCGCTGGTGAGCCACAGCCTGCCGAAGATGTACATCAGTGGCACATTAAGAACCTAATTCAAGGCGAGATAGATCGCGAAGATGCTAAAATTAAATTCTTTGCGTGGTTGTATAACCCGGAAGCGTCCAATGATGAATTTAATATCTACCATCGTGAAAAAGTTCTTGACAAATGGTACGAAGAGGGGTATATTAACACTATGTTCAATCGCAAGATCCCAGTTGACGCAAGAAAAGCACTTAACTACTTGATTCAAAGTACAACATCTGATTTGGTTCTAGAACGAGCCATTGTTCTGGATAAGTTTTTGACTGACAAGAAGTCATTTATCTCTCACATTGTCCATGATGAAGTGGTGGTAGATTTGGCCGACGAGGATCGCCATTTGGTGCCAGAGATCAAAGAAATATTTGCCAACAATAAACTGGCTAGGTTTCTTGTGAATCTTTCATGCGGCGAAAACTATTATGATCTTAAGGAGCTAAAGTTATGATTTCGATCATCGGCATCGGTAACGGCGCATCTGCTATAGCAAGCAATTTTGTTAGCATTGGTAATTACGATGTATACCGTTTAAACAACAAAGTGGAGACCAACACTTCACGCGAATTTAATTTAGAATCTTTCAAGACGCCGGACGAATATGAAGCCCACATTCCTGACTTAAAGAATTTTTTTGAAGACGTCCGGGAACGCGCGCAAGTATTTGTTATGGGGTCTTCGATGAGTTCGAATTATGTTCTCGGAATCTTACAACAGATTCGCGACAAAGAGATAGATTTATTTTATATTCAACCCGACACTGCACTTTTAACTGGAATTTCTAAGAGTTTGGAAAAGATTACTTTCGGTGTCCTCCAGGAGTATGCACGCTCGGGAATGTTTAAGAGTATTACTTTAATTTCTAATCTGCATCTAGAACAAGCATTGGGAGAAGTGCCCATTAAAACTTATTATAGTTTGCTGAACGAATCTATTTTTTCTACTGTACATTATTTAAACTACTTCGAATACTCGGAGCCAGAGATTGGCCAAACCTCCCCCCCAGCAGCATTAAACCGCATTCGCGCAGTCGCCATACTCAATATGGAAAATCTTGAAGAAAAATGGCTTTTTAACCTTGACAGCCCCCGCGAACTGTGTTATTATATATGTATAAACGAAGAAAGATTGGCAAGCGAAGGCGGCTTGCACAAAAAACTGGTGGATATGCTTAAAGACAGACCGACTAATGCATTTAGAAAGCTATCTTATGCCATCTATGAAACCGAACATGAAGATTTTGGGTTCTGCGTTGCCCACACAAACGTAGTACAAGAACAAAAAACACTTGACTCTTAAAGTTGAGTGTGTTATACTTTATTCACAAAAGGAGAAATTGAATAATGTCAATTGATATGGAGCTTATGCGCCGCAAGCTCGCAACTTTGCGCGGTGAAAACAAGGGTGATTCCAACTCGGTTTGGTTTAAACCAGACGAAGGCGATACGGATATTCGTATTGTCCCAACACGAGATGGAGATCCACTCAAGGAAATGTTTTTCCACTATAACGTTGGAGATCATAGGGGCGGAGTCCCTTGTCCCAAACGTAACTTTGGAGAGCAATGTCCGATTTGCGAATTCGCTTCTTCGCTTTGGCGCGAAGGAACGGAGAACAACGACGAGGAGAGCAAGAAGCTTGCAAAGTCACTCTTTGTGCGCACCCGCTATTTCAGCCCCGTAGTTGTTCGTGGTCGAGAGGATGAGGGAATTAAGGTATACGGCTACGGTAAGACCGCATACGAACTCCTCCTCGGCTACATTTTAGACCCGGAGTACGGTGATGTTACGGATACGAACGAGGGTACTGATATTACTCTCACGTACACCAAGCCCACCAAACCCGGTGCATACCCCCAGACGAGCCTGAAAATGCGCCGTAACACCTCAACGCTACTTGAGGATACTGAAGCCATCCCCGCCCTCCTTGATGGTATTCCGGACTTTGACTCTCTCTTTGAGCGTCTTAGTGCGGAACAGGTAGGCGCTATTCTCGATGAGCAACTGGCCGGCGACGGATCTGCCGAGAGCCGTTCTCACGAGACTGCCAAGTACAAGAGCACGCAAACAACTGATGTAGACCGTGCGTTCAATGAACTGGTAGCAGGCTAGGCTCGCCCCGCTGGCAGACCGGGGAATGTCTGCCACCTTTTTAATTAGTTGGCGTAAGCGTCAACTGCCTTCTGGCGGACGGGTAAAAGTCTGCTCTTTCATGCAACATCTTTACTAACGGATCTGTAAAGACTATGCACTTTAATATAAATAGGAGAAAAGTAACCATGATAAGAAAAATTACATGCGATCCCCAAAATGTAACAGTACGGGATGTTGTAAAAGATTACAACGAAAAACGAATGGCAGTCGTAAAGGATTTCCAACGACGCGAAGTTTGGCAGAAGAAGACTGTCAATGAATATATTGAGTCGGTTAGTGAAGGCACTGCCGTCTCGGGAATCATCGTTGCCGACATCGAAAGCGGCACTGAGGCTTCTCAAGCGTGCGGCGACCATAGAGGAGCCAAGCGATATAAAAAGCTGTATGCTGAAGGGAAACGTACAGTAAACGAAGACGGTCAAAACCGCTTGCGTAAGGGGTTAATGGCATTTGTGAATAACGAAACCACCTTTACTGGAACGTTATTTGACCTCGAATATAAGCCTAAACAATTTATAAATATAAAGTTTGAAAAACTCCCTCTAGATTTTCAACATGCTTTTTGGAATAGCACAGTGGTGATGGTTACCATTAAAAATGCACCATTTCGCAAGCTGCCAGCCATTTTCCGCAAGTTGAATGCAGGGGATGCTCTCAATAGAACTGAAATGCGCCAGTCTTTTCAGACGGACATTTCCAATTGGATTAGGGATTATTGTGAAGGAACTTTTGCTGAT
>Ga0181371_1000342_pt1 | contig 10782 bp, 7 predicted proteins | sample LowvirmetaG_6_FD_130087 | JGI IMG/M metagenome (GOLD analysis project Ga0181371, IMG submission 130087) | Marine viral communities from the Subarctic Pacific Ocean - Lowphox_07 viral metaG | ecosystem: Environmental > Aquatic > Marine > Oceanic | place: Subarctic Pacific Ocean | collected 2015-12-04
AAAGATGTCTGAGCGCAGCGAGTTGTTTTTCTCGGAACAAAGGCCTCCCCACCTGCTTGTCCGCGTAACTCCCAAGATTACTGCAGAGTCCGTCGATTACCCTTCTGGTACTGCGGTGCAATATGCGCCTGGATTTCTTCCTTGAAACGGGCAATCAGGTCGCTGTTGTCATGATCCCAGGGATGGAAACCCGGCTTGAAATACTCCAGCCATGTGGGAATCAGGCTTGAGAAGGTGCCGTTTATGCCCCACAGGCGCCAGAGACCGGTGGCGGTGTCCTTCAAAGAGAAGTTCTTGCGGTCGTTCAGCATCATCCGGCTGGTGAAATAGGTGCTCATCACGCCCAGTGCGGCGGTGCTAAACGCGAGATAAAAGGTTCTCTCGGCGTAGGTGCCGCCCGCCGCCTGGAATACATCGAAGGCAACTGCCTTGTGCTCGGTTTCTTCAATCGCGTGCCAGACCCACAGCGGACGCATGGATTCATCCATGTCCTGGCGCACATCGTCACGCTCCAGCAGCATGTCGGCCATCATGGCGGTCAGGTGTTCCAGCGCACAGGTGATGGCCAATTGGTGGCGTTTGGGCAGTTTCTTTGCGATTCCCAGAACCACTTCCAGGTGTTTTTCCAGTTCTTCGACCGGCATGCCCTGGTCGCGAACGTGCTGGTTCATGGCGACGTGCTCCAGGGAGTGCATCGCCTCCTGGCCGATGAACCCGCGTATCTCCTCTTTCAGCTTGGGATCGGAGATCTGGTCCCGGAACGCTCTTACCGAATCCACGAAGAACTGCTCGCCCTGCGGAAACAGGACCGAGAGCGCATTCATGATGTGGCTGATGGTGTAGCTGTTATCGACCCAGTAACGGGGAACCTGGTCGCCGAACTCAAACCCCATGCGCTGGGCGGTGATGGTGACGTTGTCCGGTGTGTTGGAGGCCCGGGTAACGAGAGCCGTCTTCTTTTCTGCGGTTTTGCTGCTCAGCATGTGTGTACTCCTCACTCTGGCTGATGTCATGGCTCCAGTGTGTGGCAGTCAAGCCCGGGCAGGAATGCGCAAAGGGGACGGCCGTCGATCAGGATGGGACACGGGCCGGGATTTGATTGGCCAGGCTGACGGCGAGCAAGGTGTACCGGGCCCCACTGTAGCGGCGGGAGGCATCTGATAGAGTCAATTGACGTGCTTCAGCCAACCCAATAAGAAGGAATGCCAATGAGTGCAACCGGACCGGACAAAGAACGGCAGATGCTGGGATTGTTCCTGGTGCCGGGCGCTTACCTGCGGGTTCTGGCCGAGACCGTCCGCCAGCTGGGCTATAACGACCGGCTACTTTACGAAGGCCTGGACTTCACCCCGGACGATCTCAAGTCCAACGACAGCCGGGTATTTGTCACCGATGCCATCATCATGGCCAAACGGGCCGTGAACCTGGCCGGCAAGGACGGTCTCAGTTTTATGCTGGCTCGTGAATTACGCCTGACCATTCACGGCACCCTGGGCTTCGCGGCCCTCACCAGCCCCACCTTCGCCGATGCCCTGGATTCCGTGCGCCGATACCTGCATCTGCGGGTGCCTTTTCTCGGCATGAGCCAGTCCGAAGCGGGGGATCAGGTGCTGGTAAAGCTGTGCACCGAATTTGAAGTGCCCGGCCTCTATCCGTTTCTGGCGGAGACCGTCAGCGCCACCCTGATCCTGCTGACCGAACAGCTCCTGGATCGGGAGGACGCGGCAAAACACGGCTTTGCCCTGGAAGACGGCAAACTGCCGGGTGTCTCCGTTCGCCTGAGCGCACCGGAGCCGCCCTGGTACCGGCAGTTTTCCGATCAGCTTCCCGTTCGATTCGAATACGGCCAGCCCGACGAAATGATGGTCTTCCCGCGAGAGCTTCTGAATGTGCAGATGCGTCTTGCCGACGCCGAAGCCTCCCGTATGGCCCGCGACCAGTGCGAGTTCGAGCTGCAGCAGGCCCTGAAGGAACAGGGCGACATTGTCCTGGCGATCCGCAACATGCTCCGGATGATGCCGGGCCCCTTGCCGTCTCTGGAAGCCATGGCCGAGCGTTTCTGCGTCTCTTCCCGAACCCTGAAACGCCGGCTGGCGGACCGGGACACCAGCTACCGGGAGATCCTCGAGTCGGTGCTGAAAGACCGGGCGATCCAGTTGCTCCGGTACACCAACCAGTCGGTCAGCGAGATTGCCTACGAGCTGGGCTATGCGGACCTTTCCAACTTCAGCCGGGCGTTCCGCAAGTGGACCGGCAAGTCGGCCAGCGAGTTTCGCGAGGGTGGTCCGGATCCTGCCCCAGAGGTCGGTCCCTGATTCTTCCGGGCCTCCTGGTTTGGAGCGTGGTCGCAGGGTGGGGCATAAATTTTTCGGGTAAAAAGCAACTCGCTTCGCTCAGACATCTTTTTCCCCGAAAATTTTATGCCCCACCCCACGCCCTGTGGACAAAGGCGAGGGCCGACCGGGAAATTCATTGAAGTGTTTTAATTTGTTTTTATTTCCTATGCCACAATAGTTTGACGGACGGGGGGACGGATTATTTTCCCGCCAGGAAAAAGATGTCTGAGCGAAGCGAGTTGTTTTTCCCAAGGGAAAATAATCCGTCCCCCCGGCCAGCCCCCAAACCAGCCCGGCTGGGGGCCAAAGTAGAATTCACCGACGAGACCGAAAACAGGACCCAGAAACCATGACAGAACGCCCAGACACCCACAGCAAACTGATTGGCTACCTGCTCTGGATCTTCGGATTCCTGGGCTCACACCGGTTTTACTATGGTAAACCCGTTACCGGCACCATCTGGTTCTTTACCCTGGGGCTGCTGTTTATCGGCTGGATTATCGATCTGTTCCTGATTCCGGCCATGGACCGCGAAGCGGACCTGCGGTTCCGGGAAGGTGAGGTCAGCTACAACATCGGCTGGATCCTGCTGACCTTCCTCGGTGTGTTCGGCATTCACCGGATGTACATGGGCAAATGGATCACGGGCATCATCTACCTGTTTACCGGCGGCCTGTTCCTGATCGGTGTGCTGTATGACTTCTGGACTCTGAACAACCAGATCTCCATCCGCAACGAAGAGCGCCGCTTCGGCTGATCGACCGGCTCACAGGCCGGCAGCGGCCTCCAGTTCGACCAGAGCCTCTTCCAGGTAGTCGAGCATCCGCTGCAGGCTGGGTAGCGTGCGGCGGCAGCCGATGAGGCCGAACTCCACCTGGTCGCCGTAGCTGGTCAGGGTCATGTTCAGGGCCAGGCGGTCCATGGCGATGGAGACCGGGTACATGCCATCCATCATGGCGCCGTTCCAGTAGCAGGTCTCCCGGGGCCCGGGGACGTTCGAAATGACCACGTTGAAGGTCTGCCATTTCGGTGCCTTGCCGGTAATCAGATGGAACGCCGCCGGCGCCAGGGTCAGGGCGGTGTAGTTGATAATTTCTTCCGCAGACATATGGGCGTATCGGTCCTTGGCCGCCTTTACATCCTCGTGGATCTGCATCAGCCGGGTAACCGGGCTGGTGACGTCGGTGTGTAGCGAGGCGAGGATAACGCCTACCTGGTTGCCGCCGGAGCTGTCATCCTTGCGCAGGGACACCGGCACCATGGCGATCAGCGGCTTTTCCGGCAGGGCGTCCTGGTTCATCAGGTAGCTGCGCAGCGCGGTGGCGCACATGGCCATCACCACATCATTCACCGTGGTTCCGTAGATTTTGCACACCGCCTTTATCCGGCTGAGGTCATAGGACTGTGCGGCGAAGCGTCGGGAGCCGGTTATCTTCTGGTTAAGGATGCTGCGGGGCGCGTGGAATATGGAGGAGTAGGCCGGGTCTTTGCGGGCGTTGTTGATGGTTCGCAGCAGTTCCCGGGCGACGGTGGGCACGGTGCCCAGTTGTTTGCCGGATTCACCCAGCAGGTGGCCAATGCTTCGCCACAGCGAGGGGCCGCCATCATCCTTCTCACGCTCCGGGCGTGGTGGCATGGCCCAGATCGGCGGCATATCCCGCTCTCCGGTATCCTGACACAGCATCCGGGTAACCATCCGCATGGCCGATACACCGTCTACCAGAGCATGGTGTACCTTGATGTACACCGCAAACTGCCGCTCTCCCAGCCCTTCGATCAAATGAAATTCCCACAGCGGTCGTTCCCGATCCATCAGGTGGGAATGTTCCGCCGAGACAAACGACAACAGCTCTCTTACCCGTCCCGGGGTCGGTAGCGCTTCGAACCGGAAGTGATGCTCCAGATCCAGGTGCTCATCCTCTACCCATACCGGCTGACCGAAACGGTAGTCCAGTCGCTGGTTGAAAGGTGGCGTCACCTTTGTGTGTTGCCTTAACCGGTCCGCCAGCTGGGCAACGTAATCATCCGGAGCGCCTTCGGGAAAAGAGAACAGTTGAAGGCCGCCCACGTGCATGGGCTGCTGCCGTTTTTCCAGCCAGAGAAAAAGCTGATCCGTGGGGCTGAGAGGTTTCACAGGGCGTCCTTGTTATCGGTGTTGTGACAATAGTAGCTCAGATGGCTGACGACGGGATTGACTCCGGTTCGCATTTCCTCAACCGACCGGGCCAAACGGTGCCCAAGGTCCGGAAAGGATTTTTCATCGTAAGCCATGAACTAAGGTTAGGAATTGCATCCATTGAAATGAATCGTGGAGAAAAGGACGTGGCTACCACCATGAAGAGCCTGCAGGGTGTTGTTTTGTTTGTTTGCAGCCTGTTTCCGGTGCTCACCGCTGCCCAGGATCTGCCAAGTGTTCAGCTGGAAACCGTCTCTTCAGAAGATATCGTTCAGGAAGTGACCCTGAACGGTACGGTGAATGCCCTTCGGGTATCCGGCATGTCGGCGGCGGTTGCCGGCCTGCTGGATGAGGTTCGGGTGGAAACCGGTGATCGTGTTGCCCGGGGCGATGTGTTGGTCGAGCTGGATGACGAATTGGTCACCTGGGAGTTGGCTGCGGCAAGAGCCGAGGCAGACGAGGCCCGTAGTCGCCTGGAGGAAGCCCGGCGTCGGCTGCGTGAGGCCAGATCCGTCGGCGCAGGCCGCAATATCGCGGCCACCGAAGTCAGTGCACGGGAAAGTGAAGTGGCCGCCAGCGAAGCGACCCTGGCTCGCCTGGAAGCCGCCCGCCGCCAGGTGGAAGTCCGGGCCGGGCGCCATCGAGTAACCGCGCCCTTCGACGGCGTGGTCAGCCAGCGCTCCCGGGATCTCGGGGAATGGGTTATCCCCGGTGACCAGCTGCTGACCCTGGTGGATACCGACAACCTGCGTCTGGATTTCCAGGTACCCCAGTCCTTCTACAAGCGCATCGACGACAACAGCCGGCTGCTGGTGCAGGACGGGCAGGCACTGAGCAGCGCCACCATCGACGTCCTCGTGCCGGTCAATGACCCCCAGTCCCGAACGTTTCTCCTCCGCGCCATCAAGCCCGAATCCGTGAAGTTGCTTCCGGGGATGTCGGTGCAGGCGGTCTTGCGGGTCACTACCGGTGAACGTGGCCTGACGGTTTCCCGGGATGCTATCAATCGGTATCCCGAAGGACGAACCACCGTGTGGATCGCCGAACCGGGGAACGAAGACACCTGGACCGTGAGCGAAAAGCGCGTACGCCTGGGCACCGGCTTCGAGGGCCGGGTAGAGGTTACCAGTGGTCTTGAGGCGGACCAGAAGGTGGTGGTCCGTGGTAACGAGTCCCTGAGCGAGGGCATCAGCGTTCGCATTGCCGAACGGGAGAGCCGCTGATGTTTGCCGGCATTATCCGCCACGGCACCCTCGTCACCGTTATTGCCCTGATTGTCGCGATCCTTGGGGCCGCTGCGGCACTGCGGATTCCGGTCCAGATGATTCCGGATCTGGAAGTGCGCACGGTGACCGTCGAAACCAGCTGGCCGGGCGCCACGCCCCAGGACATCGAGAAAGACATCCTGATTGAGCAGGAACGGTTCCTGCGCAATGTCCCCAATCTGAGCCGGATGACCTCCACCGCTTCCAGCGGTGCCGCGGAGATTGAGCTGGAATTCCCGTTCGGGGTGGATATCACCGAGACCCTGATCCAGATTAATAATGCCCTGAGCCAGGTGCCGGATTATCCGAGGAACGTTGATGAGCCGCGCATAGTGGCGGCGTCTTTCTCCTCCAACGCCTTCATGTATTTCCGTATCGCCACCCTGGAGGGCAACCCCCGGGAGCTCGACATCGAGCTGATGCGCGATTTCATCGAGGATCGCGTGCGGCCCAGGATGGAGAGCGTGCCGGGGGTTTCCGAGGTGACCGTTGGTGGCGGTGCCGACCGGCAGATGCAGGTTATCGTGGACGAAGCGGCCCTGGCCCAGCGTGGCCTGAGTTTGCTCGATTTGCGTGATGCCATTGTCAGCCGCAATCAGGACATTTCCGGCGGCGAGATTGATTCCGGCAAGCGCCGGTATCTGCTGCGCACCGTGGGTCGCTTCGACGATGTTGAATCCCTGGAGCAGTTGGTGATTCGCCGGCAGGGTGACAGCGTGGTGCGCCTCGGCGAAGTCGCACAGGTGCAGCAGGGTCACTCACGGATTCGGGAACTGTCCATCATCAACGGCCAGCGGGTGATCGGCCTGCAGGTGCGCCGTGAAAGCGGCTCCAACGTTATCGATATCAAGCGTGCCATGATGGACGAAGTCGCCGCCATTAACCGCGAAGTACTGGAACCGGCGGGCATGACGCTAGGCCTGACCGCAGACGATGCCCGTTACGTTGAAGCCTCCGTTGCCAATGTCTGGACCAACCTGGGTATCGGTGCCGCCTTCGCAACCCTGGTGATGTTCCTGTTTCTGAGGTCCGGTCGGGCCACCTTTGCCGGCGTGGTGGGTATTCCATTGTGCGCGATAGCGGCGTTTATCGGCCTGCTGATCACCGGTCGCACCATTAACGTGATTTCCCTGGCCGGTATAGCCTTCGCCATTGGCATGACGGTGGATAACAGCATCGTGGTGCTGGAGAACATCGAGCGACACCGGCGTCTGGGTCTCGACCGTTTCGAGTCTGCCCTCAAGGGCGTGCGGGAAGTCTGGCCGGCGGTGCTGGCGTCTACCACCACAACCATCCTGGTGTTCCTGCCGATCCTGTTCATTGAGGAAGAGGCCGGGCAGCTATACTCCGACGTGGCGATAGCCATCTCCGCCGCCATTCTGGCCTCCATGCTGGTGGCAATCACCATCATACCCACCCTCTGCGCCCGGCTGGATTTCGGTCGCCGGGGCGTTACCACCGATGAATACGGCAATGAAACCTCGGGCCGTGGGAGCCGGGCTGTCATGGCGGCGGTGCATTGGCTGGTGAATGGCACGGTGCGCAGGGTTCTGGTGATGGCCGCAACCGTCGGTTTCAGCCTCTGGGTGATTCTGGTGCTGACCCCGCCTGCCGAATACCTGCCCGAAGGTGAGGAGCCCAAGACCTTTGCGGCCATGTCAGCGCCACCCGGCTACAACCTGCAAGAGATGGAAGCCATTGCCCGACAGGTGGAAGATTACTTCCTGCCCCACGTGAACGCGGACGGCGAGGCCTATGCCGCCGGCGACACCAGCGTGCCGCCCATGGCTTACCTCAACATGCAGGTCACGCCGACCAGAATCCGGATCATCGCCGAGACCCTGAACCCGCGGCACATCGAAGCCCTGATGGACGAGATCACCCGGTTCTACGAACAGTTCCCGGGTATGCGCGCCTTCGCGGCCAAAGGTTCCATCATCTCCAGCAACGACGGCGGCACCCGCAGCATTAACCTGGACATCTCCGGCCCGGACCTGGTGTCGGTCTACAGCGCCGCCAATGCCGCTTACCAGCGGGCCGAGGAGATCTTCGACAATCCCCGCATCCAGAGCCAGCCCTCCACTCTTTCCCTGGCGCAACCGCTGATCCAGATCATGCCCGACTGGGATCGCGCGGCTGAACTCGGTCTTGGGGCAGAAGGCATTGGCTTCACCGTGGCCTCTCTGACCGAGGGTAGCTACGTCGACGATTTCTTCCTGGACGACGAAAAGATCGATATCTACGTCTATGGCAGCGAAGGTCGCAACCCGTCACTGGACAGCCTGCCGGATGTCATGGTGCATACCCCCCAGGGGGCGACCCTGCCCCTGTCCAGCCTTGCCACCATCGAGGAAACCGTGGATACCAGCACGGTGCGCCGTGTCGATGGTCGCCGAACCGTCACCCTGAACGTGATTCCCCCCGATGACGTGCCCCTGGAAGCCGGGGTTGCGCGGGTGCGCACAGAATTACTGCAGTCCATGCGCGACAGCGGCGCGTTGCCCGCGAATGTGGATGTGGATATCTCCGGCGCCAGCGACCAGCTGAATGCCACCCGTGAAGCGCTGACCGGCAATTTCATTATCGCCATTGCCATTGTCTACCTGCTGCTGGTGGCCATATTTGCCCACTGGGGATTCCCCCTGCTGATCATGACTGCGATCCCTCTGGGCGTGGCTGGCGGCATTGTAGGTCTGGCCCTGATGAACCTGGTGGGCGGCCTGATCCTGATGGGAACCGTGGTGAACAACCCGATCCTGGTGGTGGACCAGGCTCGACAGAACCTCCGCCAGAAGGGCGTTACCGTGGTGCAAGCCGTCACGGGCGCCGTCCAGACCCGGCTGCGCCCCATCGCCATGACCACCCTCACCACCATCTGCGGCCTCTCGCCTTTGGTGTTCCTGCCAGGCGAAGGCACGGAGCTTTACCGCGGTGTCGGTGCCATCGTCCTGTTCGGCCTGCTGGGGGCGGCAATCGTAACGGTGACCTTTCTGCCGTCACTGACCATCTTCGTTCTGGGATGGCGGGAGCGTTGGCGGTTACGCCGTACTGGGGAGGTCTGACCTGGGAGAAGAGCCGTCACGCGCCATGGGAGGTCTTTCTTCCGGGGAAAAGCAACTCGCTTCGCTCAGACATCTTTTCCCCTGCACAAAGACCTCCCATACCACGCGCCGGCTCTTGCCGGCATTGTTTCGGGATCAGGCCGCGATAGATGTTTGTTGGTTTGCTCGGACTTCAAGTCGGATCTGATTTCCGTCCAGCAGGACAGGGTAGGTTTTGACCCGCACGGTATCGTCTTCCAGACAGACACCGGTCCGCAGACTGAAATGTTGTTTGTACAACGGCGACGCCACCACCGGCTCACCCTTCAAATCCCCGGTAATCCCCCGAGCCAGCACATTGGCGCCGCTGAACGGGTCCGTGTGGCTGATGGCAAACAGGGCGGGTAGCCGGTGCGGCAGATAAAACACCGCCACCGGCCCGTCCTGTGTCCAGACGGCGATGCCGGATTCCGGCACCAGATCGTCTACGGTACAAACGGCTTCCCAACGAGTGCGTGGTTTCATGTGTTCCTCCAATGTCGCTATTGCGAATCAACCGAATATTTCTGGTTTGTGGGGTGATTCAGCTTCAAAATTCGGTTTTATTTGTCTTATGGCGTTAACGGGTGATTTGATGAGCGTGGGGGTGGATATCTTTTGCCGACAGGAAAAAGGTGTCTGAGCGCAGCGAGTTCTTTTTCCCGAGGGAAAAGATATCTGCCCCCGCGCTCCGCCCCCCAACAAGAAATCTACACGGCCTCGCTCTCCAGCTCGTTTTCGAGTAAAGGCCGACGCTGCCCCCGCTCAACAGTCCACTCCTGAACCGGATCGCTCTGCGAAGGCGCATTAACAAACTCCCGGAACCGCTTCCGCTTCTCCGGATCCTCGACGGCCGTCTTCCACTCGCACTGGTAGGTCCCAACAATCCCCTCCATGTGCTCCTCCAGCTCAGCGCCGATCCCCAGACTGTCCTCAAGAACCACCTGCTTCAGGTACTCCAGGCCGCCCTCCAGATTTTCCATCCAGACACTGGTGCGCTGCAGCCGGTCGGCCGTGCGCACATAGAACATCACCACCCGGTCAATGGTCCGGATCAGCTCCTCGTCAGACAGATCCGTGGCAAACAGATCGGCGTGGCGGGGCCGCATGCCACCGTTGCCGCAGACATACAGGTTCCAGCCGTTCTCCGTGGCAATCACACCAAAGTCCTTGCTCTGGGCTTCGGCGCATTCCCGGGTACAGCCGGAGACTGCCATCTTCACCTTGTGGGGAGCTCGCAGCCCTTTGTAGCGGTCCTCAAGGCGAATCGCCATGCCCACGCTGTCCTGAACGCCGTAGCGACACCAGGTATTGCCAACGCAGGACTTCACGGTACGCAGTGACTTGCCATAGGCATGGCCGGTCTCGAACCCGGCGGCAATCAGTTTTTCCCAGATCTCCGGCAACTGGCTCAGGGTGGCACCGAACAGGTCCACGCGCTGGCCACCGGTGATCTTGGTGTACAGATCGTATTGCTTCGCCACCTCACCCAGCACAATCAACTTGTCCGGGGTGATCTCGCCGCCGGGAATGCGCGGCACAATCGAGTAAGTGCCGTTCTTCTGCATGTTGGCCATGAAGGTATCGTTGGTGTCCTGCAGCGGCACGTGATCCGTGGCCAGGATGTGCTCGTTCCAGCAGGTGGCCAGGATCGAGGCCACTGCCGGTTTGCAGATGTCGCAGCCGTGGCCCTTGCCGTGCTGGCTGATCAGGGTGCGGAAGGTGCGGATGCCGTTGACCTTCACCAGGTGAAACAGCTCCTGGCGACTGTACGGGAAGTGCTCGCACAGATCCTTGCTGACCTCCACGCCGCGTTTTTCCAGCTCACTGTCCACGACGTTCTTGAGCAGGGCGGTGCAGCCGCCACAGCCGGTGCTGGCCTTGGTTTCGGCCTTGACGCTGCCAAGGTCCGAGCAGCCGGCATT
>Ga0181371_1000343_pt1 | contig 10770 bp, 11 predicted proteins | sample LowvirmetaG_6_FD_130087 | JGI IMG/M metagenome (GOLD analysis project Ga0181371, IMG submission 130087) | Marine viral communities from the Subarctic Pacific Ocean - Lowphox_07 viral metaG | ecosystem: Environmental > Aquatic > Marine > Oceanic | place: Subarctic Pacific Ocean | collected...
ACAACCGCGATGCTTTCTAGCCTCGACTCTATTCGAATAGCAAGCGGTTTAACTAGCGGCGAGCAGGTCAGTTGAACCTTTGTTTTCTGTAGGGGAACTGCCAAGCCAACTGGTTTTTCCTTATAGGATTCAGTATATTGCTGACGAGCAAGGAGCACCCAACGGTTATGGATATCCGAACATGAGACAATCCCCACGCGATACCCATAACACGCAAAATCGTCAAAGAAGCCGCAAACCACCTGTAGGTTTTGGATCTTTCTCTTAACCGCTTTTACCTGTCTGGAAACTATAGCAGGCTGGACTGCTCCTCTGAAAACCCACTCATCTGAATCTAAGGGTTCGTGGTCATGACAAAAATCCTGGTGACCGGTCACCGAGGCCTCGTAGGAAGACATCTTGTGCCTCGGCTTAAATCAGCGGGTTACCAGGTTGTCGGGCTCGATATTGCGGACGGCAGTGGTGACATCACCCAGCCAGAGAATATTCGTTCTGTCATCTCCAATGTCTCTGGGATAGTGCACCTTGCAGCTGTGTCGAGAGTGATATGGGGTGAGCGGAATCCTTCCCTTTGCTGGCAGACAAACGCGATTGCCAGCCATTCGATTCTGGAGGCCGCCTCACACTGCAAACAGAAACCCTGGGTGTTGTTGGCCAGCAGTCGGGAAGTATACGGGGAGCCGGATCGACTACCGGTTTCCGAAGATGCGCCAGTTTGTCCTGTGAACATTTATGGAAGAGCCAAGGCGAAAATGGAGCAATGCGCTCGAGAAGCCCGACTTGACGGCTTGAATACGGCGGTCGTTCGCCTTGCTAACGTGTATGGGTGTGTTGAAGATCATGAAGACCGGGTTTTACCCGCTTTTTGTCGAAATGCCGCCGAAGGCCGACCACTGAGAGTGGACGGGTTTGACCACCTTTTTGATTTTACTCACGTGGACGACACTGTCAGCGGAATAGTGCAGCTCGTGGCTTTGCTCAATGCGAGTGAGCACAATTTGCCCCCGATCCATCTGCTGCCAGGCATTGGAACGACTCTATTTGAGGCCGCCAAGATTGCCGTTGATGCTGCCGACTCAGATTCCAGCATCGTCGCCGCACCATCTCGAACCTATGATGTAGGCCGCTTTATAGGAGATCCGGCGCGGGCGAAAAAGCTACTGGGCTGGGAGGCCAGAATCACGCCCTCCGAGGGAATTCGCGCTTTGGTAAAAGCATTCCAAACTAACGCTTCGTTGATTGAAACAGCATGAAAATTCTCAAAGTAATCCACGGCTACCCCATGCTCTACAACGCTGGGTCTGAGGTCTACTCACAAACGATCTGTCATGCGCTTGCCGAGCGGGGGCATGAGGTTCATGTTTTTACTCGTGAAGAAGACGCGTTCAGGCCCGACGGATCGCTCAGGCAGGACGTTGATCAAGACCAGCAGAGTATTCGAGTCCACCTGATCAATAATCCCCGTCATCGCGATCGATACCGGCTGTCCGTTATCGACCAACGGTTCGCAGAGGTGCTTGATCAGATCAAGCCAGATGTCGTCCATATCGGGCATTTGAACCATTTGTCGACTTCGTTGGTTTACGAAGCCAAGCGTCGAAACCTCCCTTTGGTTTATACACTGCACGATTACTGGCTCATGTGTCCCCGTGGTCAATTCATGCAGATGCATTCCGGCGACGACAATCTTTGGGCCGCATGCGATGGCCAGGAGAACCGGAAGTGCGCGACACAATGCTATGCGCGCTACTTTTCAGGGGCAGAGGACGAGTTCGAACAGGACGTCGCCTATTGGGAAAACTGGGTTGGACGACGCATGACCCATGTTCGAGATGTTGTCGATCAGGTCGACCTGTTCATATCACCGTCCCGCTATCTGAAGTTCAGGTATGAAACGGATTTTGGGCTGCCGAAGCCGAAAAGCATCTATCTCGATTACGGATTTGATCGAAGCCGAATGGCCGACCGCCAAAGGATGCCGGATGAACCATTCACTTTTGGCTATATCGGAACCCATATTCCCGCCAAAGGCATCCATCAGTTAATTCAAGCGTTTGGCCAGGTGAGAGGCGACTGCCAACTGCGAATCTGGGGACGGGACAGGGGGCAGGATAGCCGGGCACTGAGAGCCATCGCCAAAACGCTGCCTCCTGAAAAACAGGCGCGGATTCATTGGATGCCAGAATACAAGAACCAGCAGATCACAAAAGATGTCTTCGACAAAACGGATGCGATTGTGACGCCGTCCATCTGGGTCGAGAACTCTCCATTGGTGATTCATGAAGCCCAGCAAGCCCGAGTGCCAGTGATAACAGCTGACGCCGGTGGAATGGGCGAATACGTTCAGCATGAAGTGAATGGACTGCTGTATGAACACAGAGATGTTTCGTCTCTATCACAGCAGATGCAGCGCCTTGTTGATGCCCCGGAGTTGGCCCGCCAACTGGGGCAGAGGGGTTATCTATTCAGCGACGACGGTCAGATTCCCGACATTCAATCCCACGTGGTGGATCTGGAAGAGCAATACAAGCGAGTCATGAATTGAGTCTAAAACCGGATTTTTGGCGGGCAACGCTGGATACCAACCCCGATTATTGCAACCTGAATTGCGTTATGTGCGAGGATCACTCGCCATATGGCGATGATAGAGCGACACGCAGCGCCCAAGGGCGCATCCGCCCTATCATGGATAAGGGGTTGTTGGAGAAAGTGGTCCGGGAAGTGGCGGCACTGGGTTTCCGCGAGATTATTCCCTCAACGATGGGGGAGCCGCTCCTTTACCCGCATTTCGAGCTGTTTTTGGAGCTTTGCCATGAGTTAGGCCTGAAGCTCAATTTGACCACTAATGGAACGTTTCCCGGCCCCCAGAAACACCAAAGTGTCGAACACTGGGCGCGGCGCATCGTACCGATCGGCAGTGATGTCAAAATCAGCTGGAATGGTGCGACCTCGCAGACGCACCGAGACATCATGCTTGGGGCTGAGTTGGATGAGCATATCAACAAAGCCAAACGATTCATTGCGGTCAGAGATGAGCTAGCCGACCACAACTACTGCTCCATGACCATGCAGCTGACGTTTATGCGCCAGAATCTACACGAAATTCCAGAGATGGTTCGGTTAGCTGCATCCATGGGGTTTGACCGAGTGAAAGGTCATCAACTCTGGGCTCACTTTCCGGAGTTAGAAACGCAAAGCCTGCGGAATGACATCGTTTTTGCTACCCGCTGGAACCGTGTCGTTGAAGAGTGTGAGGCCATTGTTCAAGAACGGACAGTACCGGGTGGCCGCCCCCTCAGACTGGATAACTTCTTCAAGCTCGATTTGGCGAATCTTGATGACATAGCGCCGGATGGTGAGTGCCCCTTTTTAAATAAAGAGATCTGGGTAGACCCAACAGGACGATTTAACGTTTGTTGTGCTCCAGATCAACAGCGTAAGTCTCTTGGCGAATTTGGAAATTTGATGGATACCTCAGTCGAGGAAGTGATCAAAGGTGAGCGCTATGCGGCTCTGGTAGAAAATTACCGAAATCATGACTTGTGCAAGAGCTGCAACATGAGACGCCCGTCATGAGTGCATCCATGGATAATTTGAAGGTCAGCCCCTGCGGCACGCACCATCTGAGATCAGACGGTAGGGAAGCGTACCAGCGCCGTTTTGATCAGGTGCTTCCGTTTCACAAACCAGGGTTTGCTCCGGTCAAACTCACACATACTGCATGGCACATTCGTCCTGACGGAACCGATGCTTACAAAGCCAGATTTGATGAGACGTTTGGCTTTTATTGCGGCGTTGCTGCGGTTGTATCAGATGGACTTTGGTTTCACATCGATTCAGAGGGAATTCCGCTCTACGAGAGTCGATATGCCTTTGTCGGTAATTTCCAGAATGATGTCTGCGTGGTCTGCGATGTCGAGGGCTATTACTACCATATCGATCTTTTAGGAAAGCCTCTCTACTCATCAAAATGGTCATATTGCGGAGATTTTCGTGAGGGGGCTGCCGTTGTCCAAGGTCGTGATGGCCTCAGTTCCCATATCGACTTTTCCGGAGAATTGATCCATGGCCAGTGGTTCATTGATCTGGACGTCTTTCATAAAGGCTACGCCAGGGCTCGGGGTAACGAAGGCTGGCATCACATCTCTAAGGCGGGCACGCCGTTATATCCCGCAAGATATGCGAATGTGGAACCGTTCTATAACGGCTGTTCAAGGGTTGAGACTAGCGACGGCGCGTTGAGGGTCATCAATGAGAAAGGCTTGACTTTGCGCACCCTCCGCAGGCCCACGATCGACCATTTTGCCGAGCTGTCTGCGGATATGGTTGGTTACTGGCGAACGATGGCTCTGAAGACGGCTTCTCAGTCAGGGCTGTTTGACCAACTTCCGGCGAATCAGCAAAAGCTATCCAAGTCTACCGGTATGGCTCCTGAAAGGTTAGTCCGGTTTCTCCGAGCCTTGGGGGAGTTGGGTGTTATTCAACTGGAGCAGGATGAGTACGTGCTGACGAAGAAAGGCCAGTATTTACGCTCCGGCCATCCGAAAACCCTTGTTTCAGCACCAGAGGAATACGGTGGGGATTTGCTGAGGCGCTGGGAGAGGCTGCCAGCAATCTTGAAGGGGGCTGATGTCGACCAGGATATATTTGACGAGGTAAGCCACGACGAGGAGCGCGTCAAAGCACATCATGAAATGCTGGCCAGCTATGCACTGCACGATTACGCTCCAGTGGTTCCGTTGCTAAACATCAATGCTGGCGACGTCGTGTTCGACGCCGCTGGAGGCACAGGCACCCTCAGTTCGCTGGTAAAGAGGCGTTTCCCTGAAGCAGATGTCTATTGCGGTGACAAAACCGAGATCACTCAGCAGCAATTGTATGATGGGGTCCATTACCTGCCGTTTGACCTGTTCGAGCCCTGGCCAATCTGCGTCGATAAACTGCTCTTGGCGAGAGTACTCCATGATTGGAACGATAAGCAGGTGGCATTGATTCTCCAACACGCCAAGGCAGCGCTGAGACCCGGAGGGGAATTACTGGTCCTCGAAATGTTTCTACCAAAGTTGGGATTTGGTGGGGGGTTATGCGACTTACACCTCTTGGCAGTAACTGGAGGTCAGGAAAGGTCGGAGGATCACTACTCTGATCTTCTCCATAACGCGGGATTCGATGTTGTTGAGACTATTAACGGTGGAAGCCTGGTATCCGTCCTGCGCTGTAGGCCCAAGCCATGAAAACTCTTCTTATTATCAGGCACGCCGAAAGACCTGCCATTCAAGATGGAACTGTCGGCAACGAACTCGCCCTGACGTCAAATGGTGTTCACGAAACAATTCGATTGGCCCAGTCGCTTCCGCGAAAAATTCTATCCATCGAAAGCAGCCCCATTCTGCGTTGCATACAAACAGCTGAGCTAATTGCAGAGCATCATGAGCTTCCACTCACATCTATCGGGCGTTCCAACCTGCTTGGGGATCCGGGGTTCATTATCGATGATGCAGAACTGGCATGGACGAACTGGGTTGAGAAGGGCGCTGGAGCCGTCAACGAACATCTTTTGAGTGGCACTTCCGTATGGCCTGGGTTTCGAGACCTGGATGAGGCGGTTGCACAGATGCGGCAATCTATTGAGGAGATGCTGACAGAATCAGGTGATGGTGTTCATGTTTGGGTAACGCATGACACCATTGTTGCTACTCTTGCGAGTCGGTTGCAGAGGACGCCGGTTACGCTCAAGGAATGGCCGGATTACCTGGGTGGGCTCACGATTCAACTGAGAGAGGAGAGTGGTCTGGAGATTTCCTACTCTGCGTCTGGACTTGCCTGATACCTGAGAATGGAAGGGCTCAGGTATCTACTGGTGACGGTAGTGGGTTGTTGCTTGCCCCATTGAAACCGCACCTGGAAAGTTTTGAAAACCAGAAGCTTAGATAACTTTTGGGCCAACCATGACGCGCTCCTTCTTGAACAGTTATTGCCCTACGATACATCGAGAACGACTAGAGCGCTAGATGCGAATGGATGTTGCGACATCTATTGTTGACCACCGTCATCTGTCTCGCTCCCTCCAATCAGTTGGAACCTTGGTCTGAAGCAGCACCAGACTAGATCAGATGTTTACACTAACTGTCCGTCCAGATACCTCCGTACCGCCAATGGGTCATCGATCGGCACAGACAGGGCAGTCCTTCCATCAAATTCTCTGTTGGGCTTTTGACTCAACTGTTTGCTTGTTGCTCCGTAGGGAAGAAGATCCTGAGGCTTTTGTAAACGCCAAAAACACAGGAGATTCGCTCCAGACATTCGTCAGAAAATCCTGAATCAGAATTGCCCGATTCCCCGAGTAGCTCAAGCTCCTCGCGTTCTGATAATCCCCAAGCCAAGGCGATTCGGTGAAGTACTTTGATTGCAGTCTCAGAGACGATCGCGGGATCAGTATTGGTAAGGATGTCTTGTGTTTTCTTCATGGTACTCCTTCACGGCTTACTCGAGTTATTAGTCTGTTTTTATGCACAGCTCTAAAATTTTTCGACTCTGACAAATGGACTTTTTCTTGCTGGTCTCAGGCCGCTCCAGTCCAGTCACTTTCCAGCGCTTTCCTGTCCATTCCATCGCTCCACGATCTCATCGATGTCCAGAGAGTCCTCCGCATCAGCACCGATTTCGTCGAAGACCACGTAGAGGCCTCCTCGGCTGTAGTGACAATCTGAAATGACCAGCGTCTGATGATTATGCTTGGCAGCTGAGTTCATTTTCTGGAACAGAAGTTCTCGATTTTTCGTTGCCAACTCTTCCGAGTACAGAAAAATTAGGTTTGGATATCTGGCCGAAGCATCGGGCAAGGCCGTTTCCCAGGCTTTAGCGTGTTCTATCATGCTCCGTTTTCTTCGATAAACGCACAGTGAAAAAATCTTGTTTTTCAAATTTTTCATAAATCACCATAAGTAATTTGTTTTTGTCAACAACATAAACTGATCGCCATATATTTATACTTAAATTAAACCCATGCATTTAATTAAAGAATATTTAAATCTATATAAAACAATGCTTTACAATCTGCTAAGCATAGTATATTTTTATAAACAATGAAATTCATTTAGATGATAAAGCAATAATGTTATTGTTGATACAATAATTAAATATTGGTTTATGGTTAACTTTAAAATGAAGATAGCGTAATTGCTCAAGTACTTTGGGGAATCGTAGTTGAAGACATAAACAATCGATGGACATCCAGGAATTTTATATGCACAAGCCCTGTTGTTGAAAATCTGGATAAAGGGTTTTACCGGACAAGAAACAGTATGTATTTGTGCCAAGTAGAAGCCCAAAAGGTCACTTTACAAGCTGAGGCGTTGATTGAACTACGTGCCGGGTATAGCCCCGATGAGTTTCTGGCGCGAAAAGCTCTGGGGGAAAGGGATACCAGGTCCAATGATGGCTGGCTTTGTTGGTAATGTCTTGGCGAATTGAGGTGATTGATGCGGGTTGTTTGTATTTCAGATACGCACAGCAAACATGAGGAAATCGACCATGTGCCTGACGGTGACATGCTGATCCATGCAGGTGACTCACTGGCGTTTGGGTCTTTGTTTGATCTCGAGGACTTTGACGATTGGCTGGATGGATTGCCGCACAAGCACAAAATTCTCATTGCCGGTAATCACGATACCTGCTTCGAAGACAGGGCAGACAAGGCGCAAAAATTGGTAACTAATGCGATTTACTTGGAGGATTCTGGAATCGTAATCGAGGGTCTCAAGTTCTGGGGCAGCCCTTGGACACCACGATTTTTTGATTGGGCATTCAATGCAAACAGGGGCCCGCAGCTGTTTGAGAAGTGGCAGCGAATCCCGTTAGACACGGATGTACTGATTACACACGGTCCACCGAAAGGGATCCTTGATACGGTTATCACACGCGATGGCGAGGAGCAGGTTGGTTGTAACGATCTTCTCAGGCGACTATCAGAGCTGAAACACTTAAAAGCGCACATTTTCGGCCACATCCATGGCGGTTATGGTACTGAGATTCATGGCATTGACAGGGAAGTGCGGTTTGTAAACGCAAGCATCTGTACGGAGCAGTATGAGGCTTCTAATCATCCTATCGTTTTCGACATCGAATGATGGTTGGCTATGCTGCCGAGGCTTGCGCCGTGGATCCTAGCGACCTCCTGGGCTATGGCCCGTGATATGCTAGATTGGAATGGAAACGGTTGATGAGTGGCGATAGATTGCAGGTCTGCGGAAACTCATGACAAGGAAGATTCAACCTTTTAAAACATCACCAGGAGATTGAGATATGGTTGGCCCAAGAGTTTATTAGCCGTTTTAAGCCCGTCCGTCTAAACGGGGTAGAACCCAAGACGGACTATTGATCGAGAGGCGAACTGCGAACAAAAAAAGGAATTGGCATTTATGGAACTGAACTCTGAACTTGAAGTGCTTCTCTTTGCGACCGATCAATTCATGCGATCTAAAGATGACTCAGAGGCACGAATTCACGCTCTTCAGCAGGATTTACACTGCCTCCAGCAAAGACTTAATGATGAAAATGAACTTGAAACCAAGCTCCTAGATCGGCTTAAGGCGGTAGTCGTAAGATCGGGGTTAATTCAAGAACGCGAAATTCACAATTACGACTTAGCTACACTTGAGGCAGCAGCAAGAGAACAAATTTCGCGTGCCTCCCACAAGTCTCTGCCAAACAACGTTTTTGTGCTGCCAATATCAAGACTCGGAGACACCTTCTCAAAGACGCGCTCGACGAATAAGGATCCCGAGAAAGTAAAAACTGCCGTAACAAAGGCCCTGTCCTCGCTTGGAGAAAATGAGGCGAGAGTCGTAAAGCAAGTATTTGGAATTGCCACAGAGGAGGGCAAAACTTTGTCCGGTAGAGAGGTCTTCCTGCAAGAATACGTAGCTCGAGAACTTGGTATCAGCCAATCTTCTGTTAGCAGGTTTTACCGGAAGGCCCTTCGAAAACTCAGACACCCTTCACGCTCAGATGATCTCAGGAACCTTCTCGAGGGGGTAGATCCCGACAACCCAGAAATGCGCGAAGAAAATTTGCTAGTTCAGATATTCGGTCCTTCGACTTCGTTGTATTGACCCTAACTGGGTTGTATTGGCGATTATTGTTTTAAGAATTCGGCCCTTTAGCGGGATTATGTTTAGGAGGAGTCAGTGTGTTCATATTGGGAGCTTTGAGTAAAGATGTCAGTTCCAAAAGCTTCCAGGAAGGAACTAATTCAGCCTGCCTCTGTGTGTAGTGGTTCAAAGACGATTGCAGAAGTCTTTAAAGAGAGAAGGGAACATCGTGTTTATCGAGCCTGTAAATAAATCTGTGTAACTGCCCACCCCATTACAGGTGGCCGTCCAGGCGGTCACCGAATTCGATAATAAAGCGATTCAATGCCGGCTTCCAATCACGGATCGGCATGGTCCATTTCTTTGATGCCTGCTGGATCGCCAGGAAGGCCACTTTTAGTGCCGAGTCATCGGTAGGGAACAGCTTGCGACGTTTGGTCGCTTTGCGGATAACGCTGTTCAGTGACTCAATGGCATTGGTGGTGTAGATGACCTTCCGGATCGCCGGAGGGTACTCGAAGAGCGTGATCATATTGTCCCAATGGCTGTGCCAGGAGCGAGAGATCTGAGGGTACTGGCTATCCCAGCGTTCGCCAAAGGCCTCCAGCGCCTGCCGGGCTTCGTGTTCCGTAGCAGACTGGTAGATCTGCTTCAGGTCCGCAGTAACCGCCCTGTAGTCCTTCCAGGACACGTAGCGCAGCGAGTTCCGAACCATATGCACGATGCAGAGCTGAACCTTGGTTTGGGGGTATTCAGCCGCAATGGCATCCGGGAAGCCCTTGAGACCGTCCACACAGGCGATCAGAATATCCTCCAGACCACGGTTCTTCAGTTCCGTCAGTACCGATAGCCAGAACTTCGCACCTTCGGTCTCGGCCAGCCAGAGGCCCAGCAACTCTTTCTGGCCCTCCATGTTGATGCCCAGGGCAAGATATAGGGACTTGTTGATCACCCTCTTGTCCTGACGAATTTTCAGAACGATGCAGTCCAGATAGACGATGGGGTAGATCGGATCAACAGGGCGATTCTGCCACTCGTGAACCTGATCGATCACACGCTCCGTCACCTTGGAAACCAGTGTTGCCGAGATGTCCGCGTCGTACATCTCCTTGAAGGCGTCCACGATATCCCGGGTGCTCAGGCCCTTGGCGTATAGCGCCAGGATCTGGTCATCCATCTGGGTCAGGCGGGACTGGCCTTTACGGACGAACTGCGGCTCGAAGGAGCCGTCCCTGTCACGAGGGGCTTCTATCGCCACTTCGCCGTGCTGGCCCTTCAGGCGCTTGGCAGAATAGCCGTTACGGCTGTTGCCAGTGCCACGGCCTTCAGGAGCATGCTTCTCGTATCCAAGATGCTCGTCCAGTTCGGCGTTGAGAGCGGTCTCGACGGTGAGCTTGACCAGTTGCTGAGTGAGGGCTCCTAGATCTTTTTCAGACTTGATGTCCTTGGCCAGCTCGGTGGCCATGGCTTTGAGTTTTTCTTGGTCCAATTGCGTACCCACGATGGTATCCTTTTGAAAAGGTTACTCAGTCGTGGGCAGTTACACAATTTGGTTTACAGCCTCTGTTTATCCAAGAGTTCCTTTAAGTTTGTTTTATGCAAGAAATGGCGCTCCTTATCATTTACGTCGCTTTCATCAACCCCAACGGCACGTAGAGCAGCATCGTAGCTACCAACA
>Ga0181371_1000347_pt1 | contig 10740 bp, 20 predicted proteins | sample LowvirmetaG_6_FD_130087 | JGI IMG/M metagenome (GOLD analysis project Ga0181371, IMG submission 130087) | Marine viral communities from the Subarctic Pacific Ocean - Lowphox_07 viral metaG | ecosystem: Environmental > Aquatic > Marine > Oceanic | place: Subarctic Pacific Ocean | collected...
ATCGAGAATTTCCCGCACCAATTGATGAAGTTCATCAATTTCTTCTTTTTCTTTCTTCTTTCTATAATCATCCAAATTCACTGTGTTATTTTCCATTTGCAAACTCCTTAGTTATGTATACATAATAGCACGACAATGGCGCACAATCAAGGGAAAAAATGTCAAGAGCATGTCAAGTCGTCTTCTTGTTTTTTTCAATCTTTGCGAAAAACATCGAATGATATTGCGACTCATATCCATTCATAAACTGAACAATGAACGTATCATTATATGCGCCTTTCTTTATCAATAACCCGATGCGTTCAACGGGCAATTCATCTTCATGCACGTTGCCGACGATTTCCACTAAATCACCTGGCTTAAATTCCATCATTTTCTGCCTGTAAGCATGGAATACCTGCTGGGAGTTCTCCCGATACGATGCCCCCGTGTTTGGCTACCACGAGCGTGATCCGTGTTGTTGGCACATAACCATAAACCGTGCAGGTAGGTTTTTCTGGTTCTTCCGCCCATTCCATCAAAAGATCTTCTCTCTCACTTGGGAACCCAACCTCTACCGCTGTGTATTTAAGTGCCTTGTCAATGCGCGGCGAGCAATACGCACCCTCGTTAGCTTGAACGCTCATAGTAAAACCGTCCTTGCAAGTAACTTTTTTATTAAGTCTTCTTTCCATTAAAATTCTCTCCTTTATTTGTTGAGATGCACAGGATGATCTCCTGCTACGATTGCCACCACGTTAACACCCCAAACTGGATGGCGGGTTGCAATCCACGTCTTCGGCCGCCATGACGCTCCAAACTTCTCTTGCGCTTCTTTTAGTGCAACTTGGCTATCATTGGATCCATGGAATATTTGCCTATGATAAGTATTCCCGTTGTATAAAATAACTGTCCAAGTCATTGTTTTTCCTTGTTGTTTATAAAAAAATGGTGGGCTATCTGGGACTCGAACCCAGGACAACTGCGTTATGAGCGCAACACTCTGACCAACTGAGTTAAAAGCCCTAAAGCACACTTTAACCGGTGTGCCAGCGGGTTTTTGTCACTCTTCTGTGGCAGTGTCAACACCAGTATCAGAGGCGCTATCGCCTTCTTTCTCACTACACCCAATCATAAGGGCAGTAGCGAGGATAATCATCTTATTCATAGTTTTCTCCTTTTGTTGATGAAATGGTACATCTGATAGGACTTGAACCTATGGCCCTCGGCTTAGAAGGCCGATGCTCTATCCAACTGAGCTACAGATGCTAAAAAACGCCGCTTTGTTTCACGAGAGCGGCAAACTCGTGTCTATATGTTACTCTTCGACTGTCGATGGTGACTCAACTGGCTCAACTGTTGGAATTTCTTTAAGGTGCCCCAACAATTCATCCATCTTGTCTGCCGTTGCTTCCAGCGATTCAACTGTGGTTTCAGTTATCGCTGTGGTTTCTTCTGTTGCTTTTATCACATTTTCGCACTGTTTCATCTCTCGTACCGTTCCATGATAGAACCCTGTCAGGTAACCACCAAAAAACACCCCAAGTCCCAATATTACAACTTGAACCGTATCAAATTTATGTTGTTTCATTTATTTCTCCCCCGTTGTTGATTTATTAATAATTTAAACTCCTTTTATTGTGGTTTTTCCAATCAAAACTCAAACTATCATCAGATAACCTGTTGATAACAAATGAGCCTGCTCGGTGATGCTTACACTCTAAACGAGCGTAAGTCGTTGATTCCTTTCGGAATAATCTAATTGCCGCCCCAATATCTCCATCAAATGACGTTGCAGCATTATCATAATCTATTAAAATAATCATCTGCCCTCCTTTTTGTGTTTTTTGATTACTTTATAATTTAACATTTTTTCCTTCATAAGTCAAGGCTTTTTTTTCGATTATAGTAATTTTTTGTTTTGTAAGGTTCTCTCTGCTATTTTCGCTACTGCCCATTTTGAGTTGCGAGACAATTTATCATACGTTTCTGTAACGTCGTCTACCTTCTTAAATGTGAATGGGCGTTTGCGAACACGACTCATGAATTCTGCTTCTTCTCCCCCTCTGAAATCTCCCACTGACTCTTTGCGGCCTAATCCTGGCCAAGTGTCATTGGTGCCCAACAGATAGGCATCCTTGCCCCCTTGCGGTATAAGCAATACAGAATCTTGACAAAATAAGGCGCCCAACGCTTCTATGGCTGCAAAAAACCTTGGATCATCTTTCATATTGTGAACAAAGAAACTCTCTTCGCTTACTTCCTGCTGTTCTTCTGGCGGTTTGTCGAAGTTTTCAATATACGAACCTCCAACCCTCGTTACACCATAGCCTCTGCGTAGTAATATCGCCTTTAATCCTCGGTTTCTTTCCCGGTTTTGGCGCAATGCGTCTTTCTCGTCTCTACCTAATATTGGGGGATCCACATCACACGCATACGATGATAACGGACTATTGCGAAATGCCGTTACTATAGCAGAATCGTACTCAAGAATATGTTGATGTATTCTCGACATCGAAGATTCCTTAATCAAATATTTATTCCATTTATCAACATATTTCATATCTTTGTTTGTTTCCTTTATTAATTAATTATAGCACGTTACAAATATAACGTCAACCCCTTTCGCTTAAAACTTCCAAGTATACATCACTCATCGGTAAAACACAACGGTTAGCACTTCCATCAAACAACACAGCGCACATATCTTTTTCCTCGTTGATTTCAACAACTATCCCTATCTTATCTATTTTGCCGTTAAATTTAAGAATCCGGCGTTTTTGTGCTTCAGTGGTATATTTGCGTCTTACTAAGTCACCGACTTTCATTTTTTTTCTATCGCTTCAACTTCCCAATAAGGTTCATCAAATGTCTGTTTTCTTCCATTATAAAACACCCTAAAAGATCTATTACAATTTGTATCTGCGTTTCCCTCAATAACCCAATCAATTTGGCCAAGATAAACCCCTAACCCATCTAAATACATTGGATCACTAAATTCATGTCCGTCTTTTATCCTGACTAAATCACCAATTTTCATCATGGCGTGCTCCGTTATAAATAGTATGTATTGTTCTTAATCTCTTGCTAAAGATAAGCAAAATATCACTTCTGTAACACTTTGTTGTCTGTTTTTAATATCTTCACCCATTCAGATGGAAACCATCCCAAATCATTTCTAATTACAGATACCTCGTAATTTGATGGCTTTTTAAGCCAGCAAATATATACAAAATTTGTCTTCAATTTACCACTCCATCCCGTATTAAAAAGATAGATACTATCAAGTAGTTGCTTGCTGTCTTCGGCTGTGTTTAATCCATGAATCTTGTTAAGAGAATTTAGCGTATGGACTATATTATCCAACCGGTCTCTTTGAGTTGGACATTCTTTAGAAAGTATTTCCTCTAAGTTAATCCCTAAAGGATCAAATATATCAATTGAACGTTTCAAAACAACACCGACACCTTTCCTTTTGCGACGATACAAGCAAACTAAATCACCCACCTGGATTTTATTCATCATTGTTCCATATTCATCACAGCATTAATATATCCAAAAGGCACTTTCACTACCACAAAACGCCAACCCATCCAACGACGCCCCCAAACAGAATCCATCAATTTACGACTTAATGATTCTTTTGGATTATCTACTTCAAAAACTAAAGCAATATGATTCCCTCCGTCGTCAGATTCAAAAAAAACATCAAAGTTCTTATCGGTATGTTTTTCAACTAACTCAATTAATTTTTGTCTTGCTTCTTCTTTCGGTGTCTTTTCTTGATTGAAAAAAATATTAGCCATCTTGGAATTCCTTTTTAAGTGAGTATCTCGTAATCATCGTAATTTATATCCAATATACGCCATTTCATATCTAAACAATCATAGCAAAACACACCTAATGTTGACTGTGCTGCCGAACCAGATGAAATTTTCATTACTATACCATATTTGTACTTAGGATATAACCCAACCAAACCTTCAGGATAAGCAGCATATGTATCATAGTGATTTACCCATCTAACGAGAGATCCTTTTTTTGGTTTAAGCCCCATACAGTAACTATAAAGCTACCATCACAAAGAACTGTCTCTAATATAACACATTTTACAATACAATGCAACAAATGTTACATTTATTCAATGAAAGCTGATTTTATTATTTTTGCTCTATGTGCTCCAGAAGCATATATAATTTGAACATCTGTCTTTCCTTTTAGCGCATTGCGTAAATTAGTCAACGTTGCTTTCGCGCTCTTACCTTCAAGCATTAAAACAACCTCTGAACTTGCTCGATTGGTTATCTTCAAAGCGTCTCGATGTATCGCTTTAAGTGAAGAGTATACACCATAAAACGTTCCTTGTCTATCAAAAAGACAATAACAATATATCTTTGTAGTCATCAGGCGTTATCTTCTAAACCTTCTAATGCAACAATCAAAGAATAATCAATGGATGAATTATAAGAATCAAGTTCTCTTTTTAATCGTTTTGTTTCTTTTTCGTCATGCAATTCCGCTGCCATGAGATATGAGGCTTCTAGTTTTCGTTGTTCATTTAGCATTTTTTGTATTGCATACGATAAATGTATGTTTGAACCAAATTCTGATAATAATTTCTCCGCTTCAGCAAATATACCAACACTTTCACTTCGCTTGGTATTAACTATTGTCATTTTTATCCTCTTCTATCTTAACTAGCATCGACTCTAAAAACTCTCTTTGCATCTTACTATCTAAAATTTCCTTACGCAATTTCTTCTCTTTATCTTTTAAAACTTGAAGCTGAATCATACAGAATTGACGAACAAGAGAAGAAACACTTTGACTCATTTTCTACATCCTTTACAGCGATTTATTTTTCTTGTTCGCTGTTCTTCGGGGCTTAATTGTATCTTTTTGAAATTTTCAATTTTATCTTCCATTAAGCGTCCATTCGCCATGGCTCTAATTGTTCCATCTTTTCTTTTAAATGCACCGCAAAGCACGATAGATTGTGTCGGTTGATGTAAAATGTATTCGCCAGGATAAACCTTTGATTCTTTACTAATTTCTTCAAACTTCATTTGATTGACTTCCCTTTATCATATGCTTTTTGTTTTAAATTTTCCAATCTATCCAGTGATCCGTCTCGTCTTAAAATCTTAAATGCAATATTCTCTGGTGAGTATTCCCTACGAGAACTCTTTAAACCTGCTGCTCTCATTTTACGAACCTTTTGTTTCAATCTTTTAATACTGCGTTGGGCTTGTTTTATCTCGCTATCTTCCATATATCTATCAACCATATTAATCCTGGTAAGAATGTTGTCGCTTTTCTTTCTCGCTGTTGCTACATCAACTTTTTCCTCCCTTGGGATTGGTTGTTGTATCCATTTATGATTCTTGATGGAATACACACCAGAAGAAATGTGTTCTTCGTTAACATCCTCTACATAAATTTCCACCTCATAGTCATGAATAGTGATGGAATGTGTGTCGTTCCAAAGTATCCGATTGGTATCAAAAAACCCCTTAAGAACTGCCTTCTCTGCTCCAAATTTAGAAAAATCTAAAATAATATGAAGATCAATATCAGAATATTTGCTCCAGTTGTAATTTGCTAACGAACCTGTAAATCTAATGTCTTCTATCTTGGCGTCGATGTCCAACTCTTCAATAAAATCATTCGCGATCGCTGTTAATCTTTGGGATATTTCAGAGTCTAATCTGTTGTCTATCCAAAATGAAGGTTCTAGAGTCTCCTTAATGTCAAAACTATCTGCCTCAACCTCTTCGCCTATCGCACCAAAACCAGGAGGAGAAGATTTTGAACGAGTTGTTGTTACCTTATTAGGATATGAAACGCCAGCATCTTGTTTGCCTTGTGTGTACATCTTCTTATTGCGAGCATGTTTTTTTCTTACCTTTCTTTGGTATTTTTCAATTTCTTTTAATGTTTTAACATATCCATTCCAATTCATAATTTTATCCTTTTGTTTATCTCAACCCTGCGCCAATGATGTCACAAGCAATTCCTCTTAATTGATCTGTTGTTCCGGTGGTTCGTATTGTCCAGGTATCACCATCGGTACTTGTCATAATAATGCCAGAGTTTCCCACAGCAATTGCTGTTGTATGATCTGTTGCTATGGCAAAAAGTTGCTTCGTATCATCATAAGAAGAAGCCTCTGTCCATGTCGCACCATCTGGACTATGATTTATTTGTCCCGCGCTCGATACTGCTATAAACTTGTTAACAGTTCCTTTCATATAACAACATCCATATTGGTTGCCTTGTCCACTTATTGTACCCTCTGTATTACTTGCCCAGTCGTCTGAGCTATAATAAATATTTGAACTCATCAACACAGCTATCCAAGTATCTGTTCCATCATAACATATACCTGCTATATCCTTTGTGCCTTCCAACTGGCCTCGATCAGTCCAAGACACACCATCATCAGTAGATGTCCACATGTTAGATTGATGCCCCATCGCCCAAGTATCAGATCCATTATATGCCATACAAGCGGCATTATCGTTAACTGTGCTTCCGTGATCTATGGATGTCCAAGTAATCGCACCATCAGTTGATCGCATAATCGTTCTATATGAATCTCCGTCGTGGATACGCTTACCAGTAGACATCCACACGTTATTACCCCACGCAACACCAGGCCCTCCATCGACTCCAATATAGTTTGTAGGAAAGTTAACTGTTGTCCAGTTACTAGCATCGCTCAGATCAGCAGATGCACTAATGTAATTGATCTCTGCAGCGTTAGTACCTGCTAAATATACCCACCTTGCATTTCCAAGTTCATCTTGACCATACGCAACACTTTTTCCGCCTTCTGAACCAATATCAACTAGTTCAGCCCAACCGGAGGATCCATCTGCTGTAGTCGTGCTATAAATCTTCCCAGAGGGTCCGCCAACTATCCAGCGACTAGCAACAACAACGGCAGAAGGCTTAGTCACACCACTAACTTTTGAAATATCAGCAGCGGCCACGCCATCTATCTTCTCGATATCGGCGTTTGCTACTCCGTCAACTTTTGTTAAATTAGCCACTTTCCGTTAGTTCCTGCATACGTGCTTCAATTTCCGCAAGTTCGTCAGTAAAATCTAACCCAGTTGCTTCTATTGCTTCGTTAATGTCGTTTCTTTGTCTTATAAGACGGAGAATTTCTTGTTTTTTCTCTATCTCTAACTGTTCAGCATGGACATCTTCGTCTAAATAGGCTTCTTTTTTAAACCTGTCATATTTTACCGGTTTACCAGCTAATTCCGTTGGTGGAAAATGTTTTAATTCCACAACAATACTTCCCTCTCTGGGGTGTCTAAGCTCTGGTTTTGTATAACTTATTTCTACCAAATGGCCTTCTGTCGTGATTTCTGCGTATATCATTTTAAACTCCTTTCTATTATTATATATATATGAATCATTGTAATCTCCACCCTCTAGCATATATATGGACAGTTGGTGGATATGAACTTCCAGAACCAGGATTATTATCCCATTTATAATACATACTAGTTGCCGCTGCAACTATTGGAAATTTCCAAGCCATATGTTGTGTTTGGCTCGCATATTTACTGTTACGTAGCAACCAAGTGTGATATATGCTACGAAACGAAGATTCTGTTGCATCGGTATTATTAGTATGTATGCGTATATTATTCCATGCGCCGGTGGTTTTTGAAGGTCGAACCCAACTAGAAAACATTCCCACAGAGTTATTTGGCATCAATGGCGAAAGATCAATCACTGCCCAGGACGCACCAGATACAAGCCCGTTATAAAGAACCATATTATCCGATAATTTACTATAAAAACACGTTCCATTAACATCGATAAACTCTCTTATATTTCCGCTAGAATCGTTTGATATAAACCAAATCGGAGTAGAACAAAAAGTATATCCACTAGGCAGTGTTGGGTTTGTTTCGCTAAGAGAACACAAAAGTTTAGGCGACTGGCCGCGAGGATTTGTAATTAAAAAAACATAATATCCCTTACTGTTAGCTTCGGCGCCAGTGTCCAAACCACCAGCACCCGATGTCGTTAAAGCACAAGTTAATGCAGCGCTCAATATTACCGTCTTAAGGTTATTGCCAGATTTAACTATAACTGTCGCTTTTGAATCATGTCCATTAGGAGTCATTGTGATAGTGGCTGCGTCCGTATAGGAAAACTTACACCCTGTCTGAGTAACTTTCTTGCCTCGCGCCGAATCATCATCCATGTTATTACGTCTCATTTTAACGTCCATCCTTTTATCCACATGCTAAAATTAGTCGGAAAACTACCGCCTGGATTAACTTCAGGATCAGTGCGCCATTTATAATATATACCTGTTGCATTGGCTACAAGGCCATGTTCAAACACAAGTTGTGTGCCAGGGTTGCCGCTAAGACTCAGAATAACATTTCCATGTTTAATAGTGAAATAGGTTCCATCGCTAGCGTCACTATCATTAAAGTGTATAATAACATTATTCCAATCACTACCACTTTCGTTGTGGGCATAAGTTTTTAACCACACTCGCGAGTTGTTTGGAGCATGTACGGATGCATCTATTACTGTCCAACCAGAATAAGCAACTCCCATGGTTAATAGCGCAGTATCGCCAGTTTCAGTATAATAACATCTTCCATCAACATCTATAAACTCTCTTATATCTCCATCCCCGTTGTTTGATATAAACCAAATAGGAGCAGAACAAAAAGGGTATCCGGCCGGTAACGTCGGTGAAGTTTCACTAAGAGAGCATAAAAGCCTAGAATTTCTATTGTTACCGTCTGTTATTAAAAAAACATAATAGCCCGTGTCAACAGCTTCAGAGCCGGTGTCCAAACCACCAGCACCCGATGTCGTTAAAGCACAAGTTATCGCTGATTTTACCATTGCTGAATTAATTTTACCACCTTGGTTTTTAACTATAACTCTCGCATATGTATCAACACCATCAGGTGTCATCGTAATAGTAGCTGCATCCGTGTGAGAAAACTTACATCCCGATTGTGTATTTCGTCTTCCTTGGGTTGAATTATCATTAACACCATTAAACTTCATTAAATGCCCATCCTCGAACGTCTAAAAGAAATTGGGGTGGGTTACTCCCACCAGAACCAGGATTTGCATTCCACTGATAATATAACCCGGTGGCAGAATTAACAAAAGGATGCTCGAATGCAAGATGAGGGTTGTGTGAATATTTGTAACTGCGTTGGAAGTCGCGGATCCAAGTAGTTCTATATGCGCCATTCTGAGTATCACTATCATTAGTGTGTATCCGTATCGAAGATACTGTAGAATCGCTTTTATTTCTAGCCAATGACCACATATAAGCAACTGATTTGTTTGGAACTACTGCTGAACAATCAATCAATGTCCAGGAAGAATAGCCTAATAAGCCGGTGCCGACACGGTATTGCTCATTATAAAAACATGTCCCATTGATATCCATAAATTTTCTAATATTTGAACTGCCGTCGTTTGATATGAACCAAATCGGAGTAGAACGATGAGTATACCCTGAAGGCATTGTTGGGCTAGTGCTTGAAGTCGAACAAAGCAACACAGGGGTTTTGCCTTGTGGTTTTGAGATTAAAAAAATATAATAACCTGTATCAGATGCCTCGCTTCCAGTGTCTAAACCACCAGCACCCGATGTCGTTAAAGCACAGGTTAAACTAGCGCTTATTGTTACCGAAAAAATATCGGTGCCAGATTTAACTATAACTACCGCTTTAGAATCTGATCCATCAGCAGACATCGTAACAGTGGCAGCATCAGTATAAGTAAACTTACATCCTGTTTGAGTAGCATTTTGACCTCGAATTGCATCGTTATTAACGCCGTTAAATTTCATACACGAAGCCCTTTTTTATAATTCAATCCAATCTGGACTTGGATTAAAATAAATAACATTAGTGCCAGTAGCCGCATGTCCTACAATTCTAACTGTATCACCACTCCCTGATGGTTGGTATGTTGAAATATAACCGGCTGCAGCATCTGAACCCATATATATGGCGCGGCCGACTGTGTAAGTGCCTGAGAGATATGTATGCACGTCGAAATAGCCACGAGTAAGTAATCCATGGACAAGTGGGTTACTGCCTAAAGCAATTCCTAATAAAGAATTAGATCCTGACTCAACAACACCTGCATCACAAGCCAGCCAAACAGATCCTGTATGGAGAAAGTATAATTTACCAGTAGTAAGTGTGCCAGTTCCAAACTTAGCAACCTCGCCCGAACCTGCATCGTTAACAAGCTTTGTTGTGCCGGCAAATTCAATAGTTCCTGAGACTGCCATGTTTCCGCCAACGTAGGCGTTTCCAACTGTTTCTAAAGTGGTAGAGCCAGAAACCGCCCCAGCAACTTTTAAAGTGCTACCGTCGAAAGTTAAATTAGATTCTACTGTCGCCTCATCAGCATCCTTGTATGTTGCAATACCATTTGCTGTCGAGCCGTCCCAAGATATGCCACCACCGCCACCAGAGTCGGCTTCCCAGTTAGGTACGTTACCATTCATCTTAAGTATTTGATCGTCGGCGCCTCTAGCGAGTCGCGTCAATACACCTGCGCCACTGCGATAATACATATCACCTTCGGCATCGGAACCCATCGCAAAGCCGCCAGCTATCGCTATATTGCCAGATATATTTACATTGGTACCAAAAGTGGCGTTTCCGACAGTCTGTAGTGTTCCAGATCCTGACAGGTTGCGATAACCACTAACATCTATGTTTGCGTCACATGTCATGG
>Ga0181371_1000350_pt1 | contig 10726 bp, 9 predicted proteins | sample LowvirmetaG_6_FD_130087 | JGI IMG/M metagenome (GOLD analysis project Ga0181371, IMG submission 130087) | Marine viral communities from the Subarctic Pacific Ocean - Lowphox_07 viral metaG | ecosystem: Environmental > Aquatic > Marine > Oceanic | place: Subarctic Pacific Ocean | collected 2015-12-04
AGACAGTCGCCAGCCTTCCGGCGCGCCGGACGCATTGGGGCGCCCGGATACCGGACAGCAGAGCTCTGGCGGCATCTGGGCTGACTTGCCGATGGCCTGACGAATCAGCCAGCGGCTGGAAAGGTATTCGCGTTCCCGGGGGCCGCTGAATTTGCTCGCCGTCTGGCGTTCGTATTCTGTTAGCCAGTGCGGGTGGGCAATCTCGGGCCCGTCTGTCTGGTGGCATAGCCAGATGGCCGGCCGTGATTCAGGGCTGAAGTCGTTGGATGAGCCAGCCATCGCCGTCCCTCACATATTCAAAGCGGTCATGAAGCCGGCTGGGCCGGCCCTGCCAGAACTCAATACGGTCGGGGACGATGCGATAACCACCCCAGAAACTGGGCAGGGGCACCTCTCCATCGCTGAATTTGCGCTTGATCTCAGCCACCTTCTGTTCGAGCAGTCCTCGGGAGGTAATGGCCTTGCTCTGCTCGGAAACCCAGGCGCCAATCTGGCTGCCCCTTGGTCGCGATGCAAAGTAGCGCAGGGATTCGGCCTTGCTCACTTTCTCGACGGCGCCCTGGATCCGTACCTGTCGATTCAGTCCGATCCATGGAAAAAGCAGGGCCGCCTGCGGGTTCTCTTCCATTTCCCGGGCCTTCCGGCTGCCGTAGTTGGTGTAGAAGACAAAACCCTGGTCGTCGAAGTACTTCAGCAATACCGTGCGCAGGTCCGGCATGCCATCCCGCCCGGTGGTTGCCAGCGACATGGCGTTAGGTTCGAGAATGCCTGCCTCCCGTGCATCTTCAAACCAGCTCTGGAACTGTCTGACCGGATTACTGTCCAGCGCATCGCGATCCAGCCCCTCGCTCTCGAAATCACGACGCATATCGCCGATGTCCATAATTCTTCCTCTAGTTCGAGTTTTACTGGCACGGGATAAATACGACTCCGAAGCATATCGGGTTCAGGCCTGCCTGTCAGCGCTGCTTATGTCTGAATCGCTTACATAAATTCAACAAAAAAATGAGACCCGGTTCACAACTGACTCGTATTTCTCCGGACGTTGATGCAGGTCAGTACCGAGCAACGGGGAAAGCTGGTCTGTTCGTACACACCGATAAAAGGTCTGAAAAAAATGATGTCCGAATACGATCTGCCCCTTGTTGTCGCGTCCTTTCTGGTCGCCGTGCTGGCTGCATACGCTGCCCTGTTTTTTGGCGCCAGGTTGACCAACGCCAAGGATAGCGAGCGTCGAAAATGGCTGTCCGCTGGCGCCTTGTTGATGGGCACGGGTGTCTGGACCATGCACTTTGTCGGGATGCGGGCCATGCCGATGGACGTCGCCATGTCGTTCGATGTCCTGATGACGGCGATTTCCTGGCTTGCCGCTGTGGTTGCCTCCGGGGTTGCACTGCACATCATCGGGCGTGACCGTCTGGGTGCGGCCCTGTTCATCGGTGCGACGCTGTCCATGGCCGGTGGCATCGTTGTCATGCATTACCTGGGAATGTATGCGATGCGAATGTCAGCGCCGCCGACATTCAATATCGGATTTCTCATCGTTTCCATCGTGATTGCTGTTGTCGCTTCCGGGGCCGCACTCGCCCTTTGCCGCAAGTTGCAGCACATGGATGGTTCCGGATCCCTGGCCATTCAGTTTGTGGCTGCCCTGGTCATGGCCGCTGCGATCTGTGGCATGCACTATACCGGCATGATGGCAATGACCTTCCCTGAAGGCGCTGTACCGGCGGCCGACAATGGCCTGCGAGGCGGCTGGATGGGCATACCACTGGCCGTTTTCTGTATTGCGCTGCTCGCTGTCGCGTTGGTGGTCACTGTCAGGGATGTGAAACACCAGCGTGAACTTGCGGTGTTCAAGGCAGAAGAAGACCAGCGGGTGGCAGAACTTGCTTTCACCGATGCTGTCACCGGGCTGCCGAATCGTTCAGCGCTGGAACAACGGCTGCTGGATATCCTTGCCCGGGATAACGCAGCTGGCAACCCGTTTGCCCTGATTTTTCTGGATATTGCCAACTTCCGTGAGCTTTCCACTGGCATGGGTGACGAATCGTTGAATGCGGTGGTCAGGGAGATCAGTGCAGCACTGCAGGATCAGATGTCGGAGCAGGTGTTCCTGGCCCGGTACTCGGCCAGCGCCTTCTTCGCCCTGGTGCCGGATCATGAGGACAGTCAGCACGCGTTCATGTACAAGCGGCTCCGGCAGATTGATGAGCGCATCGGGACTCCGGCGATGCCGGTTACCTGGCGCGCAGGCCAGTCCGCTTATCCGATAACTGGGAATTCGACGCGTAAGCTGATGCGTGCAGCCATGGTGCCGAGAGACCTGAACGAGATTGGCCAGTTTACAGACATGGTTTCTGACCCGGAACTGGTTTTGCCGGGTCATAACCGCCACAGCTGACAAAATGGCACCAGGCCGACTATCCTTGTGAACAGGCAGGTGGGCAAGATTGCCCCGGGAATCCGCCGTTTATAAGGAGATGTCCGTGGCTCAGAGCCGTAAGCGCAGTCGCATGTCCAGGAATCTGTTGATTGGATTCCTGGCGCTTCTGATTTTGTACACCCTGGCAGGTTTCCTGCTTCTTCCCTGGTGGCTGGAGCGGCTGGTGCCGGAGCAGCTGGACCAGCGGATGGGCTGGCAGGCAGAAATTACCGATATCCGTACCAATCCCTTCACCCTGCGGGTCGAAGCACTGGGCCTGTCGGCGGCCGACACGGATGGCGAGCAAGTAATTGCCTTTGATCGGCTGATGGTGGACATGAATTTTTTCCAGCTGGTTCGTGGTATTGCCGGTTTTGAAGCAATTCAACTGGACGAGCCTTACGTTCGGGTGGATCTGCTGGAGGACTACAGCGTTAATTTCGCCAGGGACTGGCAGGCGGCCAATCCGGAGTCTGCTCAGGAAGAGCCGGCCGCGGCGCAAACGGAGGAAAACTCTGGTCCACCCAGGCTCTATTTTGAGCAAATTGCGCTGAACGGCGGCGAAATGCTGTTTCGGGATTTCACCAAAGAGGAAATGGCGGAGTTTCGGATAACCCCACTGGACCTGACCCTGAACGACCTCGCCACCTGGCGCCGGGAGGGACAGGATAGCGACTATTCCCTGCTGGCGGCTTTGGGTAGTCAGACCATCGAGTGGCAAGGTGATCTGAGTGTCGCACCCTTCTACTCCAACGGTACCCTCAAGGTGTCCGCCGTGGGTTATGAAACCCTGGCCCATTTTCTCGCGCCGTTTTTCCCCTATGACCTGCGTGGTGGCAGCGTCACCCTCAGCTCAGACTATGAAATCCAGGCCGGTGACGCCTTTTACCTGGAGACAACCAATGGTCAGCTGCAACTCGACAATCTCGCAGTCGCCCTGGATGAGCAGAGTGAACAAGCCAGGTTGAACAACGGCATGCTGTTTGTGGATGCCATCGGTTTTGACCTTAACCGGCGGGAAGTCCGTATTGGCCAGGTTTCTCTGGACAACCTGGATCTCGCCATGGCGCGGAGTGCGACCGGAGAGATCGACTGGCTGGCGCCGCTGGCATCCGATGACGGTGAAGCTGCAAGCAACGGCGAAGCTTCTTCCGGCGGGGAGCCGTTCCGTTGGTCAGTAGCGGGCATCACGCTCTCCGGAGGGCGGGTTCTCTGGCAGGACAGTCAGCCTGAGACTGCGGCTGAAATTGCCCTTGAACAGCTCTCGGTTTCAATTGGCGAACTCAGCCATCAACTTGAGGAGCCGGTAACCTACAAGGTGGCCGGAAGGCTCGCCAGTGGCGGGCAAGTTTCACTGAACGGCCAGGTAACCCCTGCGCCGTTTACGTTGGAGGCTGCCATTTCCGGTAGCGATGTGTCTCTGGCTGCCTTCGAGCCTTACGTTCAGGAAGGCGCCAACCTTGCCATAACCAACGGCACTCTGGGGCTGGATGGCAACCTGGATCTCGACGGTCAGCAGGACCCTCTCACCGGCACCTTTAGCGGTACTGCGGAAGTGGCCGGCCTTGACCTGAAGCTGCCTGACAGTTCCGGATCTCTGGTGTCATGGCAAACCCTGCGCCTGGCGCCGATTGAATACAACGTCCATCCCGCTCGGCTGGAAATCGGCACTGTGACCCTGGCACAGCCGGTTATCAACATCGTCCGAAATACCGACAGTGTCCATAACGTGGAGCGTATTGCCAGGACAACCGGGTCCGCCGAAGAACAAGCGCCGGCAACGGGCGCTCAGGGCGCGGGCGATTCCGAGCCGGAGTTCATTTTCCGGATTGGCCAGCTGATGCTCGAAAATGGCCAACTGGCATACACCGATCGAACTCTGGACCCGGCCTTCACCACGTCGTTTGATGAGCTGAATGGCAGCGTTACCGGGCTGAGTAACATTTCCCCGCAGCAGGGTAAGGTCTCCATCCGGGGCCGGGTCGGCGGCGTGGCCGATCTGGACTTTGAAGGCACCATTGGTACCCTCGGCACCGAGGACGTCAGCGACCTCCAGCTGATGATGCAGGATGTTTCGCTGCCGGCGCTATCGCCTTATTTCGGACGGTACCTGGGCTATGGCGTGGACAGTGGCAAGCTGAATCTCAATTTGGATTACGAAATTGCCGGCTCACGAATTGATGCAACCAATATGGTGGTGATGGATCGGCTTGAGCTGGGGTCCGCCATAGCCAGCGATCAGGCCGTCAATGCTCCGGTCAAGCTGGGTCTTGCCCTTTTGAGGGATAGCAAAGGCGTGATCGAGGTGGACCTGCCCATCAGTGGGGACCTGTCCGACCCGGACTTCAGGGTTGGCCAGGTGGTGATGCGGGCCTTTGTGAACTTGCTGGCAAAAGCGGCGGCGTCGCCGTTCAGTATGCTTGGATCGATTGCCGAACTGGCCGGCCTGAGTGGTGAAGAGCTGGGCAAGGTGAGTTTTATTCCCGGCAGTATCCAGTTGGCTGAAGGCGAGGCGCAAAAGCTGGCGGCATTGGCAGACGCGCTGCTGGAACGGCCGGACCTGTTGCTGAACATTCGGGGCAACGTTGAGCCCCAGGCAGACGGACTTGCGCTATTGCGGGACGATCTGACCGCCGGCGGTAAGCAAGAACTGTCTGAGGAGGCATGGCAGGAGGCCCGTGAAGCTTACCTGGCCGGTGAGCGCTCACTGGCGCCAGAGGCGTTGAGCAACCTGGCGTCCTCGCGAGGCGTAACCCTGCGCAATGTCCTGCAGCAAACCCACGGGGTACCCGCGGATCAGTTATTCCTGCTGGATCCAGCCCGCAATGCGGAAGTGGGAGGTGAGGGTAACGTTGTCGTCGCGTTCAACCTGGATGTTCGTTGAATTCAGGGGGCCTCGAAACCGGTCAGAAAACCGGCCGGCAACTGCAGCCCCCAGTTTTCAACGAGTTGCCGGTATCGACCGTTGTCCACCAGCGGCGCCAGCAGTCGCAGCATCTCGTCTGCGCTCGCAGCCCCGTCCTTGCGGGCGATGATGCTGAGCTGATAGCGCTGGTCCGGTTCATTTGAGATCAGTAATTTGTCCCAGTCCTCCGGATGCCGGGCCAGGTGCCGCTGCAGGTAGGAGTAGCTGACGATGGCGACCTCCGCAACTGACGGCCGGTCTGCCTTGATCAGCTTGATGTTACGGGTGTGGCTGTCGGAAAACTCGATGTTGAATCTCTGCTCCAGCACGGAATTGTCGGTTTCATACCCGGTAAAACCATAGTGATAGCCTGAAATGGCGACGATAGATCGGCTTTTCAGGTCGTCAAAGAATGAGGAATCTCTACCGGGCTTCTTGAGAGCGACATACAGTTCTTCGTCGGCCAGGATCGGGCGGCTGATGTCCACCTCCTTCTCTGTCCAGCCCCAGTCGGGGCTTTCAAAGAAGATGACGTCGTAGAGGCCGGCATCGAAATCCAGGTATCGTCGCTTGGGTGAGGTATGAAAGACCCGGAAGGATATCGTTGGGTGGGCTTGCTCAAGTTCCTGCAGCAGGTCTCCGAGCATGCCTGTGGCTTCACCGCTGTTGCCAACACTGGCGATTGGGGGAAAGTGGTAAACGCCCACAGTGATTTCGGTTTCTTTTGCATAAACCGGCGCCGTTGCCAGCATAATAGCTGCAGCAAGGATGGCCAGTAGTTTCCGAATATGGGCTTTGGTGGACACGGTATCCCCGGTTGTGTAACAAATGAATACGCATTCAGAATAGCACGGGGATTTTGTGCACCTGAAGCAAAAGATTATGAACTTATGCAAAACAGGTATGTAAGTGATGGGTAGCGTTGCCAGCCATTTTTTCGCCTATGTTTCCCGTCTGCGCTGGATCAAGCGTTGGGGGCTGATGCGAAATGCAATTGAGGAAAATGTGGCTACCCATTCCTGGGAGGTGGCGACCCTCGCCCACGCCCTTGCCATTATTCGCAATCGGCATTTCGGTGGCCAGGTGAACACCGACCGCATTGCGGCGGCAGCGCTCTACCATGATGCGACGGAAGTAATTACCGGCGATATGCCAACACCGGTGAAATACCATTCGAAGGTGATGCGTGAGGCGTTCGGGGATATCGAGCACAAGGCCGAGGCCGAATTGTTGGCACTGCTGCCGGAGGATCTGCGGGAGGATTTTTCACCCTACGTTCGGGAATCGCAGCTACCGGCAGAAGACAAGGAACTGATCAAGGCCGCCGACAGGCTGTCGGCGTGGCTCAAGTGCCAGGCGAAGATCCGCGCCGGCAACAAGGAATTCGAGCCGGCCGCCCGGCAGATCCGCCAGCGGTTGGACGCAGACGGACTGCCAGAGGTTGCTTATTTTCTGAAGGTGTTTGCCCCCAGTTACGAGCAACCTCTGGACAACCTGCTGGGGTGAAAGCCGTCAGGGCTTAACTGTTACCTGCAGATCCAACCAGCCCGCCACGCAGACCATCGCGCTGCAAATGCTGGCGAACGGTGTCCTCGGGGTTGCCGGCCAGTTCCCGGAACATGCCCATGGAGCCCAGCAGCGCTGAGGATTCATAGGGCACGAACACCCGCTCTCCCTCTTTCGCCATATTCGGCAGAACCTTGATGTAGCTCTGGCCCAGCAGGTAGCCAATAACCGTCTGTTTGTTTTCCTCGGAGTCACCCATGGCACTGAGTACCAATCGAATGGATTCCTGTTCGCCCTGGGCGCGGAGAATGGCCGATTCCTTGTCGCCCTGGGCGTTGAGAATGGCGGACTCCCGCTGGCCCTGGGCCATGGCGATGGCTGCTGACTTTTCACCCTCGGCCTCGGTCACCGTGGCCCGGCGCTTGCGCTCCGCAGCCATCTGCAAGCGCATGGCTTCTTCCACTTCTTCCGGCATGCTGATGTCCTGGACCTCCACCCGGGTAAGCTTGACGCCCCACTTGGAAGCGGCCTCTTCCATCTCTGCCTGGATCGCGTTATTCACCTCGCTGCGGGATTCAAACAGCTTGTCCAGTTCCATCTTGCCGACCACCGAGCGCAGGGTGGTCTTGGCCAGCACTTCCACCGCCTGGCTCATGTTGGCCACTTCATAAACAGCCCGGCGTGGGTCGATGATCTGGTAGTAGAGGGCGCCGTTGATCTTCACCGTCACGTTGTCGGTGGTCACGACCGGCTGGCCCGGGAAGTCCATAACCGTTTCCCGGCGGTCAATCCGGACCTCATCGCTCATCACCGGATGATAATCCTCGCCCATGCGCACGTAGCGGATCATGGTGATCGGCCGTGGCCGCTCGATGAAGGGAATGATGATGTTCACACCGCTTTCGAGGATCCGGTTGAACGAACCGAGGCGCTCAATGACCATAACCTCGGATTGGCGCACGATGACCAGACCCTTGGCGATGATGAAGATGCCAATAGCGACCAGAATCAGGCTGATGATCAGCCCGGGTGAAAGATACTGTTCCATGCTTACTGTTCCTTGTGTGTGATCGTCTCAACAACGGCGGTCGTGCCGTCAAACTGTTTGAAAATGACGTCGGTTCCTTCCGGAAGGTCGGTTTCTCCGGTGTCAGTCACTCGCAGGCGATAGAAATCGCCATTGACCTTGATGCCTGTGGCTCCATCGAAATCCCGCTTCAGGGTCTGATAACGCCGGCCTTGCTCCACGCCGGTACCGGTTGTGCCATATGCCACACCTTTGGGTGAGAAGCACGGACGGATCCAGCGAATGGCGACAGGTACCAGAATTCCCGAGAACAGCCCCATACCGGCCAGCTGCCATTCGAATGGTGCTCCCAGAAAGGCCAGCAAGGCGGTCAGCGCGGCCGCAATGCCCAGGGCCAGAAGTAACAGGACACCAGAGGCCAGTTCAGCCAGGCCCAGCACCAGCGCCAGGATCAGCCAGAAATGCGTAAGACTCCATTCCATACAGAAAATCCACAGGTTCGGGGAGGTAGAGCGCCGGTGTCGCACACCGGCCAACGGCAAGGAATTGTACCGGAAACCGGGTGCCGCGTCAGAGGGTGGCCGGAATGCCATGTGGCCTGGTTCACTAAAGCCATATCCCGCCAGCAGGCAATTGTTAGAGTATCTGCTTTAATTGATGTGCCTACAATTAAGAGGTCTGTGACCATGAAAAATCTGAAGAACAAAGTTGCCGTTGTTACCGGTGCCGGTTCGGGTATCGGCCGCGCGCTCGCCAAATCGCTGGCGGACCGGGGCTGCCGGCTGGCGCTGTCTGACGTCAATGAGGCAGGCCTTGCGGAAACCGCGGAAGCGCTTGAAGGCGCCGATGTAAAGACCTACCGGCTGGATGTGTCTGATCGTGATGCGATCTTTGCCCATGCGGAGGAGGTTGTGAAAGATTTCGGTCAGGTCAATCTGGTCATCAACAACGCGGGCGTTGCCCTGTCTGCCACGGTGCGTGAGATGACCGACGAAGACTTCAAATGGGTCATGGACATTGATTTCTGGGGCGTTGCCCACGGCACACGGGCGTTCCTGCCCCATCTGATTGCCTCGGGCGATGGCCATGTGGTGAACGTGTCCAGTGTGTTTGGCCTGATCGGAGTGCCCAAGCAGAGCGCCTACAACGCCGCCAAGTTTGCGGTGCGCGGATTCACCGAAGCCCTGCGCCAGGAAATGAAGCTGGAGAACCAGCCGGTGGCAGTAAGCTGCGTGCACCCTGGCGGCATCCGCACCAACATTGCCAATGCGGCGCGCATGGGCAAGTCCGAGAACGCCGTCGCCCAGCGTAAAGGTTTCGATAAACTCGCCATGACCACGCCCGAGAAAGCCGCAGAAACCATTGTAAAAGGCATCCTCAAGAATGAATCCCGCATATTGGTGGGCCCGGACGCCTGGGGTATTGACGCGATCAACCGCCTGCTGGGTTCTGCTTACCAGCCGCTGGTGGAGCGTTTCTCCCGCAAGAACCTCTATATCTGAAGACTCGATGCGTGCGGCGGGCCTGAAGCTTGGGCTCGTTGTACGTTTTACAAACAGTTTTTCGGGGCTATACTCTGAAGCTGATCCAAGGAAGAGTCAGCATGAATACGCCTCACCATTCTGACCTGGGGGCCACTCTGGAACAGAGCCGCTCGGGTCTGCGCGACAGCCATCGCCGCTCACTGATGCGGCTGCTTTTTCTGATCACCGGCTCGGCTCTGGTGATTTTTGCATGCCTGCAGTTTCTCAATGGCTACCCCTGGGTGGCGGTTGCTGAGCTGTTTGCCAGCACTTTGCTTTTTTTCGGCGTCTGGCGCCTGAAATCCACTCCTCATCTGCAGCAGTGGGTCTATGCCTATCTGGTGCCTTTGTTCGCGTTCTTCCTGGTGATCATGCTGTTACCGGAAGCCTCGGTGTCCGCTTTCGTCTGGGTGCTGATGATGCCGGTTCTCGCCTACCTGTTGCTTGGCAAGAAAGAAGGCATGATTCTCAGCGCACCCTTTATGCTCGTCGGGGGCGTTATCTATTACATTCACCTTGGCCAGGTCGGCAGCCCCCACGCGATGATCGATCTGCTCAACATGGTGTTGTGCGGTGCACTGATGCTGGCCTTCATTCACCTGTATGAGGTGCGCCGCGAAGAGTCCGAGCAGCGCCTGGTGGACATGGCCCAGACTGACGCACTGACCGGCCTCGCCAATCGCAGTAACTTCCAGGGAACGTTGAATCGCACCATTGCCGAGTGCGATCGCAGTGGGGCCACTTTTGCGCTGGTGGTGATGGATATTGACCACTTCAAGGTCGTTAACGACACCCTGGGCCATGAGGCCGGAGACTTTGTTCTGAAGAACATCAGCCGCTGCCTGACCGAACGGCTGAGGAGCACCGATTTTGTCGGCCGCCTGGGTGGCGAGGAGTTCGGCCTGATCCTGAGAGATGTGAAGCCGGCGGATGCGTTTGTCCTGATGGACGAGCTGCGTCAGCGGATCTCTGACCGCGAACTGCCCTTCGGCGAAGCCCGCATCCGGGTGACCGCTTCCTTCGGGATAGCCCAGTGGCCAGACCATGGTCGCGAGGCCGAAAGCCTGTTCCGGGTTGCCGATCGATGGCTTTACAGTGGCAAGCGAGCGGGGCGGAATCGGGTTGTCGGGGCTGGCCATAATCCCCGTCAGCTTGAGATTCTGACTGTCGAAGCCGGCTGATTCCGGTATTCTTGAGACAATCATTCTCCTGCAAGATTGAAGTAACCCATGTGTGAACTGCTGGCCATGAGCGCCAACACCCCCACTGACCTGTGTTTCAGCTTTACCGGCCTGACCCGTCGGGGTGGACAGACCGGCCCGCACAAGGACGGCTGGGGC
>Ga0181371_1000355_pt1 | contig 10606 bp, 9 predicted proteins | sample LowvirmetaG_6_FD_130087 | JGI IMG/M metagenome (GOLD analysis project Ga0181371, IMG submission 130087) | Marine viral communities from the Subarctic Pacific Ocean - Lowphox_07 viral metaG | ecosystem: Environmental > Aquatic > Marine > Oceanic | place: Subarctic Pacific Ocean | collected 2015-12-04
CGAGGGTTACCAGCCCGCCACGTGCCTGTTCCAGTTTGTGGTTGAGTACATTGAAATGGCACCACGCCTTATCGAGTGCGTCGAAGCCTGTGCCCGTGAGGCGGGCAAAGCCGATCTCTTTGAGCCATTCGTGAATGCCGCCATCCGCTATTTCACCCAGCCGTCGGCACTTCTGGTGCGCTATGACGGTCTCGATGGCCTGCTGATTCGTGCCTATCTCTGCCATCGGCTGATGGAAGAGATGTATGAAAATAACCGGTGTACCAGAGCCAGCGAAATCGTGGATATAGAAGCAACTCGTGCTAACCTGCTCGCCCACCAGTTGATTGGCGAGCCCTTTGCCAACGAGCTGGATGATTCCATCACCGTGACCGTGTTGCAGATAGCAGGCACGCCGGACTATTACGAGCTGAACCTCGACCCCTTTGTCGAGCAGGTGAACAATGCCGCCTGGGACTGGATGCGGCACTACTGGGAAAATCTGTTGGTAAGGAACCACATTCGATTTTCCCTCGGTTCCGGTCTGGCCTGACAGGTTCAGAGGATTAATGAGAGTATCAGCGATTGCAGTACTGGCGGGCCTGTTGATGTCTGCCATGGCAGTGACAGCTAACGCGTACGAGCTGTCTGTAACCGTTACCCTGGATGGCAGCAACGAGCCCGTGGCCAATGCCGTGGTTTCCGTGGACAGCGCCCGTCCCGGTACCCCGGTTTCTGCCGAAATCTATCAGAAGGATCGTGCCTTCCATCCACATGTGCTGGTGGTTCCCGTTGGCTCGAGCGTGGATTTCCCGAACCGCGACAATACCCAGCACCACGTGTACTCCTTCTCGCCGGCAAAAACCTTCAACATTGAACTGTACGCTGACCGCCCGGCTGCTCCGATTGTGTTCGACAAACCAGGTATCGTTGAGCTGGGCTGCAACATACACGATCACATGCAGGGTTTTGTGGTGGTCACCGATACCGCCTCAGTTGGCCAGACAGATGCCTCTGGACGGGTCACTTTGTCTATCGCACCTCAGGGTACCGAAAGCAGCCAGGACAAGGTGACAATTGAGATCTGGCACCCACGACTGCCAGACAACACACGCCCGGTCACCCGTGAAATCGAACGCGGCAGTGAGCCGGCAATCGTAGCCCTCAATCTTGAGCCCGAGCCTTCCGCAGAAGGCTCGCTGGACCGACTCCAGCAACGCTTTCGGGAGCTTTGATGGGTTTAGCGTCTCGTCTCGGATTCCGTGGCCGACTCATTGCCGCCATGATCTCGCTGGTGGCCCTGGTCAGTCTGGTGATCGTCGCCCTGTTGATGGTTTACCTGTTCGAGGATGAAAAAAGCCGGGCACTTGAACAGCTGGCCATCGGGGAGCGGTTGACCAACGAGGTCATTGACCGCCGCACCGATCTGGAGCTGTCCCGGCTCAGCGTCGTGGTGCAGGATTTCGGCTTCCGCTCGGCCATTGCCAGCCGCGACCCGGCAACCATCGACAGCGCCCTGGAAAACCACAGCGGCAGGGTTGGTGCCGACTTTGCGCTCTTGCTGGACAGCCAGGGGGAGCCCCTGGCGTCCACCCTGCAACGCTCCTTTCCTGCCATCACCCAGGAACAGCTAACACGCTCTCGCCGCAACGGATTTACCCGGTCGCTTCGAGCCATAGACGGCAGTGGCTACGAGATTCTCATCATCCCGATAGAGGCGCCCGGGCTGCGGGCCTGGTTGGTTACCGGTTTTGCCATGGACCAGTCCCTGGCGGAGGTCATCGCCCGACTCAGTGGCACCTCGGTGATCTTCCGGGCGCGATCGGGCCAAAGCGATAGCCTGAGCAGTTTTGCCGCCACCACCAGCATCGACGACAAGCTGGAACAGGAGCTTGCAGGCGCATCCGACAACGCCAAGTTCATCGAAAGTGCCGGTTATTTCACCCGGATAATCAACCTGGGCGAATCAGACCCCGCCGCCGTCCAGGCCGTGCTGCTGATCAGCCGTGATGCCACACTCCAGAACTATTACCGAAGGGCCGTCGAAATCGCCCTGCTGGTAACCGCCATCCTGATTTTCGCCATTCTGCTGGCGCTGGTCATTGCCCGCAACCTCGGGCGCCCGGTGTTGCAGTTGGCCAGCTATGCACGCGCCATCGGCGAGGGCAATACCCCCGAGGCACCCTCGGTCCGGGCCGGCGGGGAACTGACCCAGCTGCGGAACGCTCTGCGGGACATGCTGTCGGGCCTGCGGGAACGGGAAGCCCAGATCCGCTATGCAGCGACCCACGATGACGTCACCGGTTTGAAAAACCGGAACGCTCTGATGCAGGAGGCCGCCGAGCTGTTTGATAACCGAGGCCGGGCCACACTGGTAGGGATCCGACTGAACGACCTCTCCGACATCAACGATACTCTGGGTCTGGAATTCGGCGACAAGGTCCTGATTGGCATTGCCAAGCGGCTGCAGCAGGAACTGCAGGATGCCCGAATCCTTGCCCGCACCGGCGGAGGGGAGTTCCTGGCCCTGATTCCTTCATTGCCGCCAGAAACCGGCGACCAGAGGGTCCGGGCACTGCACGAGGTCATCGAATCCCCGTTGCAGGTGGACCAGACCCCCTTCTCCCTGCGAGTCACCATCGTCACCATGGAGCTGCCAGAGGACGCCGCCGATACCGATGCCCTGCGTCGCAGGCTCAATCTCACCTTCGAGCAGGCGGAGGCCCACCCCGAAGCCTTCACCCGCTACAAGCCCGGACAGGATGAAAGCCATCTAAGGGAACTGAAGCTGGTTACCGATCTGCACGCCGCAATCCTGCATAACGGGTTGCACATGAACTACCAGCCGAAACTTGACAGTCAGACCGGCGAACTGGTGCAGGTAGAGGCCCTGGTGCGATGGATTCACCCGGAGTTGGGTTTCATATCCCCGGAAGAGTTTATCTTTCTCGCCGAACAGTCAGGGCAGATCCACGATCTGACAGCCCATATCCTGCAACGGGTGGCCAGCGACGCCCGAGGCTGGCATGAACAGGGTGTTGACGCGGGCGTGGCCATCAATCTGTCCGCCATGGACCTCACCTGGCCCGCCCTGACCCGGCACATCGCGGAGACCTTTCACGGCTGGCACCACGGCCTGGAGCGGGTCACACTGGAAGTCACCGAAAGTGCCCTGATGGAGGACCCGGAAGAGGCCATGGCCACCCTGAACCAACTTCGGGAGCTAGGCGTGACGCTATCGGTGGATGACTTTGGCACCGGCTACTCCTCGTTGTCCCAGCTGCGCAAGCTTCCGGTACAGGAGCTGAAAATCGACAAGTCTTTCGTGCTGAAGCTGGATTCCGAGCCCCAGGACCAGCTGATTGTGCGGTCCACCATTGATATGGCCCACGGCCTCGGGCTGAAGGTGGTGGCAGAAGGCATAGAAAACCTGGAAGCCTGGCAGCTGCTGCAACACTGGGGCTGCAACCTGGGCCAGGGTTTTTATCTGAGCCGCCCGGTTGCCCCCGAGGATCTGCCGGAGACTGCCCGGTCCCTGGCTACCCGCAAAGGGGAATTGACCCAACCCAATCCGGAGTATTCAGAATGACAGCAAGACGTCTGGTCACACTCACCATGGCGCTATTGGTAGCACCGGCCACCATGGCCGACATCGGGAGCCGGATCTGGGCGACCGGAGGCGTCACTACGATTGAGGGCAGTGCCGGCGGCGGCCTGGTACCCTGGGCGCTGCTGGGCAGTTACGCCAGCGACGAGGAGTGGGGCGGCACCGTGGCACTGGGCCGGGCTGAAGTGGACGATTACTCTCTCTCGGTGACCGGCGCCGGGCTGAACTGGAATAACCGCCTGGAGATCACCGTGGCCCGGCAGACCCTGGATCTGGACAGCCTGGTGTTTACCCTCAAAGACGGCTTCGGCCTTGAACAGGACGAGCTGAACCAGGATATTTTCGGCGCCAAGATCCGGCTCGTTGGCGATGTGCTTTACAGTCCCTGGGGCCAGTGGTCCGCCGGCGTGCAGTACAAGCGGCAGCGGGATTTCACCGTACCCTCGTCGATCGGCGCCCGGGATGACAGTGGCACCGATGTCTATGTCAGCGGCAGCAAGCTGTTCTTCGCCGCCGTGATGGAACGAAACCTACTGGTAAACCTGACAGCGCGGGCAACCCGGGCCAACCAGGGCGGGCTACTTGGTTTTGGCGGTGACCGTAACAACAGCCACGAACTGATGATGGAGGGCAGCGTCGGGCTTTTCCTCAACCGCCAGTGGCTGGTGGGCGCGGAATATCGGCAAAAACCGGACAACCTGGGGTTTGCCACCGAAGATGACTGGTGGGACCTGTTCGTGGCCTGGGTGCCGGACCGTCGTCTGGCGGTCACGGGCGCCCTGGTCAACCTGGGCGACGTTGCCACCCTGGAAGACCAGCAAGGTCTGTATCTGTCGCTGCAGGGGAGTTTCTGAACATGGGCCTTACCAATCGCTACGCCACACTTTCCGCCCTGTTGATGATGCTGACACTGCTGCTCGGTGGCTGCCAGAGTTTGAACGACAAACCCGATGATTCCCTGTATCAGCAACTCGGTGAACGTGAGGGCATCGCCAACGTCGTGGAGGAGCTGCTCTACCTGATTGTGGACGACGACCGCATCAACCAGCAGTTCAAAGGCATGGATGTCGCCCAGTTCCACCGCAACCTCACGGATCAGCTGTGCGAGCTCAGTGGCGGGCCGTGCGCCTACAGCGGACGCGAGATGCGCGAACTTCATGCCGATATGGCGATTACCGACACGCAGTTCAACGCCCTGGCCGAGAACCTGATCCTGGCCATGGAACAGAACGACATCCCAACCGGCGCCCAGAACCGGCTGATCAAACAGCTGCTGCCGCTGTACCCTGACATTCGCAATCTGTAAAACGGAGACCTGTACCTTGCTCGAAAACGCTGATCTGGGAAAACTGATTATTCGCCTGACCCTGGGCGGCCTGATGCTGTTCCACGGCATTGCCAAACTGCTCAACGGCGTCGGCTTCATTGAAGGCGAACTGGCCAGCCACGGCCTACCAACCATCCTCGCCTACGGAGTGTACGTGGGTGAGATCATCGCGCCTTTGATGGTCATCCTTGGCTATCAGACCCGGATCGGTGCGCTACTGATTATTTTCAACATGCTGTTTGCCATTATTCTGGTTCACGGCAACGAGCTGCTAAGCCTTGGACGCAGCGGCGGCTGGGCACTGGAACTGCAGGGCTTCTTCCTGTTCACGGCAGTGGCGTTGATTTTCCTCGGACCGGGGCGGTACAAACTGAAGAACTGAGGCGCCTCAGGCGCCGGGCACGCTTGCCGCCCTGAAATCACGGGCCACCATGACCCGATTACGGCCAGACTCCTTGGCCGCATACAGTGCCTCATCGGCCTGACGGATCAGCTCCTGGGGCTCCATTTCTGACCCGGGCACGAGGCAAGCAACACCAACACTGATGGTAAGGCTGACCGGAGCCACCCGTTCGCCGGAATGCACCGGGGAACGGGCCACCGCCTGACGCACCCTCTCGGCAACCCGAACCGCTCCCTCTTCCGGGGTCGCCGGTAGCAGGATGCTGAATTCCTCGCCGCCGTAGCGGGCCAACAGATCCCCGGAACGTTGGACTTCTGCGGAGCACAGGGCGGCCACCTCGGTCAGGCAATCGTCGCCAACCAGGTGGCCCAGCTCATCATTTACCCGCTTGAAGTGATCAATATCCAGCAGTAGCAGGCTCAACGGGTGACCGTGTCGCTGGGCCCGTCTCCACTCATCCTGGAGTTTTTCATCAAAACGTCGCCGGTTGGCCACATGAGTCAGCCCGTCAGTGAGGCTGATCGCCTTGAGCCGCTCATTGGCCCGTTCGAGCTCATCGGTACGCTCCTGAACCCGCATTTCAAGCGTCAGGTTGGCCTGCTGCTGGATTTCCAGTGCCTGTTCCTGGGCTTTATGGCGTTTGTATCGTTCCAGGTTGATTCGGTAGGCGAGGGCAAAGGACAGCAGGACCACCTCCAGAGCAACGCCGATTTGGGGCATGAACTCAGTGAGGAAACTGCGCGGCATCATACCGAGCTTGCTGACGGCAAGAATCAGGTGACCGATCAGCAATGGCGTCCAGGCCAGTACATAGAAGCCGCCAAGGACCTGGCCCTTGCGCCAGACCAGAAAACCGATGAGCCAGGCCGCTGGTGTGACCACGGCCGCAATACCGCTAACCAATACGATGCCCGTCTGGTACCTGCCGAAGAGAGTGAAGACGAAGCAGGCAAAAATAGCGGTCAGAATCCACTGCAGAAACCGGTAGCTTCTGAGGCTGTATGACCGGACATTGAGGAACCGGATTGTAAAAATTATGGCGGAGAACAAGGCGACACAGATAACCGGAATGGTGAAATACCGGTTGATACCGGGGGCGTTCGGCCACAGCCACTGAAACAGCAGGCCATTGAAATTGAGCTGAACCAGCCCGGTAAATACAACGGTCAGCACGTACCAGAGGTAGGTGGAATGGCGCACGATCACGTACAGAAAGAGATTGTAGAGCGCCATCGCAATAATGATGCCCAGAAACATCGTCTGCCAACCGTAAGAAAACTGCTCATTGGCGAGAAATTCCGCCGAGGGAGTAACCTCGACTGGAATCTGGACAGATCCGAGCGTTTTTACCCGAACGAACGCCGTGACCGGCTCGGTGTTCGACGGCACCAGGAATACAAAATTACGATGGTGGATCGGGCGACTGCTGAATGGCAGAGTATCGCCCGTGTGATGGGTCTGGATCAGCTCACCGTTGAGCACCCAGTGCACAGAGACCTCATCCAGCAACGGATAGCCGATTTCCAGAACCCGATTCGCAGGCTCCGGCGGAATCCCGATCTTCAACCAGAAACTGCCGTCACTGAATCCCCGGTTAAACACCTCGCTGGCGCCGAATGCCTGCCAGGCACCCGGGGACAGGCCGCGCACGTCGTCCAATGCCAGCTCATCCGCGGGCGCCTCCAGCCATTCGAAGGCCACTGGAGCGGCCTGAACAGGTGCACCGGCCAGACAGGCCAGCGACAATAAAAGCAGGAGGATGCAGGGAACCTGCCGCATCATAGCTGTTTCCGGTTTTCGGGCCCGTCCTGGTGTTCTACACTTTCAGGCCCTGACTGAGTCGTACGCATCCTTGCAATTGTTTCCAGTTTAGACGGTTGCGCGTGCTACGTCCTCCGTACCGACAGGGCCAGCATAGCCCGAATCCATTGAGGCCAATAATGACCGAGCGCAAGAACGAGATACGTCCGGGTAAATACCGACACTACAAGGGCAAGGATTATGAAGTCATCGGCGTTGCCCGGCACAGTGAAACCGAAGAGCAGATGGTGGTCTACCGCTGCCTCTACGGCGACTACAGCCTCTGGGTGCGCCCGCTGACCATGTTCCGGGAAACCGTTGAGGTCGCTGGAGAGCAGGTGCCTCGCTTTGCCCGCCTCGACGAAGCCTGACCGTTACACAACCGCTTTGACTACCGCGATCATTTCCTGCACATTACCGCGCTTTTCATGATGCCGGCCCCCACAAGGGGCCGGAGAAACCATTAATTCCTACCCGGAGTTTTGCCATGAATGCCGTCGTTGCCGCGGTCGCGATTATGCTCGTGCTGAGTTTGTGCCGCATCCACGTTGTTGTTGCCCTCATCATCGGTGCCGTATCCGGCGGCCTGATTGCAGGAATGTCCCTGGAAGCCACCATCGAAGCCTTCAATAGTGGCCTGGGCGGCGGTGCCACCGTGGCACTGTCCTATGCCACCCTCGGCGCCTTCGCCGTTGCCATCGGCAAGTCCGGCCTGGCCCACGCGCTTGCCGACAAAGCCCTGGCCCTGGTCGGTCGTCAGGAGGAAGGCGCCGCCGTGAATGGCATCCGTTTCCTGATCATCGGCCTGCTGCTCGCCATTGCCATCTCGTCCCAGAACATCCTGCCGATCCACATCGCCTTCATCCCCCTGGTAGTACCGCCGCTGTTGTACGTGATGGCAAAACTGAACATGGACCGCCGCCTGGTTGCCTGTGTGCTGACTTTCGGCCTGATCACGCCCTACATGTTCCTGCCCGTCGGCTTTGGCGGCATCTACCTGAACGAGATCCTGATCGCCAAGATCAACGCCAACGGCGTCGATGCCTCCGGCCTGAGCGTCATGAAAGCCATGGCCCTGCCGGCATTGGGCATGCTGTGCGGCTTGCTGATCGCGGTCTTTTTCAGCTACCGCAATGGTCGCACCTATAACCTGGAAACCATCACCAAAGCCGAACGCGTAGACACCAGCTACAGCCCGCGCACCCTGGTGATGGCCCTGGTCGCCATCGTCACCGCCTTCGTGGTGCAACTCTGGCTGGGCTCCATGATCCTCGGCGCACTGGCCGGTTTCGTGCTCTTCAATCTGTCCGGTGTAGTGCGCTGGAAGGAGGCCGATGACCTGTTCACCGAAGGCATGAAGATGCTTGCCATGATCGGCTTCATCATGATCGCCGCGTCAGGTTTTGCCGAAGTGATGCGGGAAACCGGTGAAATTGCCGCCCTGGTGGACAGCTCCGTGGCGACCATCGGCGAGAACAAGGCCATGGCGGCGCTGCTGATGCTGGTGGTGGGTCTGCTGATCACCATGGGTATCGGTTCTTCCTTCTCCACCATCCCCATCATCGCGGCCTTATACGTGCCCCTGGCCCTGCAACTCGGCTTCAGCCCGTTGGCCATCGTGGCTTTGGTTGGCACCGCCGGCGCCCTGGGCGATGCCGGCTCACCGGCCTCTGATTCCACCCTCGGCCCCACCGCCGGCCTGAACGCCGACGGCCAGCACAACCACATCTGGGATACCGTGGTGCCGACGTTCCTGCACTACAATCTGCCGTTGCTTGGCTTTGGGTGGTTGGCGGCTATGGTTCTTTGAGTTCGGAGGTAATCTTGTAGCCTTTTTGTTGAGGGGAGTTGCGAGGGGGCCGGGAAATTTTGCCCTTGGAAATGGCAACTCGCTGCGCTCAGACATCAATTTCCGGCGGGAAAAATTTCCCGGCCCCCTCACATACAGAAAATAAGAGATATCGCCAAAGAATCTTTGCGCTCAAGAAATATCATTTGAGTCAGATCGAGAGGGTGTGGGTGTGCTTTTCTGCCGGGAAAAAGATGTCTGAGCGAAGCGAGTTGTTTTTCCCAGAAGAAAAGCATTCCCATGGCCTCTCAGCCCGCAAACCTGCAGGCTAGGAAGGGCGGCTTACTCGTCGTCAGCGGCAGACTTGAAGAACACGACCTGCTTGACCGTGTGATCGTCCTCGTTCTTGCGCTTGTTCACCCGGGTCTCGAGCTCGGGGTTGGACGGCTGTTCGGCGTCAGACACCGCGTCGGTGAAGCCACAGGCCACGCACTCGCGCACCTGGTCATCGTCGTCAGTGGTGAACATCATGATTTTGTCCATCTCCGCGCAGCGGGGACAGACGGCGCCGGCGATAAAACGTTTTGGACTCGCCATATTAGAACTCCCGTAAATTTGGGCAGTGGTTGTCGGGTTACGGCCGTTGGTCTAACCCGACCTACGTACTCCCGCCATGCCTGGCTCGAAGCATCAAGTAGGTCGGATTAGCAAAGCGTAATCCGACATCAGCCGGATCCGCTCCAAAGGCTGCCAAACAACCCTCGCTATCGTCAGGCAGCTTCGTCAGCGATGCCGGTTTGTTTCAGTAGCGCATCCACCTGCGGTTCGCGACCCCGGAAGGCCTTGAACAGTTCCATCGGCTCCTGTGAGCCGCCTTTCTCCAGGATATTGTGGAGGAAGGCCTTCCCGGTTTCCGGGTCGAAGATGCCTTTCTCCTCGAACAGGGAGAAGGCATCGGCCGCCAGCACTTCCGCCCACTTGTAGCTGTAGTAACCTGCGGCATAGCCACCGGCAAAGATGTGCGAGAAGGAGTTGGGGAAGCGGTTGAATTCCGGGGCTTCCACCACGGCAATCTCGCTGCGCACCTTGCGATGCATATCCAGCGGGTTGGTGGGCGCTTCGTCGGTGAATTCCGCGTGCAGGCGGAAGTCGAACAGTGAGAATTCGAGCTGGCGCACCATGCCCATGCCGGACTGGAAGTTCTTGGCCGCCAGCAGTTTCTGCAGCAGGTCTTCCGGCAGCGGTTCACCGGTTTCGTGGTGCGAAGCGATCAGGCCCAGGGATTCCGGATTCCAGCACCAGTTTTCCAGGAACTGGCTGGGCAGCTCGACGGCGTCCCAGGCGACACCGTTGATGCCGGACACATCCAGCACGTCCACCTGAGTCAGCATGTGATGCAGGCCATGGCCAAATTCGTGGAACAGGGTGGTGACCTCATCGTGGGTCAGCAGTGACGGCTTGCCGTTGACCGGCGGGGTGAAATTGCAGGTCAGGAAGGCTACCGGCAACTGGAGCTGGCCACGCAGGTTGCGCCAGCGCACGCGGCAATCGGCCATCCAGGCCCCGCCACGCTTGCCCTGACGGGCATAGAGGTCAAGATAGAACCAGGCCAGGGGCTCGCCATTGCGGCTGATGCAGTAGGCGGTGGCATCCTCGTGCCAGGTTTCGACTTCCGGCTTCGCTTCGATCTGCACGTCGAAC
>Ga0181371_1000361_pt1 | contig 10535 bp, 8 predicted proteins | sample LowvirmetaG_6_FD_130087 | JGI IMG/M metagenome (GOLD analysis project Ga0181371, IMG submission 130087) | Marine viral communities from the Subarctic Pacific Ocean - Lowphox_07 viral metaG | ecosystem: Environmental > Aquatic > Marine > Oceanic | place: Subarctic Pacific Ocean | collected 2015-12-04
AGAAGCCCTGAACACGAAAAACCGCCGTGCCTTTCGGCAGGGCGGTTTTTTTCATCCATCAGCGGTTATTCGCCAAATGGATGACGAAGCGTGATGGTTTCAATACGATCCGGACCGGTTGAGATCACGTCGATTGGCGCCTCGATCTGCTCTTCTAGGAAACGGATGTAGGCCTTGGCATTCTCCGGCAGCTGATCAACGCTGGTCAGCCCAACGGTGCTCTCACTCCAACCCGGCAGCTCCTCGTAGACTGGCTCGATGTCCTTGTAACTGTCGCAGCCAATGGGCGGCCGGAAAATCTCGCCATTCGGGGTCTTGTAACCGACACACACCTTTACGGTCTCAAGTCCGTCCAACACGTCGAGCTTCGTCAGACAGATGCCGGACACGCTGTTGATCTGGATAGCGTGGCGAAGAGCCACGGCATCGAACCAGCCACAACGACGGGCGCGCCCGGTTGTGGTTCCCACTTCGTTGCCCTTGACGGCCAGATGCTGGCCCATATCGTCAAACAGTTCGGTGGGGAACGGACCGGAACCAACACGGGTGGTGTAGGCCTTGGTGATACCCAGCACGTAATCCAAAAACAGCGGGCCGAAACCGGAGCCAGTGGCGGTGCCGCCGGCGGTGGTGTTGGAAGAAGTCACATACGGGTAGGTACCCAGGTCGATATCCAGCAGTGAGCCCTGGGCACCCTCGAACAGGATGTTCTCCCCACGCTTGCGGAAATCGTGCAGCATATCAGTGACATCCGCCGCCATGGGCAGAATTTCCTCACCCATCTGTTTCAGCTCATCCAGGGCTGCATCAATGTCTTCCGCTTCTTCTTTGAAGTACTCGGTCAGGATGAAGTTGTGGTAAGACATGATCTCCCGCAGCTTCATTTCGAAGTCAGCAGGATTGCAAAGGTCACCCAGGCGCAGACCGCGGCGGGATACCTTGTCTTCATAGGCGGGACCGATTCCGCGACCGGTCGTACCGATCTTGTCGACACCGCGCGCTCGTTCACGGGCCTGATCAATGCGGACATGGGTACGCAGAATGATCGGGCAGGCCAGGCTGATGCGCAGGCGATCGCGCACTGCCACGTCATTGGCTTCCAGCTCCCGTACTTCTTTCAAAAGGGCCTCGGGTGACAGGACGACACCGTTACCGATCAGGCAATAGACGTGCTGCCGCAGGATACCGGAAGGAATCAGGTGAAGCGCTGTTTTCTTGCCGTCAATTACCAGTGTATGGCCGGCATTGTGCCCGCCCTGGAAGCGAACAACCGCAGCGACCTTGTCAGTCAGCAGGTCAACAATCTTACCCTTGCCTTCATCACCCCATTGGGTGCCCAGCACAACAACGTTTTTACCCATGATTCTCTCTCAATGCGGCTGCCCCGCAGGACAGGCGTTTCGCAAGTTTACCTGTAAATGAATTCACCGAGGCCCGGGGGCATCAGCCCAGCTTCTGCACGACCCATTGGCCGTTCTGTTTAACCAGCTCCCGGTCACAGCCTCTGACGGCCGGATTAACACCCTCGTCTTCGGGCAGGGCCCGGACAACGGTTTCTGTCATTCTCAGACCGGAGATCACGCCCTCAAGGGCGGGATCGTCATCCGCCGGTGCCCAGACAGCACCCGCTTTGCGTGCCACCCGTTCTCCGAGCGAGACCAGTGACCGAATATCGAGACTGAACCCGGTTGCCGGGCGAGCCCGGCCAAAATCACTGCCAATGGCATCATATCGACCACCCTTGGCCACGGAATCACCATGGCCGGGCACATAGGCCGCAAAGACCAGCCCAGTATGGTAGTTGTAACCACGGAGCTCACAGAAATCGAATCCGAAACTGATGTCCGGGTAATCGCGTCCCAGCATGTCAGATACACGCCCCAGCTGATCGAGTGCGGCATCAAGACTGTCGGACGCCCCCTGCAGGATCCTGCGTGCTTCGCTCAAGGCTTCCGGGCCACCGCTGACACGGGCAAGCTCTCGCAGGCGAGCGCCAGCAGAGCCAGACGCACACTGACCCAGCAGTTCGTCAAGCTCGGGAACCGATTTGCGGGCCATGGCATCGAAAATGGCGCTCTCAGTGTCCCTGTCAAAATCCGCCTCGCCGATCAGGCTCTCGTAGATGGCCACATGGGCCAGATCCAGATGGATACGCGGCAAACCGGCCACCCGGAGTGTTTCCAGCATCAGGCTGATCACTTCCATGTCCGCCGCTTCCGAGCCACTGCCAAACAGTTCGCAGCCGGCCTGGATGGGGGTGCGGCCTGTCAGCATATGCCTTGGACGGGTATGGAGTACGTGCCCGGCATAGCACAGGCGAGTGATCCCTTCCTGACCCAGTGTATGGGCATCAATGCGGGCGGCCTGAGGCGTCATATCGGCGCGCACACCCATCATGCGACCCGTCAGTTGATCGGTCAGCTTGAAGGTCTGTAGCTCCAGATCATGCCCGGTTCCGGTAAACAGGGATTCGAGATATTCGATGAGCGGTGGGATTACCAGCTGATAACCCCAGCGCTGGCAGGTATCCATTACATCCCGACGCAGGGATTCGATCCGTCCGGCCAGTGGCGGCAGAATATCCTCTACCCCATCTGGCAGTAACCAGCGATCAGATACTGTCATGAGATTCCGTTGTCCGTTATATCCGCTCCGGCGCAGTCGGCGGGGGGATCACACAGGATTTAAGGCGGCACTCGTTAAAAAGCCCGACACAAAACCGCCAGAATTTTACACGGTTGGCGGGCACAAAAAAACCGGAATACCGAGGTATTCCGGTTTTTGCTGTCGGGCTCCGATTTACTGGGCGCCCTGGGGATCGTTCAGGAACTTCATGAACGCGCTGTTGGAATCGATCACCATGATGTCATCCTTGCTCATGAAGGTATTGCGGTAAGCCTGCAGACTGCGGTAGAAGCTGTAGAATTCCGCGTTGGAGCCATACGCATCGGCGTAGATTCTGGCAGCCTCACCGTCACCTTCACCCCGGGTTTCTTCTGACTGGGCGAAAGCCTCCGCAAGAATTACGGTTCTCTGGCGATCTGCGTCAGCCCGGATACCTTCGGCCAACTCACGACCACGGGAACGGAATTCCTGGGCCAGTTTCTCACGCTCGGTCGCCATCCGGCGGTAAACGTTTTCACTGACCTGCCCGGGGAACTCGATGGCCTTGACCCGGATATCCAGCACCTCGATACCAAATTCGCTCTGGGCTGTCTGGTTTACCCTGTCCCGGAGGGTATGCATCAGCTCATCCCGCTGGCCGGAAACCACTTCAACCATAGTCCGGATACCAAACTCGTCCCGCAGCCCGTTGTCGACACGGGAAGAGAGCAGAGACTGGGCACGGAACTCATCGCCACCGGTTGCCCGGTAGAATTGGTCCACGTCCCGGATCTTCCAGGCAATATAAGAATCCACATCCAGCGGCTTCTTCTCCACGGTCAGGTACTGCCGCGATGGCAGGTCCATGGTCAGAACCCGGATATCGAATTCACGTACCTGGTCGATGACCGGAACCTTGAAATGGATACCCGCCTGGATGTCGGTTTCTACCAGCTCACCAAACCGGAGCAGAACACCCCGATGGGTTTCCGGAATGATGTACACACTGGACAGCACCAGCAGGACAACGATAAGGGCGCCTGCAAGGCCCACTACACCTTTAGGTCCCATAATTATCTGCTCCTCCGAACGGTAGTATCCTGCCTGGTTCGCAGTTCCTGAAGAACCTGATCAGTCAGGGTCTGGATGTCCACGTTACCCTGGTTGCTGCCGGAAGAAGATCCACCGGTGCGCGGCAGGGAGCCCTGAGTCAGGCGATCAAGCGGCAGGTACATCATGTTGCCGCTGCTTTCCGTGTCCACCAGGATCTTGCTGCTGTTGGCCAGCACTGTCTCGAGGGTCTGCAGATACATCCGCTCGCGGGTGACGGTTGGAGACATCTGATACACCGCCAGCAACTCGTTGAAGCGCGCAGTTTCACCTCGCGCCCGCTCAATGACTTCTTCTTTGTAGGCGTTTGCTTCTTCAATCATGCGTTGCGCCTGACCACGAGCCTCCGGCACGACCTTGTTTCGGTAGGTTTCGGCTTCTTCCTTGACTCGCTGCTCATCCTCACGGGCACGCTGTACTTCACGGAAGGCATCCTGAACCGGCGCGGGAGGCTGCGTACTCTCCACGTTCACTCGCACGAGCTCAAGACCGGTACCATAGTCTTTCAGGAAGGTCTGGAGTCTTTGCTCAACACGGACAGCCAGTTCCGCACGACCTTCGGTCAAAACGTCATCGAGGGTTGAACTGCCAACCTCGTGACGGATAGCACTGTCGGTCGCGAACGCCAGCGCCTGGTTGGAGTCACGCACATTCAGCACGTAGGCTTCTGCGTCGCCAACGCGGTACTGCACCTGGAGGTCAACCGTTACCAGGTTTTCGTCCTGGGTCAGCATCTGGCCGCTCGACTCAGCAGTCCGAACGCTGGTTACCCGCACCTTGGTAACACTGTCGATCAATGGCACCTTGAATCTCAAACCAGGACTCGCGGTCTGGTGGTATTCACCGAATCGAAGCACAACCGCCCGTTCCTGTTCGTCCACGGTGTAAAACGACTGGAAGATGACATAGCCGACCACCAGGATGCCTGCCAATGCGAGGATGGCCCCGAAGCCGCCGGCGCTTCCGCCGCCACTGCCACCGCTGCCGCCGGATTTACCACCCTTGCCGCCGAGCATCTTGTTGAGCTTGTCGAGACCCTTTTTCAGTGCCTCATCGAGGTCTGGCGGCCCCTGATCATTGCCGCGTCGACCACCACCGGTACCCCAGGGGTCATTGTCGTTACGGTTTCCACCCGGTTCGTTCCAGGCCATAGTGCTCTCCGTTACTGACTTATAGATAGAATGGCTGCAAATACTAGGGATTTATCTCCGCCCCGGCAATAGCCGTGGTGGTTTCATGCGTGTCCAGCGTCCAGCCTGACTGAGTTTTCGTTCACTCCGGCCCGGCTCAGCAGTTGCTGCCAGTCCCGATTCTGCAATCGCACTTCGACAACCGTATCGCCGGAATCACGGTACTCCTCGCTCAGTACCGATCCTGCTTCATGCAGCAGAGCGCGCAACTTGCCATCCGCGGGGCCCAGCAGAACGAAATGGTGAACAACATCTTCTGCCACCCGTTCAACGATTGCATCGAATAGGCCGTCGAGACCTTCACCGGTTACCGCAGACACCCAGGCGCGCACCGGCATACCATCTTCATTGCGCTCAACTCGTGGCGTGAAGTTTTCCAGCAAATCAATCTTGTTGAACACCTGCAGCATTGGGATCTCATCTGCCCCGATCTCGGCCAGAACCTCTTCAACCTGCTCAATATTCTCGTCGCGGCGCGGGTCGTGGCTGTCGATGATATGCAGCAGCAGAGTTGCCTGCGTGGTTTCCTCCAGCGTGGCCCGGAACGCCTCAACCAGTTTGTGCGGAAGATGGCGGATGAACCCTACGGTGTCCGCCATTACGACCGGCCCGATATCCGGAAGTTCCAACCTCCGCAGAGTCGGATCCAGCGTGGCAAATAGCTGATCTGCAGCATATACGGACGAAGTGGTAATACGGTTGAATAATGTCGATTTACCGGAGTTGGTGTAACCAACCAGTGATACCGTGGGAATGTCGGCCCGCTGACGAGCTCTTCGACCCTGGTTTCGTTGGCGACGCACCTTCTCGAGGCGCTTGTGGATGGACTTGATCCGCTCCCGCAAGAGACGGCGGTCGGTTTCCAGCTGGGTTTCACCAGGCCCGCGAAGCCCGATACCGCCTTTCTGTCGCTCAAGGTGGGTCCAGCCCCTAACCAGGCGCGTGGACATGTGCTCAAGCTGCGCCAACTCCACCTGAAGCTTGCCTTCGTGAGTCCGTGCCCGCTGAGCGAAGATATCAAGAATCACGCCGGTGCGGTCCAGCACACGGCATTTGAGCTCATGCTCAATGTTTCTTTCCTGCCGCGGGCTCAGCGCATGGTTGAACAGCACAACGTCGGCGTCGTTCGCAGCCACCGCATCACGAATCTCTTCCAGCTTGCCCTCACCGACGAAAAATCTCGGGCTGGGCTGCTTGCGGGACCCGGTAACGGTGCAAACCGGCTCAACACCAGCAGATGTTACCAGTTCCCGGAATTCACCGGGGTCTTCGGTGCCATCGTGGGCAGTAAAATCGATGTGGACGAGTACCGCGCGCTCACCGACATCAGGACGTTCAAACAATTGGCATCAACTCCGGGGCAATCAGACTATGAGTGTCATAAAAACAAACACCCGCGGCCACAAGACCCCTTGACGGGATCTTCTGGAGCGCGGGTGGCAAGACCGGGAAGCGGATGAATCAGTCTTCAGACTCGCCCTCTCCTCCCGGCGCCTGCTGCGGAATGCGAACATTGCGGGCAGGCACCACAGTGGAAATAGCGTGCTTGTAGACCATCTGGCTGACAGTATTTTTCAGCAAAATCACGAACTGGTCGAAAGACTCGATCTGGCCCTGCAGTTTGATGCCGTTGACCAGAAAGATGGAAACCGGAATGCGTTCCTTGCGCAATGCATTAAGGTAAGGGTCTTGTAACGAATGCCCTTTTGACATGTGTTTTCTCCTGTTTTTAGTAAATGCAGATCGTCATTTGTCAAATTTAAATGTGGTGCGAAGTCGGATTTTTTTCAAGGCTGCCTCAGCGATAAGTTTGTCGTCGCTGTCCAGCCAGTCCACATCCGACCACTTGCGCAACCAGGTCAACTGCCGTTTGGCCAGCTGGCGTGTTGCTGCCACTCCCTTGCTGACAAATGTCTCGTAATCATCTTCCCCGGACAAATAACTCCAGGCCTGACGATATCCGACACAACGCATGGAAGGGAGATCAGCGTACAAGTCTTCCCTGAGCATCAGTGCCCGCACTTCGTCGAGAAAGCCTGCATCCAACATTTTCAGAAAACGCAGACGAATTCGCTCATGAAGCACTCGCCGCTCCGGCGGCATCATGGCAAGCTGAACCACAGTATACGGAAGCAAAGATGTTTCGTCTGCCTGCCAGCGAGTGAAATAGGTGTAATCCTCAATATCGCCGCCTTCCGCCGCTGCCGTGGGTTGTCCGCCCGAATCGGATTCGGCCTTCCAGAATTCGGAAATCGGCTTACCGGTGAGACGCAGGACTTCCAGGGCCCGCATCAGACGCTGCCGGTTATTGGGATGGATGCGCTCCGCTGCGACCGGATCACTGCCCCTTAGTTCCTCATGCAGGGCCTCCCAGCCCCGATCTTCGGCCTCTTTTTCCAGTGCCAGTCGCACGGCAGGACTTGCCGAAGGCAAACCGGACATACCATGGAGCAGCGCTTTGAAATACATCATGGTGCCGCCTACGAGCAGGGGAATTCGGCCAGCAGCCGTTACTTCCGCCATCTCTGCCAGGGCGTCCCGACGGAAATCCGCGGCGGAGTAAGTTTCCGCCGGATCGCAGATATCAATCAACCGATGGGGTGCGCGGGCCAGTTCGGCAGCGGTTGGTTTGGCCGTACCGATGTCCATACCACGATAGATCATGGCAGAGTCCACGCTGATAATTTCGCAAGGCAGGTGGTCACAGAGCGCCATGGCCAGGTCGGTTTTACCCGAGGCCGTGGGGCCCATCAGAAAGATGGCAGGGGGCAGCGACACCTCAACGCCCCCGTAGGAACAGCTTGTCCAGTTCAGACATGGTCACCAGGGTCCATGTCGGCCGGCCGTGATTGCACTGGCCGCTCCGCTCGGTCGCCTCCATATCCCTGAGCAGCGAGTTCATTTCAGGAATGGTCAGCTGCCGGTTGGCACGAACGGAACCATGGCACGCCATGGTTCCCAGCAATTCGTGGGTCACCGCTTCAACCCTGTCACTCTGACCATGCTCGATCAGATCCGCCAGCACATCACGCACCAACTGCTCGGTATCGGCGCCACGGAGAAGAGCAGGCACCTGCCTCACCGCCAGGGTTTCCGGGCCAATGCGCTCAATCTGCAAGCCGAGTTTTTGCAGTTCTTCACCATGACTCTCGGTGAGAGCTGCCTCTTTCTGGCTGACAGCCAGGGATAGCGGCACCAGCAACGGCTGGCTTTTCAGATCCTGCTCGACGAGCGCACGTTTCATCCGCTCGTAGGTAATGCGTTCATGGGCCGCGTGCATGTCCACCACGATCAGACCCGCGCGACCCTGGGCAAGAATGTAGATCCCATGCAGCTGGGCAATGGCATAACCCAGCGGCGGCTCCTGATCACTATCAACGGGCGGCGTGGGCATTGGTGTAGCGACGCCATCCCCGGAGGACATGGCCTGTTGCCCCTCGCTACCGCCGCCGGCGTTCAGGGATTGGTAGAACGCCATCTGATCACTGGCGCGCCATTCCTGTTGCGGCTGGGACTGACCACCAAAGCCGGCACCGGAGCCACCCGGATGGCCGTAATTTGGCATCGCTGGCTGGCCGTTCCAGGAAGCCTCCGCCGGAACGCCTGCTGCAGAAGCCGGTTCATGGGCCTGGGCCGACGCTTCGCGACCGAAGGACTGGGCCACTGCACCGCGAAAATGATCGTCCGGCCGAACATCGGCCAACGCCTTGTGCAGGGTTCTGAAAATGAAATCGTGGACCAGGCGACCATCACGGAATCGGACTTCATGCTTGGTCGGATGGACGTTCACGTCCACTGTGGCGGGATCCACTTCGAGATAGAGCACAAACGCCGGATGCCGGTTGTTATAGAGTACGTCCCGGTAGGCCTGGCGCACCGCGTGGGCCACCAGGCGGTCACGGATAACCCGTCCATTGACAAAGAAATACTGCAGGTCGGCCTGACTGCGGGAAAACGTAGGCAGGGCGACCCAGCCCCAGAGCCGCAACCCGGTGGCTTCAGCATCGATAACCACCGCGTTATCTATGAATTGCTGGCCACACAGGGCGCCAATGCGCCGCTCCCGGTCGAGAGGCGATTCGGCCGGCCTCAGACTCTGAACAACACGCTGATTGTGGCGCAGGGTAAAACCGGCATCAAACCGGCTCAGGGCCTGCCGGCGCACGCACTCTTCGACATGATTGAATTCGGTTTTTTCGGTGCGCAGGAATTTACGCCGGGCCGGAGTGTTAAAGAACAGATCCCGCACTTCCACGGTCGTTCCGACAGGATGAGCGGCAGGCGAAATCCGGGCGTCCATTTCACGGCCTTCGACTTCCACCCGGGAAGCCGCTTCCTGCGACTCGGTTCTTGAAGTCAGAGTGAGCCGGGAGACAGAGCTGATACTGGCCAGCGCTTCCCCCCGAAAACCGAGTGAGGCCACGGCCTCAAGGTCGTCAAGGCTGGCGATCTTGCTGGTGGCGTGACGACTCAGCGCCAGAGGCAGATCGTCTTCCTCAATACCACTGCCATCATCCCTGACGCGAATCAGCTTGACGCCGCCCTGCTCGACTTCAACATCGACCCGGTTGGCACCGGCATCCAGGGCGTTTTCAACCAGTTCTTTGACGACAGACGCGGGGCGCTCCACCACCTCACCCGCGGCAATCTGGTTCGCGAGCCGTGGTGACAGCAATCGAATGGGGGGCATGTTACGGGAAAACCTCTTGATCAGGACGCGGGAATACGAATGGTTTGCCCTACCATAACACGGTCGTCCCGAAGGTCGTTAAACTGCATCAGCTCACTGACGGTGGTCTGGTTCTTCCGGGCTACGCCGGAAAGCGTATCGCCGCGCTGTATGCGGTAGTGACTGATACTGTTCCCGCCCTGGCGATTCTGTTTCTGCCAGGCCAGAAGCGTCCCAGGAGGTGGAGTCTTCTGGAAGTAGTCATCAATGCCTTTCATGATGGCGCCGGCCAGCTTGTTGCGGTACCACTCGGTGGCCAGATTTTTCTCTTCCTGGGGATTCGAAATGAATCCAGCCTCCACGAGAATGGAGGGGATGTCCGGCGACTTCAGAACCGCAAAAGCGGCCTGCTCGACGCCGGGCTTGTGCAACTTCGCCACGCTACCAAGCTTGCCGAGAACCGAACTGCCAACCCCAAGGCTGGCATTGATACTGGCTGTCATTGAGAGGTCCAGCAAAACACCGGCGAGCATGTCGTCCCGGCCATCCAGAGACAATCCGCCCGCACCACCGATCAGATCAGACCGGTTCTCACTGTTGGCCAGCCATCGGGCCGTCTCACTGGTGGCACCTCGCTGGGAAAGGGCGAACACCGAGGCCCCTTTGGGCTGTGGTGTCCGGAAAGCGTCGGCGTGTACCGATACGAACAGGTCGGCATTGTATTTCCTGGCCAGAATCGTTCGATTGCGAAGGCCAATATAATAGTCACCGGTCCTGGTCATTTTGGCGGTATATCCCGGCCGATCATTGATCAGGTTGGCTAGGGTTTTCGCCATTTTCAGAACCACATCCTTTTCACGGGTTCCCCGGGGACCAATGGCACCAGGGTCCTCGCCACCATGCCCGGCATCGATGACCACAATAACGTCCCGCTTCCCGGATGAATCCTGGGTCACGGTGGG
>Ga0181371_1000362_pt1 | contig 10520 bp, 8 predicted proteins | sample LowvirmetaG_6_FD_130087 | JGI IMG/M metagenome (GOLD analysis project Ga0181371, IMG submission 130087) | Marine viral communities from the Subarctic Pacific Ocean - Lowphox_07 viral metaG | ecosystem: Environmental > Aquatic > Marine > Oceanic | place: Subarctic Pacific Ocean | collected 2015-12-04
ACCCAGAGGCACTGGATGGTGGTCCCCTGGCGAAGGTCAAGAATGGTGATACGGTCTGCCTGGATGCCGAAAACGGTGTTCTTGCCATCCGCGTGGATGAACAGGAGTTCGCCGGCCGGGAATCTGAAAAAGCCGACCTGACCGGGTATCATCACGGATATGGTCGGGAGTTGTTTGGCTGGATGCGTCGCGCTGCCAGCAATCCCGAGGAAGGGGCCAGCTTTTTCTGGAATCATGAGGCATGACAGCAACACATTATTCACTGGTTGGTGATATTGGCGGCACCAATGCGCGGTTTGCCCTGGTAGAGCAGGGCAGCGTGCAGCCTCGTGCCATCGAGATTCTGCCCTGTGGGGAATATACAAATCTTGATGACGCCGTGCGGGATTATCTGGCCCGGGTCGGGGTTTCAGAGGTAAATGGGGCCTGTCTGGCAGTTGCCTCACCGGTTCGCGGTACCCAGGTTCGGATGACCAACAACCATTGGCGTTTCGATACCGAAGAAGTCCGGGAACAGTTTGGCTGGTCCACGTTCAAGGTAATCAATGATTTTACCGCCATGGCCCTGGGCGTTCCCCACGTTGCGGACGACAATCTGGTGCATGTTTGTGGCGGCCCGGGTGACAGCCGTCGTCCCAGACTCGTTATGGGTCCTGGAACCGGGCTCGGTGTTTCAGGCCTGGTGCCCATTGAGCATGGCTGGGTGCCGTTAATGACCGAGGGTGGCCACGTGGATTTCGCTCCCACGGACGATACCGAAATGGCTGTGCTGCGGATTCTCAAGGCCCGGTTTGGCCGCGTGTCCGTAGAACGAATTCTGTGCGGCCAGGGCCTGCTGAACCTGTATCAGGCCCACGCAGAAATTCAGGGCGTGGCCGCCCCACTGGATGCACCGGAGAAAATCACTTCGGCTGCGGTGGAAAACACCGATAGCCTGGCTCGTCACACGCTTCGTCATTTCTGTGAAATCCTCGGTCGGGCAGCCGGCAATGGGGTTCTGACCCTGGGGAGCACCGGCGGTGTCTACCTGTGTGGCGGAATCCTGCCGCGCTTCCTCGAGTTCTTTCTGGAAAGTCCGTTCCGTAATGGCTTTGAGGATAAAGGAAGAATGCGTCCGCTGCTGGAGTTCACACCGGTCTATGTGGTCACCGAGCCCTACACCGGTCTGCTGGGAGCAGCCGAGGCACTGGGCAATCCGGAGGTGTGACGCCGGATTGCCGCCGCGTGATCAGAGGTAATGCACCAGTTGGCTCTGATCAAAACGGTACTGACGGTTGTACACGCCGTTTTCTGCCCGTCGGCCGGCTGCCAGTACCATGGTCACCAGTCCTTTCCCGGGCAGGTTGAGCAGTTTCTTGACACGGTACTCGTCAAAACCCTCCATGGGGCAGGAATCATAGCCGTGGGCCCGGAGCGCAAGCATCAGATTCTGGGCCGCCAAGGCTGTGGATTTGGTGGCCCAGATTTTCATCTCGCAGGTGGAGTATGGGCCCCGGGGCACAGGTCGGGTGATTCCCACCGCAAGGCCCGCCGCTTTCTTTGCTAAACCCAGAATACCGAAGGGGCCCTGGTTGTAATGAATGGGGGCGACTTTGCGGTAGTACTTTTCAACGATGGGCGGCAGCTTTTCTTCCGGCCAATCCTCCAGCGCTTGCCGCGCATGGGCCCGCCAGGTATCGGGTCGGGCAACCACCACGATTAGCGCGGCGGCAGTTTTCGCGGCATTCTGGCCAAGGCAGGCGTGGGCAAGCTTTTCTTTAAGCTCCGGAGTGCGGACAACGAAAAATTCCCAAGGCTGCAGGTTACTGGAATTGGGAGCCAGGGTCGCCAGCTCCAGGCAATCCTCAAGCACCGTCTCGGGAATCGGCTCATCGGTGAAGCGCCTGATGGAACGGCGCGTGCGAACGACTTTCCGGAACTCTTCGATATCGATTTCGGGCAGCGGTAGAGGGCCTGCTTTGGCATTCATGATGTGTCCTTCGAGACTTGTTGTGTCGTGATTGTGCCTCTATCGTTACGAGAAAAGTCTGTTTATGCAATCACCCTGAAGACGGAACGCTCATGACTGAGGATCTTTCCCGGCTTCCCTTCGACGACCTGATTCGACGCGTGCGGGCCTGTACGATTTGCGCCGACGTTCTGCCCCGTGGGCCAAGGCCGGTCATGCAGATATCGGAAAGCGCCCGCATTCTGTTGGTCGGGCAGGCCCCGGGCAGGCGAGTGCACGAGACCGGGCTGCCCTTCAACGACCCCAGCGGCGATCGGCTTCGGCAATGGATGGGGATAACCCGGGATACCTTCTATGACGAGCAAAAGCTCGCCATCCTGCCCATGGGGTTTTGCTATCCGGGTACCGGAAAATCCGGGGATCTTCCGCCGCGGCCGGAGTGCGCGCCAGCCTGGCGCAACTTGTTGCTGGATCGTCTGCAGCATATCGGGTTGACTCTGGTTATCGGCCAGTATGCCCACGCCTGGCACCTGGCCGATTGTCGTAAATCCGTCACGGCCAATGTGCAGCATTGGCAGGAGTATTGGCCGGACGTTCTGCCTATGCCTCATCCCAGCCCCAGAAATAACCTCTGGCTGCGCCGCAATCCCTGGTTCGAAAGCGAAGTGGTGCCCGCGCTGCAGGGTCGAGTTGCCAAGCTTCTTGAGCCCGATTGAGGCCGGGAGGTTGTTTACTTGCCCGCGATGTCCCACTGCCTGAGCAGGTCCTCATAGCGGATGGTTTTGCCCTGGGGTTTTTCATTGGTCAGGCGAGGCTTCGGCGCACCGGGTTGGCCCAGCCACCACTCTTCGCCCTTTAGCTGTTCTTCATCCGCCATTCTCGGGCCGCAATCACCGGCCAGGAAATTACGCTCAATGACCGACAGGGTTCTGTCCTGTGCCGCAGCCAGGTTATCGAGCGCCTGCTGCGGGCTGACTTTACCCGTCACCGCATCGGCGATGTTTGGCCACCAGAGCTTTGCCAGCCTGGGGTAGTCTGGCACGTTCACTCCGGTGGGCGACCAGGCTGTCCTCGCTGGACTGCGGTAGAACTCGACCAGGCCTCCCAGTGCCGGCGCTCTTTGCTGCATTTGCGGCGATTCCAGGTCTGAAAGCCGGATGGGTGTCAGGCCGTAGAGGGTTTTCTGCAGTGACACGGTGCGCGAGACGGTGAATTGGGCGTAAAGCCAGGCTGCTTTCTGCTGGTCAGCCCCCATTGCGCGCGGAATAGTCCAGGCACCAACGTCCTGGTATCCCAGTTTCATTCCCTCCTGCCAGTAGGCGCCGCGGGGGGAGGGCGCCATGCGCCATTTTGGGGTGCCGTCTTCGTTGACGACGGGTAAACCCTCTTTTGTCATATCGGATGTAAAGGCTGTGTACCAGAAAATCTGCTGTGCAACCTGTCCCCTGGCCGGTACGGGCCCGGCTTCCGAAAACGTCATGTCCGCAGCTTCCGGCGGAGCGAAGCGCTGCAACCAGTCAATGTATTTGTCCAGTGCGTAGACCGCCGCCGGGCTGTTGGTAGCGCCGCCACGACTAACCGACGAGCCAACAGGATGGCAGCCCTCCATACGAATGCCCCATTCATCGACCGGTAATCCGTTGGGAATGCCACGGTCACCTGCGCCTGCCATGGAAAACCAGGCATCGGTGAAGCGCCATCCCAGGGACGGGTCCCGTTTGCCGTAGTCCATGTGCCCGTAGACGCGCTCACCGTCAATTTCCTTCACGTGTACCGTGAAAAATTCCGCAATGTCTTCGTATGCGGACCAGTTAACGGGCACGCCAAGCTCGTAGCCGTAACGTTCCCTGAAGTGGGCCCTCAGTTCCGGCCGCTGGAACCAGTCGTAACGGAACCAGTACAGGTTGGCAAACTGCTGGTCGGGTAGCTGGTAGATCTTGCCATCCGGACCGGTGACGAACTCCAGGCCAATGAAATCTTCCAGTGCCAGGGTCGGCAGTGTAAATGCCTTGCCCGTCCCCTCCATAAAATCGCTCAGTGCCAGAGCCCAGCCGCTGCGAGAATGGGTACCGATCATGTCGGAGTCATTGACGAATGCGTCATAACGGCCTTTGGCAGCCATGATCCGCTGCAGGTTTATCTGGCGGATGACCTCGCCTTCCGGTTTTCTGTCGTGAGTTACGGGAATCTCCGTGAGCTTCGAAAACGCAGGCGCTAAAACCCGAGCTTCATAGTCATGGGTTGGCAGTTGTTCCGACAGGACCGAGATCTCGGTTCCCTTGAGCTCCATGGCTGCGTGGGCGAACCAGGCCAGCTCTTCGGCCTGTTCATCCCCCGACAGGGTCGAATCCGGAAAGTGGTCATGGATCAGCGTGCGGATGAGCGATCGCTTTTCATCGGACAGCGAGTCGAAGAGGGGGCCGGCTATTGCCGGGCGGCTAATCACTAGCATCAAGCCGATAAACAGCAGAAATGTTTTCATGATCGTCTCTTGTTTTTGTTGCTTTTCGTACAATTAACGATCTTATGACTAGATAGAAGGTTCGTCAACGAAAAAATATTGATCAGCTGTCTGTTGGATTAAAGTACTAATAAACAATAATTTAAGTGGTTTTTATGGTATTTTTGCCTTTCTGAAGCTTGTCTAAACGAAAATTTTTTCGATCATAAACTTTTCATTTCCGATTTTCGGCGTTAGATTTGTTCTGTTTCGAACTGTTGCGTCTTAAAACGAAAAGCGGGCAGTTCGTTAACGCAGTTAGCCACCCATGGCTGTGTCCTTCGCAAGACGTTTTGGGTGGCTGACGATCGTTCAGCGCTAACAAAAACAGGAAGCTAACATGATCGAAAATAACAATGTTCCAACGTCGTCCAACAACCACTCATTCCGAAAAGCTCCTCTGGCAGCCGCGCTCTTACTGGCGGCAGGCGTTTCTTCGCCAGCCCTGGCGGAAGTTTCTTTTGAGTCTGATAACGGGTGGAAAGCTGGTTTTAACGGACATATTCCGATCTTTGCGGTGTTCGGAAACTATGACCAACCAACCGATGAGGATTCATTCACCATCACGACCGGCTTCAATCCGGCAACACTGCAAACCAACATTTATGCGCCGACCCAGAATGGCCTGGAAGTCTCTGGCCACTTCCAGATGAACGCCAACATTGCGCCGGGCGATGCCAACGCCGAGTTCCGCAGCCGGGTTTCCGAGATTGCCGTGGCCGGCGATTTCGGCAAGGTCAATATTGGTAAGGGCTTCGGGATCTATGGGGTTCCTGCTATTGGTGATAACGGCAGCGCACTGGGTGTGGGCCTGATCGGTGGGCCGGACCAGGTGGCAGCCACCGCCGGGCGCATCGGTAACGGTTACTTCTACGCCAACTTCACGCCCCGCGTGATGTACACCTCCAACAGCCTGGGCGGCCTGCAATTCAAAGTTGGCCTGTTCAGCCCGTCGAAAGTGGATGGCGTTGCAGATGCCGAGTACACCATGCCCCGCATCGAAGCGAACGTGGTCTATTCCGGTGACAATTTCTCCCTTTGGTCCAGCGGCTTTACCCAGGACGTGGACTCCAAAACCGGCACCTTTGATGACTACACCATGTCCGGTATCGATTTCGGTGGCTCCGTCTCACTTGGTGGTCTGAGTGTTCGCGGTAACTACGGCATGACCCAGGGTACCGGCAACGGCGTTTTTGCGGCCCGCCTGGACCCGAACGAGGAAGACGCCAGCCAGTGGTATGTTGAAACCACCTACCAGATCAACCGAACCACGCTGGGTGTCAGCTATGGTGAAGGCGAGGACGACTTCATTGCCGGTGACGGTGACGATACCGATCTGACCATGCTCTTCGCCCGGTATGCGGCGACAGACCACCTGACCCTTATGGCGGAATACACCACGCTGGGCACGGGTGACGGGCAGGGCGAATATGATGCGATCATCTTTGGTTCGCAGCTGACGTTCTGATTGATGCCAGATGACTGCTCCTCCAACCATAGGGGATGCAATGAAAAGGTTGAGGGTCATTCCTCAACCTTTTTTGTTGGAGTTTATGCACAAAGCCCTCCCCCTGTCCGTGTACTCCGGCGTAAAAAAGCTCCGGGCGGATAGAATCCGGCCGGGGCAAAAAAGCCTGAGAGAGCTTCAGGCGCTGTGGTGGAGAGCAGTCTTGCGAGTTTCAGTAGTGACAGTTTTCATCAGATAACGTTCCAGGGCTTCAATATCGGAGTCGCTGGCGTATAGCCCCTGTTTGGTCCTGCGCCAGAGAATATCCTCTGACGTCATGGCCCATTCGTTCTTGATCAGGTGCTCGACTTCGCGCTGATACAGCGTCCCGGCGAAATGTATGCCCAGATCGTCCATCGAATGGCAATCCCGGAGAATGTCATAGCTGGTTGTGCCATAGGTGCGCACATAGCGGCTAATCACCTTCTCTGAGAGCCAAGGGAAGTCTCGTCTGAGTTTTTCTTCAAGTGCCTCGTGGTTGGCAAAGTCGCCGCCCGGCAAAACTCCGGTCTTGGTCCAGCGCCCGCCAGCCTCTGGAAAGAACTGACACAGTTTGTCAGTGGCGGCTTCGGCCAGCTTGCGATAGGTCGTGATCTTGCCCCCGAAAACCGAAATCAGCGGCGCCTTCCCTTTTTCACTATTGACCTCGAAGGAGTAGTCTCGTGATGCCTTTTGGGCATTCTCCTGCTCACCGTCCATAAGGGGGCGCACACCGGAGTAAGACCAGATCACATCCGAAGGCTCCAGTTGTCGCTTGAAATGGGAGTTCACGATGTTCAGAAGATAGTCGGTTTCTTCAGGCGAGATCTTTGCTTTTTTCGGGTCACCCTCGTAATCGACGTCGGTGGTGCCCACCAGCGAGAACTCATCCTCGTAGGGAATGACAAACACGATCCGCTCATCTTCATTCTGAAGAATGTAGGCTTCGGTGCCCTTGTTAAGCCTTGGAACCACGATATGGCTGCCTTTGACCATACGAATCATTTTCGGGGCCGGCATCGACAGGGTTTCACCGAATAACCTGCTCACCCAGGGGCCAGAGGCATTTACAATGGCCTTGGCCGACACGGTTTTTTCGGTTTCATCGGTCATGTCGCGGAGGGTGACTTTCCAGTCTCGGTTGCCCTGTTCCGCCTTGATGCATTTGGTGCGAGTCAGTATCTGCGCACCGAACTGCTGTGCTTTTTTCGCGGTCAGAACCACCAGGCGAGCATCGTCGACCCAGCCGTCCGAGTACTCGAAGCCCTTGGTGATATCGGGTTTCAGCGGATCGTTCTCACCGAACTTGATCGAGCGGGAGCCCGGCAGGATTTCCCGTTTTGCCAAATGGTCATACAGAAACAGACCGGTGCGAATCATCCAGGCTGGGCGCAGGTGAGGGCGGTGAGGTAATCGAAAGCGCATCGGCCACATGATGTGTGGGGAATTGCGCAGCAGGGATTCGCGCTCGGCGAGAGCTTCCCGGACGAGGCGGAATTCATAATGTTCCAAATAGCGCAGACCACCGTGTATCAGCTTGCTGCTGCTTGATGACGTGGCTGATGCCAGATCATTCATTTCGCAAAGCAGGACCTTCAGGCCTCTCCCCGCCGCGTCCATGGCAATGCCAGTGCCGTTGACTCCGCCGCCAACGACAATAACGTCAAACTGATCGTGCTCCATAGTCATTGTTGGTCATCTCCTGACGCCAATGGAAAAGACGCTTTGTTGTCATGCGCACTTTTCAATGTTCAATATGCGGTATGACTCTATTATGCGAAAGCCAAAGATATTCGTAAAGGAAAAAATAGAAAAAAAACGAAAAAGCGGAGGCGTTCACGTTTTCGGATAGAGGGGCAAGCGAAAAGCAATCAGACGATATGGAGTTGTACGTTGTGTTCGGTCAGCAGCTGGCGGATTTCCACGGGGGGTTGCTGGTCCGTAAACACGTGATCGGCCTGGGAAATGCTGCCGAGTCGGACCATGGCATTGCGCCCGAACTTGGAGTGGTCGGCTGCGAGAAGAACCTGGTTGGAGTTGGCAATGATTGCCTGGGCGACGCGGACTTCGCGGTAATCAAAGTCCAGGAGGGAACCATCGTTGTGAATACCGCTGATGCCAATAATGCCGAAGTCCATCTTGAACTGGTTGATGAAGTCTCGGGTAGCTTCGCCGACAATCCCGCCATCCCTGTTGCGTACCTCACCACCGGCAATGATCACGTGGAAATCTTCTTTGGCTGAAAGTATGGACGCAACGTGAAGGTTGTTGGTGACGATCTGCAGGTTGTTTTTTTCCAGCAGGGCCTTGGCAATAGTCTCGGTGGTGGTGCCGATATTGATGAACATCGAGGAGTTGTCCGGAACCAGTTCCACTAGAGCCTCAGCGATCCTTTCCTTGGCCTCTAGATCCATGATCTTGCGGGCTTGATAGGCGGTGTTGACCGTACTGGAATCGATGCCCGCTCCGCCATGGTGTCTGCGGAGCTTTTTCTGCTTGGCGAGTTCATTCAGGTCTCGGCGGATGGTCTGGGGCGTAACCTTGAACTGGTCTACCAGCTGTTCGGTCGTGACGAAACCGTTCTGCTGGATCAGCTCCATAATCAGATCCTGTCGGCGACGCTGTGCCATTAAAACCTCCTCCGCTCTGTCATTTTTCTCATGCGAAATACTGTGCGTCCGAAAACAGTCTCAAAGTTTAGTAGTTTTCAGCGGGTTATGCAGCTTTTTTAAGGGGGTTGGCTGGTAATATGCGCGCTTACCGTGAAAACTACTTGGCATTTATGTTCAAAAAGGTAAAAATGCGAAAAAATAAGAAACCGAGGTCGAAACCCTATGAGCCAATACATACTTTCCATCGATCAGGGGACTACCAGTTCCCGAGCCATACTCTTTGACCTGCAGGGCAACATACATGCCACCCGCCAGCAAGAGTTTCCTCAGCACTTCCCGGCCAGTGGTTGGGTTGAGCATAATCCGGAAGATCTCTGGTCATCGGTTCAGCAGACCTGTCACGCAGTAATGGCCGAAGAGTGTGGTGATTGCGGTGAAGTGGTTGCTGTAGGCATTACCAACCAACGCGAGACCACTGTAGTCTGGGATCGCAAAACCGGAGAGCCCGTATACAACGCCATCGTCTGGCAGGACCGGCGAACCGCCTCCTACTGCGAGTCCCTGAAAAGTGAAGGGCTCGAACCCTGGGTCAACAGCAAGACCGGCTTGCTGATTGATCCTTATTTCTCTGCCACCAAAATCCGCTGGATTCTGGAAAATGTCGACGGAGTGCGGGAGCGTGCGGAGCGAGGCGAGTTAGCTTTCGGTACCGTCGACAGCTTTTTGTTGTGGCGATTGACAGGTGGCCGCGAGCATCGCACTGATGCCACCAATGCCAGCCGTACAATGCTTTTCAACATTCACAACCAGAAATGGGATCCGGAGCTCCTGGAGCTTTTCGGCATTCCCGAATCGCTGTTGCCCGAGGTAATGGACTCTGCCGATCAGTTCGGAGAGATCACAGAGGGTGGAGCCCTTAACGGAACCTCGGTGCTCGGTATTGCTGGAGATCAACAAGCGGCCCTGTTCGGTCAGACCTGCTTCGGTATCGGTATGGCGAAAAGCACCTACGGCACCGGTTGCTTCCTGATGCTCAATACCGGCGACAAAGCCTTGCAATCGGAGCACCGGTTGCTGACCACGGTGGCCTATCGGGTGAATGGCAAGCCTACTTATGCCCTTGAGGGCAGTATCTTTATCGCCGGCGCCACCATTCAATGGCTGCGGGACGGCCTTCAGCTTATCCGGGATGCCTGTGAAACGGAGCCTCTGGCTGAGGGAACGCCAGTCGATCATGGTGTATACCTGGTGCCGGCATTTACCGGGCTTGGGGCGCCCTATTGGGATCCCAATGCGAGAGGCGCCATATTTGGTCTGACCCGCGATACCGGCATCAAGGAGATTGTCACGGCGGGCCTGCAATCCGTTTGCTATCAGACCAAGGATCTGCAGAAGGCCATGGAAAAAGACGGCATTCGCCCGGTTAACCTCAGGGTCGACGGTGGCATGGTGGCGAATAACTGGGTTTTGCAGTTTCTGGCTGACATTCTTGGTGCCCGGGTGGATCGCCCGTCGCTTGTTGAAACCACGGCCCTGGGCGCCGCTTACCTGGCGGGCCTTGAAGCAGGTGTTTACAAATCTCTCGAGGAGCTCGCGGAATTATGGCGATGCGATCGGAATTTCGAGCCGGTCATGACCAAAGAGGATCGGGACAAGCTGTACGATGGCTGGATCCAGGCGGTGGAAAAGCTTTGAAGCCCTGACTTTCCCGGCAGCGAATATCAGCGAACTCCCAATTCCCGCAGGCGCTTGTAAAGTGTGTTGCGGCTGATAGCGAGTTCTCTTGCTGCCTGAGATACGTTGCCTGTGCATTTTCGATAGACCTTGAGCGTTCTGGCCAGTGTATCTTCTGGTTCCACCTCAATTCCGGCGGCACCTGGCTCCAGGATAGCTGTTTCGGACTCCTCACAGGCACTGGCCTCGAATTCCGCGAGAAAGTCTTCCGGCAAGTGCCAGACCTGTATGTCCTCCCCG
>Ga0181371_1000364_pt1 | contig 10507 bp, 7 predicted proteins | sample LowvirmetaG_6_FD_130087 | JGI IMG/M metagenome (GOLD analysis project Ga0181371, IMG submission 130087) | Marine viral communities from the Subarctic Pacific Ocean - Lowphox_07 viral metaG | ecosystem: Environmental > Aquatic > Marine > Oceanic | place: Subarctic Pacific Ocean | collected 2015-12-04
TGGCGTTGCCGGCATGCCCGGGCGCACTGGTTATTGCGGTCTCATGTATGTGGGCAAACCGAAAGCCGGCGAAACCGTGGTTGTCTCGGCTGCTTCAGGACCAGTGGGCACCGTCGTTGGCCAGACCGCCAAATCAGTAGGTTGCAGGGCCGTTGGCGTTGCCGGCGGGCCTGAAAAGTGCGATTACGTGGTCAATGAACTGGGTTTCGACGCCTGTGTTGATTACAAGGCCGGCAACCTGGAAGAGGACCTGAAAGCGGCCTGCCCCAACGGCATCGACGTTTACTTCGAAAACGTCGGTGGTGCCGTGACGCGCGCCGTTGCGCCGTTGCTGAACAAAGGCGCCCGGGTGCCCATCTGCGGTTTTGTTTCCGCCTACAATGCGACGGATATGGGCAGCGTGGAAACCCCGTTCCACGTCCTCAAGGCGCTGGACCCGGTCCCCGAACACCGGTTTTTCCTGGTAACCGAGTGGCAGGACCAGCATCAGGAAATCACGGACATCCTGGCCTCCCGGGTTGCCTCTGGTGAACTCAAGTACCGGGAGACCGTTGCCGAAGGTCTGGAAAATGCCGTTGATGCCTTCAAGGGCATGCTGAAAGGGCAGAACTTCGGCAAGCAGCTGGTTCATATCGCAGACTGATTTCAGCCCGGGAGACGCGAGGGGTTGTGTGATCAGTCGGAGATTTTCAGGAGCACCTTACCGGTGTTCCTGTTCTCGGCCACATAAGCCATCGCATCTTCCGCCTGCTCTATCGGCCATGTGCTGTCAATCAGAGGCTCAATCTGGCCGGCGGCGAGCAATGGCCAGACGTGCCGGTAGAGCGCCTGCATCACCTCGCCCTTATCCTCGACCGTACGGGAACGAAGGGTGGAACCGATCAGGCGCTGGCGTTTGATCAGCATGATGCCAAGGTCCACCTCGGCCATCCGGCCGCCCATCAGTCCGATCAGTACGATCCGGCCATCGACATTCAGAACTCGCTGATCCTCAGCAATATATTTGCCTCCGACCGGATCCAGAACCATATCCACGCCGCCCCACGCAGTGACAGCATCAATAAAGGAACCCTCGTTCCGGTTCCAGACGCCACTGGCTCCCAGATTGCGACAAACCTCCAGCTTGGCCTTATCACCAGCGGTGGCAAAGACCGGGTTACCAAAGGCCGTCGCCAGCTGGATAACCGCGGTTCCAAGGCCGCTGGCACCCGCATGCAGCAGCACCCGCTCGCCCGGTTTCAAGGCCGCTTCGTGATAGAGATTCAGCCAGGCCGTGGCGAAAACTTCCGGTATGGCCGCGGCCTTTTCCAGCGTTAACCCTTTGGGAATGGGCAACACCTGCACCGCCGGTACCACCACGCGGGTGGCGTAACCGCCTCCGGTCAGCAGGGCGCAGACTTCATCGCCAGGCTTGAACTGGGTAACCTCCGGTCCAACCGAGGCTATGCGACCACTGACTTCCAGCCCCAGAATGTCGGACGCTCCCGGCGGGGGTGGATAGACACCAGCCCGTTGCATCAGGTCGGCACGGTTAATGGCGGTCCAGACCACCTCGATCTCGACGTGATCCGCCGGAGGCTCCCCCGGCCCTTCCCAGGAATCCCAACTGAGGTTGCCCCCGGTTACCTTGATTGCTTTGATCATGTATGACGTCTCGGCCTTGCTCATATGGGCACAGGATACCCTATGTTTTTCGAGCATTGCACAAATGACGTTGTCAGATGATCAGACGGTAACTTCCAGGTTGGACAGCCATACGCTCTGGTAGGGTTTCAGGGTAATCGAGCCGGACAGGTCATCAATGGTCATTCCGGAAATCAGGTCCTGCCAATGATCGGTACCAATCAGATTGATGTCGCTCAGGGCTACCTGCTGCACTTCGTTGCTGATGTTATGAATGCAGAAGATGGACTGATCCCTGCGCATACTCTGGCGCCAGAAACCAAACAGCTTAAGCCCGAGATGCAGGGTGAACTGGGTCGCGTTCGGATGAAACGCCGGCTGTTTACGCCGAATGGCGATCAGGCGTTTCAGCTCCTGGAACGCCTTGCTGTGGTGGCTCAGGGGGTCCGCGAGCTTCTGCTCCAGATCATCCAGTTGCCACTGACTGCGGTTAATGGACCTCAGACGACCGGTATGTTCCACCCGCTCCAGATCGTTCTCGGTGGCCAGCAGACTGTGGATGTAGATCGCGGGAATCCCCTCCAGCGCCAGCATCACAGTATGGGCGCAGACAAAGCGCTGCAGCTGCCAGTGGTCCCGGCCCGACTCTGCCGTGCCCTGGAGTGCATCGTACAGGGCGATATTGATCTCGTAAGGCTGGTCGCGGCCATCCGGCGTGCGCCGGTATGATACCTTGCCACCAAAGGAATCCATGGTGTTGATCAGCCGCTGCTTCTCTTCCTCAGTCAGCAGGCCATCCGTCGGCCGCATGCCGACGCCATCGTGGGACGCAATAAAGTTCAGATAGGTGGTGCCCATCTGCGCCGGCGGCATGCTCATCAGCCAGGTTTTCAGGTGCTTGCAGTCACCGGTCACCAGGGTATTGATCAACAGAGGCGGCAGGGAAAAGTTATAGATCACATGGGCTTCGTTGGCGTTGCCGAAATAAGTGAGGTTTTCACGGTTGGGCACGTTGGTTTCGGTAATCACCACCGCATCCGGGCTGTGATGCTCAATCAGAAGGCGCAGTATCTTGATCAGTTCATGGGTCTGCTGCAAATGAATGCAGGGCGTGCCCGGTTCCTTCCAGAGAAAGGCGACAGCATCGAGGCGAAAGATAATAATGCCACGCTCCAAGTAGCGCCGGATGATGGCAACGAATTCGATGAGCACCTTCGGGTTGGCAAAATTCAGATCGACCTGATCCTCACTGAAGGTGCACCAGACATACCGTTCGCCATCATCGGTCTGAACCGGGTTCAGCAGTGGCGAGGTTCGGGGTCGCACAACGGCACTCAGATCATCTCTCGGATTACCTTCAAAGAAATAGTCCTTGCCCGGGTCGACCCGTTTGCGGAAATTCTCGAACCAGCGGCTGCGGGCTGACATATGGTTGATCACCAGGTCCGCCATCAGCTTGTAATCCCGGGCGATGGCCTCGATATCCTCCCAGTTTCCGTGGGACTCGTTCACCGCCAGATAGTCCATGACCGAGAAACCGTCGTCGGAGCTGTAGGGAAAAAACGGCAATATATGCACCGACGAGACAGTATCTGAGAGGCAATCGCCCAGAAAACGATGCAGCGTTTGCAGCGGTTTTTCGTCCGCCCGCTGAACCGTATCGGCATAGGTAATCAGCACCACATCCGATTCGTCCCAGTTATTCTGGTGCGCAGGCGGTGGGGCCTGATTGGGTTCCAGCCCCATGGTGGTCAGCAACTGCTCGGCAAGAAAATCACAGTCCAGCTCCGGATAGACCACCTCCAGCATGGACACCAGCTTCGCTTTCAGAGGCTGGGTCATGGCCTGAATTCCTCATTATCCAGTTCCACCGCCTCCAGCAACTGCTCCTTGATGTCGGGAATGGCGCTTGTCACCCGGTTCCAGCTGGGAATAAAAGGGGTGTCCATCGGGTTATCAAGGAAATAGGCGCCGGCCCGCATCACATTCTGGGCGAAGAGTTCCACGGCCTTCTCCTCCTTGTGCCGATCAAACGTCAGGCCGTTAATAATGGCGTCGTTCTGGTAGGTCTCCACGAAATCCAGGGCAATGCGAAAATACGTGGCCTTGATCGTCCGGAATTTTTCATTGGAGAAAATCTCGCCGTTGGTCGCCAGCTTTCGGAACAGGGCCTTGGCGATATCCATGCTCATTTTGGACAGCCCCTTGCTGGCATCCTCCGGGGACAGTTCCTGGTGTTTGTGATCATAAACATCGGCAATATCCACCTGACACAGGCGGTTAGTAGCGTAGTTGCGCTTCATCTCCGACAGCACACCGATCTCCAGACCCCAATCGCTGGGAATGCGCAGATCATTGATCACATCCGTGCGGAACGAGAACTCACCGGCCAGGGGGTACCGGTAACTGTCCAGGTAATCCAGGAAATCGTTGGGGCCGCAGACTTTCTTTAGCGCGCGGATCAGCGGTGTCACCAGCAGGCGGCTCACCCGTCCGTTCATTTTTCCGTCCGCCACCCGGGCGTAGTAGCCTTTGCAGAACATGTAGTTGAAGCCAGGGTTGGCCACAGGATAGATAAGGCGGGCCACGAGGTCCCGGGAATAAGTAAGGATGTCGCAGTCGTGCAGGGCAACGGATTTGCTGACACCGGAGGCCAGTACATAGCCAAAGCAATACCACACATTTCGGCCCTTGCCCATTTCCGTCGGTGCCAGGTTCTGCTCCCGAAGCTTCAGGTCAATGTTCCTGAGACGTGGCCCGTCGTTCCAGAGCACCTTGAAGTTCTGTGGCAGTTCGGAGAAGTACTCCAGGGCGTGGCGGTATTGTTCCTCGTTGGCACGGTCCAGGCCAATCACCACCTGATCCAGATAAGGCACCTTGCCCAGCTCATGCACAATGTTTTTCAGGGCCGGCCCCTCCAGCTCTGAATACAGCGAGGGCAGCACCAACGACATGGGCCGGGCCTTGCGAAAACTCATCAGCTCCGCTTCCAGGTCCTCCACCGGGCGCCGAACAAGGTTATGAAGGGTTGTGATAATGCCATTCTGGTAAAAGTCGCCCATGGCGGCTCTCCTTCTTGATACCCGCACTCGAACGGGTCAGTACCCGTACTCAACCAGGAGGTTGAGTACGCACTCATTCCAGCCTTCGGGGCCGGGCTTGAGGGAGCGCATGGCGTGCCTGGTCGAGGGCAACTGCACCTCTTCGCTTTTTACGCCCCGGATCACCACCGGTATGTCCGCCGATTCCAGCATCTGCTGATCGTTGGGGCTGTCACCCAGGGCAATGGCCAACACAGGCTCATCGCCATGCTGCTCCCGGTATTGCTCTTTATATTTGTTTAGCAAGAACCGGGCCCCATCGGCTTTATCAAAAATTCCCATGGCATGGAGAAAACGTCCGCCGGCCACCAGACGAAGCTGTTCGGCACCGAGAGCCTCCTCGAAGTGGACCAACTCCTCGTCGGTGCCCTGCCAGATCAATGGTTCGGTCCCCAGCCGCTCTTTGGCACGCTCGGCCGCCGCCGGTTCCAGGCCGGTCTCTGCTGCCAGCTCGTCTGCGGACATGTCGGCAAAACCCTTGAACCGCGCGCCCGTCTTCCGTTGGGCGCCCAGCACTTCAAGGACCCGATCCCGGGTTGCACCAAAATTCACCACTTCTTCTTCAGCATTGCCCAGGGCGTGGGGCGGAATAACGACGGCTGCACCGTTTTCGACAATGAACGGGTCCTTATTTCCAAGTTCTTCCCTCAATGCCTGGATTTCCGGCATGGTCTTGCTGGAGTTAAGCACCAGGGGAATATTGGCGGCCTTCAGCCTGGCCAGGGCGGGACCTGCCGCCTGCCAGCGGTAATCGTCATGATCAAGCAGGGTGCCATCGAGATCGGAAAAGATGATCAAATGGGGTCTGGCCATGGCCGGTCTCCGTTAGGCTTCGCGGAACTGCGGAAGACCGAGGGAATGATCCTCGGCAACGTTGATCAGAACATCGGCCCGGCCCGGCATTTCAGCCAGGCAGGCACGGGTAACCCGCTCATAGTGCATCACGAAGCGGCCGACTTCGTCGTCGGTCATAATGCGCAAATCCTGTGCATTACCATGGGGCTCGCCACTTTTTGGTGCGTTGCGAATTTTCTTCGCCAGCTTTTGCTCCTGGAGTCGACGCCATTCAAGAACGCACTCCATGGAGGGAGCCTTCAACATGATCAGAAAATCGATTTCATCAAAAAACTTCCGGTATTCCCCTTTCAACTGATCGTTAACATAGCTGCGCCAGACGCCGTCCGGGTCCTCGTTCTCCTCCAGAGGATTCATCGGCTGGGCAAGCGCACTGTCTTGCTCCGGTCGCGCATCCAGGCACCAGCCCTCCAGAAGAATGATCTCCGCCCTTCCGCCGAAGACAGGCCACTGCTCCCGGGGAACCCGGTCGTCCCGGGACTTGTCGAATGCAGGAATCGGTGTGGCATCTTCAGGCGCTGCACTGCGTAGACGGTGCAAAACCTGTTGCCCCAGCGCCACGTCATGGGTGCCGGGCACACCGCGGGTTTTAAACAACGGGTGTACCCGTTCGGCGAGGTCCTCACGCTCGGCTCTGGTAAGGTAAATGTCATCGAGGGAGAAATTGGCAGTGGAACGATTCCGGTGCCGGAGCAGAATTTCCCGTAAAAAGAGGGTCAACGTGGACTTGCCCGTACCCTGAGCGCCGTGAATACCAACCACAATGGGCTGCTTTTCCGTATCATGGAGCGCACAGATTCGGTCTGCCAGCGGCAGAATGGTCTTGTCCACCGTTTCGGCGTAGGAGTCGGGCAGGCCCTCCTGTTGAATCAGGGCACTGACGGTTTGTTCGAGCGAGCGATCAGACACGTTGGATTCCCGGTTTAATAGATTATTTAAGAGAGACGGCAGCAGAATTCATACCAATGGGAGTATAGGCGTTTTATGAGTGGCAACGATTTTCGAATAGAGCATCGCTACCTGGAGCTCCCGGACAGCTTTTATACCCGGGTTCAGCCCTCACCACTGAAAAACGCAAAGATGGTGTGTTTCAACCACAAGCTCGCCGAGCAGATGGGCTTTCGCGCCGATTCCGAATCCGACTGGACCGGCGTGGGCGCAGGCTCTGAATTACTGGAGGGCATGGACCCGGTGGCCATGAAATACACCGGCCACCAGTTCGGCGCCTACAACCCGGAACTCGGCGACGGCCGTGGCCTGCTGCTGTGGGAAACCGTTGGCCCCGATGGACGACGCTGGGACTGGCACCTTAAAGGCGCCGGCATGACTCCCTACTCGCGCTTTGGCGATGGCCGCGCCGTGCTTCGCTCCACCGTTCGCGAGTACCTGTGCAGCGAAGCCATGCATGGACTTGGCATCCCGACCACCCGGGGACTGTTCATGGTGAGCGCCAAAGACCCGGTCCGCCGGGAATCCATCGAAACAGCAGCGGCGCTCGTGCGAGTAGCCGAAACGCATATTCGCTTCGGGCACTTCGAATTCGCTGCCCACCACGAAGGGCCTGAATCCGTCAAGACGCTGCTCGAACACGTGATCTCGCTGCACTTCCCCCACCTGATCAACCTACCCCATGACGAGCGATACAGCCGCTGGTTTGAGGAAGTGGTGGAACGCACGGCACGAACGATTGCCGACTGGCAGGCGGTGGGCTTCTGCCACGGGGTGATGAACAGCGACAACATGTCCATCATCGGCGACACCTTTGATTACGGCCCCTTCGCATTCCTTGATGATTTCGATGCCGGCTATATTAGCAATCACACCGACCAGGGCGGTCGCTACGCCTACAACCGTCAGCCGCAAGTCGGGTTTGAGAATTGCCGTTACCTGGCCACCGCCCTGCTGCCGGTAATGGAGGAAGACGACGTGCGCCGTGGGCTTCGCCGCTATGAAGTGGCTTACAGCGAACGCTTTCTCCAGAACATGCGGGACAAGCTGGGCCTTGCACTTGAGGATGAAGCGGACCTGAGCCTGATCATGGATACCTTCAGCATGATGCACGAGCACCATATCGACTACACCGCCTTCTTCCGGGCGCTCTCCAATCTACACAGCCACGGCCATGGCCCGGTTCGAGACCTGTTTGTAGATCGCAGCGTGGCAGACCAGTGGCTGGAGCGTTATGAGGAAAGACTTCTGAACGAAAGCCGCGCTCACGATGAGCGGGAATACGCCATGCGCCGCGTAAATCCGAAGTATGTGCTGAGGAACTACCTGGCCCAGCAGGTCATCCAGGAAGCCCAGAACGGGGATTACGAACCGATGAAAGCACTGCTGAAGGTGCTCGAGCGGCCCTATGACGAGCAACCGGAGAGCGAGGCTTATGCGGCATTGCCGCCGGATTGGGGCAAGCATCTGAATATCAGCTGTTCAAGCTGACAATCTGCACTAGCGAACGAAAAGAGGGCCGGACGATCTACTCGTCCGGCCCTCTTCATTTTTTATGTACCTACCGGAGATCAGACCGCCTTTGCAGCAATGATCTTCTCGTGCCATTCGGCAGGACCTGTCTGGTGCACAGAAGAGCCACGGGAATCAACAGCGACTGTAACCGGCATGTCCTCAACCTCGAACTCGTAAATGGCTTCCATACCCAGTTCCGGGAAAGCGACCACTTCCGCGTTCTTGATGGCTTTGGAGACCAGGTATGCGGAACCGCCTACGGCCATCAGGTATACCGCACCGAATTCCTTGATGGCGTCGATGGCCACCTGACCGCGCTCGGCTTTACCAATCATGCCGGTAAGGCCGGTCTTCTCGAGCATGGTGTGGGTAAACTTGTCCATACGTGTGGCAGTCGTCGGGCCTGCGGGTCCAACCACCTCTTCACGCACCGGATCAACCGGGCCCACGTAGTAAATGAACCGTCCCTTCAGATCAACCGGCAGCTCCTCGCCTTTCTCGATCATGTCCACCATCTTCTTGTGGGCAGCATCGCGGCCGGTCAGCATCTTGCCAGATAGCAGAACGGTTTCGCCCGGCTGCCAGTCCTTCACGTCTTCCGGTGTGACGGTATCCAGATTCACGCGACGGACGTTCTCACCCACTTCCCAGGTAATTTCCGGCCAGTCTTCCAGGCTCGGCGGGGTCTGCAGGGAGGGCCCGGTACCGTCTAGGGTAAAGTGGGCGTGACGGGTGGCCGCACAGTTCGGAATGATCGCAACCGGTTTATTGGCCGCGTGGGTGGGATAGTCTTTCACCTTCACATCCAGAACCGTGGTGAGACCGCCCAGACCCTGGGCGCCGATGCCCAGTTCATTGACCTTGTCAAAAAGCTCAAGACGAAGCTCTTCGGAACGATTGGAGGCGCCACGGGCTTTCAGATCGTGAATATCGATCGGGTCCAGCAGGGATTCCTTGGCCAGCTCCATCGCCTTTTCCGCGGTGCCACCGATACCAATACCCAGCATGCCCGGCGGGCACCAGCCGGCACCCATCTGCGGAACCATCTTCAGCACCCAGTCGACGACCGAGTCAGAGGGGTTCAGCATTGCGAACTTGGACTTGGCTTCAGACCCGCCGCCCTTGGCAGCGACGTGCACCTCTACCGTGTCACCCGGAACAATCTTGTAATGGATGATAGCTGGGGTGTTGTCCTTGGTGTTCTGGCGCTTGCCATCCGGATCGGCCAGTACCGAAGCCCGGAGCACGTTGTCCGGATGGGTGTAGGCACGGCGAACGCCTTCATTGATCACGTCGTCCAGCGGCATATCGCAGTCCCACTGGACATTCATGCCGACATTCACGAATACCGTCACGATGCCGGTGTCCTGACAGATCGGGCGGTGGCCCTGGGCACACATGCGCGAGTTGATCAGGATCTGAGCCATGGCATCCTTGGCCGCCTGGGATTCTTCCTTCTGGTAGGCCTCGTAGACGCCCTGGATAAAATCCTTCGGGTGATAGTAGGAAATGAACTGCAGCGCGTCCGCTACGCTTTCAATCAGGTCGTCCTGGCGGATTACGGTGGTCATAGGCGCCTCATCAGCTTGATATCGTTATGTCGTGTCATCAAAAATCTGGAGGCGAGAGTTTACCAGAAAATCGGTTTGGCGAGTGATTCGACAGATGGCGAAGCAAGGATTAAAACCCGTGAAAAACGCCAGCATAAAAAGGTATCATCCTAACCAAACTAGAATAACACCGTAGGAGACACCGTGACTGACCTTGTCCTCACCGAAATCAAAGACCGGATTCTCATCGTTCGACTGAACCGGCCAGTGCGCAAGAACGCCCTCACCCACGCCATGTACACCGCCATGGGAGATGCTCTGGAACAGGCCCGGGACGACACCAGCATCCGGTGCGTACTCTTCACCGGCACAAGCGAGTGTTTCACTGCAGGTAACGACCTGAGCGAATTTGCTGCCGGCTTGCCCGGTGATTTCGAACAAACCCCAGTCGGCCGCTTTCTTTTATTACTGGCCAGTGCAACCAAACCTGTGGTGGCTTCAGTCAATGGCGCGGCCGTCGGCATTGGCACCACCATGTTGCTGCATTGCGATCTGGTGTTCGCTGGCAACAACACGGCGTTCCAGATGCCCTTTGCCAGCCTCGGCCTGTGCCCCGAGGGCGGCTCCAGCCTGCTACTTCCATCCTGGATAGGCCGGGTACGTGCCGCCGAACTGCTGATGCTTGGCGGTGCCTTCTCCGCTGAAGAGGCTCTTCGGCTTGGCCTGATCAACCGGGTTTGCGAGCCTGAGCAGACCGAGGCCAATGCCTTTGAAGCCTGCCAGCGGCTCACTGAAAAAGCCCCGGCGGCGATTCGAGCCACCAAAGCGCTTCTTAACAAACCAACCATGGAATCACTTCGAGAAACCATGCTGGAGGAGGGACAGCTTTTTGCCGAGCGTCTGAAATCCCCGGAA
>Ga0181371_1000368_pt1 | contig 10466 bp, 24 predicted proteins | sample LowvirmetaG_6_FD_130087 | JGI IMG/M metagenome (GOLD analysis project Ga0181371, IMG submission 130087) | Marine viral communities from the Subarctic Pacific Ocean - Lowphox_07 viral metaG | ecosystem: Environmental > Aquatic > Marine > Oceanic | place: Subarctic Pacific Ocean | collected...
ATGATTTTGAACCGATTATGCCTTATAATTTATCTATGGCTTCTGTTGGAGGAAAGAAAGTTCCAATACTAAACCTCCACGCTATTAATCAAGACGCAACAGCTTGGGCATTTGATATTGAAGAAACAGCTAAACAAAGATTTACCTTCGCTAGTTTATGGGATAAATACCAAACAGCTATAACTATGGCTATTTTTGTATTCATAATGGCTATTGCATTATACATAAATTGGATAGGGCAGAAGGATGTTGTTACTGGTTTACAATCTGTTGCAGATTCTTTGAAAGGAACAGCTGCTCCTATCATAACTCCAGGAGGATAAATGCAATATCCAAACTACACTAATAGAAATCCTGCTCCTCCTACTGAAACTTTAGGTATTGGCGACGCTGTCGATAATATGCCTCTAAATAATATGGTTTCTAACGAGGCAGAAGTTACAAATATTGTTGGGCAAATAGATCCTAATACTATTATTGATAATTTAGATCATGCTTTGAAAGGTGAACAATGGAATAAGGAAAAAGGAGAGTGGGTTATGAACGCTAGTAAAAAACCTTTAGTAAATGATAATTGTCGAGGAGCAGTAATAAGTTACCTCGACGGAATATTAAATAATAATACTACTATGGGTTGGGTTGATGAAAAGAGGTTGAGTTTTATTATGGTTGCAATTATTCAAAGTATTAAGAGAATGTTTATTGTAAACTTAGAAGAGTTTGGTTTCGTTCCTAAAGGTGAAGGTTATGATCGAGGAGAATATTTTAATAGAGGAATACCAGACACTGCACGAATGACTATGGTTGCTAATATGATCTATGGTGTTTGTTATATGGTTTTGTCGAGGGCATTACACGGAACAGAAAGTAAACGAGTATTCAAAAGTTTATCCATGACAGATACAATGGGCTACGGAGGAGGTATGGGGATGCCTCAACAGAAAAAGAGTTTCTTAGGTAAACTCTTCGGATAATGGTTGATACTACTGAACAAAAAGTTTCAAAGTATAATGCTGGACTTCTCCAAATGGAGAGGATTCACGAACTATTTAGGGCAGTTAATATTGCTTCACTAAGGCCAACACATAAAGACGAGAATGGAATGTTTGGATATGAAGTTGTTTATGATTCTTTAATACAATTATTTATGGAAGGATCTGGTAAATTAAAAGTTGAAGATGTAAATAAGTTTATCGTCGCTAAAGATTATATCCATAACTTTACTTTAACTAATTTAATAATAAAAGAAATACCTAAACAACGAGGAGGAACTGTAGGTTATATACCTACAACTAATTGGCTTAAACTAAAAGCTATGCTGTTTGATTTTCAAATGTTAGTAAGAGGATTATTAGAAAAGGTTGGATTGAATAGTCCAGAGAAAGGAGAGGAGGCATTAATCTAATGAGGATAGTTTGGGAAGAGAAGAAACAGAAGTGGAGAGAATTAGAAGATGATGAAAAGGTTGAAGGTGAAATGTATATTGATGGATTATTAGCAGATAGGTTGGATTATATTCAACGGAAACTCTTAAAGCATAACTGGGATGTTGTAATTCTTGTTGATGGAATAGAAGGATCTGGAAAATCAACACTCGCTATTCAAGTCGCATGGTTTCTTTCCAACGCTAAACTTCGTATGGATCATTTAATACTAGGCCTCGAGGATGCACCTGATAAATTGGAGAAAGCACAACACGGTGATGTTTTTTTAATGGATGAAGGAAGTTTATCCTTCTCCAGTCGTGAAACAATGAAGAGGGAACAGGTAGAGCTAGTAAAGATCTTTAATGTTATAAGGCAGAAGAACTTAGCACTAATTGTTGTTGCTCCTTCCTTTTTTGATCTAAATAAATATATTGCTGTACAAAGATCTCGTTGTTTGATTCATGTCTATACAGAAAAGGATTTAACAAGAGGTAGGTATGCTTTCTTTACGCAGAAGAGAAAAAACATATTATTTACAGAGGGAAAGAAGAACTATAACACTTACGCCAAACCAGAGGCCAACTTCTATGGAAGATTTACAGATTCAAACCCTCTTGGTGAACCTTATATCAAAGCTAAAGAACTCTCATTGTTTGAGGCCTTCCAGAGCCGTAAGAAAAAGCTACCAACGAAGAAAGACATGTTAAAAGAACTTGTAATTAAGTTTCGAGAGAAAAATCCGAAAGAAACACAAAAAAACATAGCTAAGAATTTCGGAATTGCTGAACATACTGTTGGTAGATGGTTGAAAGAAGCAGAAAGTACTAAGAAAAACGATGATAAATGAATAATGTCGTCCAATTATATATAATACTTACCAGAGTTAATCGGTTAACCGAATAACTAATGAAAGGAGGTAATAATAAATGGGAATAATAAGAAAGAAAAACAAAGTAGAAGAACCTAAAGCTCCTCCCGCAGCTCCTGCTGCATGGGAAGAAGATGTTGAAGTACTAGATGATAGTAATGAACTTGAACAAGCACAAGCTAAGGTAATGGAACTACAACAGGAAGTGAAAGCTAAGAAAGAAATAGAACCAACTCCAACAAATGAACAGGCAAGAATAAGGCAAGTTGTTTTAAGACAAGATGGTTTCTTTGAAACTGTAATCGAAAGTAACTATCCAATAGGGAATGCTGGGGAGATGTTAGAATAAAGGAATATTCTTCCTTCGTGTTCTCACCGAGAATACGAAAGTTTATAAAGTATCCTTACTTAAAACTTTCGTATAATAAATAAGGAAATTTCGTAAAAATGGTGATAAAAAAAGATAGAATTAGAAGTTGGAATAATATTATGGAAAGTTCCACATTAAATCTTTATTCAGAACCTGGAGATAAATGGAAAAATGTATTTCCAGATGATAAAAAATTTAACTGGCAAATTCCCAATAATAAATTTTTCCCTTTAGAACATAACCAACTACACGAAATTATTAAAATATTATTAATGAATGATATAACTCAATATGCTTTCCAAACAAATTGTAATGGATATTTAAAAGTAATAAATGATGTTCAAGAAGAATGGATGCAAAGGAGATTAAATAAAAATGAAAGCACATAAATTTGCAGATATTTTTCCCATGATGAGTTCTAAGGAATTTGGGGAATTAAAAAAAGATATTAAAGAAAATGGATTAATTGATCCAATTATAACTTATGAAGAAAAAATACTTGATGGTAGAAATAGATATAAGGCCTGTGAAGATGTAGGGGTTAAACCTAGATTTAAAAATTTCGATGGAGAAGATGCCTTACAGCATGTTATGAGTACCAATTTAAAGAGAAGGTATTTAACAGATTCTCAAAAAGTAATAGTAGGAATAAGGTATAAAAAATCTTATAATCTACAAAACCCACAAGGATCAAGAACAGATTTAACTTCGTCTACTAGTGGACGAAGTAGGTTAAAAGCATCTGAACAAGTCGGTGTAAGTGGGAGTTATATTGATATGGGAGAGGCAGTTATTAAAGCTAAACCTGAAATGGAAGAAAAAATTATGAGTGGTGAAATAAAAGTTAAAACGGCCTTTCGTGAAATTCAAATTGAAAAACAGGAAGAAGAAATTAAAAATGTTAAATCAGTAAAAGGAGAGTATGATGTTATTGTAATTGATCCTCCGTGGCCTTATGAAGAAAAGTATGATCCAGATGGAAGGCGAGGAGCTTGTCCTTATCCTTTAATGAGTATTCCAGAAATAAGTAAAATCCGTTTACCAGCAAAAGATAATTCTGTTTTATGGTTATGGACTACTCACAGGTTTATTTGGGATGCAAAGAAGTTAATGGAAGATTGGGGTTTTGAATATAAAGCAATTTTAACTTGGGATAAAGAAAAAATGGGATTGGGAGTTTGGTTGAGGATGCAAAGTGAATTTTGTTTAGTAGGAATAAAAGGAAAACCTTTATGGAAATTAAAAGATCAAAGAGATATCCTTCGAGAACCTAGAACAACACATTCTACTAAACCTGAATCGTTTTATAATTTAGTTGATAGTATTTGTGGGGATGTAAGAAAATTAGATTATTTTAATAATGGAAGAATAAGGAAAGGATGGGATTCTTATGGTATTTAAACTTCCAGAAGTAATTACAGAAGAGGAATTAATGAAAGTTCTAAAGGTTACAAAACAAGCACATCATAGGGCAGCATTTTGTTTTGGATTTTATGAATGTATGAGAATTAGTGAAATTGTTAATCTTAAAGAAGAAAATATCAATCGAAGTTTGAAATTATTGAAAATCAAACAAGCTAAAGGATCTAAGGATCGAAACATTCCTATTATGCCTGAAATTATGAAATACTTGAAACACATTCCTTTAAAATGTGGAATCCGTGCATTACAATTAGCATGGAATGAAAAAACAAAGGAAGCTCTAGGAAATTCCAGGAACTTCCATATTCTCCGACATTCTGGAATAACTCACTATCTAGTAAAAAGGAAATGGGATGGTTTACAAGTACAAAGATTAGCTGGGCATAGTAAAATTGCAACAACACAGATCTATACCCACATAAATCCAACTGATCTCGTCGAGAAAGCATGGGAGGATCAATGACAATTAAAATACTAAATCTATATGCTGGAATTGGTGGGAATAGAAAGTTGTGGGAAGGAGATATAGAAGTTACTGCTGTTGAGAATAATAAAGATATTGCTAAAATATATCAAGAGTTTTTTCCAAATGATAAAATAATTATATCAGATGCACATAAATATTTATTAAAACATTATAAAGAGTTTGATTTCATCTGGAGTTCACCACCATGTCCAAGCCATTCTTTTTTAGAATTTTCTCATAGTAAGAAAAGATACCCAGATATTAAACTATATGAAGAAATTATATTTTTACAATCATGGTTTAAAGGAAAGTGGGTTGTTGAAAATGTTAAACCTTATTATGAACCACTTATAAAAGGAAAAGAATGTGGAAGGCATTATTTTTGGAGTAATTTTTATATATCTAAGATTACATTACCTACAACAACAGGGTTATCTAATAAAAAATGTAATGAATTAACAAAAAGAAGAGCTATAATAAGGGAAGCCCAAATACCTGAATTAATGGAATTACATAAATTTAAAGAGTTTAAAATAAATAATAAAAGACAAGTACTAAGAAATTGTGTGAATCCTAAGTTAGGATTACATATTTTTGAATTAGCATTTAAAAAACCACAAAAAACATTGATTTAAAATGAAGTTTTACGAAATTAAAATGAATAACCTAAACTTAAAATACGAGGGAACTTCGTATAATTGGTAGGAACACGAATGTCACAAACTATACAAAGAACGACAATAAAACGGGGTGAAAGATGAAAACACAAGAAAAATACAAAGTAGTATATGTGCATGACTTCTCCACCTTATTGCCCTCTCTTATAATTATTAAGTAGTAAGAAAAGTTTTTAAGTGATATTAAATTATAAATATTATGAAAGAAGAAATGAAAAATGATGACGAAGAAAGAAACTTTATTTTAGCAAAACTTTTTCTTAAAGAAAAAAAAATTGTTCATGTTCAAAAAAAAGATGGTTTTTTCTATAATGGTTATATTATAGAAATTTCTCCAGATTTTTTCTTTATGGTAGATCGTGAGTTAGGAAAGCAATTAGTTTTTTTTAGAGAACTCATAAAACCTATTTCTGAATTTAAATTTAGAGGTGTAGGGGATGGTAAGTGATAAACTTTATTGGGAAGATAAAGATGAGGAAGAAAAAAGTATTAAGGAAGCCGCTTTTGTAAGTGCTATAATTGATTTGGGTGTAATGTGGAGAGATGATATTCGTTCTGGAAAAATAAAACCTAAAGATTATCCTCTTGAAAATTCTTTCTTTAGACCTAAGAAAAAAGTTAAAAGAGTTATACCAAAACGAAAAGGATATGCTCGAAGATTAATTGATGGTAAATTAAAAATATCTGAGGTTGCAGAAATATATGGATTTAAAGTCAAGAAGGGAATGATGATTTGTCCTTTCCATAATGATACCGACCCCTCTCTTTCTTTAAATGATACTAAAAATGTTTTCTTCTGTTTCGGTTGTAATGCTACGGGAGATATTGTAGAATTTATAAGGGGGTTAATGAAGTGGAAGAACCAACAAGAAAAGAAGCAGTAATAAAAGGATTAGAACTTGCGGGGTTTGAAGCAAGTGAAGTCTTTGGGAGATTAGGCCAAGCAAGAAATTTCATTAATCAACAACCAATATTTTATGACAATAATAAGTTATGGTGGTTATGGAATATTGAAAAGAAGTGTTGGGAGATAACAGATGAGGTTGATATTCTAAATCATATTACAGAAAGATTAAATCTTGATGTAATATCTTCTAAAGCAAGAACAGAAATTGTAAATTCATTAAAACAAATTGGAAGATTAAATGTTCCTAAACCTGTGAAGTCAAATTGGATTCAATTTGAAGATATGATTGTTGATGTTGTAAGTGGTGAGGAGTTTCAAGCTACTCCAGAATATTTTATTGTTAATCCTATTCCCTATAAATTACACAAAGAGAGATATGAAGGAACTCCTGTGATGGATAAATTATTTAAAGAATGGGTTGGAGAAGAATATGTTAAAACTCTCTACGAGATTATTGCTTATTGTTTAATTCCTGATTATCCTATCCACCGAATGTTCTGTTTCATCGGCGGCGGAATGAATGGTAAATCTTGTTTCTTAAATCTATTAAAGAAATTTATTGGAGAAAATAATGTTTGTTCAACAGAACTTGATACTCTAATTACTTCTCGATTTGAGATTACAAGATTACATAAGAAACTTTGTTGCCTTCTCGGCGAAACAAACTTCACCGAGATGTCAAAGACTTCTATTTTAAAAAAATTAACAGGTGGAGATACAATCGGCTATGAGTATAAGAACAAAGATTTATTTCACGAAGTAAATTATGCTAAAATCCTTATCGCCACTAACAATCTTCCTACAACAAATGATAAGACAATCGGATTTTATAGGAGATGGATGATTATTGATTTTCCAAATCAATTTTCAGAACAAATTGATATACTTAAAACAATTCCAGAGGAAGAATACGAATCTTTAGCTGCTAAGTCTGTTTACATACTACGCAAGCTATTGAAAGAAAGAAAATTCACAAATGAGGGAGAAATAATGGATAGAATGAAAAGGTATGAAACAAGGAGTGATTTCTTACAACATTTCCTTAAAGAGAATATTGAAGAAGATACAAATGCGTATATTTCAAAAAAAGACTTCTATACTAAATTTATTGCTTGGTGTAAAGAAAATAGGCATAGAGAGATGGCGGAGAACACTTTAGGTAAAAAAATGAAAGAAAAAGGTATTGAAGCTGGAAAAAAGTATATGGATTGGCTTTTTGATGGAAAAGGAGGTCAATTAAAGATCTGGTTAGGAGTAAAATGGAAGGATTAGTCGGGTTAGTCGGGTTGGGCGGGTTACCTACACTCAGCTCCTTACAAGGGGTCTTAGATGAAAATAAGCGTTTTACCCGACTAACCCGTCTAATTAACCTTAAAATTAAAAAATATAAATATTTAAATACTTTATAAAAGTATAAAATAAGATTTATAAAAGTATAAAATAAGATGATATTAAGAAAACAAATACAGCAAGATGGTGATTCTTTAAAATTAAGGATTACAAAAAAGGAAGCTGAACTTTATGGGTGGAAAGTTAATGATATTGTTGATTTAAGTGATATTGTTTTAATTAAAAAGGAGAAAACAAAAGATGAAATATAATAGTCAAGGATACATTGCAGGGTGTTGTGGTTCACTCGAAGTAAAAAGGGGGGAAGGGACATCCTTGATAGTAAATTCTGTCTTAACTACGTATTTTCTCTTTTTTACCTTTCTCCCCAAACCACAACCCCTCTTTAAATCGATTTTAAAGGGTGTAGAATGAATAAAATTGAAAATAAACAAACAACCCTTAAAGATCTAACAAAAATAATGGAAAAGAACAATCAACACATTAAAAGAATAAAGTATGAAGGGGAACATATTATAGTGGAATTGGAGGATAACGAATGACAGATAGATACGGTTATCATATATTCTTAACAATGATGTTTTCTGCATTATTTTATAATCTATTTGCCCTATCACTATATCCAGAACAAAGCCAATATCATTTGGTTGGAACGATTGGTGCTTGTTTCACGGGAGGGATTCTAAGAACAGGATTATTTATTATGGATGAATTGCGGGATATTAATTTAGAAATATGGAAAAATTTAGAAATAGATGGAAAAACTTGAAAAAAATATAGAAGAAGCATGGAAATTGTTTAAGAAAAATCTAACGGTTAGTATTTACGATGTCGAGGAGATGGAATACGTTTTCGCAAATACTTATAGTAAGATTGGAAGGCAGAGAGAAAGACTTGAAGCTTCTCGTGATTTATGGAAGAAAAAATATGAGGATTTAAAAAATGAACAAGCTAACAATTAAAGCAAACATACCTGAAGAACAGTTTATGGAGGGTTGCTTAAATCAAGCCCACCAATTAAACCATGACATGACTTTAGTTATTACTTTCTATGCTTTAGCACATTCTTGGTATTATGAGAAATTAGTTTTTTTAATGGATGAGGTAAATGCGAATAAACACAAGAAAAGATAAAATTGAAATGATCGAGATAATGGATTCGTTTAGGCAAGTTGGAGATTATACTGGGGAAACCGAAGTTATGAGAATGTATAATCTAAAATATGGAAACGATAGATTGTTAAGAGCTTATAAAAAATGGATAAAAAAAATATATCAACACAATTAAAAAAATACCACAAAAAAAAGTGAATGTAACCTACATTCACACAAAAACGCCAAATTAAGTGAATGTAACCTACATTCACACAAAAACGCCAAATTAAGTGAATGTAACCTACATCACCTTAAATAATAAAAATAAGGAAAAAAATGATAACGAACAAAAGGAGGTACAAAAAAAATGACAACAATAAAAGAAGCAGCAGAGGATTATAAACCACAGCTAATGAAAAATATAGCAGATTTAGAAGTCGTACCAACAGATGTAAGTATTGAAGAGAAAACATTTAAGGAAGGAACGGCGGATGAATTTAAGGTAAACCTTATTAATTTGGATGGAGAGGATTATAGAGTTCCAACTTCTGTATTAAGATCTTTGAAACAGGTTTTGGAAATTAAGCCAGAACTAAAACATTTCAAAGTTGCTAAAGCAGGGGCAGGTATGAATACAGAATATACCCTTATACCTTTAGAATAAATTAATATTCAACCCTTCGGGGTTGTGCCTAGTGAGGAGTGAAACCACTACCTTACATACTCTCCCTCCCGACAGGTTATACCTCACCTTTTTGTAGTCGGGAGGGTTTTATGCTTAACAGAAAATAAAATGAAACTTGAATACCTAAATATGAGGAAAGAATAAGAAAATGAGTGAAGAATTTAAACCGCCAAGCTATGAAGATTATGTAAAAGCAACAGAATTTGCTAGAATTAGATATAAATATGGTTTAGTTGTAACAGGATTAGCTTGTGTATTATTAGTATTACTGATCGCTTATGTAATTTATTATGCAGAAGAATTAAAAACACATCCTATGCAATATACTGCAAAAGCATTCGATATGAGTTGTAGTTGTGTTACTACTGATGGTAAACTAAGATATGATTATAATAAAACTGGAATTAGTTATGAAGAACATTTAATACCTATATACCAACCAAATTAAATATATTTTTTTCCCTTATCAAACAATTTTTTAGCTGCTCGTTTGTGTGAAGCAATACTAATTGCATCTAATTGCATATCACTATATCTCCCACTTTTACCAACTTCATAATATAAAGCTGGTGCACCAGGCATAGGTTTGAATAATCTTTTACCAATTCTCCTATACTTTTTCTTTACCATTTTATTTTTTCCCCCAATTTTTTAATTGTTTCATTTCTGTTTTATTCCAAAATCTTGGTTTTCCTGTTTTTGTTAATTTTACAAATTGCCCTTTTAATATTACATATTTATTGCCTTTCCAATCGGTTCTAATAGATTGCCCTTTATACTTCTTTGTTGCCATTTTATTTTTTAAACCTCCTTAAAATTCTATCTATGCGTTTGGCTTCCTCTTTCTTAGTCCGCCTAAACTCTTCAGTTAAACGCTTAATATTTCCAGTTGTTTTGTATGTTATAATGTAATCTTCTCTAAAGTTGCTCATTTTATAATTTAAAATTTCTTTTCTTCCCAGTTTTTTTATGTATCATTTTAACAAACCCTTTTCTTGAGAAAGCATTTACTGCTAAATCATAGGTTTTGTAAAACCTTCTTTTTCCTGTTTTAGTTACTACGCTTACCATATTACTTTAACCTCCTTGTGTTTATCATTTATCTTTTCACTAATTTTAAATCTCTATTAGGAAAATTTCTTTTTGCTACTTTTAACAAACTTCTGCCCTCACTTAAAGTTTTTAATTTTCTATGTGAA
>Ga0181371_1000371_pt1 | contig 10441 bp, 10 predicted proteins | sample LowvirmetaG_6_FD_130087 | JGI IMG/M metagenome (GOLD analysis project Ga0181371, IMG submission 130087) | Marine viral communities from the Subarctic Pacific Ocean - Lowphox_07 viral metaG | ecosystem: Environmental > Aquatic > Marine > Oceanic | place: Subarctic Pacific Ocean | collected...
CACCACCTGCGAAACTTCATCCCTGCCCAGCAAACCCTGTAGCACTTTGCCACCAGTCAGGCCGGTAGCGCCCAGCAACATCACCCTCATAACAGTCTTTCCCTCGGAATTCTCTATGCCCATCCTACCAAAGACGGTCAAAGCAGGTCTGTCACCTTTTGAGTCGTATTCCCGACTTTCTTTATGACACACAAAAAAGCACCGGGACAGGCCCGGCGCAAAGACTGACTGCAGATCGTCAGGAGGGAGTAATCAATCGCTGACCGGGCTCTCTTTCATAGCGGCGTTCATTCGCCGACGCAAAAGGGGGCCTACCAGGTAGGGAAGAATCAGTCCCAGGCCTGCAACGATCCAGAGCCCCATTGCAAGCGGGCTTGCCCAGAGCACGCTCCAGTCGCCATCGGAGAGCACCAGGGCATGGCCAAGGTTCTTTTCCATCTCCGGCCCCAAGAGCAGGCCCAGGATGATCGGCACCAGGGGAATTTCCAGCTTGCGCAGGAAGTAGCCGGCGACACCGAACGCCACCATGAAGTACAGATCGAAAGTGCTGTGGCTGATCGAATAGATGCCAACGAACGCCACCATCGTAACGATGGGCAGCAGATACATCGGTGGCACCGACAGCAGCTTCACGAAGAAGCCCACCAGCGGAATATTCAACACCAGCAGCAGGACGTTACCGATCAACAGGGCTGCGATGACGCCCCAGACGATGTCCGCGTTCTGGGTAAACATCAGCGGTCCCGGCGTGATGTTCAAGGAGATCAGCATGGCAAGCAGAACCGCGGTGGTGCCACTACCTGGAACCCCCAGGGTCAGCATAGGCACCAGGGCCCCCGAAGATGCACCGTTGTTGCCCGCTTCCGGCGCCACAACACCCCGGATGTCGCCCTCACCAAACTTGCCTTTCTTACCGACCACCTGCTTTTCGAGGGTATAGCTTATGAAGCTGCCCAATGAAGCACCGGCCCCAGGCAAAACACCGGAGATAAAACCAAGCACACCACCACGCAGCTGGGTCGGGATCGTCATCATCAACTCTTTCATGGTCAGAGTCAGCTTGCCCACGTTCATCTTGTCGCGGCCACGCCCCATCCGGGATTCCACGAAAAACAGCAGCTCGGAGATGGCAAACAGCCCGACAATGGCCAGGATGAAATCGATACCCTCATACAGCTCCAGAACACCAAAGGTATAGCGCTGGGTTCCGGTTGAGATGTCGATGCCGACAGTGGAGATCATGATCCCCAGTGTCGCCGCGACCACGGTCTTCATGGGATTCTTGCCGGTGATTCCGCCCAGAGTGGCAAACGCCAGCAGAAATAGGGCAAAGTATTCGGCCGGTCCAAAGGTAAGGGCAAACTTCGCCAGCACCGGGGCCAGCATGATCAGACCAATGGTGCCAATCAGACCGCCGGCGAAGGATGCGATCGCCGAGACTGCCAGTGCATCCGCTGCCCGCCCCTTCTGGGCCATGGGGTAGCCATCCAGGCAGGTCATCATCGCCGGCTCGTCACCCGGAATGTTCAGCAGAATCGAGGAAATCCGTCCACCGTACATGGCGCCAGCATAGACAGCTGTCAGCAGGATCATCGCGGTTTCAGGAGGCAAGCCAAGGGTAAAGGCCAAGGGAATAAGAATGGCGACACCATTGGCAGGCCCCAGACCGGGCAGACACCCGATCAACGTGCCCACGAAAGCGCCGAACAGAGCAAACATCAGGTTATACGGAGTCAGGGCCACCGCGAAACCGTCCATCAGGAAGCCTAGAGTTTCCATCAGTGCACCTCCAGCAAGCCGGCCGGCAGACTCAGAGACAGGCCATAGTTAAACAGCACGAAGACCACGACGGCGCTCAACAGACCGGTGAGAAACGCCGGCCTTGGCGCTGCCCCCATGCGCCAACTGAGTGCACCCACAGCCAGGGTAGTGGCGATGACAAAGCCAAGGGGTTCCAGCAGCAGCGTATAGACAACAAGAACCACCAACGAGATCAAAAGCTCAACGGCGGACTTGCCAACAGGCCACTGGGCATCTGGATCCGGTTTGATCATCAGGTAAAGACTGCCTGCCACCAGTACGACTGCCAGCATTGTAGGAAAGGTCTCCGGACCCACGGTCTCGGCGCCACCGAAAGGCTCGGGCCACTGTTGGGCTGCCCAGCCATAGGCAACGGCGAGGACCAGAAGGCCCAGGCCGAGAATGCGATCACCGAAGCTGGTCATTTCAGTAACCCTATTTCCCGTGAAAGGTTTTCGATGTCCTGCACCTGGTTGCGCACGAACTCATCGAACTGGCTTGCCGGCGGATGAAACGGGATCAGGCCGTTGCTCTTCATGACCTTTTTCCACTCGTCACTGGCATACAGCGTATCGACGGCCTCCACCCAATAGGACTTGGCTTCCTCGCTGGCGCCTTTGGGCATGTAAAAGCCACGCCAGTTCGGGCCAACCGCATCAATACCCTGCTCCTTTGCGGTTGGGAGGTGGCTGAACTTGCCGGGCAAACGCTCCTCGGCGAGCACCGCGACGACTCTCAGGTCACCCGATTCAAGAAAGCCGGTGGCTTCGGAAATATCTCCGGTGAAAGCATCCACCTGCCCACCAACAACCTGGCTCATGGCTTCACCACCGTTGTTGTAGGAAAGGTAGGGAATGGAGGGGAGCTTGTCGGCGCCGGCCGCCTTGGCCGCAATCAGCACCTTGAGATGATCCCAGCCGCCACGGGCGCTGCCACCGGCGAATTTCACGGATTTCGGGTTGGCTTTCACTGCGGCCATCAACTCGCTGAGGTTCTGGTACTCGGAGTCCTTACCAACGGCGATGATGCCGTAATCGGCGCCCAGGGCCCCGACCCAGGTGACCATATCTGCGTTCATGCCCGGGAACTGCTTTTGAGCCAGGCGAGTGGTGGTTGCCGTCGAAGCCGCCACGAGCAGCTTGCTGTCCTCGGCCCGCTTGCTCACTGTATGGGCATAGGCCACGCCACCGCCGGCGCCGGCCATGTTGACGGTCTGCACGCTACCATCAACCAGTTCGAGGTCCTGCAGGACATTGCCAACGCTGCGACAGGTAAAATCCCAGCCGCCGCCGGGGTCAGCCGGGGCAAGACATTCCACTTTTCCGGAGGGCTGCCAGGCCATGGCAGACATGGAGACGGCCGCGGCCGCCACAAAGGACAGAGTTCGCTTGATAATCATGGTTGTCACCTCATCAACTTGTTTTTGTGATCACTCCTGAGGCAGGACCGTGTTGGCCGGGTCCCTGGCTATGGCAGGCCAGAGGAGCGATTGCAGGCAGGTTAATAGGTGAAACCCGAGACCCGGAAGCTTGTGCACGTAACGCCTTTAAAGGGCTTATCGGGTATTTTGTTCATATTGATCACGGGCAACCCGGGCGATCATGCAGTACCCTGAAAACCAAACGACAACAAGCCATGACCAATCCGTGTTGCGAAAAACCAAACTCAAAACCCGAATGATCCTCACGCTGGGCCTGCTCGGCGCGCTGCAAACCATGCTCATTGGTGGCTTTGCCGGCTATTACCTCAGCGATTCCCTGTACGATGAGATCGGCCAGCGGGCACTTATGGTCGCAAAGACCGTGGCCGCCACCCCCGCCGTCATTGATGGCGTGCGCTCCCGCGATGTGGATGGTCTGAACCGCCTCGCCACGCGACTGACGAAGACCAATGAGGCTTTGTTCATTGTGATTGGCGATCACGACGCCGTACGCCTGGCGCATCCGGACCCGGACCGTATTGGCCACTCAATGGGTGATGATGACGGCGACTTTGGCCGCAAGGCCCTTGTGGAAGGCAACGCCTATGTGGCCCTTGCCAGAGGCAGCCTCGGCGAATCCATGCGCGGCAAGGCTCCTATAACCGTTCCAGAAACCGGGGAGATCATCGGAATCGTGTCGGTTGGCTACAGCCTTGGACAGGTAGAGGCCACGATTCAGCGCTACAACTTTGTGCTCTATGGCGTGGTAGGGCTGATGCTGCTGGTCACCATCCTGTCGGCCATTGTCATTGCCGGCCGGTTCAAGCAGGCCATCTTCGGGCTGGAGCCGGAGGAAATCGCCCGGCTATTCCGGGAACGGGAGGCAACGCTGCAATCGGTGCGGGAAGGGATCATTGCCGTCAATCGGGACGGCATAATCACAACAGCAAACCGCGCCGCCTATGAAACACTGGACCTGCCAACCGACAAAACACTTGCCGGCAGGCCCATTCTGGAGGTTCTGCCAGAAAGCAGTCTGATGTCGGTACTGTCATCCGGTCACCCGGATTTCGACCGGGAGATCTGGCTGCGCGGGCGCCAGATGGTGGTCAATCGGCTACCCGTTCAACAGGGCGACGAAATCATTGGGGTGGTTGCCAGCTTCCGGTTGCGCAATGAACTGGATCAGGTCAGCCGTCAGCTCACCCGTATCCAGCAATACGCGGATACCCTGCGTAGCCAGACCCACGAGTACTCAAACAAACTCCACACCATTGCCGGACTCATCCAGATAGGAGCCAACGAGGAAGCGTTGAGCCTGATCGGCAGTGAAGTAAGTGATCATCAGGCGTTAATTCACCTGTTATTGGAGGCCGTGCCCGATCCGGTTATCGCAGGTTGCCTGCTCGGAAAATACAATCGCGCCCGCGAAATGGGGCTGCGGCTGGACATTGATCCTGACAGCCAGATGGCAGACCTGCCCGCCGCCCTGCCACGGGATCAGCTTGTCAGTGTGCTTGGCAATCTGATCGATAATGCCCTGGATGCCACACGCCTTGAAACAGGAGCGGGTGGGCGAGTGCAGCTTTCCATGACCGACCTCGGACAGGAGCTGATTTTCGAGGTGCAGGATCAGGGCCCCGGTATTCCGGAGGCTGAGCGGCAACGGATTTTCGAGAAAGGGGTCAGTAGCAAGGAAGGAGAAGCCCGTGGCTATGGCCTGCATCTGGTCCAACAGTTTCTGGGATACTGGGGCGGCTCGGTAACGGTCGATAACATCCCGGAAGGCGGCAGTCGCTTTACCTTATACTTACCGAAAAAGCCCGAGCGGAGGTTCGAACATTGAACACCATTCGCCTGCTGATCGTCGAGGATGACCGGAAAATCGCCGAAATACAGCGACGTTTCGTTGAACGGCTGGAAAACGTTGAACTTTGCGGCATCGCCCATACGCTTGCCGATGCCCGGGACCAGATCGAGATACTGACACCCGACCTCATTCTGCTGGATGTTTACTTTCCCGACGGCAATGGACTCGAACTGCTTCGCGAACTGCGGGCTGAAGACAGCGGCAGCGATGTCATTCTGATAACCGCCGCCAAAGAGGTCGAAACCCTGCGCAGCGCTTTGAGAGGTGGTGTTTTCGACTACATACTGAAACCTCTGGTTTTCGAACGTTTGCAGGAGGCGGTCAACCGCTACCGCGAACACATGGAGCGTTTGTCATCACTGCACCATGTTGCCCAGAAAGAGGTGGATGCACTGCTCCCAAGAACCACTAGCGAAAGCACCCAGAGCACAGAACAGCGATTGCCCAAGGGTATTGATGCCCTGACTCTGGACAAAATCCGGGCAGTGATGGCAAGCGGCCGCCACCTCAGTGCCGAGGATGTCGGTGGTGCCATCGGGGCCTCCCGAACGACCGCCCGGCGTTATCTGGAATACCTGGTGGGTACCGAAGAGCTGTCCGCTGAAGTGACCTATGGTAGTGTCGGGCGCCCGGAGCGACGATACTGTGCCCAGACCCCTTAACCAACTGCCAGATCTGATTCAGTCGCACTCACCGTATAATTGACTATCATCAAGTTAAGCTGCGCGCGATTACTGAGGCAGATTCCATGGTGGAACGCTTGCCACACCCGGATGGTTTCCGGCTGGTCCTGACCCCCAACCGCTCCCTCAGCTGGCATGGCAATGTCAGGATCTGGGCAGCCCTGTTCGTCCTCTCAGCCCTCATAGCAACAGGCTTCACGCTTATGGGCGCCTGGGTGATCATCCCGTTTGCCGGGCTCGAGCTTATTGCCCTCGCCTGTGGAATCTACCTCACCTCCCGCGAGTGCCAGCGACAGGAGGTGCTGTCCATCGACACCGACGACATTCATCTGGAGAAAGGCAGAAAGCGCAAGCAGGCCGAATGGACCCTCCCGACCCGCTATGCGCGGCTCCAAGTGCATTCACCACCCCACCCGTTCACACCGGCCAGACTGTCCCTCACCCACCGGGATACAGAGGTCTCGATTGGCGGTTTCCTGAATATTGAGGACACAGAGAAGCTCATTGGCCTGCTCGAACAAAAGGGACTGCTGATCGAACGTAAAGAGCCCGATCCGCAGATCGGGCTCTGGTTTTGACCTCTTCATTACTTGCCTGACTGATTACTCGTAACTGGAAGCAATCCGATCGATCTCCCCGGCTGCACGGGCTTCATCCAGAGCCTGCTGGAGATCCTCGATCACAGCCGGATCTGTGTTGTTGCTGAACGCCAGATACATGGGCGTCTCGCGGAATACCAGCACCGGCTGCAGCCCGGTGATACCGTGCTCTTCCTCTGCCATCAGGGGGCCCACCAGGCCATCAGTCACCCACAGATCGGCCTGGCCCAGAGTAAGTCGACGAGTATTCACATCACCTGAAACTCCCATCACCACGTTGAATCCCTGGTCAACCAGATACTCAGACATCACATCGCCCTTGTACCCGGCGATTCTCAGGTCTTTGGCGTCTTCCAGGGAGTCCAGGGTGATATCGGAATCTGGCGCGGCAAACAACGTCCACTTGATCGATGCCAGAGGACCTACCCATTGAAACTGATCTTCCCGCTCGTCGGTGCGCGCGGTGCAGAACAGACCATGGTTTTCCCGATCTTGAACCCAGTTATAGGCGTAACTCCAGTCCCGCATTTTCATGACATAGTCATAGTCGACCCTGGCCAGCATTGCTTTCACCATATCTGCGCAAATGCCGGTAATGTCCTCTTCGTTATGGGCAAATCCCTTTCCGGTTTCAGAAGCATTATAGGGAGGGTAGTTTTCAGTGAAGATATACAAACGCTCGGCTGCAAAAGCCGGGTGACCGATGGCCGACAGGGTCAACGCAATGATGCCGGTTTTTATGCCTTTGATTATCTTCGAGGAGACCGATGCAGTTTCTGTGGGCATTCTCTAGTCCTTTTCGACGATTCAGCTGGAACGGGAGTCAGGCGGCCGCAATTAAGAGGCCACAAACCAAGGATATGGTTGCAAAAGCGACACTCTGGCATTTAATGTCAGCCATTGTGGTTGATTATGCCAGCAAAGCCCATGATTACGCTTCCTGCCGGAAAAGTCAGTGACAAAACGTATCTGAAACCCACCACCATCGTCAGGCAGTGCCGGGAATCACGTTGTTGTTGCCACCGCTTGCGGCGGTGCTGACGACCTTCGAACCGATAACACGAAGGCTGCCATGCCTACACACTACGTAGAGAGGGGTTCGGGAGACCACATCACCGTCGGCCGTCACCGTTTTTGGTTTGCCGGTGTGTACCAGGCAGCGCTGGCTCTTGATATGGACCAGAGTGCTGGTGCGCCGCGGAGCCTGCCTGTTCAGGCGAACCATCAGAAACGTAAACAGAAGCTGAAGCATCGGGCGCGGACGGACAGCGATCATATCCAGCTGGCCATCGCTGGCCGACGCCTCTGGAATCTCATTGCCGCCGCCGAAAAAAGCGCCACTGGCGACGGCAATGGAAAGCCAGCGTCCTTTCACGACGCCCCGGTCGCATTGAATCGTTGCCCGGAAACCTCGCTGTGCGTTCAACCGACGCAGCAATTCGACAGCATAGCTGAAACGCCCCAGGATTTTCTTCTCGGTACCCCGGGACTCTCGTGCAGGCAAAGTCCCCATGCCAACATGGGCGACATTCAGAAAAATGCCATCACCATAGTCTGCAACATCGACCGTTTGCGTAATGCCCCTGGCAATCAGCTCGCACAGGGCTTGTGGCTGGTGAGGAAGCCCGAGATTCCGGGAAAAGTCGTTGGCCGTACCTGAGGGCAGGATAGCCAGCGTGGCGCCCTTGTTCTGACAGATGGCAGCGGCCCGGTTTACCGAGCCATCGCCGCCTGCGACGATAACCGTGTCCCTGGCGCCGAGATTCTCACTCCAGTCCGCCTCTTCAAAGTCACGGCACTGGGGATTGTGGATACCGGCGGATGCCAGGTGGTCCAGCCAGAAGTCCCTGCCACGCTCCCCATCACCTGCCTTGGAATTGCAAATCAACCAATAGGTCATTGCGCTTGTCTCTGCCCCCTCGCTCCAGCACAATTCTGTACAACCATTCCCTCACAATAATGAACAACAAGGCAAGCGCGATGGATTTTGTCAGAACCCCGGAAAGCCGCTTTGAAAGACTGCTGGACTATCCGTTTGAGCCCCACTATGTGGAGGTGGGCGGTTTGCGAATGCACTACGTGGATGAGGGGCCTTCCGAGGCAAACCCCGTTCTGATGATGCACGGCGAACCTTCATGGTCCTACCTCTACCGCCATATGATTCCGATATGCGCGGCGGCCGGGCACCGGGTTATCGCCCCGGATCTGATCGGTTTCGGCAAATCAGACAAACCCACGGCCATCGACGACTATTCCTACCAGCAGCACATGGACTGGATGCAATCGTTCCTGGATCAACTGGACCTGACGAACGTTACTCTGGTCTGCCAGGACTGGGGCTCCCTGTTAGGGCTGCGGCTGGCAGCGGAGAATCCTGACCGATTCCGGGCTATTGTGGTCGGCAACGGCATGCTGCCTACCGGCGATCAGAAAACCCCGCCGGCGTTCAAGATCTGGAAGAATTTTGCCCTGCACAGTCCCTGGTTTCCCATTGCACGGATCATCAACACCGGCTCTTTTCGCAAGCTGGGGCCCGATGAAATGAGGGCCTACGACGCACCCTTCCCTGGCAAAAAGTACAAAGCCGGCGCCCGGGCCTTCCCCCGGCTGGTGCCAATGCACCCGAACGACCCCGCCAGTGAGGCCAACCGCAACGCCTGGAAAGTGCTCGAACGTTGGGAAAAGCCGTTTCTGACCACCTTCAGCAACGGCGACCCGATCACCCGGGGCGGCGATGCGTATATGCAGAAGAGGATTCCGGGCGCGAAAGACCAGCCCCATGTAACCCTCAAGGGCGGACACTTTCTTCAGGAAGATTCACCCGTGCCCTTCGCCCGGGCCATTAATGATCTGCTCGCCACCTTCTCCTGAGTGATGCAGTCCTTATGGTGGCAGATTCAATCCTGGCCGACCGGCACCCGTGGCCGGTAGTGCCAGGAAGACCAGCTATACAGTCCCAGTGCGATCCAGATCACCACGAAACTGATCAACTGAGCGTCACTTAATGGTTCAGCGAAAACCAGCAGGGCAATAAAGAACTGCAGTGTGGGGTTGATGTACATCAGGAAGCCAACAGTCGCCAGCCGCAGGCGCCGGGCAGCACCGGCAAACAGGAGCAACGGGATGGCAGTCACGATCCCGCTGGCCATCAGCAAGGCACCAAGGTAAGCGCTATCGCCAAAGTGAGATATGCCCTCCCTGGCAAGCCAACCAAAGGTAAGCAGGCCGACCGGGAGCAGCAACATGGTTTCAACAAACAGCCCGGACAGACCATCCAGCATCACCTGTTTTCGAACCAGGCCGTAGGTGCCAAAACTGATGGCCAGAGCCAGAGAAATCCAGGGCAGCTCACCGAGTATCACCAACTGGATCAGGATACCGACGCCAGCAAGGACGACAGCCGCCATCTGCCATGGCCCCATACGTTCACGAAGCACGATCATGCCGAGGGCAACATTCACCAGCGGTGTCAGGAAATAGCCAAGACTGGCATGGAGAACATGGCGGGTTTCAACGGAATAGATGTAGATGCCCCAGTTGGCGGCAATGAGCAACGCACAGGCAAGCACCCGCCAGAGCTGGGACGGGTTTGCCAACGCCGCCCGAACCGCAGGCCACCGCCGCAAGCCACTTATGACAAGGGCCAGGAACACGCAGGACCAGATAATCCGGTGAATCAGGATTTCAAACGCCGGCACGCCTTCAAACAGGGCAAAGAAAAGAGGAAAGCAGCCCCAGATGGTATAGGCGCCCAAACCATACCAGACGCCCTTGGTCACTTCCGTCATGTGCTAACTACCCCTGGGAACAGTTTTTTAAGCCGGTTTTTTCTGGGTAACCACCAACGCCACACCAACAATGGCAATCAGGCCACCCGTCATGGCAAGCGCGCCCAGACGCTCGTCGAACAGAAGGAACGCCTCCAGTGCAGTAACCGGTGGCACCAGATAAAACAGGCTTGCGACCTGGGAAGCAGCACCCTGGCGGATCAGCCACATCAATAGCAGCACGGCGCCGATGGATAAGCCGACGACAAGCCAGGCCATGGACAACTGCAATTGCAGAGTCC
>Ga0181371_1000376_pt1 | contig 10317 bp, 8 predicted proteins | sample LowvirmetaG_6_FD_130087 | JGI IMG/M metagenome (GOLD analysis project Ga0181371, IMG submission 130087) | Marine viral communities from the Subarctic Pacific Ocean - Lowphox_07 viral metaG | ecosystem: Environmental > Aquatic > Marine > Oceanic | place: Subarctic Pacific Ocean | collected 2015-12-04
TACCCCCTCAGATTCTTCGTCGGTTTTAACTAATCCAAACCTATTAATCTCATGCGACAAATATATAATTGAATATAAATCAAGGTATTCTGAAGGCCATTCATAACTACGAATACAGTTAATCCCATGAAGAGAACCAGCATGGCCAAGTCCATGCTTATCTAATGCCACAGGAATCAAAGTATTCCGCTTGTCGTTTGGCAATGACTCAACATAGTCTTTCCAATTTTTATGCCCCAAGGTATTGACACTTGTAAAGACAAAAATTAAATTCCGATTCGCTGAATTTCTCGGCTTGTCAATTGGAGTTTCATAGACACCCAATGAACTAAATAGGAAAAATGGGATGTTCAGACCTCTGGAAAAAGGTCTGTAAACATCCCGTGTCAGAACTGATCGCGAGGCACTTAGGATTGGATTAACTCTTTCTTGATCTGACGGACACCAAACAAAAGATACAGTTAATGGCGGTAAATATTCTTTGCTTTGATTCTCGGCGTCACTCATGAAATTTTCCCAGAACGTTGATCGACTCGCTGATGCGACACTGAAAACTGGCAAGGGTCCGAAATAACGGTGTTCAAATCACATCGATAGCGATACACGAGTGTCTTTATTAGATCGATACCACGTAACCGACCTTCCAATTTTAACTTCTTGAAGCCCACACCATTTTTATAGTTCACTGACTCTAGATCAACCGACACTGCATCCGAACCAAAATATAGAAAATGCTCTGAAATTAATACTTGGTCTGTATCGCTCGTATCCCTCTTTATATTGTGCGGGTTAGGTGATCCGTCCGAATTGCTATGGTGGGAATCCTCCTGAATCCAATCGCCTGTCTCGTCTCGATGGTATATATTATCACCGAGCATCATTACGTTGCTGCCGTTTCTAATCGGCTTTTTGAGACGAAACCGTTCGTCACGCCAGTAGTCCTCAAACCCGATTTTTTCTGTCACTTTCATCAGAAAAATACACTTCTTGTGCGCAGCCCCTAGTTCTTTACCTCCAACTCCGAGAATCCAATCACCAACCTTTGCAGACTTTCGGATTCCAGGCTTGCAAGTTGCGAGAGTGCATATCCCATGGAATGGATTTGGAGCAAAACCGAAGTCTCTTGCTACAACATACAAAAAAAGATGGGTATTAGGTTCGATCAGCATTGGATATTTCGCCCACTGTTCTTAGGAAAGGGGCTTCCATCGGGTTTCTGAAACTGCGCTTCTCCCTCTAATGCCTGTATTACGGAATCCGACGTCCAGCCCACTATGGAAGTCGCATGCTTTTCTAAGTTTTCCGGTAACTCCACTTGATCCCGAAGTCCTCTTTCGTATACACCAATGATGGGCTTTCCGAGTTTATGAGCGGCTTGAATTTCCCAATTTACCCAAGAGCGCTGATGTGTTTCTTTACCAATAACTACTATAACTTGGCTTGCCCAGCGCATCTTCATTCGTAAAAGTCTCTGGATCGTCCGATCGCTCACCCTCTTTTTATCAATTCGTTCTTGGTTTTCTGGCTTTACTCGAATAGAGCTATTCCTCAATCGATAATCTTTTCCACGCAACATTCCGGTCAACCCATCAACACTGGAATCGTCCTTATGATGATGACTTACAAAAACGTTCTTTATTTTTTCAGCCACCTTTTCCTCCTAATGCAAACTTGGGCAAGGTCGTAAATAACTGACAGAAACGGCCATAAGATGACCTAGACGATAGTCGCAGGTACCGTAAACAGGAGGAAAACCGGGACGGTTCTATTGTTCGATAAGGCATTGAAAACATGGGGCTCCCTCTATTCTTTGGCAGCCAATATTGGCCGAATTACGATTAGATAGATCGCGTCGCTAAGACAATAACGACGCGTCAACAACGCCACGACATTTTGGAAAAGTCTTACACCCAAAAAACTCCTTCCCAATATTCTCTCCACGCTTCACCGTGCGCTTTACCATCTCACCCTGGCAATTCGGGCATCGTGGCTCACTGCTTTTCTTCGCCGCAATTTCCTTCACATGCGCCACGTGCTTCCGGTGATTTCTGAACGTAGCCGCTAGCCGCCCGGATTCAATGGCTTCGATCACCTTATGAACTTCAATATCCGACAGCCGCTGCTCGGTTTGGGCTTTGATAAAGCGGACATACCCACCACCGTGGGTCACGTTCTCCGGCATGGGCGTTCGGAACGTGGAATCCCCCACAAAGACCACTACCGAGAACACCTGCTCATCACTCAGGCCTAACAGGTTTTGCAGTGTCTTCACGTGTTTGTAGTTTTGATGCAGCGGGTTCTGAAATTTCTGCGAGTACTTGAAGATCTTCTGTGTCCAATACCGCTGTTTGGCGTTACCGAAGATCCAGCCCTTCATGTTCTTGGTTTCCACCACAAAAACCCCGTACCGGGAAACAATGATGTGGTCGATCTGGGTGGTTCCGTCTTCTGTGGGCAGGGTGACGTTCTTGATGAGGTGGTAACGGGTTTTGTCGAGAAAGAGTTTTGCAGAAAGGTTAACAACCGCTTCCCCAGCCTTTCCTTTGAACCAGGCCGATTTGATTACCGCCGCTACGAGAAACAGGGGTATCAGATACCAAATCTCGGTCGGAATGTTGTTCTGGAGGGTGTGCAATAGCTGGGTGTGGTCCATCCGTTATCCTTAACAGCGGCGTCTATCCGTTTCTTATAACTACACACTAGCCTAATCGTGAGGAAACTTCCTACAGGTGGGACGTAAATTTTGGTAAACCGGATACAAGAAAACCGCCCGGTTCCGCGAGCGGCTTTATGCATTCATCAGTAACTCTTTGCTTTAATCGATCACACAGTCAGGTGCTTTTTGATCAGCGCATCCGTCAGACCTTCAATCTCATCTTCAGCAACCCGCCGCCCCCGATCCAAAATCGCAAACCGATCCGCATACTTCCGCGCAAACGGCAACTTCTGCTCAACCAGCAAAACCGTCAGCCCATCCTCCTCGATCAGCCTGCGAATTACCTCCCCAATCTGCGCCACAATATTCGGCTGAATCCCCTCCCCCGGCTCATCCAGAATCAGCAACCTGGGTTCAATCACCAGCGCCCGGCCAATGGCCAACTGCTGTTGCTGACCGCCGGAAAGATCGCCGCCTCTGCGGTGCCGCATTTCTTTCAGCACCGGGAACAGCTCATACACCCGCTCGGGGATTTTCTTGCTGCCGTCCTTACGCACGGCCAGGCCGGTGCGAAGGTTTTCTTCCACGGTCAGCAGGGGGAAGATCTGCCGTCCCTGGGGCACGTAGCCAATGCCCAGGCGGGAGCGGTCTTCCACTTTCTTTTTGGTGAGTTCCACATCTCCGGCGAATTCAATGCTGCCGCTCTTGGTGGTTTCCTCGCCCATGATGCATTTCATCAGGGTGGTTTTGCCCACGCCGTTGCGGCCCATTACGCAGGTGCACTGGCCCTGGGGTACGTCCAGGTCCAGATCCCAGAGGGTGTGGCTTTCGCCGTAAAACTGGTTGAGCTTCTGGATCTTCAGCATTACGCCTCCTCCCCCAGGTAAACCTTGATCACTTCCGGGTCGTTGGAGACCTGGTCCATGGTGCCTTCGGCCAGCACGCTGCCCTGGTGCAGCACGGTCACTTTGCGGGCGATGGAGCGCACAAAGCCCATGTCGTGCTCTACCACCACAACCGACTGCTTGCCGGCCAGGCTGGTGAGCAGTTCGGCGGTGCGTTCCATTTCCTGTTCGGTCATGCCGGCCACCGGCTCGTCCACCAGCAGCAGGCGGGGTTTCTGCATCAGCAGCATGCCGATTTCCAGCCACTGCTTCTGGCCGTGGGAGAGGATGCCGGCGAGGCGGTCGCGCAGGTCTTTCAGGCCGATCATTTCCAGCACTTCGTCGATGCGGTCCCGGAATTCGGGTTTCATGATGGCGGTGAGCGTGGGGAATACCCGCTTGTCCGCCGCCATGGCCAGTTCCAGATTTTCGAACACGGTGAGCGCTTCAAACACCGTGGGTTTCTGGAACTTGCGACCGATGCCCAGGCTGGCGATGTCCGGCTCGTTCATGGTGAGCAGGTTGTGGCGGCTGCCGAACCATACCGAGCCGGTGTCTGGCCGGGTTTTACCGGTGATGATGTCCATCATGGTGGTTTTGCCCGCGCCGTTGGGACCGATGATGCAGCGCAGCTCGCCGTCGTCGATGGTGAGGTTGAGGTTGTTGATGGCCTTGAAGCCGTCGAAGCTCACGTTCACGTCTTCCAGGTACAGGATGGGGCCGTGGCGCACGTCCACCGGCGACTGCACCTGGGTGAGAAACTCGAACACATGCTCGCGGTCGGCCAGTTCCTGAAAAATGCTCATGCGGTGGCCTCCTGCCCGGTGGGTGTGTCGTTATCGGTTTTGGCTTTGCGGCGTTTCTGCAGCAGCCCGGCAATGCCCTTGGGCAGGAACACGGTAACCAGCACAAACAGGCCACCGAGGGCGAACAGCCAGGCGTCCGGCATGATGCCGGTGAACACGGTTTTGGCGTAGTTCACCAGGATGGCGCCGATCACCGCACCGTAGAGCGTTGCCCGGCCACCGAGGGCCACCCACACCACGATCTCGATGGAGAACAGTGGCGAGAATTCACTGGGGTTGATGATGCCTACTTGAGGCACATACAGCGCCCCGGCCACACCCGCCAGCATGGCGGAGACCACAAACACGAACAGCTGCACCCGTTCCACCCGGTAACCCAGGAAGCGGGTACGGGCCTCGGCATCCCGGCAGGCCACGCTCACCCGGCCCAGCTTGCTGGTGACAATGCCGCGGCAAATCACGTAGCCAATGGCCAGGGCAATGCCGGTGGCGATGAACAGCCCGAGGCGGGTGGCGTCGGTGCGCAGGTTGAAGCCGAGAATGTCCTTGAAGTCAGTGAGGCCGTTGTTGCCGCCAAAGCCCATCTCGTTGCGGAAGAAAGCCAGCATCAGCGCGAAGGTGAGCGCCTGGGTGATGATGGAGAGGTACACCCCGGTTACCCGCGAGCGGAAGGCCAGGAAGCCGAACACCAGGGCCAGCAGCCCCGGCGCAAGCAGCACCATGATGAAGGCAAACCAGGCCATGTCGAAGCCGTGCCAGAACCAGGGCAGCTCCTGCCAGTTCAGGAACACCATGAAGTCCGGCAGCACCGGGTCGCCATACACGCCCCTGTCGCCAATCTGGCGCATCAGGTACATGCCCATGGCGTAGCCGCCCAGGGCAAAGAAGGCGCCGTGGCCCAGGCTGAGGATACCGAGGTAACCCCACACCAGGTCCACCGCCACCGCCAGCAGGGCGTAACACAAATATTTGCCCAGCAGGGTGACGGTAAAGGCGCTTACATGCAGGGCGCTGTCCTGGGGCATGAACAAGTGGAGGAAGGTCACCACCACCAGGGCCGCGAACAGTACACCAAGAAACAGTTGCGTGGATCGCTCACGCAGGGGTCTAGTCAACCACATACCTTAACCCTCCGCAGCCCGGCCTTTCTGGGGGAAGAGCCCCTTCGGCCGTTTCTGGATAAACAGGATGATGAACACCAGCACGATGATCTTGGCGAGTACGGCACCGGCCCAGGGTTCGAGCAGCTGGTTGATGGTGCCCAGGGAGAGCCCGGCAATGAGGGTGCCCCAGAGGTTACCTACGCCGCCGAACACCACCACCATGAACGAGTCGATGATATAGTTCTGGCCCAGGTTCGGGCCCACGTTGGTAAGCTGGGACAGCGCCACACCCGCCAGGCCGGCGACGCCGGAGCCCAGGGCAAAGGTCATAATGTCCACCCGGGTGGCACGGATACCCATGGAACGGGCCATGGCGCGATTCTGGGTAACTGCGCGCACTTCCAGGCCCAGGCGGGTCTTGCGCATGATCAGCATCAGGCCGGCAAAGACAATCAATGCAAAGGCCAGTACGTAGAGGCGGTTCAGTGTGAGCGAGAGCGCGTCGTTGATCACAAGAGAGCCGCTCATCCAGTCCGGGGTTACCACGGTGCGGTTCTGTGGGGAGATCACGGTGCGCACCAGCTGCTGCAGGATCAGGCTGATGCCGAAGGTTGCCAGCAGAGTCTCCAGCGGACGGCCTTTCAGGTACTGGATAACGCTGCGCTCAATGATGATGCCGGCGGTGGCGGCCACCAGGAAGCCGGCGGGAATCGAGAGAATCAAAGCCAGCCCGGGCTGGCCGGGGAAAAGCTGCTGCATGCCCCAGGTGGTGTAGGCACCCAGCATGATCAGCTCGCCGTGGGCCATGTTGATCACGCCCATCACGCCAAAGGTGATGGCCAGGCCGATGGCTGCGAGGACCAGAACCGAGCCGAGGGAGAGCCCGAAATACAGGGTCTCGGCGGCGCGGTTCAGTTTCAGTTTCTGTTCGATGCTTTCCAGGGCCTTGGTGGCGCTTGCCGCCAGTGCCTGGTTCTCGCTGCGGGCCGCTTCGTTCAGGGCAGCGCGGGCGCGGGGGTGCAGGCTGCCGGCAAGCACGTCCACCGCCTCCACGTTGCCTTCACCCACCCGGTAAATGGCCACGGCTTCTTCAATGCGGTTGCGTACGCCGGCGTCTTCTTCCAGCGCCAGCCGCGCTTCCAGTGGCTCCACCAGTGAGGCGTCCACTTTGCCCATCATGTCCTGTGCGGACGCTTCACGCACATCCGGGTCTTTGGCGTTCAGGTCCAGCATGGCGAGTATGCCTTCAAGCTGGCCCCGTATGCGGTTGTTGATGGCGACTCTGTCCAGCTCCCGGCGGGACATTTCACCCATGTTCTCTCCGGTCAGCGGATCGGCGATTTCCCAGTCCCTGCCCCGGTTATTCAGTACCAGTACCACCTGCCCGGTGTCTTTTACCCGGCTCAGGCGATTGTTTCCGTAGGCTTCGAGCCAGCCCCTGGCTCTTTCATCACCGCTGCTGACGATGGCATTCACCGCCTCTTCCACTTTGCTCGCTGGCGCCTCCGCCAGGTTGATCAGCAGAGCCTTGCCAGGGTCGTCTTCCTGCGCCGTTGCGGGCAGCGACAACAGGCAAACCAGGGCGATAAGCAGCAATGTGAGCGATCGGCAGATGCTCATGAGTGTGTCCTGTCTGTTGAAAGCGTGGTGCGGGGTGGCAACCGGAGGCAGCATCGCTACCCCCGGGTTGCCTGTATTGCGATGTCGGTTGCTGTGCCTTATTCGTCAGCAGCCGCCATTTCACCGGCAGACGCACCACAGGTGCCGGTTGCGGTGTTGAAGGTTCCGCAGAACATGGGCTTGCGCCAGTCGGCGATCATGTCCCGTGAGCCCGGCAGGTAGTCAGACCAGGCATCGCCAGCAACCAGAGACGGGGTCTCCCAGACCACGGAGAACTGGCCGTTGTCCTGGATCTCGCCAATCAATACCGGCTTGGTGATGTGGTGGTTGGGCATCATGGCGGCGTAGCCACCGGTGAGGTTGGGTACGGTTACGCCGATGATGGCGTCTTTCACCGCATCCACGTCGGTGGTGCCGGCTTTCTTGACCGCTTCCACGTACATGTTGAAGCCGATGTAGTGGGCTTCCATCGGGTCGTTGGTTACCGCTTGCTCGTTGCCAGTGTGCTCGATCCACTGGTCGATGAAGTCGTAGTTGGCGTCGTTATCCACGCTCATGAAGTAGTTCCAGGCGGCCAGGTGGCCAACCAGCGGGGCGGTATCGATACCGGAGAGTTCCTGCTCACCCACGGAGAAAGCAACAACCGGGATATCGGAGGCAGCGATGCCCTGGTTACCCAGTTCCCGGTAGAAGGGCACGTTGGCGTCACCGTTGATGGTGGAAACCACGGCGGTCTTCTTACCGGCGGAACCGAAGCGCTTGATGTCAGAGACGATGTTCTGCCAGTCGGAATGACCAAACGGCGTGTAGTTGATCATGATGTCTTCCTTGGCCACACCCATATCCATCAGGTAGGTCTCAAGGATCTTGTTGGTGGTGCGCGGGTAGACGTAATCGGTGCCCGCCAGCACCCACCGCTCCACGCCGATTTCGTTCATCAGGTAGTTCACCGCAGGAATCGCCTGCTGGTTGGGCGCAGCGCCGGTGTAGAAGACGTTTTCGGAGGACTCCTCACCCTCGTACTGAACCGGGTAAAACAGAAGGCCGTTCAGCTCTTCCACCACCGGCAGTACCGATTTACGGGAAACCGAGGTCCAGTTACCGAAGATCACGTCGACTTTTTCCTGGGCCAGAAGCTCCCGGGCTTTCTCGGCGAACAGCGGCCAGTTGGAGGCCGGGTCCACAACAACCGCTTCCATCTGGCGACCCAGTACACCGCCCTTGGCGTTCTGTTGCTCGATCAGCATTTCAACGGTGTCTTTCAGAACGGTTTCACTGATGGCCATGGTGCCGGAGAGGCTGTGCAGGATGCCCACCTTGATGGGATCTTCTGCGGCTACGGTATTGAAAGAGATGGAAAGTGCGAGTGCAGAGAGGCCCAGTTTCACGTGTTTTTTGAGGCTCATGTTGTGCGTCCTTTTCTTTGGTTGGGTCTTGGGTTCGAGGTTGCAGTTCGTCTTGAAACGCACAGGAGCCACTGCATCTGCTGTTCCACATTCCATGTATATCGATACAAAACAAGCATTTATCTAGTATACAAGCCAAACCAGAGCTGCCACGGAACCATCAACACCCCGCCAAAACCCTGTTTTACCGTTCAGTTTTGGTGCGCCCGCACCGGCCTTGGGCGCGCTGCGCCGGAGCACTTCTGAGCCATAAATCATTAACCAACTGTTTTTATTGAATTATTAAGAATTTTTCGCAAATGGCACAGGCATTGCCATTCCACATGTATACAAGTTGATAACGCACATGAGGACGACCAATGCCTTCAACACTCGGATGGACCATAAAGGACTGGCAGAACGCCTATAGAGAAGGCGCTTCGCCCGCGTCATTGCTGGATGAGTTACTGACGGGGCTGGATACCACAGATGTGGCCTGGATTTCCCTGCTGGATGGCGACGGCCTGGCCGCCGCCCTGGTTGAACTGGAACAGACCCTGGAAGCCGCCGGCGGCGACAAGGCCGCGCTGCCACTCTATGGCGTTCCGTTCGCGGCGAAAGACAATATTGATGCGAAAGGCCTCGAAACCACCGCTGCCTGCCCGGCTTTCGCCTATACCCCGGAACAAGACGCCACCACCATCGCCCGCCTGAAGGCCGCCGGCGCGGTGGTGATCGGCAAGACCAACCTGGACCAGTTTGCCACCGGCCTGGTGGGCACCCGCTCGCCCTATGGCGCCGTGCCCAACAGCTTCAAGCCGGAGGTGGTCAGCGGCGGCTCCAGTTCCGGCTCGGCGTCTGTGGTGGCCCGGGGCCTGGTGCCGTTTTCCCTGGGCACCGACACCGCCGGCTCCGGCCGGGTCCCGGCCGGGCTGAATAACCTGGTGGGGCTGAAGCCCACCAAAGGCCAGTTCAGTATTCGTGGCGTGGTGCCGGCCTGTCGTTCCCTGGATTGCGTCTCCATTTTTGCGCTTACCGTTAACGATGCCGGGCTGGTGTCTGATGTGATGACCGGTTTCGATCCCGGTGATGCGTTCTCCCGCAAGGCACCTTACGCCCTGCCCCTGGACGGCCCCGCCCTTCGTCGACCCGGCCCAATCAGACGGCTCGCCATTCCGGAACATCCGCAGTGGTTCGGTGACCAGCAGTCGGAAGCAGCCTGGAACACCGCCATCAGCCAGTGGCGTGGGCTGGATGTGGAGCTGGTTCCCATGGATTTCAGCCCCATGCTGGAACTGGCGGCGCTGCTCTACGAGGGCCCCTGGGTGGCCGAGCGCCACGCCGCCGTGGAGGCGTTCATGGCCAGCCACGCCGATGATATGAACCCGGTGGTCAAAGGCATTATCAGCAACGCTGGCAAGTTCAGCGCCACGGACACCTTCAAGGCCCAGTACCGCAAGGAGGAGCTGCAGCGCCAGATCGATGAGCTGCTGGCCGATGTGGACGCCCTGCTGGTGCCCACTGCGCCTACCGCACCCACCATTGAAGCGGTCAACGCCGACCCGGTTACCCTCAACAGCCAGCTGGGCACCTACACCAATTTCGTAAACCTGGCGGACATGAGCGCTCTGGCGATCCCCGCCGGCTTCCGGGACGACGGCCTGCCCTTCGGCGTAACCCTGATCAGCGGCGCCTGGAAAGACACCGAACTGCAGCACCTGGCCTGCCAGTGGCTGAACGCCCACCCGACGCCCCTGGGCGCCACCGATAAAGACCGCCCGGAAGAAACCCCGGGCGCGGCCATTTCCACCCCCACGGTTCAGGTGGCGGTGGTGGGCGCTCACCTCAGCGGCATGCCCCTGA
>Ga0181371_1000377_pt1 | contig 10307 bp, 10 predicted proteins | sample LowvirmetaG_6_FD_130087 | JGI IMG/M metagenome (GOLD analysis project Ga0181371, IMG submission 130087) | Marine viral communities from the Subarctic Pacific Ocean - Lowphox_07 viral metaG | ecosystem: Environmental > Aquatic > Marine > Oceanic | place: Subarctic Pacific Ocean | collected...
AATGCGCTGGCGACAATATCGGCCAGCTGGACCCCGGCGTTATTTCGTGCAGGGACGGGTTCGTACAGGTGCCAGTTGAGCACGTCCCATGCGATGGTGCGTCTGTTGAGGTAGGCGTTGTTTCCCTGCAGCCTCAGGACTTCGTGATAGGCTCGAAGCTGATTGTAGTTCAGCCCTCCGGTGGCGGACAGGACGAGTCTGGCAGGCAAGACTTCACCGTGGTCAGCGAGTGACTTGGCCCTAACCCATTGCGTGACTCGCTCTAGAAGAACGCGAAGCACCCAGTTGTAGAATACATGCTGCCCTCCGCGGGCCTGAGCGCGGCTGTTCTCGTGGCCTTCCATGTTGGGCTTGTGGGAGACTACAGCGAACAATCGGCACGGCTTCTCGGCCAACATCGAGCAGACCAGCTCCCTCCGAGGGCCTGGAGGGACGTCCTTAAAGTGGAAGTAGGGCCGCTGAACCTGACGGACGGCATGCTTGATCTCGCGGACCCACTCAACCGTCTCCGCGTTCCTTGACTGGTCGATGACTACAGCGCCTAAGGTGAACCACTCTGAGGCACCTCCATGCGAGATCGGGCTCACAGCCCGGATCCCAGGGTCGCCGGCCTCATCGACGAAGATTGCGTATCCGGGGCGCCGGGGGCCACTGAGCGTCATTCATCATTCCCATGCGTCGATGAATACTCGACAACGGCGCCTACGATCGGCGGCGAGGGAAGGAGTCCATAAAATGATTCCTTCGCAAGTTGCTCCCAAACACATCGCCGAAGACAACGGCGGACAGCAGGAAGACGGCGGCAAAACCTGTCTCGACCGAGACAGGGAGACGCATGCCCCCATACACGGCAGCAGCGCCGCCCAAAGTGCATAGAATGTTCCCGAAACCATAGAGGAACGTCATGGTTTGGTTCCTCGCCCCGGATCGATAGAGGGCATCCAGCCACCGCGTAGTGGCCTCATCGACACTCGAAGCTGAGTGCTCAAAGCCCATGTAGAAGGTGCCGTCCGTGTACATCCAGTGCATGTAGGCACCGATCAAGAGCAGGATTGCGGCGCAATACAGCGGAGCCCCGGGTGCGACGCTTTCAGCCGAATCGCCAAATACTAGAGCAGCGGCCGGCAGGGCACCGAGCGACGCTAATACTGACTGCACCCGGAAACCTTCAGTAGCTTTGAACTCCAGCCAAAGGCGCGTTCTATCTTCTGGACTCATGGCTGTTCCCCCGCCGCCAGCGCCCCATCCGCCAGCGGCCGCTGCAGCTCCTTCGCAATATCCCAGGGCGCGGTGAGCCAGGTCTCAAACTCTTCGGCTTCAGTCAGGATGACGGGCATGGCCTTGGGGTGGACGGCCCCGACCTCGACGTTCGGTTCGGTCGTCAGGAAGGCGTAGAGGTCGGTCGTGACCTCGCCCTCTTTCAGCTTGCGGGTGCTGGTCCACTGCGGGACATGGATGCCTGCGAAGAAGGCCAAGGGCTCGGGATCGTCACCCGCCAGCCGGAACCAGACGGGCTCGTACTTGCCCTCGGCGTTGCGGCCGGGCTCGCTGAAGGCCGTGAAGGGGACCAGGCAGCGGTTCTCGGGCTTCAACCAGCGGCGCCAGTGCGGGCTTGAGGTGTTCCGGACATTGGTGACGCCCTTGTCGGTCTTCTTGCCCTCGAGCGCGAAGGCCGGGGACGGCAGGCCCCAGCGGGCAGTGCCCAGCACACGAACGGCGTTCGTCGCGTCATGGCGGACGATGGGGGCGGGATAGTCGGGATAGATAGAGCCGCCCTCGAGGTTGCCGGCGTGGTTCTCGATCGCACGGGCGAGGTCGAGGATAGCGCCCGGGCCTTTGCGGAGGCTGTAGAGGTTGCACATTTCCTACTCTCCCCCATTGGCCTGCTTGAGCATAGCTTGGATCCGCAAATTGCGTTGTCGCTGCCAATGTTCGTCGGCGGCGATGACGTAGTCATTTGATTTCAACGATAGACTGCGAAACCCTTCTGCAAATTTCTCAATCTGCTCTGCATTGAAGGCGTATGAACCAAAGGCGATGGTCGACAGAAAGTCAGATCCCTGGGTGGCCTTTAGTACGCCGGGTCTTTTGGACGTTGCGTGGTATGGTGGGCAGAGAAACCAGCCCGTAATCTGGCCGTTGATCGTCTGATTGATCGCCATTCCGTGAGCGATGTCATTGCGCCGTTCGGCGGCGTTGCTGACCTCCTTAAACAGGGAGGGAAGCCCGCTTAGCTTCGGGCCCATGGCGTAGGGGTGGCCCTCCAGCCCTGCTCTGAGCATTTGTAGACGGGTCCCGGAATCACGGGCACACCCGTATGCTCTGCCGCTTCCGACTCCTTCTGCACCAACGAGGCAGGTGAACAGGAGCGCGAGGCAGGCTTCAAGCTCCTCCCATCGAGATAAGGCATGGCCTACAGCACGGTAGATTGCGTCGGGACTTGCATCGCCGCCGCTCGCCCTCTCAGGCCTACTCCAGATGGTTGCGTTCGACATCGCGGCCCTCAGTCCATCATCTTGCCAACGGTTGGTCGTTCTCCGACGTCAAAGTGACTCAGGCTCATCAACTTGGCGAGGGCGCCACCCATTTCCCCATGACCATGCGCCAGCCCAGAGCCTTCAGTTCGGCCCGTCGCCGCTCGGTATAGTCCCACCAGGCGGGATCTCGATCGCCGATGGTGTCGAGGGGCTTGGGCCAGCTGCCGCTGCGGTCCGTGAAGGTCACGCGGCCGGGGCAGTCCGACCCTGGGCAGCGCGGCTTGCGGTTGGCCAAGGTGAAGTCGCAACCTTTGGCCTCGAGGACGCGATTTAGGTCGACGTCGCCGCGATGGGTGGGCTCGACATCGCAGGTCCAGCCGACGCGTGCCTGGCCCTGCAGAAGGTCCCAGACGGTTTTCACGCGCGTCAGGCCGTGCCGATCGGCCGGGCGCCGGCGCGGCGCAGGTCGATGCCCGCAGCGAGGCGGATGACATAGTCGGGGTCGAGGGCCGCCAGCTGGTCGAGCGCGGCGCGGATATCCTCGCGCGTGCCCTCTGCCGGCAGGCCCAGGCGTCGGCAAAGCGAACCCAGTTCGTCAGCGACCTGGTCGACCGTGTCGGTCGGCAGGGGCGTGGATGCGGACATTCTGACCTTCTCCCTCTCTCTCACAGCCTCGCCGATCGTGGCGGGGTGACCGCGTTGGCGCGCGGATCACCTGCGGGAATGCCCCCGCACGACAGACCGATCGGCCGCCCGGCCGGTCGCCGCCCCGCTCGCGCGAGGGCGGAGTTCTAACCGTGCGAAAGGCCCGCGTGCAATGAAAAGTTCTACAAATGTTCTCATTCCGGATCAGGTGGCCGTGGCGCCCTGTGATCCGCCGGCCGCCTGGATCGGCGGCAAGCGCCATCTGGCGCGGCGCATCTGCGCCATTCTGTCCGCCACGCCCCACGCGGCCTATGTCGAGCCGTTCGTTGGCGCGGGCGGCGTGTTCCTGCGTCGAACGCTGAGGCCGAGCGTCGAGGTCATCAACGACGTCTCCGGCGATGTGGTGACGCTGTTCCGGGTGTTGCAGCGGTTCCCCGAGGCGCTGCTGGCCGAGCTGCAGTGGCGACCCGCTATGCGCGCCGAGTTCGACCGGATGAAAGGGCTGGACCCGGCCCAGATGCTGGACATCGAACGGGCTGCCCGGTTCCTGTACCTGCAGACCCTGGCGTACGGGGGAAAGGTCACGGGCCGCAGCTTTGGGATCGACACCCGGGGCGGCCACGACTTTGACCTGAAGCGGATCCGGCCGCGGCTGATGCGGCTGCACGAACGGCTGGCCGGCGTCATCATCGAGAACCTCGACTGGCGGGATCTGATCGACCGGTACGACCGGGAGACGACGCTGCTGTATCTGGACCCGCCCTATTGGGGCAGCGAGGACGACTATGGCCCCGGGGTTTTCGGGCGGCCCGACTTTGCCGCCTTGGCCGATCGGCTGAGGGAGGGGCGCAGCCGGTTCCTGTTTTCGATCAATGACCGGCCGGAGATCCGCGAGCTGTTCGCCTGGGCCGACATGGAGGCCGTGACCACGACCTATTCCATCGCCGGCGGCGACAAGAGCCAGGCGGCCGCCGAGCTGCTGATCGGAAAGGGCGTGGATCTGTCCCCAGCGGCGTCGCAGGCGAGGTTGTTGTGAGGGCGGCTGGCGGGGCGATTATCGAGCCCGGGATTTTTCACGGGTGACGTAAGTGTTTGATTACGCTGACCCGCTCTAGGGCCTGTTTTTCGGCCAGAGTGTTGATCCGGCGCCATTTGTCGCCGCTTCCCAAGCTGACGACGAGGGTTCGATTCCCTTCACCCGCTCCAGCGTCCGTCGTTTCCGACACACGGTGACGGAGCCGCGACACTGGCTCCGCACGCGGAGTAATCTTCGTGATTCATACGCGGCATTGTCATCAAGCCGCGCGGGCTGGCGAGGGCACGTCCGGGGTAAGAGCGTCCGCAATCGGAGCGGATGAGACCCATCCGTCATCTGAAGATTTCAGGGACCCGCTTCGGGTCGGCGGGGCGAGTGTCGGTGATCCGCAGCGTATCCATCCTTCAGGTCTGGCCATCGGCCTGGCCCGCCTTCGGGGCGGGTCGGGCGACGGATGCCGTGCGCCCGCGCGGCGCGGGCCTGCGCCGGGGTGTCGAGCTGGCGATCGCAGCGCTGATCCTGATCCAGCTTGTGCGGCTGGTGCTGCTGTTCATGGCCCCCAATACCGGGGCCCGGGCGGCTGAGGTTGTCACCGCGCCGGACACCGGCGTGCTGTCGCGGTTCGATGCCTTTTTCCATACGGGCGAGCGCAGCAGTCTGGCCGAGATCACCAACGCGGGCAGCGAGCAGTTGCGCCTGTTTGGCGTGCGGGCCGGCGCGGGCGGCGGCGGCTCGGCCATCCTCGGCCTGCCGGACGGCACCCAGTTGTCGGTCGGGGTCGGCGAAGAGGTCCTGCCCGGACTGGTGCTGCGCGCGGTCGCCCAGGATCATGTGACGGTCGCCCGGGGCAGTTCGGTCAGCCGCATCGACTTTGGCGAAGTGCCAGTGGGGGCCGCCAGCGTGCCGCCACCGCCCACGACGCCGCAGGTGGTGACCCCGCCGCGCCCGGCTCCGGCTGCGGCGGCGTCCGAGGCCGCCGTGGTCGATCCCGCCCGCCTGATGGCCGAGGCGGGTCTTCGCCCCCGCATGCAGGGCCTGTCGGTCAATGGCTTTACGGTCACGGCGCGCGGCCAGAGCGCCCAGTTGCAGGCCGCCGGCCTGCGCGCCGGGGATGTCATCCTGTCAGTCAATGGCATCGCCCTGGATGGCCCGTCGGCCATCAACCGCCTGCGTACCGATCTGGCCGAGGCGCCCGAGGCCGTCATCCGTTTCGAGCGCAACGGCGCCCCCCAGACCACCACCGTAAGGACCCACCCGTGATCCGGTCGTCATCGAGACTCCTCGGCCGTCTGGCCGCCCTGATGCTTGCGGCGCTTGTCGTGCAGGCTGTGCTGCCCGTGGCGGTGGCCCATGCGCAGGAACGCCAGATCCTGAATGTGCAGGGTGCCGACATCCGCGCCTTCATCCAGGACATCGCCCGCTCGACCGGGCGCACCTTCATCGTCGACCCCTCGGTGACCGGCACGGTGACCGTGACCAGCGACCGGCCCCTGACCCCGGCCGAGACCTATGAGGTATTTCTGTCGACCCTGCGGGCCAATGGTCTGGTGGTCATTCCGACGTCGTCGGGCGCCTACCGCATCGCTCCCGCCCAGGGCGCGGCCCAGGGCCCGGCGACCGTGGGCTCGGAGCGGTTCGCGACCGAAGTCTTCCAACTGCATCACATCGATGCCGCCTCGGCCGCCGAGACCATCCGCCCGCTGGTCGGGCCGCAGGGTCAGGTGCTGGCCAACCCCAACAGCAACACTGTGGTGGTCGCCGACTTTGCCGACAATCTGGCGCGCGTTCGGGCCCTGATCGCGCGCATTGACGTCGACAGCACCGACATTGTCGTCGTCACGCTGGAGAACTCCTCGGCACGCGAGATCGCCGCCGTGCTGGTCGAGGTGCTGGCCCCGGTCGGCGGTCAGGCCGGACAGGGTCTGGTCAAGGTGACGGCGGTCGAGAGCTCCAACTCCATCGTGCTGCGCGGCGAGCCCGCGGCGCTGGTGCGGGTGCAGTCGCTGATCTTCGACCTCGACCAGCGGGCCCTGACCTCGGACGATGTGCGGGTCATCTTCCTTGAGCATATCGACGCCGAACAGCTGCTGCCGGTGCTGCAGCAGATCGTCGGCCAGACGGTGACGCCGTCGTCCGCCTCGGGTCAGCAACCGGCCGAAGGCGGCGAGGCGGCGACCGCGTCGGCGGCCCCCGGCCAGCGCGCCACCATTGCCCGCTATCCCGGCGCCAATGCCCTGGTCATCTCGGCCCCGCCCGAGACCCAGCGCATGCTGGGCGATGTGATCGCCCAGCTGGACCAGCGCCGCCAGCAGGTGCTGATCGAGGCCATCGTGGTTGAGCTGTCGGACAATGCCGTGCGCGAACTGGGCGTCCAGTGGCTGCTGGCGGGCGAGGACGGCAATCCCATTCTGGCGACCAACTATTCCCAGCGCGCCGCGCCCCTGCTGTCTATCGGCGGGGCGCTGGCGGCGCGTGATCTGGATGAGGACGACCCCCTGCGGGACGACCTGGCGACCGCCGCGCTGAACGGCCTGCTGGGGGCCAATGGCTTCATCGGCGGCGGCGGCGGCCGGATCGGCGATACCCTGTTCGGCTTCATCATCAATGCGGCAAAGACCGACTCGGGCTCGAACCTGCTGCAGACGCCCTCGCTGATGACGCTCGACAATGAGGAGGCCACCATCCTGGTCGGTCAGGAAGTGCCGATCACGACCGGCGAGACCCTGCTGAACGGCAATGACAATCCGTTCCGCACGACCCAGCGGCAGGACATCGGTGTCAAGCTGATCGTCCGGCCCCAGATCAATGCCGGGGGGTCGGTGACGCTGTTCATCCGTCAGGAGGTGTCGAGCATCAACGGCATCCTCAGCAGCAATGCCGGTGACCTGATCCTCGACAAGCGCGAGCTGGAGACGACGCTGGTGGTCGAGGACGGCGACATCGCCGTGGCCGGGGGCCTGCTGGACCAGAACGACCGCATCTCGATGGACCGGGTGCCCTATCTGTCGGATGTGCCGTTGATCGGGGGCCTGTTCCGCTCGGAAAGCCGCCAGCGCGGGCGCACCAATCTGATGATCTTCATCCGCCCGACCATCATCCGCAGCCCGGCTGATGCCCAGCGCCTGACTGCCGACCGCTGGGGCTATATGCGTCAGGAGCAGCTGCGCGTCGCCCCGGGGCAGGAGCCCAGCCTCGACGAGCTGATCCGCGACTATATCCGCACCCAGCCGCCGGTGCCGCCGCAGTATCTGGAGACCGCCCCGGTCGCTCCGGTCGACGGCGACACCCTGCCGCCGGTTCAGCCGCCGGTTCAGTCCTGATCCCATGACGATGCTGGCCGACCCCACCCTCAGCTATGCCTTTGCCAAGCGCCACGGCGTGGTGGTGACCGAGCGCGGTGACGTGGCGGTCGTGGCCCTGCGCGAGGGGGCCGATCCGCTGGCGCTGGTCGAGGCCCGGCGTGTGCTGGGGTGTCCGCTTGAGGTTCAGCCGGTGAGCCGCAGCGCCTTCGACCGCCTGCTGTCCGCAACCTATGCCGGCGATCCGGTGGCCGGGTCGATCGGCGGCGACGATCTGGCCCTGCCGGGTGGTCTCGACAGTCTGGTGGACGAGATCCCGGCCGCCGCCGACCTGCTGGACACCACCGACGATGCGCCCGTCATCCGGCTGATCAACGGCCTGATCGCCGAGGCGGTGCGCGCGGGGGCCTCCGACATCCACCTCGAGCCCTATGAGCAGGCGCTGGTCGTGCGGATGCGTGTCGATGGCGTGCTCAAGGAAGCCCTCAGCCTCAGCCCACGTCTGGCGCCGGTGGTGGTGTCGCGCATCAAGGTGATGGCGCGGCTCGACATCGCCGAAAAGCGCATTCCGCAGGACGGCCGCATCCCGCTGGCGCTGGGCGGCAAGACGCTGGATGTGCGGGTCTCGACCCTGCCGTCGCGGGCGGGTGAGCGGGTGGTGCTGCGCATCCTCGACAAGGATCAGGCGGGTCTGGGCCTGCGCGATCTGGGCATGGATGAGGCCACGCTCGAGGCCTATCACGCCGCCCTGGCCGAGCCGAACGGCATCCTGCTGGTCACCGGCCCGACGGGCTCGGGCAAGACGACGACCCTCTATGCCGGCCTGTCGCTGCTGAACACCGGCACGCGCAATATCCTGACGGTCGAGGACCCGGTCGAATATGCCGTCGAGGGCGTCGGCCAGACCCAGGTCAATGCCAAGGTCGGCATGACCTTTGCCGCCGGGCTGCGCGCCATCCTGCGTCAGGACCCCGACGTGGTCATGGTCGGCGAGATCCGCGACGTCGAGACCGCCTCGATCGCGGTGCAGGCGGCCCTGACCGGCCACCTTGTGCTGTCGACGGTGCACACCAATGATGCGGCGGGTGCCGTGACCCGGCTGCGCGACATGGGGGTCGAGCCCTTCCTGCTGGCCTCGACGCTGCGGCTGATCATGGCCCAGCGGCTGGTGCGGCGTCTGTGCCCCCATTGCCATACGCCCGAGGTGGCCGATGCGGCGACCGCGCGGCTGGTCGGCATTGCGGCGGGCCAGACGGTCTGGCGCCCGACCGGCTGCGACCACTGCAACCAGTCCGGCTATGTCGGGCGGGTGGGCCTGTATGAGACGATCCGGGTCACCGACACCCTGCGCCGCCTGATCACCACGGGGGCCGACGAGGCCGCCATGAACGCCGAGGCGCTGGGCGACGGGCGGACGCTTGCCGGACAGGCCCGCGCGCTGGTGCTGGACGGCACGACCTCGGTCGAGGAGGCGCTGCGCGTCACCCGCACCCGGTCCGAGGACCTGCCGCCGATCGAGGCGGTGGCCTGATGCCCCGGTTCGACTATGTGGCCGTGGACGGCGGCGGGCGCACGGTCCGGGGCAGTCTCGACGCTGCGGATCTGCAGGCCGCCCGCGATCAGGTCGGTCGCAAGCAGCTGATGCCGCTGGAGGTCCAGCCCGGTCGCGGTCTGTCGCGCACCGATGCCTCGAAGACCCCCGGCGGGACCAAGCTGGACGCGCGGGCCCTGGCGCTGGCCACGCGGCAGCTTGCGACGTTGATCTCGGTCGTGCCGGTCGAGGAGGCCGTCCGCACCCTCGCCCTGCAGGCCGAAAAGCCGAAGGTGCGCCGCTGTCTGGAGGCCGTCCATCAGGGCGTGGTCGAGGGCCGCCGCCTGTCCGAGGCCATGGCCGAACAGGGCCGCGCCTTTCCGCCGCTGTACCGGGCCATGGTGGCGGCGGGCGAATCCTCGGGCGCGCTGCAGCCGATCCTCGAGCGTCTGGCCGACGGGCTGGAACGCGAGCAGGAGGTACGCGGCAAGGTCATCACCGCCCTGGTCTATCCGGCGGCGCTGGCGGTCGTGGCCCTGGCGGTGATCACCGCCCTGATGACCTTTGTCGTGCCCAAGGTGGTCGATCAATTCAGCAGCATGAATCAGGACCTGCCCCTGCTGACCCAGGGGGTGATTGCCGTCTCGCACGCCATGCGCGACTGGGGTCTGATCCTTGCCCTGGTGATGGTCTGTCTGGGCGCGATCACGGGGCTAGCGCTGCGGCGTCCGGCCCTGAGGCTGAAGGCCGATACCCTGCTTCTGCGCCTGCCGATCACCGGCCGGCTGACGCGCGACCTGCATGCCGCGCGCATGGCCAGAACCCTGTCGACCATGATCTCCTCGGGCCTGCCGGTGCTGGAAGGGCTGAACCTGACCGCCCGCACCGTCTCGAACACCCGGCTGGCCGCCGCAACGCGCGTCATGGCCGATGTGGTGCGCGAGGGCGGCTCCCTGTCGGGGGCCATGCGCCGCGCCGATGTGTTTCCGCCGCTGCTGGTCCACATGACCGCCTCGGGCGAGGGGGCCGGGCGGCTGGAGCCCCTGCTGGACCGCGCCGCCGACTATCTGGAGCGCGAGTTCGCCACCTTTACCGCCGTGATGCTCAGCCTGCTGGAGCCCGGCATCATCATCGTCATGGGCGGGGTGGTGGCCGTCATCGTCCTGTCGATCCTTCTTCCGATCCTTCAGATCAACACCCTTGCCATGGGATGACATCATGACCCACACACCCGAACATCAGACCCCCCCCCGTCCTTCACGGGGGAGGGGGCCCGCCCGCAGGGGGGTGGAGGGGGCGACCTTCAAGCGCCGGCGCCC
>Ga0181371_1000380_pt1 | contig 10276 bp, 7 predicted proteins | sample LowvirmetaG_6_FD_130087 | JGI IMG/M metagenome (GOLD analysis project Ga0181371, IMG submission 130087) | Marine viral communities from the Subarctic Pacific Ocean - Lowphox_07 viral metaG | ecosystem: Environmental > Aquatic > Marine > Oceanic | place: Subarctic Pacific Ocean | collected 2015-12-04
TACCAGGCTTGGGGCTTTCACCTTGCCTGGTTGGCAGAGCCGTCGCTCACCGACTCATGCAAGCGGATCTTACACAACCTTGGCCCGACGTTGTCGTTAGCTGGTAATCATCCCGAACTTTCGCAGTTCAGCTACTTAGGAGTATGAATTTGGTGCACACGCTTCATAAACCAGGCACGCGAGTGTCTTTCTATGGCTTGAATGCCACAACCACTTTAGTCGGTGACGAACTTATTGCCGTTGTATTCGACTCAAAGCAGCACGAGCCAACCTTCATCAACCTGGATGAAGCTGAAAGAATGCTCGGTAAGGAACTGATTTTCCTAACGTCGAAAGTCAAAGAAGAATCTATCGATGTCGATCTTTCTCCCAAGCAGTTAATCGAGTTGAACAAGGTTCAAGCCTATCTCGAAGGGCTATGGCAAGTTGTACCCAAAGGGAAAACTGGTGGGATTCCCAAAAGAAAGGCTGCGATTGACTACGTCAGCGACTTAATCGGAGACAACTCCCCCCCTCACCCATCCACACTCGCTCGATGGGTCAAGGAAACGACTTCCCACCATCAGGGTGTGCTTGCGCTCGTGAAGAAGCGCGAACGTAAAGCACGGTCAAAATTCGGAGAGGAGATCAAAGATCTGTTTGATTCTGTCATCCGGCACGAATATCTGAATCTCCGTCGCCCTACCAGGACCTATGCCTATTCCCAGTTTGTTAATCGGCTCGAAAAGGAATTGCGCCTAACCGAGGACCATCAAATCCCAAGCTATGGCACTTTCTGTAATTGGATCAAGCAGCTTAATCCGATTGAGGTGGCTGAGAAGCGATATGGCAAACTCGCAGCAAAATCGCTCAACCGCAACGCCCATCAGGAAATTCAACTCCAGAGAATCTTCGAAAGGGTTGAAGTTGACGCATTGAGGCTGACTGTCGGTGTGCGCGATGAACAGGGACGCTATTTGGGGACGATCATCGTGTTTTTCGTCCTGGACTGTTATTCCCGATCAGTCTTGGGCTTCCAAATCCAAGTCGGCGGTGGCGAATCTGCTGCTTCAGTGATTGATTCCTACAAGCACGCCATGGCCCCAAAGCACCCAGAAGAGGTGGATCCAACTATCAAGTGTACTTGGCCAATGTATGGAGCCCTTAAGAATGTGGTAAGTGACGGTGGACCTGGATACAAGGCAATCGAAACTCACTCATTTCTCTTGCATCTGAATGCAGGCTCTTCTCTTGCCCCAACATACTCCGGCGAAAAGAAACCCTTCATCGAGTCGTTCAACAAAACGGTACGAGCACAATTTGCATCTCGCCTCCCCGGATACGTTCCCAAAACAGCTGGCAATCAACCCTCGGATGCCACGATCGAACAACAGGCTGTGCTAACCCTGGACCAGGTAAAAAGAAAACTCACCAAGTGGATTGTTGACGACTATCACCAACATGAACACGAGGGTCTCAATTGGCAGACTCCTCACCAAGTATGGACGGAGAATGCAAGGCTATTCCCACCGGCAATTCCCGATGAGCTATTTACTCGGCTCAAACTTACTCACGGAGAAAAGAAGACCCCGAAAATCTCTGGAGATGAAGGGCACCTCGGCATCACCGTCAACAATGTCAGATACAACGATCCTGACAAAAGGTTGAAGTCGATCTACGGATGGCTGAAACAGCGGGGCAAAGAGCCACGTGTCGAGTGCGAATTCACACCGAACGATATCCATTCGGTCTCAGTAAAAGATCCTGAGTCTCATGAACGCTTCCCGGTCTTTGCAACCGATCGAAGAATCCAGCCAGGTATGACGTCGCGAGAATGGGATGTCATCCGTCTGGAAACTAAACCCCCGTCGCGTGCTCGAAAATCAGCTCTGGACGGCGATCCAGAACTACTCGCAGCTGACAAGCAGAGCCGAAAGCAAATTAAAGAAGCGACGAAAAGGAAAAGCACGAGCGCAAACCTTCCTGAGATGACCAAAGGTGTCCATTCACTACGCGATTCCAATAGAGCCAGCAAATCAGGTTCAGGTTCGGAACCGGGTGCCGGAACATTATTGGAAGGACTTTCTGACGAAAATTCAAATGACGAGGGGTACGACGTTGTCTAAGAAAACCAGTGTAGAGGCTTTGTCGCAGCTATTTGATTCAATCACTCAGACTCAAGAGAGGGAGGTAACCAAGCGGATTCAAGAGTCGTCGATTTTGTATCCAAAATTCAAAGAAGCGCTTACGAATATTCGATATGCGCACTCCATGCACGGTTCAGAACGAGCTGGAATGATCTTGACGGGCCTGACCGGGGTCGGAAAGAGTCGAGCCATCGACACCTACATTGCTGCTTACTATGCCTCCAGGCCAGAGCTTGAAACGGATCAACTTACCGAGCTACCGATTCTTAAAGTTCGTTTGTCAGGGCGTCCAACCTATAGCGGCCTGCTTCAGCAAATCCTCATGGCGGCAAACCACGTCAAACTTTCAGGCAACTCGACCCATCTGCTCGGAAGAGTACGCACGCTAGTTGAACAGCAAGGTGTTCAGATGCTTGTAATCGATGAATTCCAACATCTTTTGAGTGAGCAAGCACGCGTTTCAACCCGAGATGTGCTCAACCTCCTAAAGACGCTAATGGATGAATGCAAATTCTCTTGCTTGCTCACCGGATTGCCAGAAGGCCTAAAAACTTTTGTTCAGCACGACGAAATCCGACAACGGTTTGCAAAGAATCGCTTCGAATTGCGTCCGTTCTCTGTTGCGGATAGGGCCTCGGTTTCAGAGCTGCGTGATTATCTGAAAGCGTATGACCGTCGATTGGAGCAAGAAGGTATTAAAAGCATCGCTCTCGCATCGGAGTTTATGCTTCCCAGAGTTTATCTGGCTACCCTCGGCTTACCGAGGGCCATCAGCGACTTGATTTCCAGCACCCTAGACCGTACCGATATTAGTTCTCCGCTCACGAAAAGCAATTGGGCCCAAGGATACGAAGCAATTTTTCTGGACAACAACCTTGGTGAAACTTTTAACCCATTCGTCGCAAAGGATGAGCAGGTTAAACACCACCTGGAGGCACTATGAGCCGATTTGGCGTTCGGCCATACCCTGCGAGGGGAGAAAGCCTTTCAGGGTACTTGCTGCGGCTCGCAGAACTCAATGGACTCTTCTCGCTCGATGAAGCCGTAGCCATCTGCTCCAGCAAGGTATCGAACCGTGGCAAGCCAGAGCGTTGGTCGCTCTCACATGTTGGCTGGATCCTGGATGGGCTTTCGCAGCGCTTAGGTCGGGACTGTGAATCAGAGAGCGAGCAATTCGAGCGCCAATACAGAATTGGAGGGATTGAAGACCCGATTCGAATGGTTCGCGATTTTCGAGTTTCGACGCCCCGCCTCTGCATCGATTGCCTGTTAGAGAATGAGTTTATGGATTGGCGCTGGAGTTTGGGCCACCTTGCCCACTGCCCCGTCCATAATGCACCGCTAATCGACACGTGTCCCTCATGCCAAAGTCAGTTGTCTTGGGCTTCGGAGCTTTTGCACAAGTGTCCCAATTGCAAAACACCCTGGAATTCGCAAAAGAGCTTTCATCAACGAATCTCCGACTTTGAGATGAATTTGTGGAATCAGTTAACTGATGAATCTCTTGGAAACCCAGAAGCCCTTCGAGAAATCTCTGCGGCCATGATGTTGGTTGCCCGCCCCTTCGATTCAATGATTGGTCCTCTGAACCGATTCCCGGCGACTTCAAATCTTTGGGAAATTGCGAGCACCGCTTATCAACTCCTTCAAGACCCGTGTTCTGTAAATGAGATCATCCGAATGCGAGCTAAAAGAGCCGCATCGCTGGGATTTCATTCATCACTCCAACTGAGGCTTGCTCAAGTTCCTCCTATGAAAGGAGCGGCCTTCCGGGCAACCAACCCATCAGGAGATATTCCCGAAATCAGACTTGGAGAGGATAGAATTGAGTTTGTTGCCAACAAGAGAGTTCAGCTAAATCAGGAGCGGGAAGCCCGTAATTTAGAATATCAAATCGATGCTCGAGGGCTCGCTCACGTAATTGGAATTCCCATGACGGAGCTTCGTTACTGCCTTGATTGTCGCTGCATCACACCTCTGAATAGTACCCATGTGGTGCGACAGCAAGTTTTCGACATTAGAGACCTTGGTAGCCTCTCTGAAGTACTTGGCCATAAGAATGACGGCGGGGCCAACTCCGCCTTGGTTTCGATGAACGACGTTCGGTTAGACCGTAATCTAACCAGTTTTGGTCGCCTACTAGCCGCAGTATGGTCGCGAGAGATCAAGGGACATTTGTTCTGGTCAGCCGAAGTGCTAAGTATTGAAATTGACGAGAGTACTTTAGATAACTGGCTCAGAGCGGAGTTGCGGGGGCAATGCTCTGGGAATCTGGAGTGTTATCGCGTGATGGCCGCTCTGCACTGTGGCAAAAGCACGCTCATGTCACTCGTTTCTGGCGGAAGGCTGGAGTGTGTGGACTGGGTGAGAGGTGGGAGAGACCAAATCGTTGGCGCATCCTATTTGGCATATGTTGAGAGCCTAGTCGAGAGCCTGCCGGTCACTGAATGAGTGAAGTGTCATGCAAGGTTCTCTGGCTATTCAATAGGATCACTCCGCGAATTCTCCAATATCCTCGTCGGCGAGATTTTCCATACGCCGAAATCCTTCATTTCCAATCTCCTTGAGTCGGGCAGCGCTGACCCGGAATTCGCCTCTGAATGTTCCCTGTGCTTCAGCCTGACCAGCTTGCTTTGCACGATCCCTTTTTCTGCTTCGCTTTTCAGCCTTATCGTTCATCACGATCACCATCAAATCCAGATACTACTATTGTAGCTCAAAAATTTGCCTCTCTTTGGGCTGATGCCTCGTTCCTGAATAGGCACCTCGTCCTTTACAGCAGACGTTGGTACTGCTATAAAATACTAAAATTTAAATAGCTAAATCAGACCATTACAGCATGCTTTTCAAGTTAGTCTCACCTAGTTTTGAAAAACAGGCAGAAAATCTCATGAAGAATTTGAAGCTCAAATTCCCGCTATTCAAAACCCTCTTCTAAGCCTCTGATTTTTCGAAGTCGCAAGTCTTACATTCGTTTGAAATTAACAACTAGTGTTAATTTGAACTGAGACCGAGACTCGGTCTCACATAGGTTGAAATCATTACGACCGCATCATATCTACCTCAGGGCCGAATTCGCGATCTTTCTTGCTTCCGTATTTCAATTATGGATAAGACTATCCGCACTTCCCTGGCGATGGAACAATTGGAGTTTTGCTGTTGTTACGCACGTTTGTGTTCCTTCACTAAAATTCGGAAATGGGTTGAATTGCTCCCGCCTTTTGACATTGCAGAGTCCGGATCCGAAGAACCAGGGCTTTTCGAGAAAGATGATACGCAACGCTACAATACCGCCGAAGCATTGCAAGTTTGTTAGCCTGCTATAAGCTTATTGTTGTGACCTTTCAAAAAATTGGACCTGGAGCCGCAATGGAAATGACAGTGTTGGTGGGCGCGGTAGTGTTTATTGCCCTTGCGTACTTGCTCTTTGGAGAAAAGCCTTCCTCGAAGCAATCGCCACCCAGGTCTCGAGAAGCCGGGAAAGCCTCTTACGGTAAAAAGCGGCCCCTCGTCCAGCGCACCACATCAAGTGGAGCTAAAGCTAGAGCAAATCGTCGTGAGGTTCTTGGCTCCACGGAAATGGACGACGATGGTTTAGCTACTTTTACCATTTCATTTGGGCAGGAGGAAGAAAGTAGTCGAAACAGAAAGCCAGGCCGTTGGATCTCTCCTGGAGAGCAAATAGAAATTGCAGGCCATGTCACTAAGGATGGCAATTTCTACTTTGGGGGAAGATTAAGCGCCACAAACCAGTTTGGTTCCGAAGCGTCACTCATTGATGAAACCTTGAAGGTTGAGAAGGCGACTTGCCGCGAGTCTGACCATTCATTGGGGTATTGGCCAAAGTACAATCGACTCTCCCCTAAGTGCCGGGGGGCCTACCTTGATTGGTTATCATCGACACGGAATGATCCGAATACCCCCGTCGGCTACGTTTTCCTATATTTTTATGGATTGGAGCGTCGAATTATCGTTGACTCAGTCGAATCCAGTCAGGTCGATGATGAAGAGTTCAAGAGAATTGCACAGGAGATCCGGAGATTGCTCGGTGCTTATGGAAAGAACCCTGCTTTCAGGAACTACGCTTTCCGATTGCTGGAATGGATGAAACTGTTGCGGCCCAAACAGGTGTCTATTTCAAGTGATGAGGTTTCTGAACACAACCTGAGACTCCTATTTTCGATCCACGCTGGAAAGCTTGTTGCGGCCGGCCAACCAATTCCACCGCAAATGGCGTATGTGTGGTTGAATTTTACCGACTTCATTCCGAGGACACCTGCACGGCGGTGCCGCAATGAATTTAAAAAACTTTTCTCGAAACTCTATTGTGACCAATTTGCTGATGGTTTGAAGATTAAACCCAACAAAACCTTCGTGCAGCCTTCATATCGACCAGCGAGTGGTTCCCTGTCGCATACCAGCCTCGATGAGACACAAGTACCCGACCCGACTGCACTCAAATCCGTAGCAAATAAACTCATAAAAATTGCGGACCAGGCTTCCGAAAAGCTCGACTCATACAGTCGATATCTGGGAAAGGAAGGAAACTCTCGCGATGATATCGAGGCGGTGCTCCTGCTCCCTGAGGAGATAGCAGACTCATCCAGCTCGAATCTCATATCATCCTTCTCAGGTTGGGCGGAAAAAATCATCGCCGAAAACCAAGGGTTGGTGTCCTTCCAAGAGCTGTGGGCGCAGCTATCCGACACGCAAACCGAGAAGGTAAACAAAAAGGAGGTTGAGGTTTTGCAAGGTGTTCTGGACAGAACGGGTTTCGGTATAGCCCCAGACCCGCGCTTTCATCATGCCAAGCCTCAACCTACCGGTAACGTGGTTTTGTTTTCCGGTGGTCATAAACAGTTAGCAGAACCCAGTGACGCATTTAATGAGGTGGGCATGGCCCTTAGACTCGGTGCCATGGTCGCGAAAATCGATGATCACGTGCACGAGGCTGAGGTTAATGTTCTAGAGAATCTCATCAACAACCGCTCGGAGCTAACGGAACCCGGCAAAGCAAGCCTGCACGCTTACCTCACCTGGCGGCTGAATTCCCCGCAGAATAGCGCCAGCTTGAAGAAGCAGATTGAGAATCTTAGTCAGGATGGCAAACACGGTATTAGTAAGATTCTGGTCAGTGTCGCTCTGGCGGACGGCAGAATCAGTCCGGATGAAATTAAGCAGATGGAAAAACTTTACACTAGCCTTGGGTTGGATAAGGCATTGGTTTCCAGTGATATTCATGGCTTGACTACCGCTAGAGCGCCGGAGAGCCCGGCCGCCTCCACTTCTCCAAAAGCCGCCGGCTTCGAGCTTGATGAGAGTGTTTTGGCACTGCATGAATCGGAGACAAAAGATGTGCAGAGCATTCTCGGCTCCATTTTTACAGAGTCTGATGATGAGGAATCACTGGTAACTGAGCCAGAGTCCGCAAAAGAGGATTTGCCTGTGGATGATGATCACGGACTGGATCCAGCGCATCGAAAGCTGTTTGAGAAACTGATCACCCAAGAGAAATGGAGCCGCGAAGAGCTTGAGTCGATGTGCAATGGGCTGGGACTGATGGCAGACGGAGCCCTCGAGACGATCAACGATTGGTCGTTTGAAGTATTGGATGAACCCGTTCTGGAGGACGATGGTGATATTTACGTCATGCTCGATGTGGCTGAAGACATTGCACAAACCGTTAAGGAATAATTACTCATGAGTGAGAAGCGTATCAGGCCCAAGGAACGAGATTCGATTATCCAGTCGCTCAAATCAGGGGTAACGCCAAAGGTCGGAATTCAGCATATTCAAGTGGGGCGAGCAAACGAAATAAAGGCCCTGTACCGCGATATTGAACGTGTTGCTGACGGTGGTTCCGCTTTTCGGTTAATCATTGGGGAGTACGGATCAGGCAAGACCTTCTTCCTGAGTGTTGTGCGAAGCATCGCATTGGAACGGAAAATGGTGACGGTAAACGCTGATCTGTCACCAGATCGGAGAATCCATGCGTCCTCGGGCCAGGCACGTAATTTATTTTCAGAACTCATGCGAAATATGTCGACCCGAAACAAGCCTGATGGGAACGCTTTGACAAGCGTTGTTGAGCGCTTTGTTACGCAAGCCCGGAAAGAGGCCTCCGCTACGAATGAGTCAGTGAATGACGTAATTCATGAGAAGCTCGCAAAACTTTCTGAGATGGTTGGTGGTTATGATTTTGCGTCTGTTGTCGAGGCGTATTGGAACGGCCATGAACAAGGGAACGATGATCTAAAAGCCAACGCTATACGATGGTTGAGAGCTGAGTATTCCACCAAAACGGATGCCCGCCGTGATCTTGGCGTTCGAACAATCATCGATGACTCCAGCTTCTATGATTCGCTGAAATTGATGGGCCTGTTTGTTCAGCAGGCCGGCTATAGCGGACTCTTGGTGAACCTCGATGAGATGGTTAATCTCTACAAATTAAATTCTACCCAGGCTAGAACTTCGAACTACGAACAGATTCTCAGGATGCTTAATGATTGCTTGCAGGGTTCTGTCGAGGGGCTTGGCTTTCTGCTTGGGGGCACGCCCGAGTTCCTTTTGGATCCACGAAAAGGTCTCTATAGTTATGAGGCTCTTCAATCGAGGCTAGCTGAGAACAGCTTCGCTCAGCGCGCCGGTGTGACAGACTATTCTTCCCCTGCCCTGCATCTCGCAAGTCTGACCCCGGAGGAGTTATATATTCTTCTTCGAAACCTGCGGCATGTATTCGCCAGCGGGGACCACGATCAATATCTCGTCCCGGACGATGCCCTCAAATCGTTTCTGAATCATTGTCATCAGAACATTGGCGAGTCTTACTTCAGGACACCAAGAAGCATCATAAAAGCGTTCCTGGACATGCTGTCGATTATGGACCAAAACCCACAGGTTCAATGGTCGGATCTGGTAGCCAATGTTGAGCTTGAGCCTGATCGGCCCAGCGACGTGGATGCCGAGATCGATGTGAATGAGGGGCCGCAGAATTCCGACGATCGTCCGTCAAATGATGATGGACTTGCCGGATTCAAAATTTGATGGACGAATATCAGAAACTGGACAGACGGATCCAGAAATGGATTTTCAAACAAGGCTGGCCCGATCTGAGAGAGATCCAGAAAAAAGCCGTTGACCCTATTCTGTCTGGAAATACGGATCTCCTGATCAGCGCTTCAACTGCGGCGGGGAAGACAGAGGCGTTTTTTCTGCCCGCTATGACAGCCGTGGCGGATCAGGAAGAAGGCTTCGGGATCCTCTATCTGAGTCCGCTCAAAGCGCTGATTAACGATCAGTACCGTCGATTGGAAATCCTTTGCGATATGCTGGAAATGCCGGTCACCCCATGGCATGGAGACGCCCCGCAAGGTTTGAAGAATCGTGCTCGGAAGACTCCTTCTGGCATCCTTTTGATCACGCCCGAATCGTTGGAAGCAATGCTGATTAAGCATGCTGGATGGTGTCGCCAAGCTTTCGCTCACACGAAATATATTGTAATCGACGAATTTCACGCCTTCATCGGCACAGAGCGCGGCCAGCAGCTTTTATCCCTGCTCAATCGTTTGGAACACATGCTTGGTCGTATGGGAAATCCAATTCCAAGGGTTGCCCTTAGTGCGACTCTCGGAAACCTGGAATCTGTTCCGGCTGCCTTGCGCCCGAATGGCACTATGTCTTGTGTCACGATTACTAATTCTCAGAGTCAGGCAACGCTCAAAATGCAGGTTAAGGGATATCGTGATCCGATCGACCTCAAGCCAAACGATCATCGGACGCCTGCGGAATACCGAATCTGTGAGGAACTTTACACTCTTTGCAGAGGCGGCTCTCACTTGGTTTTTGCGAACAGTCGACAACGAACAGAAGCCATCGCAGCTCGATTAAGCGACTTCTCCGAAAGAGCTGTCGTTCCCAATGAGTTCTTTCCGCACCATGGGTCTTTGTCTCGAGAGCTTCGAGAAGGACTCGAGGCTCGTCTACAAAAGGATACGTTGCCGACCACGGCGATTTGCACAATGACCTTGGAGCTAGGGATCGATATTGGGAAGGTGAACTCGGTGATACAAGTGACAGCTCCCCACTCTGTATCAAGTTTGCGTCAACGTATGGGCCGCTCAGGAAGAAGAGGCGGCCCCGCCATTCTGAGA
>Ga0181371_1000384_pt1 | contig 10226 bp, 10 predicted proteins | sample LowvirmetaG_6_FD_130087 | JGI IMG/M metagenome (GOLD analysis project Ga0181371, IMG submission 130087) | Marine viral communities from the Subarctic Pacific Ocean - Lowphox_07 viral metaG | ecosystem: Environmental > Aquatic > Marine > Oceanic | place: Subarctic Pacific Ocean | collected...
AACTCATTGTTCTTCAGGACTAGATTAAAAACCGCTTCGCAGTGGAGGATGGTGAACGTTCGCTTTTGTTCAGAGCCCGGAATGTGACCAGGGGTCGCAAAGCGAACATTCAGACGCACCTTATTGCGACCACATTCCTAGCCTCCCACGGCGCTCGGTACAAGCTTGGAAGTTAACCCTGCGGATGAGTCCCCAAGCACCATTTAGCTGCTGAAAAGACATCCAGCCCCGTGAGCACGCGGGGCTGGATGTTGCTACGTTTATCTAATGGTTAATCACAACATTTTCTTCAACTGACCGTAGTCTCCTCCAGTACGCAGTACCAGAGTGATGTCGTTGTCGTTCCGATTTCTGAAGAACCAGCCGTGATTGCCGGTAAAGGCTGCTTCCAACTCGCCCTCGTCTTCAGGCACGCCCCGGCCTTTTTCGTAGGAAATTGACTGACCACTTCCATCACCATGGGTATCGAAGTTGATCGGGCCACCCTCTGATACCCAGGAGAATCGGGCTGTAGCGCCTTCCTCCATAGTAAGTTTGAACTCTGTGCCTTCTCCCGGTGTGAGAACCACGCGCACTTCATCCTGCCACTGCGGTTCCACAACTTCTGGTGCAGGCGCAGGTTCTGGCTCGGCAGGTGCAACCTCTGCTTCAGGTGAGGGAGCTGGCTCCTCAACGGCTTCAGCCACGACAGGCTCTTTGACTTCCGGGGCCTCTCGCTCAGTTGAGGATTGAACAGCAACCATCTGAGCAGCCTCGTCAGCAGCAGCCTCTTCGGCGAGCTGCTCCTTGATTTCGCCCATTTCAGTCAGGCCCAAAAGGCGACCTGCGCCGGTTGGGTCCAGGGCATACTCGGCGGGCATGACCACGGTTACAAGCAGAACCAACGCCACAATTGCCGCAATGATGGTTGATCGAACCAGCTTGGCAGTGCTGGGCAGTTCTTCACGGTTGGGAATATCGGTGTTGTACATAAAAAATCTCCAGAATCAGGCGACGAAGTAACCGGTGAGCTGATAGGCAAAGAGCAGAAAACCTGCACTCATCATGGCCACGTTGGCGGTGTAGGCATGGCGGAAAAATCCGTCGGTTTTTCGCCAGAAGCTGATGACAATCAGGATCATGGCCAGGGCGATCAATTGTCCGATTTCCACGCCCACATTGAAGGCGAGGAGGTTCGGAATCAGGCCGTCCTGTGAGATGTCGTATTCGATGATCTTGGTGGACAGACCAAAGCCATGGAAGAACCCGAAAATCAACGTGGCGGCTTTGGTGTTGGGCTGGAAACCAAACCACCGCTGATAGGCACCGATGTTGTCCAGTGCCTTGTAGACGATGGACAGACCGATAATCGCATCAATGATGTAACTATTGATGCCCACGTTGAAGTAAACCCCCAGCAGCATCGTGGTGGAATGCCCCAAGGCAAACAGGCTCACGTAGATCGCGATGTGCTTCATCTGGTAGAGGAAGAAAATGACACCCAGCAGGAACAGCAGGTGGTCATATCCGGTGACCATGTGTTTGGCCCCCAGATAGATGAACGAAATAAGGTTTATCCCGGTAATTTCCTGGATGTACCCCTTGTCGCCCTGAGCGACTGCGTGCGCGAGCACATCCGTACTCATTCCCAGCAAGCCCAGGGTCAGAAATATCCAAAACAGACGACTGCCGCTGCCCGATAAGGACACGCTACGGCAACCGCCAAGCAAGCTTGACAACATAAAGACTCCAATCGAATTTGTTTTCTGAGGCCGCTCAAGCGGCAGGAATCAAATAGGAAGGGAGCCTTTCGGGGGGCGTTCGAGCCGATAGCGCAAACTGCGGGGGGAACCTCCGGCAAATGGAATGGCCTGCCGGAAAACGGTCGGGCTTTGGGAAACGAATGGAATCCTGAGCTGGTCCACGGTCTCGTGGGTGTGATTGCCAGCATCGTGGTGCAGTGAAGGTGACTCTGGTTCTTTGTCGAAATCGTGACTGTGTCCGTGTCCACCATGATTGCCAGCGTGGCCATCCGCCTGGAACTCCCAGTCGCCCGCTATCTCGGCCACACCGTGAGAGAATGACTCGCCAATCACCGACAGTGACAGGCCCGCCAATGCAAAGAGCATGACGAGCGTCGGAAGCAGTTTTCTCTGGTGAATGGCCGAAATCATCAATCTAATGCGTCGAGTCTGTGGTTGGATTTCAACGAAAACAGAGGATACCATCCCCCCATGGGGGATAGGAATTAAACATGGTAAATGATCACACGCATCAATCTCACCCGAACATTATCAAACGTCTTAAGCGGGCTAACGGCCATCTGGAAAGCGTGATTGGCATGATTGATCAGGGAAAACCCTGCCTGGAACTGGCCCAGCAACTTCACGCCGTGGAAAAGGCCATTCAACAGGCCAAACGCGTGCTAGTACAGGACCACATTGAGCATTGCCTCGACGATGCTATCGGGCCGCTGGAGCCAGACCAGCAGCGGCGTGTCGATGAATTCAAGGCAATTGCCCGGTATCTCTGACCTGATTGCTTTTCAACCTGCGCTCTCCCCGTTAATCACACCGGAGAGGCTCCACCGTCACGTGAACCAGGGACTGGCAGTGTGCCTGAATGCGCTCCTTATAGACTGCAGGCGACTCGGGCTGATGCGAGACCACTGAGACAATAGCCGCATGAATGTTTGGGCCTATCGCCCACACATGCAGATCACTGACTTTGGCATCGTCGTCTTCGACGGCCTGTTTGACAGCTTCCTCCATGCCCTGATGTTGCTCGTCGAGGAGGACCTTCGAGGTGTCTTTCAGCAGATGCCAGGACCAACGGGTTACCAGAATCGCACCGATAATCCCCATCATCGGGTCCAGCCAGTTCCACCCGGCATATTTACCCGCCAGAAGGGCAACAATGGCAAGGACTGACGTCAGCGCATCCGCGAGCACATGCAGGTAGGCGGCCCGGCGGTTGTGGTCATGGTGATGATGGTGGTGACCGTGATCATGCCCGTGACTGTGACCATGGTCATGGCCTGCATCCCCCAGTATCCAAGCTGACACCCCGTTGACCACCAGGCCAATAATAGCCACAAAAATGGCCCCGTCGAAGGAAATGGGGACGGGCTGGATAAAACGCCCAACACTCTCGATGACCATGTAGAGCGCAAAGACAGCCAGCAGAATGGCTCCGGTAAAGCCGCCCAGCGCATTGACCTTGCCCGTCCCGAAAGAGAATCGGGCGTTGCCTGCGTTTTTCCTGGCGTATGCATAGGCGAAGGCGGCAATACCCAGGGCCACCGCGTGCGATCCCATGTGCAGGCCATCGGCCAGCAACGCCATCGAGCCATAAACGATCCCGGCCAGGATTTCCCAGACCATCATTGCAAGCGTCAGGCCCACCACGATGAGTGTTCGGGTTTCGCCAGAGCGCTTCTGATCCTGACCAAACACGTGATTATGTTGCCAATGGTCGAGTCGTTCATGGTGCATAACAGTGTTCCCGGCAAGACTGATGGTTGGTAGACCTGTAGGCAAAATCTCACTTTTGACCTATCCCCCCTGGGGGGATAGCATGGAATGCTACTGGAGTCAGATTTCTACCACAACCTTTCTGCTTCTTATGCTGTCACTGGTGAAGCCATGCTTGAGATTCTGAAGCACCGAACCTATCGCCATTTGTTTCTGGCCCAGGTCGTTGCATTGCTGGGTACGGGGCTGGCTACGGTGGCCTTGAGTCTGCTGGCATTCGATCTGGCCGGAGACGAGGCGGGACAGGTGCTCGGCACCGCCATGGCTATCAAGATGGTCGCTTATGTCTTGCTAGCCCCCCTGGCATCAGCTCTGGCGGAGAACATACCCCGTCGTGCTCTGCTGGTCTCTCTGGATGTGATTCGAGCGGCGACGGCGCTGGCTTTGCCTTTCGTCACCGAAGTGTGGGAAGTGTACGTGCTAATCGCGGTCCTTCAGTCCGCCTCGGCGGCCTTTACACCAACCTTCCAGTCTACGATTCCGGAGACTCTTCCAAATGAAGACGATTACACCAAGGCGCTGTCGCTTTCCCGATTGGCTTACGATCTGGAAAACCTCATCAGCCCTGCGCTCGCGGCGTTGATTCTGCTTGCCACCAGCTGGCAGGCATTGTTCTCGGGCACGGTAATCGGTTTTATCGCATCAGCCTTGCTGGTGGTGTCCGTTGCTTTGCCCTCCGGGGCCAAATCAGAAAAACGTCGCGGCGTTTATGATCGCGCACGGGCCGGATTCAGAATTTTCATGGCAACTCCTCGCCTGCGCGGGGTGATGTCACTGAACCTAGTTGTCAGTCTTGCGGGAGCCATGGTGATCGTGAATACGGTTGTCCTGGTGCAGGGACAATTCGGCCTTACCGACCAGCATACGGCTATGGCTTTTGCCGCGTTTGGTGGCGGTTCCATGTTGGCGGCATTGGCGTTGCCAGCTTTATTGAAACGCTGGCAGGACCGGCAAGTCATGCTCACAGGAGGTGGGATTCTGGTTGCCGGGTTGGTTCTTGCGCTGCCGGTAGGCTCTCTGGAATGGCTGTTACCCGTTTGGGCATGGCTAGGCGTTGGTTTTTCCACCGTTCAAACGCCCATAGGCAGGGTCCTTACGCGGTCGTCGCATGCTGAAGATAGGCCAGCTCTGTTCGCTGCCCAGTTCTCTTTATCGCATGCCGGATGGCTGATCGCGTATCCATTAGCTGGTTGGCTGGGCTCTTCTGCGGGAATGACCATCACTCTATTGATACTTCTGGGGTTTGCTCTCGGCGGGCTGATCCTTGCCGTGAAGTTATGGCCATCTGTTGATCCGTCAGAACGTTCGCACCACCACGACGATCTTCCAAGTGACCACCCTCATATCGCAAGTGATTTCAACTCCAGTGTCCACAGTCACAACTACGTCATTGATAGCTTGCATCCCAAATGGCCAGATTGAGTTTTGCAGTCACCGCTTAGAAAACTTCAATGGCCGCCACCTCTGGAATGGGGGGGGGGAATGCAGGGGCGTTTCTTAGGCAACTCGGGGGAATTAAATCCAGAAATTTGGGATGCTGCGAACGTTCGCTTTTGTTTAGCTTAAACTCCGCGTGTGCATTGGTCGCAAAGCGGGCATTCAGGTCGCGCGATCGACGGGAAGCTTCGCGGCAATTCTGGAGTCGCGAATCGGCGTGCCCCTTGTCCGGCAAAAGAAAGTTTAACTGGCTCTTAGTGAACGATAGACTTCACGCCTACGCGTAAAATGTCTAACGGCCTCCGGGAGGACTTTTGACTACATGTGACACAACCATGCTCCCATATCTGGTTGCTGGGCTCCTGCTGACACTGTTCTCCGCCCCCGTGACTGCGCAAGAAGCTTTCGGAAAAGAGGTCGAATACGTCTGTCGGGGTGACCACGTGACCAGCACGGCGGGTTATCGCACCGGGTTTCGTGAGAAGAACCGGCTCAAACGCTTAGTCTTTCTGCTGGAAAAGCCCCGGCTTATTACCGTGCGCGAAGGCGACGGCCCCGCCGTGGCGTTTGCCAACTATCAGGTTCGGGATGACTACGTGGTCAGCGACCTTCACAATCAAACCACCTTCCGGCTAAATTTAGCCAACCTGCGCTTCGTGGCCACTTCCCCGGGCAGCCATCTGGCTGCTAGCTCCAACCGCAGCCCCTGGCTGGTCGCCGGGAAATGTCGCGCCCTCTAATTGGTCTGAATTGAGACCGAGGTTACGGGTCTGCTGCCAATACCTGTCTTTGGGCTAAACCTAGTCCACTGGATTGGTCGATGTGCTTTGACGGGACGGGGATTATAGAAACACTGGTCGCAAAGCGAACATTCAAAATTGGGTATAACGCTTGCGTAACGGGGCAGTTTGGAGCCCAGCGGAAAACCGGCCCGTTGATGCTCAGGTTAAATCATTCTCGACGCCGATTCTTTCCCAAAGCAATCTCTTCTCGCATCATCTTAATCAATTTGGGAAAGGCATCCTCTGCTGTACTCAGAGTAGCCGACCGGTAATCCGTTCCTAATCCCGGTGCTGCCGCCGTCCGAAGAGTGTTCACTGATCTTCTTAGGGTGACTCATTGATGCACGATTTAATGAATCCCAACCCTAGTTCCCCTGTCCCTCTACTCGTTGGTTTGTATACTGATCGCATGGTTTAACCAATCGGTCGGTACGGAGAATCCTATGTACGATGCGAGTAATCCTGCTGGAAGGCTGCACGACATTCTGGAGGAGGCAGCGAAGAAGAAAGACGGAAACACAACTGCTCAGAGAGTATGGGCGTCAGTTTTTAAGGTTGAGCCTGATGATTCTCAGACGATTATGGCAAAACTGTTTGAGGTCCACGAATTGGTGTCTGAGGTCAGAAGGTTGATCGAGTCAGACCCCAATTTGAATCACGAACTTCTACTTCGGTATTTCCCAAGGATTGAGTCTGCTATTTTCAGTAAGGGTATCGCTACCCCATGGAAACCTGTCGGCACTCAATTAGATGCAGCCGTGCTGGATTCCTTGAAGTATTGCGCTGATGCCTTAAAGGATTGTTTTACAGAAGACCCAGTTAACCAGGACGAACTGGAGGGTATTGATCAAACGCTATTATCCCTTGAAGGAATGATCAAGGTCAGCTCTCTCCCGCAGAACCTACGTGTTGCTCTGCTTGAAGAGATCAGCAAGATCCGCAAATCAATTTCAATGGTCCAGATAAAAGGTGTCCGAGGGATCAAAGAAGCGATGCAATCGTTGGTTGGTGCGGTCGTTGCTCATCAAGAAGAACTCAAAGCTCAGCGAGAGGAAGATCGGCAACTCCTCGCAAGGCTCGCTGAAACAATGGTCCAGTTAGATAAGATAAGATCATATCGAAATCGTTACGCATGTACCGGTTGTTCCGGCATCCAGTCCAGTTTCTGATCAGCAAGGTGAATGAGGACGCTGAGGCTTCTGACGAGGTTAAAGTCGTCATTGACGAATAGTGCAGGTAGCTTTCAAAACGTAGTACCTGTCTACTAAAAACTCAGGTATCAGCATCAACACAAACGGAATTCAGAGAACGTTATGCTCAGGAGTTGTATGGTACTTGCGGGAGCTGTGCTTCTATCTGGGTTCGCCTCAACTGGAGCCGGATTTTCCAAATCTGGTTGGACCTCATACGGGGTCAGAGTCACCTTGTTCACACGAGCTTGGAATTCTTCAAGCCAGAGAATCGCCAGCGCCGATCGCGCATTTTGCAAACAGGGACGAGTGGGCCCAAAGGATAAGGTTCGTAGGGATAGAGAATGAGCCCAAACAAAAAGATCAATAAAATACGAGTTGAAGTTGAGAAGATCCGGGCTCGACTTTGGCTATCTGCGTCTAGAGCGTGGCAACTGGTTGTGGGTTGGCGATTGCGACATGGCAATTGGATACTTTTAGCTGCCCTCACTGCTCTTATTTCTTTGAGCATTTTTTTTGCCGACCCACTCCAAATCAATCTTGAAGGCTATTACTCAACTGAGACTGCAATTGACCGGCTGCGAGCTTTGATACTTGCTGTCGGTAGCGCAATGATCGGTGCCTCAGCAATTGTTACCTCTCTAGTTTTATTTGCCATGCAGGTCAATATTGAACGCATGCCACATGGGCTTTTTCGTCGTCTGAGCGCAGATCGAAAACTACTGGGTGCTTTCGCATTGGCTTTTCTGATCGCGATCGGGATCACTGTGTTATCAACTCTTACCGACAGCAATCGGCTTGCATATATTGTGCTTGCAGCATCATGGTCAACTTTACTGATACTCGTTTTATTTATGTATGCCTACCAGCGTGCATTGACTCTGATAAATCCTTTGCAACAGCTAAATATTCTAGTTTTTGATACTCGCAAGGACCTGAACATCTGGGTCCAACGAGCCAAACGAGCAGCGCCGCTTTTTGATCAAATTAAAAGTTTAGAGGCGCCAGAATCATCAATCGACTCCAAGCACGATGTCGCCCGCGACCAATTTTTTTGCATCAATAAACATTGGACCTCAGTCGCTAGGCGAGCTGTCGCACATGCAATCTCATTCGCTCAGCGCTATGCGGATCAAGGGGATTACGAAGTTTCAAAGGCAGCCTTGAGTTCCATCGTGCATATCAATCTTCTCTATACCGAAGCCAAAGGGAAAACGTTCTTTGCAAACAATCCTTTTATGGAAGATCCAAGGGCCAGCGATAACTTCATCAACGAAACGCTAGAATTGCTCCGACAAAATATTCACGTTGCAGTTGCCAACAGAGATGAACAAAAGATCGAGCAAACGATGCGAGCCATGGCCGACCTCGTAAAAGTTTATTCGAATATTGACTACTCCAACCCACATGCAAAGAAAACCCACGCACATCTTGCGGCTGGATATCTTGCAGACGCAGTTCAAAACGTACTACCAACCGGCATGGTAGACGTTTTGATGGAAGGAGCTCGACTGTTAGGGCATTCCGCTAATCTAATTTTGGTTCGAGACGGCCCCGACGATATTACTACGATCACTCAAAAGCTCTCTCAACTCGCCCTAGCTTCGTGTGGCAACCAAGCGCTTCATCCCGTTGTGATTGATTGCATTAAGCAATTATCAAATATCACCTTCAATCTGCTAAGCATCAAGTCCCATGACATCCACTTCGCTATCAATGAGGTCCAACGCCATGTGACTATGATTGCAAAGCTCTTCGTTAGATCGCCAGAGCCGCCGCTCAGCCAGAGCCATAGCATGCATCTGGCTCCGTATTACTCTTCTACCGGGCTACTATTTAAGCTTACTGTGCTAGCCAATGAGCTCGCTAAATCAGAGCCGGACGACGAAAACGTTCAATTCTTTATCCGTAACATCGCAGAGTGGTCGGACGGCTTATACGAAAGCCAAAGGGAATTGCTTCTCCAATCTATAGAAACGCAATCAAACTTTACAATTGACATGATTCATTGGATAACAGGCGTAACTGAAGCCCTGTTACTGACTTCAAACTCTCCAGCATGCTCAGACTATCATCGAGAAAAACTCGCCAAGAACGCAATTTGGTTAGTGTCTACATTTAGTTGGATTCCCGAAACCGAAAAAACCACAACATTCGTAGAAAACTATCAGTTGACTGAAGCCCTGTTTGAAGTTGCTTCAAATGCATTTAGCCTAGGGTGTGATGAGGTCGCAAACGACGTTTTTGACCAATTAGTTTTATGGACGTTTAAGGCCGGGATGTATCAGACGGGATGGAACGTTTTTGAAAAGGGGTTGTGTGGGCTGGCCGCCCTTTCGCTTTTTCAAGAGTGGGGAAAAGCTAAACTTCGCTCTGCGCTGAAAGCGCAGTTACAAAGCAAAACCGTTCCAAGCCCAGAAATTAGAGAGCGAACAGCAAGGAGATTAATGGAGCGGGCGTCGAATCTGAATCAAAGAGGGCACTGGGTGTCACAGATCGAGATGGCCTTTGCAAAAGGCGATCCAGATGCCCTTCGAGAAGCCCTTAAAGATATAGTAGAGATACTGGAATCCGATCTGAAATAGTTTTCCCGGCGATCCAGGTTCTTTTAGGGACTTCGACCGACATCCATATTGAACCATCCCCTAAAAATGAAATAGGCATATCGTGAGAGGTCCGTGCAGGCCGATTAAGCATACATAGATGTGAGGGACTGGTGCCAATCTTTCGCGGCATAAGGGTCCGCTTCCCAATGGAAACGTGCATCTTTACGAATAGCTCGCCAATGTCCGCTTTTGTTTAGCTTGGGTGGTCGCCTAGCGAACGTTCAGGTGGTGCGATTACGCCATGCTTTGGGGCAAACCGAAGCCCAGCGTAGGTTTGTCCCAAAGCATTTTTTTAGAAACCTTTTTTCATAATGTTTCGAATCCGTGCCTTTACGGATGACGCTTCATCTCGTATAGCCATCTCAAAGTATTGTTTGGCCTCATTTCTATACATTGAGTGCTGCCTGCTTAGTTCATAAAACCCGTTGTATGACCACGCCCGCACGAACTTATTTGGATCAGTTAGCGTAATCCTCAAAAAATTGTATAAATCTCTACTGTCGGAATCAGTGATTGGCATAAAGGGTATGCTTTGAAGTACATGCAACTTTGCTTCCCAGCATTTCAGTTGATCGAGTGTTAATGGCCAATTAAAATGACCCACTACTGGCCATTAATTTTGACCCACCTCCGAGTGGCCGTCAGGCCACAGAACCAGCTACTGTCCCCAGCTTTTATCGATGGCCGGGGGCATGTCAG